>Ga0209253_10001199_pt1 | contig 22590 bp, 19 predicted proteins | sample FrelakmetBRP12BR_FD_187145 | JGI IMG/M metagenome (GOLD analysis project Ga0209253, IMG submission 187145) | Freshwater lake sediment microbial communities from the University of Notre Dame, USA, for methane emissions studies - BRP12 BR (SPAdes)... | ecosystem: Environmental > Aquatic >...
TCGGCCACGTGGTGTTCCAGCGATTCGAACGACTTCGGCTGATGCAGGGCCTCGGGTGAAAGCCGGGTAAGCAGAACAAATGCCGTCATGCGGATCTCCCAATTGATTGCGCTGAACAATGTGCAGACCATAGGCTGCGCCGCTGGTAAGGCGTTGCGCCTGCTCAAGTCCGGCCCGCCGCGCATCGCTACCGTGATGGCGTTCGGGTGCGATTCACCATGGTGTGTCTCGCCAGTGGTCCGGAAGGCCATCGCAGATGCCGGTTCAGAACGCCGAGGTTGCCGCTGTCTTCAGCGAGATCGCCGATCTGCTCGAGATCGAGGGCGCCAATCCGTTTCGCATTCGCGCCTATCGCAACGCCGCGCGCACCGTCGGCGAGCTGGGCCGCAGCGTGGCAACCCTGGTCGCGCAGGGCGCCGACCTCGACGCGCTGCCGGGCATCGGTGCCGACCTGGCGGCCAAGATCGCCGAGATCGTCCCCACGGGCCGCTGCGCGCTGCTCGAGCGGCTGCGCAAGGAACTGCCGGCGGGCATCACCGAGTTGCTGAAGGTGCCCGGCCTGGGGCCCAAGCGCGTGCAGGCACTGCATCACGAGCTCGGCGTGCAGACCTTGGAGCAGTTGCACCGTGCGGCGCGCGAGGGGCGGGTGCAGTCGATCCCCGGGTTCGGCGCGAAGACGCAGCAGGCGATTCTCGACGCCGCCGCCGCGCGCTTGCATCAGGAGCGGCGCGTTCCGCTCGCGGCCGCGGCGCAGACTGCCGAATCGCTGCTCGCTGCGCTGGCTGCGGTGCCCGGGGTCGAGCGCGCGGTGGCGGCGGGCAGCCTGCGGCGCCGGCGCGAGACTGTCGGCGACCTCGACCTGTTGGTAACCACGAAGGGCGCGAGCCCGGTGGTCGAACGCTTCGTCGCCGGCGAAGACGTGCGGCAGGTGCTGGCCCGCGGCGCCACGCGTGCCAGCGTCGTCCTCAGGAGCGGCCTGCAGGTCGACCTGCGCGCCGTGCCGGCGCAGAGCTTCGGCGCCGCGTGGCTGTATTTCACCGGCTCCAAGGCGCACAACATCGCATTGCGGCGGCTGGCGCAGGAGCGCGGGCTGAAGATCAACGAGTACGGCGTCTTCAAGGGCAGCGAGCGCGTCGCCGGCGCGACCGAAGAGTCGGTCTACCGCGCGGTGGGTCTGCGTTTCATCGAGCCCGAGCTGCGCGAGGATCGAGGTGAGCTCGACGCGGCAAGACTGGGCCGCTTGCCCCAGCTCGTGCAGCTGGGCGATCTGCGCGGCGACCTGCACGTGCACACGAGCGAGAGCGATGGCCGCGACACGATCGAGGCCATGGCGGCCGCGGCGCGCGAGCACGGCCTGAGCTACCTGGCGATCACCGAGCATTCGCGGCGTCTGGCAATGGCGCGCGGCGTCGACGCGGCGCGGCTGGCCAGGCAGATCGACAAGATCGACCGGTTCAACGCGCGCGCGCAAGGCTTCACGCTGCTCAAGGGCGTCGAGGTCGACATCCTGGAGGATGGCACGCTGGACCTGCCCGATTCGATCCTGAAGCGGCTGGACCTGGTGGTCGGTGCCGTACACCATCGCCTCGACCTGCCGCGCGCGACACAGACCGAGCGCTTGCTGCGTGCGATGGACAACCGCCATTTCACGGTGCTCGCGCATCCGACTGGACGCCTGATGGACGAGCGCCCGGCCTACGCGATCGACCTGCTGCGCGTGCTGCGCAAGGCCAGGGAGCGAGGCTGCTTCGTCGAGCTCAACGCCCAGCCGCAGCGGCTCGACCTCGACGACACCGCCTGCCAGATGGCCAAGGCCGAAGGTGTGCTCGTCAGCATCAATTCCGACGCGCACAGCACGCTCGAGTTCGACGATCTGCAATTGGGCATCGGCCAGGCGCGTCGCGGCTGGCTCGAGAAGGGCGATGTGCTGAACACCCGCAGCCTCGACGAACTGCGACCGTTGCTGGCGCGCACGATGTGAGCCGCGGCGCGGCCGGTCGCTCACGCGTCGGGAATGCGCTCCACGTCGGCAAGCCAGACGGCGGCCTCCGAGTCGCTCGGCGCGCGCCAGTCGCCGCGCGGCGACAGCGAGCCGCCCGAGCCGACCTTGGGCGCGTTGGGCACGCACGAGCGCTTGAACTGGCTGGTCTTGAAGAAACGAGCGACGAAGGTGCGCAGGTGGCGCTTGATCGCCGCCAGGTCGTAGGCCTGGCGTTGCACATGCGGCGCCTCGGGCCAGGGGCCGGCACCGACGTCGTGCCAGGCACTGTGGGCCAGAAACGCGACCTTCGACGGCGCGAAGCCGAAGCGCAGCGTGTAGTAGAGGCTGAAGTCGTGCAGGTCGTACGGGCCCAGCGCCTCCTCGGTGCTCTGCCCGGGCTGCCCAGCGGCGTCGCCCGGCACGAGCTCGGGGCTGATCTCAGTGCCCAGGATGTCGAGCAGCACAACGCTGCCCGGCGCTCCGATCTGCCCGGTCTCGGCCACCCAGCGCACCAGGTGCTTGATCAGGGTCTTGGGCACGCTGGCGTTCACGTTGTAGTGCGACATGTGGTCGCCGACGCCATAGGTGCACCAGCCCAGCGCCAGCTCGCTCAGGTCGCCGGTGCCGACGACGATGGCGTCGTTCAGGTTCGCCAGCCGGAACAGATGGCTGGTGCGCTCGCCGGCCTGCACGTTCTCGAAGGTGATGTCGTAGACCGGCGTGGCGTCGGCGTGGGGGTGCCCGATGTCCTTCAGCATCTGCTCGCAGCTGGGGCGAATGTCGATCTGGCGCACGCTGCAGCCAATCGCCTGCATCAGCCGCAGAGCCTGGTCGAGCGTGCGGGCGCTGGTCGCGAAGCCGGGCATCGTGACGCCGACGATATTCGTGCGTGGCAGGCCGAGCCGGTCCATCGTCCGGGCGCAAACCATCAGTGCATGCGTCGAATCCAGACCGCCCGACACACCGATGACCAGTTTGGCGATGCCGCTGGCCGACAGCCGCTGCACCAACCCCTGCACCTGGATGTTGTAGACCTCGCGGCAGCGCTCGTCGCGTTGCGCCGGGTCCGCGGGCACATACGGAAAGCGTTCGATCACGCGCTGCAGCGGCATTGAGTGCGCCGTGGGCAGCGTCAGCTCGAAGCGCACCGTCCTGAAGCGCTGCAGGCGGTCGCGGTGCCGCGCCGCGGATTGGCCGAAGCTGGTCTGCCGCATGCGTTCGCGCGAGACGCGCTCCAGGTCTACATCGGCGCTGATCCAGTGCAAGTGGTCGCTGAAGCGTTCGGATTCGGCCAGCATCTGGCCGTTCTCGAAGATCAACGCCTGGCCGTCCCAGGCCATGTCGGTGGTCGATTCGCCGAGGCCGGCCGACGAATACAGGTAGGCGGCCAGGCAACGCGCCGACTGCGCGCCGGCCAGCGCATGCCGGTAGGCCGACTTGCCCACCGTGATGTTGGAGGCCGACAGGTTGACAAGCAGCGTCGCCCCGGCCAGCGCCGCGTAGGACGAGGGCGGTATCGGCACCCACAGGTCCTCGCAGATCTCGATGTGGAACTTGAACAGCGGCAGATTCGCGGCTTCGAACAGCAACTCGGCCCCGAACGGAACGGCCTGGCCAAGCAGCTGGATCTCGGTCGACAAGGCGTTGTCGGCCGGGTTGAACTGCCTCGCCTCGTAGAACTCACCGTAGTTCGGCAGGTACGTCTTGGGCACGACGCCGAGCAGCCGCCCGTCGTGCACGACCGCGGCGCAATTGAACAGCAAGTGGTCGACGCGCAACGGCAGCCCGACCACGGCCACCGCCGTGCAGGTCCTTGACGCCTCGACGATGCGCGCGAGCGCGGCCTCGCAGCCGTCGAGCAGCGCGCGCTGGTGGAACAAGTCGTCGCAGGTGTAGGCCGAGAGCCCGAGTTCCGGAAACACCACGAGGCTCGCGCCCTGGCGCGCCGCATCGCTCAGCAGGGCGGCCGATTCGTCGCCGTTGAACGCCGGGTCCGCCACGCGGCAGCGCGGCACGGCGACCGCCACGCGGGCGAATCCGTGCCGGTAGAGGTTGAGGAACGCGTTGTTCTGGATCAAGCCGATCTGCTCCTGGATGGCGCGCGGCGCCCGCGCGTATCGGCGCCTGCCGCGATTGTGTGCCACGCCGCCGGGCCGGTCACCGGCCGGCCCGGCGGCGTGGCGCTGGGTCTGCATTGCGATTGATCAATCGACCGATCCGAACTGGGGGCACGATGCTCGGAAATCCGATGCAATCCGGCCCATGCACAGCCCGCAACCCATCCGATCGCCGCCGAGTGGCCCTGCGCGTTGCGCCGCGCGCGGGCCACGTTGCATCGGGTCCTGTCGGGCGGCGCGGGCCCGGCCATCGCTGAATCAAGCCGCGGCCGATGCCGGAGGTGTTCGATGCGGGACACGCTGATCCGCAAGACCGCGGCTGACCTGCGCGTGGCGCCGAACATGGCCGACTGGGCTGAGACACGTGCCGGCTTCTCCTGGGACCGGGTGCGCGACGAGCTCGCCGGCGCGGCCACGGATTTCAACATCGCGCGGCTCGCCGTGGACCGGCATGCGGTCGGTCCGCGCGGCCCGCGCACCGCGCTGCGCCTTCTGTCGCCCGATGCCGAGCCGCACGACCTTTCTTACCTCGGCCTGCAGCGGCTCACCAACCGCTTCGCCAACGGGCTGCGCGCGTTGGGCGTGGGTGCCGGCGACCGCGTGTTCGTGCTGGCCGGGCGCATCGAGCCGCTGTACGTGGCGGTGCTCGGCAGCCTGAAAAACGGATGCGTCGTCACGCCGTTGTTCTCCGCCTTCGGGCCCGAGCCGATCGCCACCCGCGTCGGCATCGCACAGGCGCAGGTGCTGGTGACGACCGAGGCGCTGTACCGGCGCAAGATCGAGAAGATCCGTGCCACGCTGTCGACGCTGAGGGTCGTGATCGTCGTCGGCGAAGGCGGCACGGCGAGCGCGATTCCTGGCACGCTCGACTATGCGGCCTGGCTTGCGCGCGCATCGGACGTGTCACCCGAAACCAGGACCCGTGCCGAAGACATGGCGTTGCTGCACTTCACCAGCGGCACGACCGGCACGCCCAAGGGCGCGATCCATGTGCACGCCGCGGCACTGACGCATTTCGCGACCGGCCGTTATGCACTCGATCTGCATGCCGACGACGTGTACTGGTGTACCGCCGATCCGGGCTGGGTAACCGGCACATCGTACGGCATCGTCGCCCCGCTCCTGCATGGGGTGACCAGTGTCGTCGACGCGGCGGAATTCGATGCCGAACGCTGGTACCGCATCCTGCAGGACGAGCAGGTCACGGTCTGGTACACCGCGCCGACTGCGATCCGCATGCTGATGAAGGCGGGCGCCGAACTGGCACGCAAGTACAGGTTCCCGAAATTGCGCTTCGTCGCCAGCGTCGGCGAGCCGCTGAACCCCGAGGCGGTTTGGTGGGGACAGGAGGTACTGGGGCTGCCGATCCACGACAACTGGTGGCAGACCGAGACCGGCGGCATCATGATCGCCAACACGCCGGCGCTGGACATCAAGCCCGGCTCGATGGGCAAGCCGCTGCCCGGCGTCGACGCGCTGATCGTGCGACGCACCGATGCTGGGGTGGTGCCGGTCGACGAGTCCGACGTCGAAGGCGAACTGGCGCTGCGCGTCGGCTGGCCGGCGATGTTCCGGGGCTATCTCGGCCAGGAAGAGCGCTACCGCAAGTGCTTCGCCGGCGACCTCTACCTTACCGGCGACCTGGCGCGGCGCGACGCCGACGGCTACTACTGGTTCGTCGGCCGCGCCGACGACGTGATCAAGTCCGCCGGCCACCTGATCGGCCCGTTCGAAGTCGAGAGCGCACTGATGGAGCATCCGGCCGTGGCCGAGGTCGGAGTCATCGGCAAGCCCGACCCGCTCGTCGGCGAAATCGTCAAGGCCTTCGTGTCGCTGAAGTCGGGCTTCGAGCCGACCGAGGCGCTGCGCATGGAACTGCTCGGCCATGCACGCAAGCGGCTCGGCGCGGCGGTGGCACCCAAGGAGATCGCCTTCGCGGCGACGCTGCCGCGCACGCGCAGCGGCAAGATCATGCGCCGCCTGCTCAAGGCGCGCGAACTCGGCCTGCCGGAAGGCGACACCTCGACGCTGGAGAGTGGCGCATGACGCAATGGCGCGACACGGCATTCACCACCGACGTGACGGCCTGCGGGCGCGACTTCTGCCTAGCGCGCTTGCGCGACATGTTGCGCATCCGCCGTCTGGAGGAGCGCTGCGCGCAACTCTACGGCGACGGCAAGATTCGCGGCTTCCTGCATCTGTACATCGGCGAGGAGGCAGTCGCCGCCGGCGTGATGCCGCATTTGGCGCCTGCCGACAACGTCGTCGCCACCTACCGCGAACATGGCCATGCGCTGCTGCGCGGCGTGGCGATGAACGCGATCATGGCCGAGATGTACGGCAAGCGCGAGGGCTGTTCGCGCGGCCGCGGCGGCTCGATGCACTTGTTCGATCGCGCGACGCGTTTCTATGGCGGCAACGCAATCGTCGGCGGCGGCTTGCCGCTGGCGGTCGGGCTGGCGCTGGCCGACAAGCTCGCGCCACGCCCGGGCTGTGTGACCGCGTGTTTTTTCGGCGAAGGCGCGGTGGCCGAAGGCGCGTTCCACGAATCGCTGAACCTGGCGATGCTGTGGCGCCTGCCAGTGATCTTCATCTGCGAGAACAACCTGTACGCGATGGGCACCGCGCTGGCGCGCAGCGAGTCACAGATCGACCTCACGAAGAAGGCCGCCAGCTACGGCCTGCCGACCGGCCACATCAACGGCATGAACGTGCTCGCGGTGTATGAGGCTGCCAAGCAAGCGGTGGCCTATGTGCGCGAGCAACAGGCACCGTTCTTCCTCGAACTGCACACCTATCGTTTCCGTGCGCATTCGATGTTCGACGCCGAGCTGTACCGCGACAAGGCCGAGGTCGAGCGCTGGAAGCAGCATGGGCCGATCCACACCTTCACCGACAAGCTCAAGGCCGCCGACATGATGAACGAGGCGGACTTCGAGCGCCTCGACGGCGAGGCCGAAGCGGAGGTGGACGCGGCGGTGGCGTTTGCCGAATCCGGAACCTGGGAAGCGCTGGAACGGTTGACCGCTGATGTCTACACGCCGGCCGGCGGCGTCGCCGCTTGACACACGCGCCATGACGCAAACCACCTACCGCGAAGCCCTGCGCGCTGCCCACCGCGAGGCACTGCAGCGCGACCCGCGCGTTTTCATCATGGGCGAAGACGTCGGCCGCTACGGCGGCAGCTACGCGGTGACCAAGGGGTTGCTCGACGAGTTCGGCGAGGCGCGGATTCGCGACACCCCGTTGTCCGAGTTGGGTTTCGTCGGCGCGGGCATCGGCGCCGCGATCGGCGGCATGCGGCCGATCGTCGAGGTGATGACGGTGAACTTCAGCCTGCTGGCGCTCGACCCGATCGTCAACACCGCGGCGGCGATGCGCCACATGTCGGGCGGGCAGTTCTCGGTGCCGGTGGTGATCCGCATGGCCACCGGCGCGGGCCGGCAGCTCGCCGCGCAGCATTCGCACAGCCTGGAGGTCTGGTATGCCCATGTGCCGGGCATCAAGGTGCTCGCGCCTGCCACGCTGGAGGATGCCCGCGGCATGCTGTGGCCGGCCCTGCAGGACCACGACCCGGTGGTGATGTTCGAGCACGCGCAGCTCTACAACCTGGAGGGCGATCTCGACGACCCGCCGCCGACGGTCGACATCGAACACGCCGCGGTGCGACGGGCCGGCACGGCGCTGACGATCGTCACCTACGGCGGCAGCCTGCCACGTGCCTTTGCGGCGGCGCAGGCGCTGGCGGGCGAGGGCATCGACGCGGAGGTGATCGACCTGCGCGTGCTGCGCCCACTCGACATGGCGACGGTCATCGCCTCGGTGCGCAAGACGCACCGCGTGCTGGTGGTCGACGAAGGCTGGCGCAGCTGCAGCCTCGCAGCCGAGATCCTCGCGCAGGTCGGCGAGGACGCGTTCTACGAGCTCGACGCACCGCTGGCACGCGTCTGCAGCGAGGAGGTGCCGATCCCCTATGCGAAACACCTGGAAGACGCCGCGCTGCCATCGCCATCGAAGATCGTGGCAGCGGCACGGCGTCTGGTACCCGGCCATGCGTAAGTGTCCTGGCGGCAGGCTCGTCGACCGGGCAATGGATGCGTTGCGCTCGACCCGTCCACAGACGATGACCCGCGCATGATCGAGTTCCGCCTCCCGGCGCTGGGCTCCGACATGGACGAGGGCCGGTTGATCCAATGGCTCGTGCAGCCGGGCGATGCTGTCCGGAAGGGCCAGGTCATCGCGGTGGTCGACACCGCCAAGGCCGCGATCGACGTCGAGTGCTGGAACGACGGCGTCGTGCATCAACTCGTGACCGAGACCGGCCAGACCGTACCCGTCGGCACGGTGATGGCGCTGCTGCGTGCGCCGGGCGAAGCCGCGCCGGCGGCAGCGCGTGCCCCGATCGGACCTGCCACGCCGACCGCTGTTGCGGCGACGCCGAGCCCGGCCGTCGCGGAGACGACCCGGCAGCGCGTGTCGCCCGCGGCACGCCAGCGCGCCACCGAACTGGGCCTGGACCTGGCCGGAGTCGCCGGCACGGGCCCCGCGGGCGCCGTCACGCGCGAGGACGTCGAGCGTGCCGCGGCGCAGCGACCGAAAGCCGCCGCCCCCGCGCCGCCCGCCGACCGGGCCACCGAGATGCGCCGGTCGATCGCGGCGGCGATGAGCCGTTCCAAACGCGAGATACCGCACTACTACCTCAGCGAGGCCGTGCCGATGCGCAAGGCGCTCGACTGGTTGCGCGCGGCGAATGTGCAGCGCCCGGTCACGGCGCGCCTGCTGCCCGCGGCGCTGCTGCTGAAAGCGGTGGCCGTCGCCGCGCGCGAGGTTGCCGAGATGAACGGCTTCTACGTCGACGGCAGCTTTCGGCCGGGCGGCGCCGTGCATATCGGTGTGGCCATTTCGTTGCGCCAGGGTGGCCTGATAGCACCGGCACTGCACGACGTGGGGACCCGCAGCGTTCACGAGGTCATGCGCGGTCTGGCGGATCTGGTCCAGCGCGGCCGCGCCGGCAGCCTGCGCAGTTCCGAGATGTCGGATCCGACGATCACTGTCACCAACCTCGGCGAGCAGAGCGTCGATTCGGTGTTCGGCGTCATCTACCCGCCGCAGGTGGCGCTGGTCGGTTTCGGCCGCATCGCCGAGCGGCCCTGGGTCGAGGACGGCCGCCTGACGGTAATGCCAGTGCTGACCGCGAGCCTCAGCGCCGACCACCGCGTCAGCGACGGCCACCGCGGCGCAAGGTTCCTGGCCCGCTTGAGCGACGCGTTGCAGCGTCCCGAAGCCTTATGAGCACCACCGGACCTGCCGCTTCGCGCCAGGCCCCGCGAGGGGGTCAAGGTAACTTGGGAACGGCCCGGCGTTACCTTGAGAGCGCCCCCAGGCCGCCACGGTGCGGCGGCCGCCCCCCGTGGGGGTCAAGAAGCCTTGGGGCGGCCCGGCGTCTTCTTGTGAGGAGTGCGCGATGAACGAATCGGAAATCCGCACGGGAGTGATCGCGGCGATCAGGCGCATAGCGCCCGAGGTCGAGGAGGGCGCGCTGCGCGCCGATCGGCCGCTGCGCGAGCAGGTCGACCTGGACTCGATGGACTGGCTGAACGTGATCGTCGGCTTGCACGAGCGTTTCGGCGTCGACATCCCGGAGGCGGACTACGCCCGCTTGGCGACGCTGAACGCCATCGTCGCCTATCTGGCCGCCAAGATGACCTGAGGCCGCATGCCGTGCGTCAGCCGACCAGCAGGACCGGGCCCCTCAGCAACGCGAGCGCGGCCGGATCGAGCGTTGCGCGCGGCAGCACCAGTACTTCGCAGCGCGCCAACGACGCCAGCGTGCCGGCCTTGCCGACCAGCTGCGCGGCTGTGGCGACGCTGGCGGCCTCGACCACCCCTGCCAGTGCCTGAGCAAACTGCGCGGCGATGCGCAGCGCGCGTTCGCCGGCCTCGCTGCCTTCGCTGACAACCGCAACCACCGGCCGGCGGCGCACCTTGCGTTCCGGGCCGACTGCAGGCGGCTTCAACGCTGGCGAGCCCGCCAGCAGCAGAAGGTCGGCTTCAGTCCACAGGTCCGCCGCGGCACCGGCCAGGCTGCCCCGCATCACCTGCAGCGACCAAGTGACCGCATGGCGCAGGGCAATGCGGGCCGCCATCTCGCGCAGCTGCGCCTCGTGCGCGCGAAAACCCCTTTCGACGTCCTGCGGCGAGAATGCCCGCCAGGGCGACCCGGCATGCGACAGGACCTGGGTGAACGGCAACCCGGCCGCGACGAGCGAACGCGCGCTCTCGACGTACACCACCGCCAGTTCGCGCTGCAAGACCTGCGCCAGCGCCGACGACAACTCCAGTGCAGCGACGCCCGCCGCGGCGTCGTCGAGAAGGGCGAGAACCCTCGACGGGGCAACGCCGGTGTCGCTCACGTGCCGCCCTTGTCGGTGGTCACGTGCAGCGTGCGCGTCGCCCTGCGCTGCACGTGGCGCGGCTCGCCGCGCCGCAGCGAAGAGTATTCGCGCAGCCGTTTGGCGATGCGGCCGTTGACCGTGTCGTCGCGCGGCACGGCCGCGTCGCCGGCGGCCATGCCGGTCAGCATCTCGACGGCGTCGTCCACCGTGCGCACGGCATGCACCGCGAAGCGTCCGCCGGTCACTGCCGCGAGGACGTCGTCGCGCAGCATCAGGTGATCGACGTTGCTCGCCGGTATGACGACACCCTGCGTTCCATCGAGCCCGCGTGCGGCGCACAGGTCGAAGAACCCTTCGATCTTCTCGTTGACGCCGCCGATGGCCTGGACGTTGCCGAACTGGTCGACCGAGCCGGTCACCGCCAGCGACTGCCGGATCGGCAGGTCGCCGATCGACGCGAGCAGCGCCACCAGCTCGGCCAGCGACGCGCTGTCGCCCTCGACGAGGCCGTAGGTTTGTTCGAAGACCAGACTGCCGACGAGCGAATGCGGCTGGAAGCGCGAGTAGCGCGCGGCGAGGAACGACGACAGGATCAGCACGCCCTTGGCATGCACCGGGCCGCCCATGCGGGTCTCGCGCTGGATGTCGACGACCTGGCCCTCGCCCATGCGGGTGGTGGCGGTGATGCGCGTGGGCATGCCGAAGGTCTCGTCACCGACTTCGTAGGCCGCCAGGCCGTTGACCTGGCCGACGCAGCTGCCGCTCGTGGCGATCGCCAGGATGTCGCGCAGTGTCGCCTCGCGCAGCCGCTCGTCGACCCGGGCCGCGCGTTCGCGCCGCGCGGCGATCGCGGCCACCACGTCGAGCGCCCCGACCTGCTCGCGCCGCACGGCGCGGGCCAGGTGGTCGGCCTCGTGCAGCACGTCGAGCAGGTGGCGCACGTCGGCGCTGATACGTGTGGCGTCGCCGCTGCGTCGCGCGCCGTGGTCGATCACGCGCGCCAGCGCCTCGGCGCTGGGCGGCAGCAGCGCCTTCGAGCGCATCTGCATCGAAAGCGTGCGCGCCAGCGCGCGCTGCGTGCCGGCCTCGCGTGGCAGGTCGTCGCCGAGGTCGGCGACGATTCGGAACAGCTCGCCGAACTCGGGATCGTAGGCCTGCAGCAGCTGGCAGATCTCGCGCTCACCGACCAGGATGACCTTGACGTCCAGCGGGATCGGTTGGGGCTCGAGCTGGACCGTCGAGACCATGCTGAACATCTCGGCCATCGACTCGATGCGGATCTCGCCGCGCAGAAGGGCCCGCTTGAGCGCACTCCAGGCGAACGGTTGCGTCAGCAGCTTGACGGCGTCGATCAGCAGGTAGCCGCCGTTGGCGCGATGCAGTTGCCCCGCCTTGATGTGGCGGAAGTCGGTCAACAGCATGCCCATGTGCGCAATGTGGTCGATTCGCCCGACCAGGTTCTGGACCGAGGGCAGGTCGGCCTCAATGATCGGCGCGCCATCGCTGCCACCAACGTCGACCACGAGATTGACCTCATAGCGGGCGAGTTCGCCGGACTGCGCGGCGGAGTCGCCGTCCTCGCGGCCGCGGAACGCATCGGCGTTGTCGATCACCGAGGCGCGCACCGCTTCCAGGTGTGCGCTGACGGCGGGCATGTCGGCATAGCGCGTCAGCGTCTCGTCGACCACATGGTCGACGGCGAGCTGGGTCGTCGTTCGATTGAGCGTGCGCAGTCGGGCCGCATGCTCCTTGCGCAGTTGCATCGACGCACGCAACACCTGCAGCAGCTGGTCCTGCAGCTCGTGCACGGCTTGCTCCAAGCGCGTGCGCTCCTCCTGTGGCAGGGCCTCGAAGTCCTGCGTCGACATGACTTCACCCGCCTTCTGAGGCGCAAAGGTGAAGCCCACCGGGGTGCGGATCATGGCCAGGCCGCGCCGCTGCGCCTCGTCGCCCACCTCGACGATGCGGCGCTCGGCCTGTTCCTTGAACTCGGTGTTCAGCCGCTCGAGCTCCGCGGCGTACTCTTCGGAATCGAACGCCGCTGGAATCGTCGTGCGCAGCTCGTCGATCAGCGCCCGCATGTCGGCGCGCAGTTTCGCGCCGCGTCCCTGCGCGAGTCGCAGCGCGATCGGTTGGTGCGGCCGCTCGAAGTTGTTGACGTAGACCCAATCGGAGCGGCGGATGCCCTCCTGGGCAACCCGTGCCTGGACGGCGCGGCGCGCCAGGCTGCGCTTGCCGGCCCCAGGCGGCCCCATGATGAACAGGTGGTATCCGGGATGCCGCATCGCGATGCCGAGCTCGACAGCCGCGCTTGCGCGCTCCTGCCCGACGATCTCGGCCGGCGTCGGCTCGCCAGCGCCGACGCCCCCCGCGTCGAGATCGAGGGAAGCGGCATCGCAGCGCGAGGTCAACTCGTGTTCATTCAGCTGGCGTGCAGCCATGGCAGGCTTTCAGCAGGGCCCAGGGACAGTGCGTGCGGTCGCGGTGCCGGCGGATCCGTGGGTGTGCATGGGCACCGGCTGGGTCATGCTAGGTGCCCGCGGGCCGCGCGGATTGAGTGGCGTCAATCACGGGCCCGCGAGTCGGCGCCCCGCGCCGCACCGGAAACGCCGGAGCCGGGATTCGCCGCGGAGTTGACCGCACTCAACGGCGCGGCCAGGCATCGGGCTCCCAATCGGGCAAAGGACGAGGAACGATGAAACAGCCCCTTCTGATCAATTTCCACGGAATGGAACGCTCCGACGCCGTCGAGTCGGCTGTACTGAAGAAGGTGCAGCATCTTGAGCGCATGTGCCTCGACATCATGTCGTGCCGTGTCTCGGTTGACCTGCTGCAGAAGCACAAGCGCCAGGGCCAGCCGTTTGGGGTGCGTATCGACTTGACGATTCCCGGCCACGAGCTGGTCGTGAACCGAGTCGAAAACCAGGACGTCTATGTCGCGCTGCGCGATGCCTTCGACGACATGACGCGCCAGCTCGAGGACGCGGTCAGGCGGCGGCGCGGCGCGGTGAAACAGCATCCTCGGGAGTTGCATGGGCACATCGTGCGCATCAACGAAGAAGGCGGATTCGGCTTCGTTCTTACCGCCGACGGTGAGGAGTATTACTTCGGACGTGACAACCTGGCCGACACGCGCTTCGAGCAATTGCAGGTCGGCAGTGAGGTGCAGTTCATCGCCGAGTTCGCCGATGAAGGACTGCAGGCCAAACGCGTGAGCCTGGGCAAGCACCAGATCGGATGACCGAAGGTTCCAGGAGGATCAACATGACCAAACGATTGAATGCCGGCGATGTCTGCACACGCGACGTGAGCTATGCCTACAAGAGCATGTCCGTCAACGAAGCGGCCCGCATGATGCGTGAGCAGCATGTGGGCAGCCTGGTGGTGGTCGATGAGACCGACCAGGGACAGGTGGTGGTGGGTATGCTCACCGACCGCGACATCGTGACCAGCATCGTTGCGAAAGATGTCGATCCGCGCATCGTGCGCGTCGAGGACGCGATGAGTCGTGATTTGGTCAGCGTGCGCGAGGAGGACCCGATCCTGGACGTGCTGTCCGTCATGCGGCGCAAAGGCGTGCGGCGTGTTCCGGTGGTCGACGGCAACGGCGCGCTGGTCGGGCTGGTGGCGCTTGACGACATGCTTGGCCTGGTCGCGGAGGAACTGCGGATGGTCGTGCAGGCGATCGAAAGCGGCCGCAAGCGAGAACCGCTCGCGCGGCCGTGAGCGGCCGATGACGCGCAAGAAGCAGGCTTCCCACCAGCGGCAACCGCCTGTTGCCGCGCATGAGCCCGAGGTCCCCGTCGATGACGCTGGCCGTATCGTGGCGCGGCCGGACGGCTACCACTGGATTGCGCTCGACGGAAAGCAGGAGTTCGGCCCGTTCGAAACCTTGGAATTGGCGCAGGCGGACATGGACGCCGCCGATGAGCGCGAGTCGGTTCCGGGCGAAACCTTGCAGGAGGCTGAACAGGAGATCGGCATCGCCGACTGGATCGACCCCGAGACCGGCGAGCCGGCCGAAGGGCAGTCTCCGCCGCACCTCGAAGAGGAATGACCGCGGCCCAGCCGGCGACTTGCCGGCGCCGCGCATCGGTGTTTGCAATGGCGATGGCGACGGGCTTGATGCCGGGCCGCTGTGGCGCCGTTCAAACGGCGCGATCGGTTGCGCGCCTGAAATTGCGCCGACTCAATGCACTTGGTACTGCCCGCCGGCAAGCTGCGTCCGCTGACGCCGTGAAAGCGATCCGATGCTGCTCTTCAGTCTCGATCCTGAATGCAAATTGGCACCAGCGCTTGCCGCCGAGCTGGACGAGTCGGTGTCGGCGCACGAAGACCGCCGCTTCGAGGACGGCGAGCACAAGCTGAGGCCCCTGGTCGATCCGCGCGGCGCAGACGCCTACGTGATCGCCAGTCTGCACGGCGGGCCGCAGGACAGCCCGCACGACAAGCTGTTTCGCCTGCTGATGTTCGTAGCGACGCTGCGCGAGCATGGCGCCGCGCGCGTCACCGCGGTGGTGCCGTATCTCGCCTACGCGCGCAAGGACCGCCGGACCAAGCCGTTCGACCCGGTCACGCTGCGCTATGTCGCGCAGCTGTTCGAGGCGGTCGGGCTCGCGCAGTTGATCGTGCTCGAGGCGCACAACGTGGCGGCGTTTCAGAACGCGTTTCGCTGCACGACGCTGCACCTCGAAGCCCATCGCGCGTTCGATCCGGTCGCCTCCGAGTTCGCGGCCAAGGGCCCGCTGGCGGTCGCGTCGCCCGACCCGGGCGGCGTCAAGCGCGCGCAGCTGTGGCGCGAGTTTCTCGCGGAGCACCTGGCACGGCCGGTCGGCTTCGCGATGGTCGACAAGCGCCGCAGCGCCGGTCTCGTCAGCAGCGCGAGCCTGGTGGCCGGCGATGTCGGCGGCATGACGGTGTTGTTGCTTGACGACCTGATCGCCAGCGGCGACACGATGAAGCGCGCTGCGCACGCGCTACGCCACGCGGGTGCGCGCGAGGTCATTGCCTGTGCGGCGCATGGCCTGTTCACCGAGCCGGCGGCCGATGTGCTGGCCGACGCGGCCGTGTCGCAGGTGCTGGTGACCGACAGCGTGCCGCCGTTCCGGCTGCCTGCCACCGGGGCGGTGAGCCGCAAGTTGCGCATCGTCTCGGCCGTTCCGCTGTTCGCCCAGGCCATCAGGGAGTGTCGCGATTCCTGGCTGCGTTGACGATCGGCTCGGCACCATCTGTATCGCAGACTTCTAAGAGGAAAAACCGCCATGACAAACCGTTTCGTTCGCACGCCCGTCTCCAGCGCCGCTATCGCCATGATCGTCGCTCTGGGTGCCACTTCGAGCTTCGCTGCCGGGTTCCTGATCAACGAGAGCTCGGCCAGCGGCCTGGGCAACGCCTTCGCGGGCGGCGCCGCCGCCGCCGAGGATGCCACGACGCTGTGGTCCAACGCCGCTGGCATGTCGCGGATCCGCGGCCGCCAGGCCGTCGGCGCGATCCATCTGATCACGCCGTCGATCAAGTTCAACAACGAGGCTTCGTCGCAATCCCTTCCGGGGACGCCACTGGGCGGGAACGGCGGCGACGCCGGCGGGCTGAACGTCGTGCCGAACCTCTATCTCGTGACGCCGATCGACAGCCAATGGTCGGTCGGCCTGGGCGTGAGCGCGCCCTGGGGTCTCGTCACCGAGTATGAGGACGGCTGGATCGGTCGCTTCCAGGCGATCAAGTCGAGCATCAAGACGATCAACGTCAATCCGGCCGTGTCGTGGAAGGCCGCACCCAACCTCGCGCTGGGGTTCGGCCTGAATTTCCAGCGCATCGAGGCCGAATTCACCAACCAGGTCAACTACTCGGCCGCATTGCTGGGCGCCGCCGTTCGCCCGCCGGCCAGCATCGCGCCGGGCTCGCCAACCTTCAATGCCATCGCCCAGTCGACCGCCGGACTCGAGTCGAGCGCTCGCATCGAGGGCTCCGACAACGGCTTCGGCTGGAACGCAGGCGTGCTGTTCGATCTGGACGACAAGAGCCGCGTCGGTGCGCAATACCGCTCGAGCATCAAGTACACGATCAACGGCGATGCGACGTTCTCGAACCCCACGCCGGTCGTGCCGCCGGCGCTGGCTCCGGTCGTCGGCGCGCTGTCGGCCGGCATCAATTCGACATTGCTGTTCAACACGGGCGTCAGCTCGGAGGTCAAGATTCCTGCGATCTTCAATCTCTCGTACTTCGCCACGCTGAATGATCGCTGGGACCTGATGGCCGACGCGCAGTGGACGCAGTGGTCGACGATCGAGAACCTGACTTTCGTGCGCGACAACGGCACGGTGCTGCAGAGCACACCCGAGAACTTCAAGGACTCGTGGAAGTTCGCCGTCGGCGCCAACTACCGGTACAGCAGCGCCTGGATGCTGCGCGGCGGATTGGCGTTCGACCAGTCACCGGTGCAGGACGCCTACCGCACGCCGCGGTTGCCCGACAACGATCGAACCTGGCTGACCGCCGGGGCGCAGTACGTCGCGAGCCCGCAGTTGAAGTTCGACTTCGGCGGCGCCTACGTCTGGGTGAAGAAGGCGGCGATCAATGCCGATGGTTCGAGCAGCGGCGCCGGCGTTCTGAACGGTCACTACAACGGCAATACGGTCATCTTGTCGGCACAGGCGAACTACGCGTTCTGACCGGTCGGCCCGGCGTCATTGAGTGCGAGCAGAGCGCACTCGATGTATCGCTGGGCCCGCGCGGGCCATATGTGCGGCGTGCGCGGCACCGGGTCGAGCAGGTGCGCCATCGCCAGCCGGGCGCGCAGCAGTGCGCGGTGTGCGCGGTACAGCTGCATCAGCGGCCGGCCGGGCTGCTCACCGAGCGCGGCGGCGCAGCCCGAGAGCAGGCGCGGGCCGATCCATGGCGCGCCGGCCAGTTCGCACTCCAGCGCCAGAAAGCCGATCTCGTCGAACGGGTCGACCTGGCGCAGCGGCGCGTTGAATTCCAGGCAGTCGATCACCGCCGGTGGCTCGAGCAGGTAGACATGCTCCGGGCGCAGGTCGCCGTGGCCGTCGACCACCTGGCCGCCGCTAGCGCGCTCGCCCAGCGTTGCGGCCTGCTCCAACAACGCCGCGTCGAAGCGGTCGAGCGCCTGCGTGGCGTCGCTCAGATCGAATTGCGGCCGCAGCAGCACCTCGCGGTTGACCGCCGCCTCGCGCTGAAAGCGGTCCAGATACTCCTGCGCCGTCAGCTCAACCTTGGGCACCTGCCGGTAGAAGGCGACCAGCACGGCGACCAGCGCGTCGATGTCGCGCGCCTCAACGCGCGCTTCGGCGATGGCGCCCAGCAGATTGCGCTGCTGCGGCAAGCGGCGCATCAGCACCAGCCAGTCCACCGTCCGCTCGGGGGCGCTCAGGCGTTCTTCGGGCACCAGCGCGAAGTCGCCGCCGGTGGCCTGCAGCGCGAGCAGGCCGAGATAGACATCGGGCGCGAGGCGCGAATTCAGGCGCACCTCCTCGCGGCAGTTGAACTCGCGCGAGCGCAGCGTCGAGAAATCGAGGAACGGATAACGCACCGGCTTCTTCAGCTTGAGCACGCGATTCCCCACGAAGAACACCCACGACATGTGCGTCTCGACCCAGCTGGGTGGATGCTCCAGGTCCGGATAGGCCGCGCCCGACAAAAGAAAGCGCAGCTTGGCGTCGATGGACGGCGCCGGCTGGTTCGTCGGTCTGTCGGGTTGCTGCACCACCTGGCACTCGCTCGCGCCCTTCAGGTGCGCATGAGATGCGCCGCCAGGCCACGCCGCGGCGCCGGCTCGACCGGCGGTGCATGGCCCACGCGCGCCCACATCTGCACGGTCTGCGCCGGCGGCATCGCGTCGAGAAGGCGCTTGATGTCGGCATAGGGCTTGGCCTGCTCGGCGTACTCCTGCAGGGCCTGCTGCAGCGGCTGCATCGCCACGCCGTGCGCGGTCGCGGCGAGCTGCACCCGCGCGTAGGCGCGACCGGCGTTGACCTGGGTCACGCGGTCGTTGCCGTCGGTCACCATCCACAGAAAGCCCGGCGTGGATTCGAGCTTCTTGCCGAAATCCTTGATCTGGCCGGTGGTGGCGAAGTCGTCGGGACCCGGCGCCTTGCTGCGGTCGAACAGGCCGAGGCGGTCGAGCAGCACGACCATCGGGTCGAGCATCGACAGGCCGTCGCGGTGCTGCTCGATCTCGGCGGCGCCGACGCGCATCAGTTTGTACGACTCCAGGATCGTGCGTGGCGTGGTCAGCTCGATCCGCCAGGCCTGCGCCGCGATGCGCCGGTGCTGCTGCAAGGCGTCGCCCTGGTCTGGCCCGACAAAGCCGAAGCGCAACGGATTGGGCTTCACCGCGTCGGCCATCGCCTTCCAGGCGTCCGCGCTCACCGGCCGGTTGAGGTCGTAGACGCTGCGGTTGGTGTGCCGTTTCAGGATCTGCGCAAACAGCGGGTCCTTGTCCAGCGCGGCATCGGCCGCAAGTCGGACGCGTGCCACCGGGCGCCGATCGAGCTTCTCGGGCCCGAATTCACCCTCGGGAAACAGCGTGATCTCGGCACGCCGCCCGCGCTCGCGCGCCGCGATATCCAGCAATTCCAGGAAAGTGCCGTGGCTCATCATGATCTGGCGCGAGTTCGGATCGGTCTCGGGCAGCAGGCGATTCAGGTCGCAACGCAGCAGCATCTCGCCCGGCGTGCCGAGGTCCACCAGCCACGACTGCAGGTTGTGCGAGTGCGGCGCCAGGATCGCGTAGCTCAGGATCCAGCGCCGCACGTCGGTCTCCTGCACCGGTCCGTTCCACGATGCGATCGCTGTCGCCGGCATCTGCTGGCTGCAGCCGGCGAGCCCCGACGTTGCCGCGAAGACGACACCACCCCCCGTCACTCGAATAAATCTGCGTCGATCCACTGCCAGCTCCTTCGCGTGATCCAGCGAACACCTTACCATCCGGCAGGGCCGGCTTCGAACGCACGCGCAGTTGCGGCGATTTCAGCCCGATCCAGACTTGCGTCGGCATGGGGCCATGAACGATCGCTGGGAGCACTTCGAACACGGGGCCGACATCGGGGTGCGCGGCTTCGGCGCGAGCAAGGCCCGCGCCTTCGAGCAGGCCGCGCTGGCGCTGACGGCGGTCGTCACCGACCCCGAGCGCGTGGTGGCGCGCGACAGCGTGGAGATTTCCTGCGAGGCTGCCGACGACGAGTTGCTGCTGGTCGCCTGGCTCAACGCGCTGGTGTACGAGATGGCCGTGCGGCGCATGCTGTTCAGCCGCTTCGCGCTGCGCATCGACGGGCGGCGACTGCGGGCCACCGCGATGGGTGAGACGGTCTCGGTGGCGCGGCACCATCCGGCCGTGGAAGTCAAGGGCGCGACCTATACGTCGCTGCGTGTGGCGCAGCGTGATGATGGTCCATGGATGGCACAAACCGTGGTGGACGTGTGATGGAACCCAGGAAACTGATCGAACGCGGGCCCTGTCGCTGGGAGCTGCCCACGAGCGGCACGATGCGGGTGCCGGTGGTCGTCTTCGCCAGCCCGGATCTGCTGCGCCAGATGGACGACAAGGCCATGGAACAGGCCGTCAACGTGGCCTCGCTACCCGGCATCGTCGGCGCGTCGTACGCGATGCCCGACGCGCATTGGGGCTACGGTTTTCCGATCGGCGGCGTGGCGGCGTTCGATGCCGATGCCGGCGGCGTGGTGTCGGCCGGTGGCGTCGGTTTCGACGTGTCGTGCGGCGTGCGCTGCCTGCACACCGGTCTGCGGCGCGAACCGCTCATGGCCGTGCAGCGGCGGCTGGCCGATGCGCTGTACGAACGCATACCGGCCGGAATCGGCAGCACCGGCGCGATCCGGCTCAACGCGCAGCAGATGGACGCGATGCTGGCCGGCGGTGCCAGGTGGGCGGTCGGACGCGGCTGGGGGTCCGATGCCGACCTGGAACGCACCGAAGAACGCGGGCAGATGCTACACGCCAAGCCGGGTGCCGTCTCCGACCACGCCAAGAAGCGCCAGCGCGAGGAGATGGGCACGCTCGGCAGCGGCAACCATTACCTCGAAGTGCAGGAGGTGACACAGGTCTACGACCCGGCGATTGCTGATGCCTACGGGCTGAAGCCGGGCGACATCGTCGTGATGATCCACTGCGGCTCGCGCGGCCTGGGGCACCAGATCGGCACCGAGTTCCTGCGCCGCATGGTCGAGCAGGCGCCGAGCCATGGCCTCACGTTGCCCGACCGTGAACTCGCCTGCGCACCGATCCGCTCCGACCTCGGGCAGGAGTACCTCGGCGCGATGCGCGCGGCGATCAATTGCGCGTTGGCCAACCGGCAGATCCTGACGCACCTGGTGCGCGATGTGTTCGCCGAGCTGCTGCCGACCGCGCGACTGCCCTTGCTGTACGACGTGTCGCACAACACCTGCAAGGTCGAGACGCATCGCGTCGGCGGCAAGGATCGCGAGCTCTACGTGCACCGCAAGGGCGCGACGCGCGCCTTCGGCCCGGGCCACGCCGATCTGCCCGAGTCGCTGCGCGCCGCGGGCCAGCCGGTGCTGATCGGCGGTTCGATGGGGACCGGGTCGTATGTGCTGGCCGGAACCCGATCGTCGGAGGCGCTGGCCTTCTCGTCGGCCTGCCACGGTGCCGGTCGTGCGATGAGCCGGCACCAGGCGATGAAGACCTGGAGCGGCCGGCAGGTGGTCGACGATCTGGCCGACCGAGGCATCCTGATCCGCAGCCCGTCGCAGCGCGGCGTGGCCGAAGAGGCGCCCGGTGCCTACAAGGACGTGAGCGCCGTCGTCGATGCGGCCGAAGCGGCCGGGCTGGCACGCAAGGTCGCCCGACTCGAGCCGCTCATCTGCGTCAAGGGATGACATTGCCCGGCGACGACAACCTGGTGCTGATGCTGGCCGGCGACGTGATGACCGGACGCGGCATCGACCAGGTGCTGCAGCACCCCGGCGCCCCCTGGCTGCTGGAGAGCTGCGTGCGCGACGCGCGCGACTACGTGCGCCTGGCCGAAGACACCAACGGGCCCATCCCCGCGCCGGTTCCGGCAAGCTACCCGTGGGGCGACGCGCTGGCCGAGATCGAGCGCGCCGGCGCCGACCTGCGCATCGTCAACCTGGAGACCGCCGTCACCACCTGCGACGACGCGTGGCCGGCCAAGGGCATCCACTACCGCATGCATCCGGCCAACGTCGGCTGCCTGACCGCGGCGCGGATCGACGGCTGCGCGCTGGCCAACAACCATGTGCTCGACTGGGGGCACGGCGGATTGCACGAAACCCTGCAGACCCTGCGGCAGGCGGGCCTTCACAGCGCCGGGGCCGGCGCGGATCGCGACGAGGCGTGGGCCCCGGCACGGCTGTCGCTGGGCGAGCGAGGCAGCGTGCTGCTGTTCTCGTGTGCCACCCGCAGCAGCGGTGTACCCCGTGATTGGGCTGCCGGCCCACGGCGTGCCGGCATCGCGTTGCTGCCGGATCTGTCGGAGGCCACCGCGCGTGCGTTGTCCGACGATATGGCGCCTCATCGACGCGCCGGCGAGCGGGTGGTGATCTCGATCCACTGGGGCGAGAACTGGGGCCTGGAACCGCCGGCATCGCACCGCGAGTTCGCGCACCGGTTGATCGAGCTCGGTGCGGCCGATATCGTGCACGGGCACTCGTCGCACCACCCGATGCCGATCGAGGTCTATCGCGACAGGCTCATCCTGTACGGCTGCGGCGACCTGATCAACGACTACGAGGGCATCGAAACGCGCGGCAGCCTGCGCAGCGATGTGGGCTGCCTTTACTTCGTCACCGTTGCGGGCGGCAGCGGGGTGTTGCGACGCCTCGACATCGTGCCGCTGCAACTGAAGCGCTTTCGCCTGACCGCGGCCGACCCGGAGGCGAAGGCCTGGCTGCAAGCGGTGTTCAACGACGGCGGGCGCGCGCTGGGCACGCAACTCGGCGTTCGGCCATCGGGCGGCTGGTCGCTGCGATGGGGGCTGCCCGTCTAGCCGCAATACTGTTTAGATACGCATGACGGGCGCGGGTTGATGCTTCTGATTGAGCGGAGCTCCCCGATGCCGGACGTTGAAGTTGCTCATCTTGC
>Ga0209253_10001200_pt1 | contig 22584 bp, 23 predicted proteins | sample FrelakmetBRP12BR_FD_187145 | JGI IMG/M metagenome (GOLD analysis project Ga0209253, IMG submission 187145) | Freshwater lake sediment microbial communities from the University of Notre Dame, USA, for methane emissions studies - BRP12 BR (SPAdes)... | ecosystem: Environmental > Aquatic >...
AACATCATGAGGATGGCGGCACGCCCCATCACCGGCGTCCATACCAGCATCTCCCAGGCATTTTGCTCCACCACCACCTTGAGGGCGGCAAATTTAACCAGCAGGGTCAGAATCATCACCATGATGGCCATGGGGCCGCTACGCGGGTCTTTCATGATGGCCAGCGTTTTTTCCCGATCCCCATAGCCTCCGATCCAGGCATCGGCGGCGTCGGCCAGACCGTCCAAATGTAAACCGCCGGTGGTCAGCGCCCATACCGCCAGCAGCAGGGCCGCCAGTACTCCGGAATCGCCGTGCGGAAAAACCGCATCAAGACCCGCCAACCCCAGGCCGATGATCAGCCCTACGAAGGGAAAGAAAAATACTGACCGTCCCCAATCCTGGGGGCGTGGTTCGAAGCGTACTGGGACCGGGATACGGGTCAAAAAAATCAGGGCAAGACTCAACCCCCTGATCATTCCAAACCCTTGCCATGAAACACCAACAGCGGCTCGCTTTCGATCCCACGACCGTACACACGCACCCGGCTGCAACTGGCGTAGGGAACCTCTAGCCGCCAGAGCCGTCCGGGCGACATCTCCAGCACCTGGCACAGCACCATGCGTATCACTCCACCATGCGCCACCACCAGCACATGACGACCGGCGTGCCGTTCCAACAAGGTCCGCCAGGCAGCACTAACCCGGGCGGCGAAATTCGCCAGCGGTTCGCCATCCGGGGGAGGATAGTTCAGCGGATCGCTCCAGAAACGCCGCTGAGCATCGGGAGTAACGGCATCAATTTCGGTAGTGGTTCGGCCTTCCCAGGCGCCGAAACTGATTTCGCGGAATGCAGGTTCAGTTTCCAGCGGCAGACCGTGACGTTCGGCCAATTCCCTGGCAAAAGCAACACAACGGCGTAGTGGTGAACTGACGATGACATCCCAGGGATGCTGCTCGCCCACCGCCGTCCGCATCTGCTCCCAGCCGCATTCACTCAGTGGGTCGTCCATGGAGCCCCGGTAGCGAATACCCCCCGCCGGCTCGCCATGGCGCAGCAAATCGATACTGGTAACGAGATTCTCTGTCATGAGATACGAACCCGCCCTGCGACGGCCGCAGTCGTCAGCATCTGGCCAACAACTCCAGCACCCGCTCATGCAGTCGCCCGTTGCTGGCCAGAATACCGGTGGTTTCCAGACCCAAGGGCTTACCCTCCAGATCCGTTACCCGCCCGCCCGCCTCCTGGATGAGGACACTCAAGGCGGCCACGTCCAGAATATTGACATCGGATTCAATCACCACGTCGAGCTTGCCAGCGGCCAGCAAATGGTAGTGATAAAAATCCCCATAGCCGCGGGTCCGGTTAACCTGACGGATAAGCTTAGCGAGGCTCGACCATCGCCAGTCGCCGGCCAGGGTTTTAATATTGCCGAAAGAAAGAGTGGCGCTGGCCAACTCCCGGATGTTGCTGACCCTTACCGGCCGCTCGTTGATAAAGGCACCGCTACCGGCCTCGGCGTAGGCCAACTCGCCAAAGACCGGCGCATTGGAGACACCCAGGATAAAGGCGTCGCCTTTCAGCAGCGCGATCTGGGTCGAAAAAAAAGGATTTTCCCGGACAAAGCTCTTGGTCCCGTCGATGGGGTCAACCAGCCACGTGTATTCGGCGTCAGGCCGGTCTTTGCCGGTTTCCTCGCCAAAGAAGCCATGTTCCGGAAAAACGTCCTCGAGGATACCCTTGATAGCCTGCTCGGTTTCCACGTCCGCCACGGTAACGGGCGTCTGGTCAGCCTTGAGACTGACGCCTATATTGCTCTGGTAATAGTGCATGATAATCGCTTCGCCAGCACGGGCGGCCTGAATGGCGGTTTTCAGAAACAGACTCTGCGGCATGCCGATATCCTTACGCTAGGTAGCACTGCTCCGAACGGTCCAGCCGGCCATTCGAAACCGGAACTATTTTAACAGCCTCAAGAACGGCTAAATTGAAATTGCTACCGGTACGGACGCAGATAAATGCCTTCATACAGGCGCTTGACGTGATGCATGAGCCGCAACGGCGGCAGGCTGACCGTGCGTTTTGGGGTGCGCACCACCAGCATGCCATCCTCGAGGCTATCCACGATGCACATCAGTCCCACCTTGAAAGTCCGCTCCGGCAACTTACCGGCAACCTCCAAGAGCAGATTGGCGGCCGCTGTACGGGCCTGACGATTAGCCATGCGAGCCTGCTTGGGCATCCACTCGGGACCGGGGAAACTACCCGAGTCGCCAGCCACATAGACCTTGTCCCAGCCCTGCACGCGACAGTGCGCATCGGCTTTCAGCAGGCCACCCGGGGAACGCGGCAGGTCGGTGGCGTCAAACCAGTCGCTGCCGGTCAGGCCGGGCATGAACAGAATCAGGTCAGCGGGAATCTCGCCGCCGTCGGTGCTCACCTTATTGGCCTCGAAGCCCTTCAGCTTGTGTCCCAGATGGGTTTCGATGCGGCGGTCGTGCATCATCCCGAACAAGCGTTCCACCGCCTTCGCGCCCAGGCGCTGCCCAGGCTGGGAAGCCGGGCTGAAGAACACCAGTTTGAATCGATTGCGGCGCCCCTGGCGCCTGAGCAGAGTATCCAGACCCAACAGAAACTCGAACAGGGGGCCACCACGCAGGGCGGACGGCTCCTGAGGATTGCTGGCGAAGCCCACGGCGATAACACCCTCCGATAGCGCCTGGATACGATCGCGAATGGCCTCCGCGGCGGCGATACCTTCGCAAGGAAGGATGACCTGCTCGACACCCGGCAGTTGTTTGATAAAGCGCCCGCCCGAGGCAATGATCAGGCCGTCGTTGACCACCGTTCCAGTCTTGGTCACCACCCGCCGGCCACCGGCCTCTAACCCAGTCACCTCACCCTGGTGGAAACGTATCCCGTTGCGCAACAGAAACGCGCGCAGGTCGATACGCAGATCCTCCCCCTTGCGCAACCCAGACGGGATCCAGATCAGGCTGGGATAGTAGATGAACTCCGGCCGGGGGGCGATGAGCGTGATATCCAGGCTGGCGTCCAGTGCCCGCAGCCGGCGCGTCGCCGTGAGGGCGGCGAACCCACTACCAATGACAGTGATACTTTTCATGCTTTTCCTTCAATGAACGGATAAAATGGCGATCGATCGATACATTACAGCACACCTCAAGACTTGCCCAAAATCCACGTTTCCTTACCCGCACTTCGGAATTTGCGGTAAGCATTACCACCGGCGCAGTTTTGGCGTATTTCGCATTCATCAGGAGCACTGCATGGGCAATCGACTTTCCAAGATATATACCCGCACCGGAGATAAGGGTACCACCGGCCTGGGCGATGGCAGCCGCGTCGATAAGGACAGCCTGCGCATTGAAGTCATCGGCACGATAGATGAGCTAAATTGCACCGTCGGTATGGTCCTGGTTCACGATCTCCGCGACCCTATCCGCGACACCCTGAACGATGTTCAACACCGACTGTTCGACCTGGGCGGCGAACTGAGCATGCCGGGTTATGAGGCCATCCGCGCCGAAGACGTGACCATGCTGGAACAGGAACTGGATACCTTCAATGCCGGTCTGCCGCCCCTCAAGGAATTTATCCTGCCGGGCGGCGGTCCGGCGGCGGCGGCTTGTCATCTAGCCCGCGCCATTTGCCGCCGCGCCGAGCGCCATATGGTAAGCCTGTCCCGCCATGAGGATATCAATCCCCATGGCCAGACGTATCTGAACCGGCTGTCGGACCTGTTATTCGTGCTCTGCCGGATTCTGGCCCGTGACGAAGGCGGCCTGGAAGTCATGTGGCGCCACGACCGCAACCGAGTGCGTCGGGAAACGCCAGCGGAGTAGCTTCCCCTCCAGATGCTATTTTGCCCGTATCAGCCAACACTGATGAATCCTGGGATTACGTTCGAAATCCCGCGGAATGGTCTTGGGAGTGATATCCTCAACAGCCAGCTCAGCCAAGGCTTCCCGGTCCATCTTAAAGCGGCGGTTGTTGGTGGAGAAAATCAGAATGCCACCTTTGTCCAACCGCCGCGCTGTCTGCTGGATCAGCTGCACATGATCCCGCTGCACATCGAAATTGTCCGCCATGCGCTTGGAATTGGAGAAGGTAGGCGGGTCCAGGAAGATCAGGCCGAATTGCTGCCGGACCGCGTCCAGCCATTCCAGGCAGTCGGCCCGCACCAAGTCATGCTGGCGGCCACCGATGCCGTTCAAGGCCAGGTTGCGCTGCGCCCAGTTTAGATAGGTCTGCGACATATCCACCGAAGTCGTGGCACTGGCGCCATTCAGGGCGGCATAGACCGTGGCGGTGCCGGTATAGGCGAACAGGTTCAGAAAACGCCTGCCCTGGGCCAGTTCGCCGAGCAAGCGTCGGGTAAGGCGGTGGTCCAAAAACAAGCCGGTATCCAGATAATCGCTGAAATTCACCCAAAACCGGCAGGGTCCCTCGCGGACCTCGTGAAATAGCCCGTTTTCCGCCTGTTTTTGGTATTGATTCAGACCTTTCTGGCGTTTGCGCACCTTGAGAAACACCCGCTCTTCCGGCACCTCCAGCGCGGTGGGAATGACCGCCATGATCCGCTCCAGGCGCTCCTGAGCCCGTTCGGGATCGATGGATTTGGGAGCTTCGTATTCCTGCACGTGGACCCACTGCTCGTAGATATCCACTGCCACTGCGTATTCCGGAATATCGGCGTCATACAACCGGTAGCAACCGATGCCCTCACGTTTAGCCCAGCGACCCAGGTGGTGCAAATTCTTGCGCAGGCGATTGACGAACATGTCCGCCCCCCCGGCCAATGCGGCTTGCAGGACTTTTTCGCGGGCCCGCGCCGCGGCCCCGGCCCGGTCCACGAAATAGGCCGGCTCGACCGCGAAACCGAGCAGCTTGCAGGCGAGCGCGCCATTGTAAAAGGCATTGACCTTAAGCGCCCGCAAACCCATGCGCTTTCCCAGTTCCGGATTACTGGTGAACACCGCCGCCCGCCAGCCGGAAAACCGCGCTTTGAGCACATCGCCCAGTTGCTCGTAGAGCGCTTCCAGTTCCTGTATTCCGCCGAGCCGTTCGCCATAAGGAGGATTCACCATTACCAAGCCAGGAACACTCGCCTTTGGAGGCTTGGCACGGCTCAGTTCACGGCACTCGACCTGCACCAGAGACTGGACCCCAGCCCGCCCGGCATTGATTTGGGCGGCGCGCACGGCGCGGGGATCGCGATCATAGCCCAGGATGGGCGGCACCCCGCGCATGCCGGCGGCGCGCCGCCCTCGGGCCTCGGCCAGCAGTTCCGCCCACCGCGCGGCGTCATGCTGGCGCCAGCCCAGGAACCCCCAATATTGCCGCGCCAGTCCGGGAGCGCTATCGGCGGCCAGCAGGGCGGCTTCGATGAGCAGGGTGCCGGAACCACACAGCGGGTCCAACAGGGTACCGCCGGCTGCCGCGATTTCTGGCCAGCCGGCTTTGAGCAACAGCGCGGCGGCCAGGTTCTCCTTGAGGGGCGCGATGACGGTCTCCTCCCGATAGCCGCGCCGGTGCAGGCTGTCGCCCGCCAGGTCCAGGCTTACTCTGGCCACGTCGTGCAGCACATAACAGTTGATACGCAGATCCGGGCGCTGGCGCTCCACGCTGGGTCGCACTCCATAGCGTTCCCGAAAGCGATCGACAATCGCATCCTTGATCTTCTGGGCGCCGAACTGAGTATGGGTAATGCTGGAATGGCTTGCCACAAAATCCACCAGCAGGGAACCCTCGGGCGCCAGATGCTCTTCCCAGGGCAAGGCGTATGCGCCCTGGTACAGATCTTCGGCGGCGGCGGCGAGAAAATCGCCCAAGCGCAGCAAGATGCGGTTGGCCGTGCGCGACCACAGACAGGCCCGATAGGCCGTGACCAGGGTTCCCCGGAACACCACCCCGCCCCGGCTTTCCTTAACCTCCGCAGCGCCCAGCGCCGTCAACTCCCCCGCCAGCAGAGGTTCAATGCCCTTGGGCGCGGTGGCGAATAAGTCATAGTCATTCATTACATTTTTTCCAGGCGGATGGAGGACAGGATTGTTATTCTATCCGAGAGCCAATTCGAGCAGGGGAGCAAAACAGCCTGATGAGCAAGGGCATTAGAGACACCGCGGGTTATTATCAACCGCTGACCGAGAATACTGGCCTGGCCGCCGGTTGCCAGCTTCGCTTCGACCGCGGCACCTTGTTGCTGGAAGGCAGCCCCACACTGCCCTTCGGGGTGGAAAACTGGTTCCGGTACGATCCGCGGGTGGATGCCTATCGGGCACCGGCGCACTGTTATGCTCAAGTCATCAGCCTGCTGCGGGGTTGCCTGGTTCGCAATCAGGCGCCCCGTTACGGGCGCCTCCAACTGGCCTGCGCGTTGCCCGTCGATCCCTATCCTCATCAACGGGATGCCTTGAACTGCTGGCAGACCGCCGGAGGACAGGGATTGGTCGTGCTTCCCACCGGGGCGGGCAAGACGCTGGTCGGTCTGCTGGCCCTGAGCTGGGCGCGGCGGGATGGCTTGATCCTGGTGCCTACCCTGGATTTGATGCAGCAATGGTACGCGCTACTCAAGGCGGCCTTTCCCGAGCAGGACATTGGGCTGATCGGGGGCGGCTATCACGAGGTGATGCCGCTCACCATCGCTACCTACGATTCGGCCTCCCGGCACAGCGACCGGCTGGGCAACCGGTTCGGCATGCTGATCTTCGACGAGGTCCACCATCTGCCCTCGGAGTTTTACCGCAGTATCGCCGAGTTCTCCCTGGCCCCCTATCGCTTGGGGCTCACCGCCACCCCCGAACGCAGCGATGGAAAACATGCCGATTTGGTGGAACTGGTAGGCCCCACCGTATATCGCAAACAGCCTGCCGAACTGGCGGGCGATGTGCTGGCGCCGTTTCAGATCCGGCCTGTTTACGTGGCGCTTTCCGCGGCGGAACGCAGCGCCTATCAACAGGCCCTGGACGAGCGCAACCGCTTCCTGCAAGCGAACCGTATTTCCCTGAGCTCCCTGCAGGGCTGGAACCGCTTTGTCATGGTCTCCGCCAAGAGCATGGAGGGGAGGCGCGCCCTGCGGGCGCACCGGGAGGCCAGGCGCATCGCTCACGCCACCCCGGCCAAACTGCGCGCACTGGCTAATATCCTGGCCAGTCATATTGGCGCCAAGACCGTGATCTTCACCGAGGATAACGCGACCGCCTACGAGGTGTCACAACGCTTTCTGATTCCCTGCCTCACCCATCAGACGCTGGTCAAGGAGCGCCAGTACATCATGGACTCCTTCAAGGACAGTACCTACACCGCCATTGTCACCAGCAATGTCCTCAACGAAGGGGTAGACGTGCCCGATGCCTCCATCGGCGTGATTCTCTCCGGCAGCGCCTCCAGCCGGGAATTCGTGCAACGCCTGGGGCGCATCCTGCGCCGTGGCAACAACAAGCACGCCGTCCTCTACGAGGTGGTAGCCCGCGAAACCCGTGAGGAACGGGTGGCGGAACAACGCCGGGCGCCGTTTGGACAGGACAACCGGCCAGGCGAGACCTTGGCGCTTTTCAGCCAGGACGAACCGGGCGATTATCAAACAGAGCTACGCTGATGCTGCCCTCCGCCCTGTTGTTCTCCAACCGGCGCGGCGCTCAGGTCTATCCCCGCTTCCTGCGCCCGGAACAGCACCCCTGGGCGGCGGAAGTATTGAACCTTATCCATGCCCATCAGCATAAAACCCGCGGCGAGCTACAAGAAGCGCTGCGCGCCCTGGAGGGCGATTCCCCCGATTACCGGGTCATCCGGGGCTTCGCCCACCTGGCCTTGAATGACGCGGAGTTCGCGCTGGCGCTGCAAGAGGTGGAACCGGAAACCTTGCGCCGGGAAGCGTTCACGCTGGCGGCCCGCTCGGGATACGGGGAACCGCAAGCGCAAACCGTGCTGGCGACCCTGGCGGAAAAATACCGGCTCGAACCCGAGGTGCTGCGCGATGCCCTCTATGCCGATCTGCCGGAAAACCATGTGCTCGCTGCCCTGCCTGATTTCACGCCCGCGAATCTGGTGGACCGTTACAACCTGGCGCAAGCCCAGGGCCTGCTCTATTGCGCACTGCACCTGCGCATCACCGCCCATCGCAACGTGCCGGGCGAATACCGCCGGCTTTTCCATCAGCTCAAGTTTCATGGCCTGATGTACGCGGTAGAGGGCAATCTGGAGGATGGCTACCAGATCTACGTGGACGGTCCCGCCAGCCTGTTCAAGCAAACCCGCAAATACGGCATCCGGATGGCTGGTTTTCTACCGGCCCTGCTGCATATTTCCCGCTGGGAGATGGAGGCGGTGCTCCAGATGGAAGGACGCGAAGCCGTCTACGGCCTGACTTCCCAGGCGCCCCTGGTCTCCCATTACGCCAAGCCCCCCGCCTACGACAGCCTGCTGGAACAGTCCTTCGCGGAGCGTTGGTCGAAACTGAACACGCCTTGGGCGTTGGAGCGGGAGGTAGAGGTCATCGACCTGAAAGGCACGGTATTCGTGCCCGACTTCGCCCTGCGCCATCCCGATGGCCGGATCGTGCATATCGAGATCATGGGCTTCTGGCATCCCGATTATCTGCGTCGCAAGCTCGACAAGGTCCGCCGGGCCAATCGGCAGAATCTCATCCTGGCCGTTTCCGACCGGCTCAACGTGGGCGAGGAAGACCTCCGGAACATACCGGGGCCGGTGATATTCTTCAAGGGCAAACTGGAGCCCAGGCAGGTATTGGCGGTGTTGGAAAAACTGGTTTACCAGTGAATGTCGCCAAAGGGTACCTGGCTTGACAGTGCGTCGTCGGTGAACCGTGCGGCAGGGATCGTGCAGCGGATCACCGACGATGCGAGCGGGCCAAGGATGGCCCTCGAGTGCATAACGCAAATTTTGGTGAACAAGAATTCTTGATTTGCAACGGACAGTTCATTACAGTGCCAGTACTCAAGCACTTTAGTTATCAAGGGGGATTTGCATAATGCTAAAGCGAGTGGCTATTCGGCCATTGAATAGTCTCAGGGAAGAGCATGAAAATGAGCCCTGTCTGCAACGACGCGGATTCTTAAAATTAGCTGCCTTGACCTTAGGTGGCTTGGCAGTATCTCCGGCCTTGGCCAGGGCGGCGACAACCTGGGAACGCGCCTTACAGATTTATGTTCCCAATACCGGCGAAACCCTACGGTTGGTCTACTGGACACCACGCCAGGGGTATCTTCACGATTCCATTCAACAGCTTAGCTGGGCGCTGCGCGACTATCGCACAGATGAAACCAAGAATTTAGATCCTTTCTTGCTGGATCAACTATACGCCTTGCAGTTCATGACGGAGAACAGGCAACCTGTCCACGTGATCTGTGGCTACCGCTCACCGAGCACTAACGCTACCCTGTGCAGGACCAGCAGAGGGGTCGCCAGAAACAGTTATCACCTCCAGGCCAAGGCACTGGATATCCGCATGCCTGGGCGCTGCCTGGCGGATGTGCGGCGCGCCGCGATGTCCCTGCAAGGAGGCGGCGTTGGCTACTATCCCTGGGCCAATTTCATCCATATCGATACCGGGCCAATCCGCTACTGGAGCTGATTGCAGCAGTAGGGTTTTTTATTTTTTCGGGTCGCCATGCGTCATTACGTGGCGGCCTGAGTGGTTATATGTACCCATAATTTCATTCACTGCCGGATACCCACGCCCCGATTAAGCAGCCACAGGCTGAACGCAAAGAGTGCCCCGGTCACTAGCAGGATAATGGCGAAAGCAACGTAGATACTGATATCCGATACGCCTAAAATCCCGTAACGGAAGGCGTTAACCATATACAGGATGGGATTCAGCTTGGATACGCTCCGCCAGAATGGCGACAGCATGTCAATGGAATAGAAAACGCCCCCCAGGTAGGTCAGCGGGGTCAGAATGAAGGTGGGGACGATAGCGATATCGTCAAAGCTTTTGGCGTAAATCCCGTTCACGAAACCAGCCAGCGAAAACAGTGCGGCGGTCAGTGTGACTACGGCTGCCGTGACGAAAAGGTCATGGATATACAGGTGGGTAAAGGCCAGGGCAATCGCTGTCACCACCACCCCCACGGCCAAGCCCCGCGCCATGCCTCCTGCCATGAACCCAAGCAGGATCAGCGAGTTGGGGATGGGAGCGACCACCAGTTCCTCCACGTGTCGCTGGAATTTCGAGCCGAAGAAGGAAGACACCACATTGGAAAAGGAATTGGTAATGACGGCCATCATGATCAAGCCCGGCGCGATGTACTGCATGTAGGAAAAGCCACCCACTGGCCCGATCTGCGACCCGATCAAACTGCCGAAGATGATGAAATACAACCCCGTGGTGACAGCGGGAGGCAGGATGGTCTGCATCCAGATGCGGAGGAAGCGCAATACTTCCTTGATCAAGATGGTCTTAAAGGCGATGTAATTGGCTTTAATTCGCATGCTTGCTGGCGCTCGGCGCAATGGCTATCAAGGCGGCTCAGGCACCGTTGCCTTCCACCAGGTGCATGAACAGTTCCTCAAGGCGGTTGGTCTTGTTGCGCAGGCTTAAGACCTCGATACCGTGCGCGGACAGCGCGCGAAACAGCCCATTGAGGCCATGGTCTTTGGAGACATCCGCTTCCAAGGTAGTTTCATCCACCTGCCGCAGGGCATAGCCGGACCCTGGTGGCAGGGCATGCAGCGGTTCCTTGAGATTCAGCACGAAGGTTTCCGTGTAGAGTTGGTTCAGCAATGTCTTCATCTGGGTGTTCTCGATGATCCCGCCCTGGTCGATGATGGCGATCGTGCGGCACAGGCTCTCGGCTTCCTCCAGATAATGGGTGGTTAGGATGATGGTCGTGCCCTGGGCGTTAAGGTCGCGCAGGAAAGCCCACATGGAGCGACGGATCTCGATATCGACGCCGGCGGTGGGCTCGTCGAGTATCAGCAGCTTAGGCTCATGGACCAGGGCGCGGGCAATCATCAGGCGCCGTTTCATGCCACCCGACAGTTCCCGCGCCATGGCTTGGCGTTTTTCCCACAGGCCCAGTTGCTTCAGGCAGATCTCGGCGCGTCGGTAAGCCACCGGGCGGTCGATGCCGTAATAGCCGGCTTGATTGACGACGATCTCCACCACCGGCTCGAACTGGTTGAAGTTGAACTCCTGAGGCACCAGGCCAATGTAGGTTTTGGCGCTCTCCAACTCAGTATCCAGATCCTTGCCGAAGACCTTCACGTTGCCAGCAGTCTTTGTGATCAGGGAACAAATAATGCCGATGGTCGTGGATTTACCGGCCCCGTTGGGACCCAGGAGCGCAAAAAAATCTCCCTCCTCCACCACCAGATCGATACCCTTCAAGGCCTGGAAGCCGTTTCGGTAGGTTTTGCGTAAATCACGGATGGCAAGTGCAGGGGTCATCGTCTGGGGTCGCTATAGCCCATGCTACGCGCCTTGGGTGCGGAAACATTGAAATTCGGCCAAACCCTCACGGGGAACGTCACAGGGAGGCTGAAGCCAGGGATCAGGAGGATAACTAGACTTACCAAAGATCCTGCAATGCCTTAAGGACATCGTGGCGACTGATCTGCCCCGCCAAGCGATTATCATCCATGACCGGATAGCGTTTAAATGGCTCGGTTACGAACCTCTTGGCGACGTCCATGAGGCTCGCGGTCGCATCGATGGTCTTGACGCTGCGACTCATAAACTCGGCTACCTTACCGCCTTTTTCGCCATGGTAGCCGGCGGTAAGCGCAACCTTGATACAGTCTCTTTCGGAGAGTATCCCGATGATATTACCCAGCTTGTCCACCACGGGCGCGCCGGAAATACCATTTTCAAGCAACAATCGAATCGCTTCCAGAACATCCATATCGGGCGTAAACGTGATAAGGCTCGCCGTCATATAGTCTTTTACCGAGGTTGACGTAAACATGCTTTTTCTCCCCTTCCTATCCTGGACACCGGTATAGGCGGCTGGTTAGGCTGGTTATTCGTGGCATGATTTAGCCGAGCGGTTCCACCCGGCCCCGCATGGCTTGCTTGCGTTTCTCGCAGGGCTCCTTGCAGAGGCAGGCAAGCCCCGCCAGCTTGTTCAAGCCACCGCAACTGCCTTTGATAGGGCTTCTGCCTAATATAACCCCCGCGGCCATCCCCAGAACAGCCAGCGCCATGATGATGAAGGTGACCAAAAATAGTCCCATGATCTCATCCTACTGTGCAAGGTATTGAGCGAACGCCGACGTTTTCAATTCCTTGAACCCATCGCTTGTTTTGACGATGAAAAAAACCGCGAGTTGCTGCGCTTCGGCAAGCTGAAACCCCTGTTCGGAACCCACGACCATCAAAGCCGTGGCCAGGGCGTCGGCATGCATGGCCGGTTTGCTGATCACGGTTGCCGAGGCCAGTTGATGCTGGATCGGCCTGCCGGTCTTGGGGTCTATCTCGTGAGAATAGCGCTTGCCGTCCTTCTCGAAGAAATTGCGATAATCCCCCGAGGTCGATAGTCCCGCATCGGTAATTTGCATGATCCGGTGCACGGCACGCCTACCGGGGGTGGGTTCCTCGATGGCGATAGACCAGGGGGTATCCTTGGCGTTTCGGCCCTTGACCCGAATCGCTCCGGCAACGGCGACCATGTAGTTCGCCATACCCAGGGAGTCCAGGTATTCGGCTACTTTATCGGCTCCATAACCCTCACCGAGAGCCGACAGATCTATGTACATATCGGCACGCTCCTTTTTGATGGCGGGCGGTGCGGCACGGGTGTGAATCCGCTGGTAGCCCACCCGCGCCATGGCCTGGGTTATCGCCTCGTCCGCCGGTATTTCATCCTGTTTGACCTCAGGGCCGAAGCCCCAGAGATTGACCAGGGGACCGACGGTGATGTCGAAGGCCCCACCACTCAACTGGCTGACGCGCTGCCCCTCTTCGATCACCGCCAACAAATCGCTGGAAACCGAGATCCAGTCAGTGCTTTGGTTCTGGTTGAGCCGGGACAGCTCCGAGTCCTTGTCGTAGGTGGAAATCTGCCGGTTGACCAAGGCAAGCACCCGGTCAACCTCGGCTTGCAGCGTTTGCGAAGTGATGCCGGCCGGCGCTCCCACCACCTTGACGGTGTACGTGGTTCCCATGGTGGGACCGCCGAATTGCAGCAACTCTCCCGGCTTGCTGCCACACCCAAACAACCCGGCGGCGAGCATTACCAGGAGCAGCGCTTCCCACCTTTCAGAGTACGGCCTCGACTGGCGGCAACGCATTTACCCACCGAAATCATCAAGCATTATGTTTTCCCGTTCGACCCCGAGGTCTTCCAGCATCTTGATCACGGCGGCATTCATCATCGGCGGACCGCACAGATAATATTCGCAGTCCTCGGGAGCCGGATGGTCTTTCAGATATTTCTCATAGAGCACCTCGTGGACCAAGCCCGTGTAGCCTGTCCAGTGGTCCTCCGGCTGCGGATCGGACAAGGCGATATGCCATTTGAAATTGTCGTTCTCGGCCTGCAGTTTGTTGAACTCATCGACATAAAACGTCTCCCGCAGGCTGCGCGCGCCGTACCAGAAGGTCATCCTGCGCTTGCTCTTAAGCCGTTTCAATTGATCGAAGATATGGGAGCGCATAGGGGCCATACCCGCGCCACCGCCGATGAAGACCATTTCATTGTCGGTGTCCCTGGCGAAGAATTCGCCGAACGGCCCCGAGACGATGACCTTGTCGCCCGGTTTCAAACCGAACAGAAACGATGACATCTTGCCGGGCGGCACCTCTGTTGGCGCGCGCGGCGGCGGCGTGGCGATGCGGATATTCAGCGTGATGATACCCTTCTCCTCGGGGTAACTCGCCATGGAATAGGCGCGTATCGTGGGTTCCGTGACCTCGGAAACATACTCCCACAGATTGTAACGATCCCACTCGTCGCGGAAGCGCTCTTCGATGTCGAAATCCCTGTAGCGAACCACGTGCGGAGGGCATTCAGTCTGAATGTAGCCGCCAGCGCGGAAAGCGATGGATTCTCCCGGCGGCAGTTCCAGCACCAACTCCTTGATGAAGGTGGCGACATTATGATTGGAGCGCACCGTGCACTCCCATTTCTTGACGCCGAAGACCTCTTCGGCGACCTGAATCTTCATATTCTGCCTGACCGCCACCTGGCAGGATAGGCGGTCGCCCTCGGCTGCCTCACGCTTGTTGATCAGCGAGGCTTCGGTGGGCAGGATAGCGCCACCGCCCTCGAATACCTTGACGCGACATTGCCCGCAGGTGCCTTTACCACCGCAGGCGGAGGAGACGAACAGTTGGGCATCGGCCAGCGCGTTCAACAACTTTGAACCGACGGGTACGGTAACGGTCCTCTCACCGTTGATAAGGATATTCACATTGCCGGCGGCAACCAATTTCGATCTCGCGGCCAGAATGAGCGCCACCAGGGAAATGACGATGACGGTAAAAAAGGTGACTCCCAAACCGATTTCAAGCATCTGAGCAACCCTGTCTTATTAGAGTTAAGGGGTGAGTGGGAGAGTAGCCGGCCTTTAGATCTGTATCCCCGACAAGGCCAAAAATCCCAGCGACATCAAACCGCCGCAAATGAACGCTATCCCCAGTCCCTGGAGACCATCAGGGATATCGCTGTATTTCAGTTTTTCGCGAATACCCGCCAACAGGGTGATGGCAAGCGCCCAACCAGCGCCGGTGCCCACGCCATACACGACGCTCTCGGTGAAGTTATAGTCGCGCTCCACCATCAACAGGCTGCCAGCGAGGATCACGCAATTGACGGTGATCAGTGGCAGGAAGATGCCCAGGGCATTGGCAAGCGCCGGGAAGAACCGCTCCATCACCATTTCCAGGATCTGGACGATGGCGGCGATGGTGCCGATATAGCTGATGAGGCCGAGAAAACTTAAGTCCACATTGGGCAGGCCGGCCCAGGCCAGCGCGCCATCCTTGAGGAGATATTGAAAGAGCAGATTGTTGGCGGGAACCGTAATCACCTGCACGAAGACGACTGCAATACCCAAGCCGATGGCGGTATCGATCTTCTTAGAGATGACCAAGAAAGTACACATGCCCAGAAAAAAGGACAGCGCCATGTTTTCCAGGAAGACCGACTTGATAAACAGATTGATATAGGTTTCCATCACATCACCTCGGTCCGATGCACTTGGTGGACCTGGTATTCCCGCTTCTCCATCTGTGCAGTCCTCCAGCTTCTAACGCCCCAGATGATGAAGCCGATGAGGAAGAAGGCACTGGGCGGCAACAGCATGATCCCGGCGGGGTTATACCAACCGCCGTTCTTGATCAACGGCAGGATTTCGATCCCCAGTAAAGTTCCCGAGCCAAACAACTCGCGCACCGTACCGAGGCTGATCAGAATCGCGCTATAGCCCAGACCATTGCCAATGCCATCCAGAAAGCTTGGCCACGGTGGATTTTTCAGCGCGTAGGCTTCGGTGCGGCCCAGCACAATGCAGTTGGTGATGATCAGACCGACGAAGACCGACAGTTCCTTGCTGATGCCAAAGGCGAAAGCCCTGAGGAATTGATCGACGACGATCACCAGGGAGGCGATGATCGTCATCTGCGCGATGATGCGGATATTGGTGGGAAGATGGTTGCGAACCAGGCTGACAGCGGCGTTGGAAAAGGCCGTCACTACCGTAAGCGCGATACACATGGTGATGGCCGTGGACAGTTTGCTGGTCACCGCCAGCGCCGAGCAGATGCCCAGCACCTGGAGGGTAATGGGATTATTGTCGATCAGCGGCTCGACAAGCACTTTTTTGCTTTCGCTGTCCATGATTCATCCTCTCTGTGTACGGAGCCGGGTCAGATATGGCCCGAAGCCTTGTTCGCTAAGCCAGTAACGGATCAGGTTCATCACGCCACGGCTGGTCAGGGTAGAGCCGGCTATGCCGTCCACCTGATATTTGGCCTCCGGCTTGCTGGGGTCCACGGTGCCCTTGATAACCTTTATATGGGGCTGCCATTTCTCATCGTAGACCTGTTTGCCTTTCCAGAGCGCCTGCCAGTTGGGATTGCCCACCTCCCCACCCAGTCCCGGCGTTTCCGCCTGCTCATAGAACTTCAGCCCGGCGATGGTATTGGCGTCATTTTCCAGGGCGAGGAATCCGTACATCGTCGACCACAGCCCATAGCCTTGAACCGGCAGGACAATGGTCTTGACCTTGTCGCCTTCCTTGACCAGATAGACAGTGACATACTTGGGCTTGCGTTTGATCAGGGCGATATCCTGGTCCGCCGGAACCTTTTGGCTGAGGGCCGGATTTTTTACCGCCTCGCGCTCGTCATAGGTCGCCGGGTCCACCGCGTTGGTGTATTCGCCGCTGGCAAGATCCACGACCCGGGTTTCCACGCGCTTAAAGAGTTCGTCGACACGCTTGTCCGCTTGCCACAAACCGGCGGCATCCAGGATGTTTTTCTTTCTATCCAGCGCTTTATTGATGGCCTGATAGGGTCTCAACAACACCGTGGCGCTGGCCACCATGACGGAACAGACCAGGCACATCGTCAGGGCCACGAACAGCGTTTTTTGGACACTTTCATTGGGCATGGCGAGGATCTTGGCAATCCAGGCCGGCATTTTTGACGTTGAGGATTTGTTATCGCTAGGCATTGCGCAACGCCCTTCTGCGGATGTTGACCCGGACCACACAGTAGTCGATCAGCGGAGCAAACAGGTTGGCGAACAGAATCGCCAGCATCACTCCTTCGGGATACGCCGGGTTGACCACCCGGATGAGGATGACCATGAAACCGATCAGGGCGCCAAAAATCCACCGCCCGGCATTGGTCATGGCGGCGCTGACCGGATCAGTGGCCATGAATACCGTGCCGAAGGCGAAGCTGCCCAACACCAGATGCCAATACCAGGGCACGGCGAACATGGGATTGCGGTCGCTGCCGATCAAGTTAAACAGCAACGAGGTCGCGATCATACCCACCAGAACCCCGGCCATGATGCGCCAGGAAGCCACCCGGGTACAAATCAGAAAAGCGGCTCCCAGCAAGCAGGCCAAGGTAGAGGTCTCTCCCAACGAACCGGGAATGACGCCGATAAACGTCTGCATCCAGGTGACGCCATGATCCGCGACTGCCTGTAACCCACCGACCTTAGCCAAGGTCAAAGGAGTCGCACCGCTAAAGCCGTCCACCGCCACCCACACCGCATCGCCCGAGATCTGCGCCGGATAGGTGAAAAACAGGAAAGCGCGCCCCGCCAGGGCCGGATTGAGGAAGTTTTTGCCGGTCCCTCCGAAGATCTCCTTGGCCACGACCACGCCAAAAGAGACGCCCAGGGCCACCTGCCACAGCGGGATGGCCGGCGGCATAATGAGCGCAAACAGCATGGATGTTACCAGGAAACCTTCATTGATCTCATGGTTGCGTACCGCGGCGAAGATGACTTCCCACAAGCCGCCCGCCGCCAACACGACGATATAGATGGGCAGGAAATACAGCAGACCATGAACCATGCAGGCGAAGAGGCTGGCGGGATCGTAGCCTATGCCGCTCAATAGGGCACCCCGCCAGCCCGGTACCGCGGCAATGCCCTGCCTTACCATCTCCAGATTAGCCTGATAGCCGGTGTTGTAGAGGGCCACCAGCAGGCACGGTACCAGGGCTATCACCACGTAGGTCATGACCCGTTTCAAGTCGATGCCGTCCCGCACATGAGGCGCGGTACGGGTCACGTCCGGCGGCGTATAGATGAAGGTATCCACCATCTGGTAGAGGGCTTCAAACTTCTCGTAACGCCCGCCCTTGGTAAAATTCGGACGCAGGCGATCCAGGAAATGTCGTAGGCGAGACATCAGCCCTCCTTCTCGATTTGGGTTAGATTTTTTCTAAGCACGGGGCCATAGTCATACTTGCCAACGCACACGAACGAACACAAGGCCAAGTCCTCTTCATCCAGTTCCAGGCACCCCAGCGATTGGGCCATCTCCGTGTCGCCGACCAGCAGAGAACGCAGCAACTGGGTCGGCAGGATATCCAGAGGCATGACCTGTTCATAGTTATTGCCAACCGGCACCATGGCGCGGGGACTGCCGTTTTGGGTGGTGGTCAAGGCAAACTTCCGGGTAGCCCGGGACAGGCTGGAGAGGAAGACGTTCAGTATCGAAAACTTGTTCTTCCCTGGCATTATCCAGCCGAGGAACTCCCGCTCGCGGCCTTCGGCGAGCACGCTCAACTGGGTGTGATAGCGACCGAGGTAACTTGCCCATCCCGCCGCACGGCGACCGGACAGCACCGACCCCGAAATGGCGCGGCACTCCACGTCCTGCAATTCCCCGAGCAACAGATCATTGGTGTTGGCGCCGAGCCGGGTGCGCAGCAAGCGTGGTTTCAGCACCGGCGGCCCACCAAGAGCGATGATCCGTTCCACCCACAGGCGCCCCGTGGTAAACAGCTTGCCGATGGCGATAACATCTTGATAATTTAAATACCAAACCGTTTTAGTGGCGCTGACGGGGTCCAGGAAATGGATATGGGTGCCCACCAATCCCGCCGGATGGGGGCCGGAAAACTCGGCGATTTTAAGCCGCTCCGACGGCGGGGTGAGAATAGTAGTCTCCGGGGATTTGCACACGAAGACCGGGCCTTCGGTCAACTGCGCGATGACGCTGAGGCCGTTTGCGAAATCCTCGTGGTACTCGTTGATGACCACCTCCGGTTGTAACGCCAAGGGATTGGTATCCATGGCGGTTACAAAGATCGAGTGGGGCTTGGAATCAGGCGCTGGCACTTTGCTGTAGGGACGGGTGCGTAACGCCGTCCACAAACCCGAAGCCAACAGGTTTTCCTGCACCTGCGCAGCACTGAGCTGGATCAGTTGCTGCTGGCCATAGCGGTTGAAGGTTTCCTCCTCATCACCCTCCAACCGGATCACCACGGACTGCAAGACCCGCTTCGCGCCGCGATGAATAGCGGTCACTACTCCGCTGCCCGGCGCCGTGTAGCGGACGCCCGCCGTCTTCTTGTCGGTGAACAGCGGCTGCCCGAGTTTGACCCGGTCCCCTTCGTTGACCAGCACGGACGGGATCAGGTCGATGTAGTCACCCCCTATCAGGGCGACCGTCGTAATAGCAGGCCCTGGCTGGATAAGTTGTTCGGGCGCCCCGGTGATGGGGATATTAAAGCCCTTTTTGAGTTTGGTTAGCATAGTTTTCCGGCCTTACGCTCGCGGGGATTGTGGTATGCCAACAGCCGATTGAGGGTGCTGGCTTGAAATTGTAGCTGGAAAGTAACAACTATCGCGCTCTAGGCGGCAAATGTATCCGAAACCAGCGCGTTTAGATAATCCCAAGTGCAGGAAAAAATCCATTCATTATCAACCTCTCTTTCCCCTGTTTGCGTCTTGGTTCATTATGTCAGACTTAGAAAATGTTCTAAACCAACCCCAACAACCCACTTTTCGCCAGGAGATCATCATGCAATTACGCCCCCGCCGTTCCATTCTTTATATGCCAGGCGCCAATGCCCGTGCTCTGGACAAAGCTCGCGGCCTGCCCGCCGATGGCCTGATCCTGGACATGGAAGATGCCGTTTCCCCGGACGCCAAGGACCTGGCCCGTAGCCAGATCGTGGCAGCCGTGTCCCAGGGCGGCTACGGTCCCCGCGAGATCATCGTGCGGGTCAACGGCTTGAACACCCCCTGGGGCATGGATGATGTGGCCGCCGTCGCGAATATCGGCGCCGATGCCATCCTGTTCCCCAAGGTGGAATCACCGGAAGAAGTGCATGCCGCCGTGGCGGCTCTGGACAAGGCCGGCGCACCCCCCAACCTGCCAATCTGGATCATGGCCGAAACCCCTCGCGGCATCTTGCGGATCGACGCTATCGCGGGTGCCCATAAGCGGCTCACCGCTATCGTCATGGGCACCTCGGATCTTGCCAAGGAGATGCGAGTACGCCACACCCCAGACCGGATCGGCTTCATCGCCGCCCTCTCCCTGTGCGTCATGGCCGCCCGCGCTCATGGCTTGGACATCCTGGACGGGGTTTATCTGGACCTGAAGAACGAGGCGGGCTTCCGCGCCGCCTGCGAGCAGGGCCGGGACATGGGCTTTGATGGCAAGACGCTGATCCACCCCAATCAAGTGGCGGTCACCAATGAGGTGTTCGCACCCGCCCCTCAAGACGTAGAGAACGCCGGCGCCATCATCGAGGCCTGGGAACAAGCCAAGCGCGAAGGCAAGGGCGTAGCCGTGGTGAACGGCAAGCTGGTGGAAAACCTGCACGTCGAGGAAGCCCGCCGCGCCCTGGCCGTTGCCGAAGCAATCAAGAAGATGGCGGGATAAGCGGATCCCAAGCCGCTGGCAAGTAACGTCAGCACGCTGCTTGGATACCTGCTGGCCAGCCATTCGCCCCAGACGATTGGCTGGCACTCAATTCCGCCACCGTGAGCATCGAAAGCCCCACCCCACGCAGATACTCCAGCGCGCGATTCAGCGCGCGGTGGGGCACGAACGCCTGCGGTTTTGCGGCGCGCGCCAGCGGGATTCGGAGCATGGAGAGATCGATCAATACCACCAGATGGAATTGACCTGTTTCGATCACGATATCCAATCCGCCCGGCATCATCGTGGAGGGCTCAGCCGTGCAAGGGCCCGGGGGCGAAGGGCACGTGGTATGGGCTGCCTATCGCCATCGACAGGGTGAAGCTGCATCTTGTGCATGTCTCGGTGACCGACCAGCACCAGGGCAAGCACTGGGGATACTACTGAAAAGCATACTGGATATCGATCAACTCCGCGCCCGCGAGCAGAGTCCCTTAGCGGAACTGTACCTGCATGGCAAGCTACTCTATACCTGGGTTCTCGAAAAGCGAGCCCGCCGGCGCGGCGGTGAGGACTGGAATCGTCTGGATCAACCGCGCCGCGCCACCCCCTGGCGGATCTGGAAGTTGCTGCGCCGGGAACTGGCTGTCGCTATCAGCGGGGTTTTGCATTGGGACCTCAGCCGCTGGTCGGCCAGTCTTGAGGTGATGCAGGAGCGGCCACGCCGACGGCAGTTGCAAACCTTACCGGATCGGGTCAACCGCCTAATCGCCTACTGCCAGACTAATGGACTTAGTAACATATAAGAAACGCCGCTAAGTTGGCGCATATGGGAGATAACGATGGTATTCCTTGTGAGAATCAATGGTGTAGATAACGAATATTTTATAGATTTAGCCTGTCGTTTTTGAGGCAACCCAACATTCACAACCTGCCTGACTGGGTGCCGCACTGGAGACCGCGCCATTGCCTGTTTTAGGTGATTCAAAGGTCAGCAAGGCGGCGACCCCCGGGAGCGAATGCGATAGGCGATGAAACACAGTGTACTTCGAGGAATACCGCTAACAACCGCTGGCAACGGCTAACTGCAGCCGACGGCCTCCAGCGTCCGCTCGTGCCTCGCTCCCGCTTCCGGCAGCCGCTGAGGCGCAGCGTTGGGCGTCGACTGATTTGTAGAGGAGCTGCGCTATGAACCAGAGGCAAGTGTCAGACGCTTGGGAGCGTGGTGACCCCTATGAACAGTATGTTGGCCGGTGGAGCCGCCAGATTACACCGTTGTTTCTGAACTGGTTGAGTGTTCCGGCCGGTCGCAGGTGGCTGGACATCGGTTGTGGGACAGGGGCGCTCTGCGCTGCAATTCTGGATGCTTGCTCTCCGTCGTCGGTTGCCGGCGTCGAACCTTCGGAGGGGTTTCTTGAATCCGCACGACGGCAGCTCGCCAGTCGCGCAACGCTTCATCGCGGCAGTGCCACAGCAATCCCGTTGGGGAATGCATCCGTCGATCTGGTCGTCTCAGGGTTGGTGCTCAACTTCATTCCAGATCAACCTGCCGCGCTGGCTGAGATGGCGAGAGTCACGGGTAAAGGTGGAATCATTGGGGCGTACGTCTGGGACTACGCTGGAAAGATGGAGCTCATGCGGTTCTTTTGGGATGCAGCCGTCAAACTTGACGCCAGCGCCACGCAGCTGGACGAGGGGGTGCGCTTCCCGCTGTGCCGACCAGAGGCGCTAACCGAGCTCTTCACCGGTGCCAAGCTGGAACCAATCGAGGTGACGGCGATCGACATTCCGACGCCGTTTCCGAGTTTTGAAGACTACTGGCTGCCATTCTTGGGCGGCCAAGGGCCTGCTCCTGCCTACGCCATGTCGCTCGATGAATCCGCGACGCTGGCATTCATCGGCGCCGTCATCGTGATCGCCGCCTTGCTTTCCGGCCTGATCGAACGCAGCGGGCTGCCCCAGGTCATCATCAAAAATAGTCACAACGTTTGTTACATCGCTGCTCCCGAAGGCGTCCTTGACATCGATACACCCAAGAACCAGGAGCAATCACGGGCTAGCAACGCGGCAAGGACTGGCGATTTACCCCGTAAGGCAGGCACCCATACCCAATGAACACCGCGTCGCTACACTGGCATCTGCTTGAAGATGCCGAGGCCGTGGCCCGCGAGGCTAGCCGGTGCATCCTGAACGCCGCGGCGCTGGCTATCGCTAGCCACGGGCGCTTTCGCATCGTGCTGGCGGGTGGGCGCACCCCGGAACAGGCCTATCGCCTGCTGG
>Ga0209253_10001201_pt1 | contig 22583 bp, 23 predicted proteins | sample FrelakmetBRP12BR_FD_187145 | JGI IMG/M metagenome (GOLD analysis project Ga0209253, IMG submission 187145) | Freshwater lake sediment microbial communities from the University of Notre Dame, USA, for methane emissions studies - BRP12 BR (SPAdes)... | ecosystem: Environmental > Aquatic >...
ACCGCTTTTTGCCAGAGGTCTTGCCCGTCCACTTCGGCGATGGAGAGGTTGAACTTGCCGCGGAGGCGATCCTTCACGCTATGCAAGACCTGCCGCTTATCCTTGAGCGACTGACTCTCCGGGATCAGCAACTCGACGGTGCAGACTCCCACGACCATTGCAGCCACGTCACAACACCCACTGACTTCGCGACTTAGAGTTTTCCGGCGATCTTGTCGATCGCATAGGCCTCGATTACGTCACCAGCCTTGATGTCGTTAAAGTTTTCGATGCTGATTCCGCACTCATATCCCTGCTGAACTTCACGCACATCATCTTTGAACCGGCGCAACGAGCCGAGCCGCCCCTCGAACACCACCACATTGTCCCGAATGAGCCTGACTCCCGCCGCCGCTCGAGAGATCGTTCCCTCGACGACGTAAGAACCCGCCACCACACCGGCTTTGGGAATCGTGAAGACCTGGCGCACTTCCGCCCGCCCCAACGACCGCTCCTTGAGCGTGGGTTCCAGCAACCCTTCCATCGCAGCTTTAATATCGGACAACGCTTCATAAATAATCGTGTACAAACGAACGTCGACCCCTTGCTGCTCGGCCAGGGTCGCGGCCTTCGGTTCAGGGCGGACATTGAACCCGATAATAATCGCGCGTGAGGCGGCGGCCAGCAGCACATCGGACTCCGTAATTCCCCCGACGCCGTTATGAATGACCCGGATCCTCACCGCAGGGGTGGGAAGCTTCTCGACTGCTGCCGCAAGAGCTTCAGATGAACCTTGCACGTCCGCCTTAATGACGATGGCCAGCTCCTTGGCTGATCCTTCCTTGATTCTCGCGAAGAGATCGTCGAGTGACACTTTCGCCTGGCCCGCCAGATCCGCCGAGCGCTGCTTCTGAGCCCGCTCATCGGCAATTTCCCGCGCCACTCGTTCATCGGAGACCACCTGGAAGACATCACCGGCAGAAGGCACGCCCGGCAATCCGATCACTTCGACAGGAATCGAGGGCGTCGCCTGCTGCGTCTTGACGCCGCGGTCGTTGAGCAGAGCACGGACGCGACCGCTGAACGTTCCGACAACAAAGACATCGCCCACTTTGAGCGTCCCGTTCTGCACGAGCACCGTGGCAACAGGGCCGCGACCCCGCTCAAGCTTGGCCTCCACGACAGTCCCCTTGGCCTGACGGTGAGGATCGGCCTTCAACTCCAACACTTCCGACTGGAGCAAAATCATTTCAAGCAATGTGTCGAGACCGATCTTCTGTTTGGCCGACACCTCCACCATGATGGTATCGCCGCCCCAGGCTTCGGAAATCAGTCCGTGTTCGGACAGCGCATTGCGGACCCGGTCGGGATTGGCCTCGGGCTTGTCGATTTTATTCATGGCCACGATCAGCGGCACTCCTGCCGCTTTCGCATGATTGATCGCTTCGATCGTCTGCGGCATCACTCCATCGTCGGCAGCCACCACGAGAATGACGATATCCGTCACCTTGGCGCCACGTGCCCGCATAGCCGTAAATGCCTCGTGGCCCGGCGTATCCAGGAATGTGACCAGCTTGCCATGGACCGAGACGGTATAGGCACCGATGTGCTGCGTGATCCCGCCCGCCTCGCCCTCGGCCACCTTGGTTTGCCTGATGGCATCCAGGAGCGAGGTCTTCCCGTGGTCGACATGGCCCATGATGGTGACCACCGGCGGCCGGGGCTCAAGGCGCTCATCGCCCTCTTCCGCCTGCACAACAGTCTCCAACAGCTCATCGCCGGCCTTCTCGACGGAGATTTCTATTTTGACGCCGGCTTCATCGGCAATCATCGAGGCCACATCCATATTCATCGGCTGATTGAAGGTGAGCATCTGCCCCATCTCCATCAGCTTCCGCACAATGTCTGCCGGACGTTGCCCGATCAGCTCGGCAAATTCCTTGACCGTCGTCCCCAGCGTAATCTTGACACTCTTCCTGCGCGGCTTGGTAATTTCTGAGGGGGCGCTGTGATGAAGATGCCGGGATCGATCATCGCGGCGCTGCAACGTTGGAATGGCACGAAGATCCTGCCACCGGGCTGCATCTTCACGATGCTTCACATCCGGCTCTTCTTTGGGGCGACCGGTCTTTTTCGCTTTCTTGAGTTTTTCCTTGAGCCCTTCCGCTTCGATCGCCTCCAGCGCCAGGCTCTTCTTCTTTGCCGCCAGGGCTTCCGGCGTCATCGCTACTCCCGGCACGACCGCCGACGGCTTTGCGACTACGGTTTCGACCGGAGGAGTCGGGGGTTGCGCAAGGATGGTTCCGATTTCAGGCAATTCCGGCAGCGCCACAGGGGGAGGAGCGGGTGGTTCACTCATCGCCGGGTGCGCGACAGGCGATGCTTCCACTTCACTCGGGAGCGGCGCCACGATGGCATGAGCCTCAACAGGCTCATCTTCCTTCTTGCGCTTGATGAGAATGCGCCGCTTGTCCGCCTTTGCCGGCTCCTCGACGATCGCGGCTTTGGAGGCAGACGCCTTGGCGCCGTGCCCTCCCTCGTGCTTTACCTCAGTGTCGCGTGTTTTTCCGACCACATCGTCGCCTGACGCCTTCCCACTCGCCTTCGCGGCCCCTTTGGCTTTCGGGCTGAGTTTATCCAGAGCCTTTTGCACCGTGTCGTCATCGAGCGCACTGCTGTGAGAGGCGACAGGCACACCCATCTTCTTGAGTTCGGGGATGAGATCTTTATTCTCCATCCCCAGCTTCTTCGCTAATTCATAGACGCGCATTGCAGACACTGGTTGAACTCGATTCTAGTTTGATTCGTTTTCTTCGGCCCTGGCGGCCTGCCGGGCCTCTTCCTGCAACCGCTGCGCTTCGGCCTCATCGGCCATCGCAGCCTTGATTTCCTTGTCGCGCTCCACCTTTTCTTTTTCGTATTCCGTCGCGCTGATGATATCGATCTTCCATCCGGTCAAACGGGCCGCCAACCGCACATTCTGCCCGTTCTTCCCGATCGCCAGCGACAGCTGCGAATCAGCCACCACCACCAACGCCGACTTCTTCTCGTCGTCGATGCCGACTTTTTCGATCGTAGCCGGATTCAGCGCCTCCGCAATGAACACACGGGGATCCTGCGTCCAGGTGATGATGTCGATCTTCTCTCCCCGCAGCTCGCGGACCACCGCCTGCACGCGCGACCCCTTGATGCCGACGCAGGCACCGACCGGATCGACCGCCTTCTCGCGCGAGGTCACGGCAATCTTCGTGCGATCGCCCGGTTCCCTGACGATCGACTTGATCTCTACGATCTTTTCCATGACTTCGGGGACTTCAAGCTCAAACAGCTTCGAGACGAATTGGGGATGGCTCCGCGTCAGAATGACCTGGACATCCTTCGGGGTACGACGCACTTCCAACAACATCGCTTTCACCCGATCGCCTCGCCGGTAGGTTTCGCGAGGGATCTGCTCCTGAATCGGAAGAATGGCTTCGGTCTTGCCAAGATCCACCAGGTAGTTCCGGCGCTCCATGCCGAGGATAATGCCGTTAACGAGGTCGCCCTGCCTGGTCGAATACTCTTTCTGAACCGCTTCCCACTCAGCCTCGCGCACCTTTTGGAAGATGACCTGCTTCGCCGTCTGCGCCGCAATGCGGCCGAGCTCATCCATTTCGATGAGCGAGCCGATTTCGTCACCCACCTCCGCTTCACTGTCGAGCTGGCGAGCTTCCTGAAGCGAGATTTCCGCCTTCGGGTTGCTGACGTGGTCGACGATCGTCTTCTTTGAGACCACGGAGATCTCGCCGGTCTTGGAATCAATCTCGACTTGGATATTCTCTGCCTGCCCGAATCGCTTCTTGGCAGCGGTTTGGAGAGCCGACTCGATGGCCCCGATGACACGGGACTTGTCGATCCCCTTTTGGCGGCCAATCTCATCGATGACTGCGATTAGTTCTCGGTTCATACGTTAGGCTCCTGCTCGATCGTGCGGGACTTCAACAACTCCTGACCGCTGACTAGATCTCAATCACCAGCCTGGCCTCCGCGATAGTGTGGCGATCCAATTTCACTGTGTGCGCCGCGGCGGCCTTCGGAGCGATCGCCAAAACGACCGAGTCCTCATCCGCCTGCACCAACTCTCCGATAATGCGCCATTGGCCGTCAAGCGGCTGCTTCAGCTTGACGCTCACCCGCTTCCCGACCGCACGCTGATAGTCTTGGAGCCGCTTGAACGGGCGGTCAAGCCCGGGTGATGACACTTCAAGCGTATAGGCGTGGGGAAACGGATCGGCAACATCCAGCGCGGGACCTACCGCCAGATGGGCCCGCTCACAATCTGAAACGGTCACACCACCCGGCTTGTCGATCAGCACACGGACAACGGATCGGGAACCTTGCCCGACACACACCACGTCCACTAATTCCAACCCCAGCGTCCAGAGAATCGGAGATAGAAGTTCCTGAATCCGATCAATGGAAGACCGGGATCCATGCTCCGGAATACTCAACGCGGTATCCTCTGACACTGCTTTACATCTGCCAAAACAAAAAAGTGGGCCTGAGCCCACTTCCAGCGTCGGCACCTTAACATGCCCCCCCCTTCAAAGCAAGGGGGACTACGCCGTGAATGCCGCCCAGCGAGAGGCCAAAGCCCTGACAACCGGACCAGGCCGACCCGTTCCAATCGTCCGCCCGTCGATCTGAACCACCGCAAGGACTTCCACTGTCGTCCCGGTGAGAAACACTTCATCGGCGGTATAGAGCGAGTCGACCGGCAGGAATTGCTCGCGCACCGGAATCCCCGCTGCCCTTGCCAGCTCCAAGACCGCCGTGCGTGTCACCCCTGAGAGAATTCGCGGACCCTCTGGAGCAGTCACCACTGTCCCGGCCTGAACCGCCATCACGTTGCTGACCGACCCTTCCGTGACCAGGCCATCTTTCACCAGGATCGCCTCAAACACGCCGGCCCGCTTCGCTTCTTCGCGGGCCAATACATTCGCTAACAAATTCACACTCTTGATGTCACAACGCCCCCAGCGTATATCCTCACAGGTCTTGGCAAGGACCCCTGCCTCCCTGATCTTCGCCGGAAGGGGCGCCAACTCGCGAATCGTCATCACTACGGTCGGTGCCACGTTTGACGGAAAGGCGTGGTCTCTCGCCGCAACTCCGCGGGTAATCTGGAGATAGACCTTCGCCTCGGCATATCCAGCCGCCCGAACGCCCTGCTGAATCCACTCGGTCCACTGCGTCCTGGTATAGGGCTGAACCAGGCTCAGTTCACGCGCACTGCGGTCAAGCCGGTTGAGATGCGCATCCAGCTCAAAGGGGCGTCCGTGATAGGTCCTGATGACTTCATACACGCCGTCGCCGAACTGAAACCCGCGATCTTCGATCGGTACGGTGGCCTCATGCCACGGCAAAAAACGCCCATTGACAAAAGCAATATCCGGCACGCGTCTCAGCCTTTCCCGGTTGGTGCGACCTGGATGAGAAATATTCGGCGATCTTCCGCAGTAAATTTCCACCCCATACGCTTTTCGAATATTATTTCATGGGTCCCGGGTAGCACCCCCTGAAACTCGAACGTGCGCTGACCGTTCTCAACCGCGTTATTACTGGCGACTCTGAGGAACTGATCATCCACAAGGGTCAACGCCTTCGTGTTGTAGCTCGGAACCCACTGCTCCCCGCGGGTACGGTCTTCCCACAAATGAATGATAATCGTTCGCCCGAGGACGGCGTCGATGACTCGACTTTCTTTTCCTCCCGGAGAGCCCGCTATATTCTGTCCGACACTATTCATGACTATCCATCAGCTCCCTAGACCACAATCCCGTTCCATCCACCACTATGCCTTCCGACGAGGACCGATAAAAATATCGGCATTCTCGACACGAACTTCATAACTCCCGATGCAATAGCCGCCGCCGTCGGTTCCCTGCCCGCTTCGAATGTCGAAGGCCAGGTCGTGCCAGGGACAGGCCACCACATACCCTTTCAAACGGCCTTCGTTCAGGGGGCCACCTTCATGCGGACACAGATTGTGAATCGCATAGAACTTGCCGTCGATATTGAACAATGCAATGGCCTTGTCGTTAACCTTCACGACTTTCGTTTGCCCGGGAGCTACCTCGTTCAATCCAGCGACTCGCTGAAACCCCTCCATCCCAGTCTCCTCAATTTTCCTGAATCCACACCACGCATTTTTTGCACGGCCAAGCGGCGCCGCTACATCCGCAGGAAATACTTCAGCTCGTCCCCATTTGCAACGCCAACCCGCTGGATAAATCCTGCCTCGGTTTCTAACACGTATCGCGCCGGCTCCGGCGGCGGACCGAAGAACGGACAGGGATCCTTCTCGCAGGGACTCGCCCGCTCAACCATATGAACGACATGATGGCTCTCATCTACCCAGATCATATCCACCGGGAATCGAAATTCTTTGGTCCGGACACGATGGAGTCCATTGGATTCAAAGATATAAAGCATCCCGGTATTGGGCGGCAACTGATCGCGAAACGCGAGTCCAAACAACAGTTTCTCCGGCGTCTCTGCGACTTCCGCCTCGATCGTCTCACCGTGAGGAAAGGTCACCACGATGATGTCGGTGTCCTTTTGTGGCACGAGAAACATCGACACACTCATTAATAAGATCGCCAGCAGGATCATCATGATGATCCGCTTCTTCTTCTGTTCTCGATCATTCCCCTGAGTCGTTGTCGAACCCATAACTGTCGCCTTCGGTATCATTAAGACATAGTTTGTCTGACTGGGCCCCATGGGCCATATTCCCGTGAATTCTAGGCCTTCTGACCGGAAGCCGTTCTGTTGACTTGGAAAAGAATCACAGAATAGAATGGCCTCCACACAGCGCACGCACTATGGTCGGGGCGGCGCGATCTTGTCAATATTCTTTGTTGTCTTAGAAGTGAGAAGGAGGCGTGGGTCATGGCACTGCTGATTACCGACGAATGCATTTCCTGTGGGGCTTGCCTGCCTGAATGTCCCAACGAGGCGATTTTCGAAACCCGGAGCGATGCTGAGAGCAAGGGCCATCACGTTGGCGACGGTCAGGGCGTGGGCGATAATATCTACATCATCACCCATGATCGCTGCACGGAATGCGTCGGGCATTTTGATGAACCGCAGTGCGCGGCCGTCTGCCCCGTCGACAATTGCTGCATCTCCGATCCGGCCTATCCAGAAACAACCGAAGTGTTGATGGCAAAGGTCAAAGCGCTGAACCCGGACAAGGCCATCGACGAGTCCAAGATCTGGAGTGGCGTCCGGAACTAGCTCAGGCCTCAGCGCTTCGTAATGTAACAGAGGGCCTTGCGTTTTGATCAACGCAAGGCCCTCTCCTTTTCCCCCGACCTCCTCGACCGCAACATTCCACTAGAATTACGATTGAATCAGCTGTAGGATTTTATCGTCGCAGTCGGTCCTTTTTAGACTGCCCTAGACTGTCGCACTTCGAATGAGCCTCTCCTTCTCACCTTGGAGGTGCCGTCATGCGTCCACGCTCGTGGTTCCTCAGCACCCTTCTGCTCCTCAGCCTCACAGCCCCCGGATGGGCATACGCCAGTACAAGCGAACTAGGGATAATCATTGAGGACTTCGTCACTCGCCATTTCCCTGACGCCACCAGCCATATCTGGATCGTCAACGGAACGGAGTGGGATGGAGATGAGATGGTCGTAGACATCCGCACGACGGTGATTGAAAAGCAGCTGCCTGCTCCGATTGAAAATCGTTACTTACTGCTCTTCAAGGAGGGAAAACTAACCGCGGCTCAGCGCATTCCACTTGAAGATGGGGCGGACTGTCAACGCGAAGAAACCTAACTTACAGATCGCATCGTTCGAACCGGTAAAACAGAACGGCCCTCGCGGATTTATCCGCGAGGGCCGTTACATACGATCGAAGATCGTAACCGAACTACTTCAGCATGACCAGCTTACCACCAACGTGCGCCGGATGGAGATGGCAGCGATAGGTAAGCACATTGCCGGCAGCGTAGAACAGATCGCTGGTCGGCACACCAATGTACTTGGTCTCACCCGGCTTGAGCACCAACGTCGTGTTCAATGTCCATGGCCCGGATTGATTCTGGGCGGCCGTGAGCTGAAAGCCATGTTCTCCAGTCGAATTGTTCGTCACCTTCAGAAGCACAGGGGCTCCAGCGCGATTCTTGAAGTCAATGACGGTTGTCGGCGGATACCAGGTCTTCATGGTGCCGATTTCGATGGCATAGAATGACGCATCCACGTCCAGCTCCTTGAACGGCTGGCCTACGACTGATCCGGTTTCGAGATCGCCGATCTCAACACCGCCGGCTTGGAGTGCAAACGCGGCCGAGGCTCCAGCGACTGTCAACCCGAGGCCAAAGAGGACCGATAACATCGTCTTGCCCATGACCTACCTCCTTAAGAAAGAAGAAGAGATGTGATTAGGTTGGTAAATAACTTCTGCCAAGCTCTGATAGCCTTGACTGCTCCGATGCCGTCCGACGCTCACAGATGCACTCTGTGCCAACATTTGCTCCATCATGAGGCGAGACTTATAGCATAGGCCTCAAAATGGAAGCAAGCAGCTTCTCTAGGCAGGGCATTTCGATTCCTCACCCGACCCCCATTCAATCCGGCCAATCATTCATCAGTAAATTCAACATGTTAACGCACGATACCCCGGCTAGCGCGCTTCAGCTATATCTTTTCCTACTAGGACATCGTAGGGAGCAAAATCATCCGTCAGCTTAAGTCCCTTCGGCCATGGATCAGTCCGGTGTGTATTAAGCAATGCAACGGCTTCACCGGGCAATTGCTGATTCATGGCCATCGCTGTCACTTTTGCGACGAAGGCTTCATGTCCACGTTGCACGAGCGGGTTTCCGGCAAAGAAAATCAAATTCTCCGCTTTCGTCTGGCCGCTCTTCCATGGCCCTTTGACTGCAAATGTTTCGATGACTGGAAACTCGCCACGCATCGTCTGCACCACAGCCGCCGCGCGGATATTGTCAATTTCTTCGCCTGATGACGCCAGATTCACCGCCACAACCCCATCCGGTTTCAGATGCGCCCGCACCGCAGCGTAGAACTCTTGCGTGGTCAGATGAAACGGGATCATGTGTCTTGCAAAGGCATCGATCCAAATCACATCGTAGAGGTGGTCGGTGGTATTCAGGAACGCCCGTCCATCCTTGACGCGCACATGGTGATTGGCCGGAGGATGATATTCAAAATAGTCCTCTGCCATCCGCACCACCACCGGATCGAACTCGATGATGTCCATTTCCAGATCGGGCCAGTAGTGCGCCAGCCACTTGGCCAGGGAGCCGCCTCCATGTCCGAGAATCAACCCGCGTTGCGGCTGATCCACCAACGCCAATGACGCCACCATCAGCTGGCTGTACGGAAGAAACAGCGGAAGCGGATCGGCCTTCCACATCACGGCATGAAAGGTACGATCCAACACAAGGTACCGAAACAGCTGGTCATCCCGCACCCGCACTTGCTGATAGGGACTATCCTCTTGATGAACCGGCGGGTTCAATTTCTGAATAGGATGGAGCGCCAATGCGACGAACAGGCAGCTGCAGGCCAGCCCGAGCAGTTTCCCAACAGACCCGAGCTTCGCGCCTCGCCAGAGCCACAGTAATCCCAGCACCACTTGGATTGTTCCCAACCAAGCCACCAACGCCTGGCTCCCGATCCAAGAGAGCAGAAAGAACGCGGTTCCCCAGGTCCCGATCAGACTTCCCACGGTCGACAAGGCGATCATGCGCCCCGTGTGGCGTCCCAGATGCCCCATGTCAGAGACCGCCAACCGCAACATCGCGGGCAAGACCCCGCTCAAACCAAACGCAGGCGGTGCCAGGAGAATCGTGGCCGCGAGGCAAGGCCCCCACCGTGGGTCCTGAATCCAGGCATCCACCTGAAACAGGACCGGCTGGCTGGCCCAGGCGACAAGGAATGTCCAGGCCCCTGAAAAGAGCAGCAGTCCGGCAAGCACACTCCCGCCCGCATACCGATCTGACGCCCATCCGCCAAAGGCGTACCCACTGCTCATGGCAGCAAGGATCACCCCGATCAAAGCGCCCCATACAAATAAAGAATTCCCGAAGACTGGAGCCAGCAGGCGACTGCCGAGAATTTCCAATGCCATCACGACCGCGCCGGTCATGAGCGCGGTACAGAGCAAGAAGACGCGCGAGATCGGAGGCACCCCTTCAGCGGTCATGCGGGGGGCAACACAGGCAGGTGTCGACGGGGACGGAAAAGAAAAGACAGCGCGACGATCATTGAGGCCCCCAATTCTTGAAGTACCGTAACAGATCCCTTACGGAGAGCATTCCCGCCACAGCCCCGCCGTCAACCACTGCCAGATGGCGAATACCAGCCCGGGCCATCAAGTCGCTGGCATCATGGGCCGACGCAGCAATATCGATCGTAATCAGCGGCGCACTCATCACTGACCGTACAAGAATCTGAGCAGGAGCCAGCGATTCCGCCAGGACCTTCCGAACCAGATCCGCTTCACTCACAATCCCGAGGTAGTGGGTCCCCTCTCGGACCAGGAGCGCCCCGACTTTCGCCATGCGCATTTGCCGCGCCGCATCGCAGGCTGTCGCATCAGGCGAGATCGTCTGAGCTGCCGACCGCATCATGACTGCAAGCGGACGCTGAATTCCTGTGGAGCTCACCATAACGACTCCCCGTTAACGACTCCCCGTTTCACAGAAGTGCTGGATTCTACTCAACCAATTTTCCAAGAGTCAACGAAGCGCGCTCCTCGAAGGTAGCGCAACAGTTTTTAACCAATTGATTGCCCACGTGTCGATCCACTGCTATACTTCGCTTTATCGATACCCAAACTGTCTGGAGAAAAGATCCCATGAATATCAGCGTCATCGGAACCGGTTACGTCGGCCTTGTGACGGGAGCTTGTTTTGCTGAGTTCGGCATCAACGTTACCTGCATGGATAATGACTCCCGGCGAGTTGAGAAATTGGAAAAGGGAGACGTGCCGTTCTTTGAGCCAGGCATCACTGAATTGGTCGCCAAAGGGATCAAAGAGGGCCGCCTGAGCTTCACGACGGATATTGTCAAAGCCGTCGATAAAGCTCTCGTCATCTTCATTGCCGTGGGCACGCCTCCGAAGAGTGATGGCTCTGCTGATCTGTCGTTTGTGGAGGAAGTCGGCCGCGGCATAGCCAAACACATGACCGGCTATAAAGTGATCGTCACCAAATCGACGGTTCCCGTGGGAACCGGCGAGCGGCTCAAGGAAGTCATCCGAAAGCACCAACCGACGCCGATCAATTTTGACATAGTTTCCAACCCTGAGTTTTTGCGTGAGGGATCGGCGATTGAAGACTTCATGCGCCCCAACCGTGTTGTGCTCGGCGCCGACAGCGATCAGGCCGCCGCGATCATGAAAGACCTCTATCGGCCGCTCTACCTGATTGAAACGCCCTTCGTCGTCACCGACGTCCCGACAGCGGAAATGATCAAGTACGCATCGAACGCCTTTCTCGCCGTGAAGATTTCCTTCATCAACGAAATGGCGACCGTCTGCGAACGGGTTGGCGCGAACGTGCAGCTGGTTGCCAAGGGCATGGGACTGGATCATCGGATCGGCAGCAAGTTTCTTCATGCAGGGCCGGGATTCGGCGGGTCTTGTTTCCCGAAAGACCTCGCCGCACTGGTACAAACCGGAGAACGTGTCGGCTACCCGTTCCAGATCGCCGGTGCCGCTGCTAAAGTGAACCACGAACAGCATCTCCGGATGGTCGTGAAGATCCGTGAGGCTTGCGGCGGACTCGCCGGGAAAACCCTCGGCGTGCTCGGGCTTTCGTTCAAGCCCAACACGAATGACATGCGCGAGGCCCCATCTCTGACCATTTTGAAGGAACTGATAAAGGAAGGTGCCACCGTGCGTGCCTACGACCCGGTAGCCATGGAAGAAGCCGCGAAGCTCATTCCAGGCATGATTCCGTGCAAGGAAGCCTACGATGTGGCCGAGAATGCCGACGGGCTCATTATCATGACCGAGTGGAATCAGTTCAGAAATCTCGATTTCGACCGGCTCAAACAATCGATGCGTCAGCGGCTGCTGCTGGATCTTCGCAACGTCTATGACTCCGACCGAGTGACGGGACACGGATTCCGCCACGTGTCGGTCGGTCGGCCCACCAGAGAACCGCGGCCCGCGTAGGCCGCGGGCGGCGGCGGATTAGGTCAGGCGGGGCAGTTCAGCACCGGTCTCCTGCTTGGCCTTCGGCTTATAGCCCATCCGATCCAGCACTTTCATGATCCGGGTCTTCAACCGGTCATCGGCATCCGTCAACGCGGTCGCCAGCGGTTCCACGGCAGGTTTGCCGATCTTCCGGATAATCTCCGTCGCCGATTGCCGGATTTCATCCTCTTCAGACACCAGCAACGGCACCAATGAGGAAACGGAAATCCCGCCAAGCTTGATCAGCGAATCATAGGCGCGCTGCCGCACATCACCGACCTCATCCACCAAGGCCTCCACCAGCGGCGTCACAGCGCGACTGTCCTTGAGTTCGCCCAAGACTTCCGCCGCATACTTCCGATTGAGCCAGTGCGGATCCTTGAGATCCAACAACATGGCGTCGGCTTTGGCAGCGTTCGGATCTTTCGAACGAATTCGGAAACTCTTTGCAACCCGCTTTCCCCCCTCTTCGACCACCCGAATGGTCGCCCCGTCGCCGACTTTGAGCTTCTTGAGATCCTCGAGCGCCTCTTCGGCGACCTCGAGGACCACCGTCTTGCCGTCGTATGCGAGCAACTCGACTTCGAGCTGTTTCGCCTCGGGGTTGATGGCCACCACCCGCTCGGTGACAAGATTGAACCCGTCCTTTTTCTCCCCGCCCTTCGGACCGATCTGAATCAATTTTACCGGTGCTTCATCAGCCATAACATGTGTCCTTCTTCTCTAAAAAGGTAGATGAGTCGTTACTGTTTCGCTGTCCAACCCAAGCTCGCGAGCACGCCTTCGACGGTTTCCTGCACCATCGTATTTTCATCTTCAAGCAGAGGCAACAGCGGCTGAATCGCCTCCTTCGCCCCAAGCCGCGCCAGCGATTCCGCCGCGTTTCGCCTGACCAGCCAATCCTCGTCCTTCAAGGACTCAATCAACGGCCCCACCCCGCGTTGATCCCCGATCTTCCCCAACGCCTCTGCAGCGTGGCGCCGCACCATCCAGTTGTTGCCTAAGAGCCCATCGATCAGGGCATCCACCGCGCGTGCATCGCCGATTTTCTTCAAGACACGGGCGACATCTTCCCGCAGCGTACTGTCTGTCAGCACGTCGACCAGCCCGGGCACGGCGCGCGCATCGCCGATCCGTTCCAACGCCCAGACCGCCGCCGTCCGCACCGCTCCATCTTTATCTTTGAGCGCCTTCACCAAAGGCTCGACCGCGCGTGGGTCTTTGAGTTTCCCCAGGCCGGATGCGGCCTGCTCGCGAATCGCCCACTCATCGTCCTGCAACGCATCCAGGAGCGCCTCCACCACGGAAGGCCCGATCCGCACCACCGCCGTCGTCGCCGCCTCTCGAATGACCACATCTTCATCGGCCATCAGCCCGATGAGACGCGGCACCGCGTCCGACCCCATCTGCCCGAGACTCGCCATCGCGTGATCACGCAACGCTTCATTCTCATCGCGCAATGCCGAAATGAGGAGATCAATCCGATCAGATTCTGTCTCGTTACTCATCCTCGTGATTCCCTTCCTGACCTATGACATCCGTGCCGCCCAAGGCTTCGAGTTTATCAGCGATCAACCCCGCATTATAAGCCACCAGCCCGTCGCGGTCCGTTCTCAGCCGATCAAAGAGTTCCTTATGAGGGCGCAAAACCTCCACGTCCTTGATCTTGGCCAGCGCCTCCATCGCGTACACTCGGAGCGGCCGGATCGGAATCGCTTCCAGATAGAGCTGGGTCGGACGGGCATCGCCGATCAAGCCCAACGCCTTGATCGCCAATTCCTTCACGCCCGTATCCTTATCGCGCTCCAGCCGCCGCATCAACGGTTCCACCGCCCGCACATCCGCAATCTTTCCCAATAAATCGGCGGCCGCTTCGCGTACCAGCCAATCGTCGTCTTCAAGATACTCGATCAAAATCTCGACGCTCGGCCGCCCGATCCCCAAGAGATAAATCACCGTCGACATCCGCGCTTCTTCGCGTTCGCTTGCCCCTTCCACATCCCGAAGCGCGTTGAACGTCTCATCGATCCGCTCGCGGATCGCGCTCAGTTTTTTCAAGGTGCTGACCGCAATATCCTGGACCGCCGGCTGACCCATCGCATCAATGAAGGCATCAATGGAGCGGGGATCCAGGAGCTGATCGAGCATGAGCGCAGCCGTGACTTGCGCCTCCGGATCCGGGTGCTTCAACATATCGCATAACGGAATCACTGCGGTCGGAATGGCCCCGACCAGATGCGTCATCAGCTGCCGCGCCTCTCCCTCCTGATACTTGGGAAGCAACGCCACCAGCGCCCTCGCTGTCTCCGTATCAAGCACCCCGGCCATCTGCTCTAACGCATTGGCGCCCGCCTTTCGCACCACCTCATCCCCGTCTTCCAGCAGACTGACCAGCGCCACGCCTGCCTGAGGATCCTTGATGCGCGACAACATCGCCGCCACTTCTTTTTTCAGCTCGGGAGTCCCGGTCCGAAGCGCCTCAACCAGCGCCTGCACGGCCCGAGGGCCGCCGGCGACACAGGCCGCCGTCGCCCGCATGCGACGCCAGTCCTCTTCATGGACCAGCTCCGAGACCAGCGTTTCAATCGTTTCCTTGGACATTTATACTTTCAATAGAAACACTGGGCACATAATGAATACTGATACGCTCTATTTACGCTACTAGGATGCTCAAAAAGACCGTCCAGCAAGGCCGCAGCGAGCAACGGGACGAGGCGTACTTCTTAGTACGTTGAGTCTCGGCGCGACGCGACCTGCCTGCGCGAAGCGCTTCGGCGGAGGCAGGGAACGCCGCTGGCGGACTTTTTCAGCATCCGTCTACACTCGCCCGGCTCGCCATCCCGCCAGCGCCAAGGTTTCTTTCACGTGATACCGCATATTTTCATCGGGATGACCGGTCAGCAGCGGGATAAGGAACGGAACCACTTTCGATCCGAACTTCGCTAAGGCCGCCGCCGCTTCAGCCCTGGTGAACGTCGGCTCTAGCGCAGCCACCAGCGCAGGGACCGCTGCGTCATCGCCGATCATGCCCAAAGCCCTGGCGGCCGCGGCCTGGGTGATGACTTCTTCGCTCCACTGATCGCCACAGCCGGCGACAGCCCGCGTCACGTCTGGAGGACAAGTCCCTAACACCACTTCCATCAATACCGGCACCGCTCGCCGGTCGCCAATGCGTCCGAGGGCTTCAACCGCCAGGGTGCGCAATCCCGGCTCCCGCATCGCCGTGAACAAAAAGTCGACCGCCTGCGGATGTCCGATTTCGCCCAAGGCCCGCACTGTATCTTCGCGAACGGCGGAATCCTGGTCGTTGAACAACAGCGCAAGGAGCGGCTCGATTGCGCGCGGCGATTTCGTTTTGCCGAGCGACTCCACCGCATGGAGCCGAACCAGCCACTCCGTGTGCTGCAGCGCCTCCAACAACGAGGGAATCGCCGCTTCCCCGATCGAGGCCAGGGCTGTCGCGACTTCTTCCCGCACGGCTTTCACTTTATCTTGCAACAGCGGAAGAAGCGGCTCGACCGCCGCCGTATTTTTCACGCGACCCAAGGCCTTCGCCGCATGCATGCGCACGATCCAATCCGCGCTCCGCAACGCGGCCACCAGTGGACCATAGACCCGTCCGTCGGCGATGGACGCCAGAATTCCCGATGCCGCTTCCTGAACCGATAACTCACGGTCAACGAGACAGGCGCCTAAGGCCTCCACGGAAGGCGCGCCGATCGACGTCAGTGCCCCGATCGCGGCTTCCCGCACCGCCCGATCACGATCGCGGAGAATCGACACCAACGGCAGGACCGCACGCGGATCTTTGAAGGTTCCGAGGAGGCCGGCGGCTTCCTCACGAATAGCCCAATCCTCGTCTTTGAGGGCTGCAATCTGCTCTGCCACGGGATCCCCCACTCTGGACCTCCTGAATCGAGCCGATAACCCTAGCACACGGTTTTTTACAGGGTCAACGGAACCGGGATACGACTGGCGAGGATGTGAGAAATGATGTCGTCAGCTCCTGAAACCCTAGCTGGACTTGGCCACGTCGCCCGACGGGCCGAACCGTCCGGTATCGCCCAATGGCCGGTCGACGCGGAGATTGTCCGCTTTGCTGGAGCTGATCTGCACTTCTTCGGCAGGGGGTGACCATCCCAGTGTTTCCAACGTTTCAAGGACGATCAATCGAAGCGCATCTTTTGCCGTCAGCCGAACGGAAGCATACGACAAGACGCGCTCGCCCTCCGCCTCGACTTCGGACGCTTTCGGGTCATAAAGGAACGCAATCAACGGTTCAATGGCCGTGTCCCCGATCACCGTCAGCGCTTGCGCGGCTTTTTCACGCAGAACCCCGTCCTTCAACAGCATGATCAGATCAGGAATGACCGAGGGATCGCGGAACTGCCCGAGGGCCGTAGCGGCCGCTTCCTTGATGAAGGCATCTTCGCTCACAATACAGCCCGGCGTCGGAGACCCCTCTTGCTTGATGCCCTTTCCTTTCAAGGCATCCAGGACGGCCGGCAACGCCCGCGGATCGCCGATCATGCCGAGAGACGCAATCGCATGGCGCTTGACGACTCCGTCTTTCATGGCTTCCAACAGGGCGTCGATGGCTCGCGAGTCACCGATCATCCCTAAGGCAATCGTAGCATCCTCACGAACGGCGCGATCCGGATCTTTCAATGCGGCAATCAACGCATCGACGACGTTGGCATCGCGAACCCAGGTCCGGCCGATTTGATAGTCGGTGGTCATTCCGCCCAGCGCGCGGGCCGCATGGCACCGCACCACGAAATCTTTGTCTTTCAACGCCTCGACCAGCGGGTTGACTGACGGCTGGCCGATGCAGATGAGCGCGGTCCCGGCGGTTTCACGCACGATCTTCGACGAATCCCTGAACAGCTTGATCAACGCCGGGACAGCCTTCGCGTCGCGAATCTTCCCCAGGGCTTCAGCTGCGGCGCTTTTCACCGCGCCGTCGCGATCACGACAGACCGCGATAAGCGCATCGACGGCGGCTTTGTCACGTATCTCTCCGCAGGTTTTTGCCGCGTGCTCCCGGACCCGCCACCGCTCGTCTTTCAACGCCGCGATCATGCGATCGACGACCGCCGCCCCCATCTTCGCCGTCGCCTCGACGGCCTGATTGCGCACTTCCATAATGGCGTCGTTGAACAGCCCGACCAGAGCTTCCAGCGCCTTCGGCCCGCCGATCTTCGCCACCGCGCAACCCGCATAGGCCCGCACCGACCAGAAATCGTCATTGCAGGCGCTCACCAGGGCATCGAGGGTTTGGGGGTCGCCGAGTTCGGCCAGGGCCTTCGCCGCCTCTTCGCGCGTCGCATCGTCGACATCTTCGAGCGCTTCCAACAGATCTTCTAGAGATTGCGTCATAGTGGTTATGGCTTCTGTTCGTAATACTGATCCCGTTGCCCCCCGTGGGGGTACGTCCGCTTGCACTTAATCACCAGCGTCTGGGTGCCGCGACCTTCGACACATTGATCCAGCGCCTTGGAAAATTCCAACGTCCCGGAGAGATTCACGACGAAAGGGAAATCAAACGTGAACGCGATGAATTTATACTTGCCCGGTTTGAGCTGCAATTCCCGTCGTTCGGAGGTCTTCGGCGCATCCAGCGAATCCGGATCAGAGTGATAGATCGACGGGGTCACGCCGGGAACTTGCCACCACGAAGCCGGCACCAGCAGCGTCGCGTCGATCGTAATGGGATGCTCTTTGAGATGAGCCGGTGGCGGACCTGCTTGCCCGACCAGTGGCCAGGCGCACATCAGAACTCCGAACATCGCAGTCCCTGCAAGCGTTAGACACCATCGACGAAAAGATCGCTTCCTCATAATCGCGCCCTATTGTTTCCTGGAGGAGGCCGCTGCCGGCGCGACCGCTGCCGCTTGAAAAATTTCTTCGACTGCTTTGCTTTCCCATTCCGTATGGGTTTCGAGCCCAAGGATACGCATAACCGTCGCTCCGGTATCGATGATCGAGACCGGCTGGCGGATGACCTGCCCGCGCTTGATCCCCACACCTGACGCGATCCACGGCACCGTCGGAGTGCCAGCAGTGGTAGCCACTTCACCGCTCAAATCAGTCCCGGGTCCGCTGAGCGCCGTCACCAGTACGGTCGTCCGGCTTGAGAGGCCATGCTCTTTGAATATCTCCAGCACGGACTTCATCGCAGTATCTACTGCCTGCAACGCCTGGCGATACTCCTTGGAATTCCATCCGTGCGCGACACCGGCCCGCCCGGCTTCCGGAAGATGCACGACCAGCAGATGGGGCACCGAGAGAATCGCATGGCCATAACCGTGGCCGCTCATGGCTTTTTGAAAATACTGCCGGATATAGGACACGATCTTGTCGGAACGACACTCGGGGCGCAACGCGCCGCATAATTGATAGTCTGTGTACACCTCTGGCCTCGCCAGCTGGTACAGCGACTCGTCCATATAGAAAATGGCGCTGTCACGGCCGCCGCTCAAGTCCAGATAGTCGAACATGCTGGGCGAGCGTGGATAGCCGCGGCTGAATTCGAACACATTCCATGTGATGCCATGCTTTTCGACCGGCATCCCGGTCACGATCGATGCCATCGTCGGCAACCGCAAGGCCGGATTAACCCCTGTGGCGGACCAGGTTGCCGATCCATCTTTCACAAGTTTGCTGAGGACCGGCATAGTACCGCCCTTGAGAGAATCCTGACCGAACCCCTCGAGAACAAACAGTATGACGTGCTCAGGAGCGCCCGGAGAGGACTCGCTTGCCTTGGGAATCGAAGATGGAACTGCGCCGGCAGGCGGCGTAATCATCTCAAGACCCAGCAAAGACAGACCGATAACAAAGGCAAGTAAACGGCGGGATGGATAGTGCATAACTACGCGTCACTTCCTTTCACCCATTAGGGAATAGGTACCTTAGCACGCGAATTTTCTGGAAGGCAAGGTGGCTGCGGAAGGCGCAGATCGCCTGGCCAAACGGGTTTCCCGGTGTTATGCTGAATTCGTCTGGTCCGTCAGAGTTGCTGTCAACCAACGGAGTCCTGGTGCGTCAGTCCTCTACGGGAGAGGGTGAAGGCAATGCTGGCTCGATCAGGACAACAAGCGGCGCCCCTCGTATTTCAGCGGCTGCCTCGGGTCTTCTCCTCCTTCCTCCTCATCGCAACCCTGTTTCAGATGGTATCCCCTGCGGAAGCTGAAGTCCGTGTCGTGACCGCTCAAGGTGAATATCGGATGGGAAACCGCGACACCCGCGAGGATGCCATCCGGCTTGCCACCGAATCAGCCAAACGAAACGCGCTTGAACAGGTAGCGACCTATCTCGAAAGCATCACGGTTGTGGATGGTATGGATGTCACCAAAGATGAGATCCGGACCTACACCGCCGGCCTCGTCCTCGTGCTGGACCAGCAAACCAACACGACAATCGACGGCGATACCATCGTCGTCACCGTTGATCTCATCGCCCAAGTCGATACCGAAGAAGTCGGCCACGCCATCGCTGCGCTCCGGGAAAACGAAGATGCGCGGGTCCAGCTGGTGACGTTGAAACAGGAAAACGAACAGCTTCAGCAGGAACTCGAAGCCGCCAACCAGGCCCTGGCGAACGCTTCGACTCTTGAGCAAACGGTACTGGCGTCCCAGCAGCGACAAGAAATTCTCAATCGCGTTCAGTCGAATGCGATGGTCTCGCAAGCCTGGACTGACTGGGTGATTGTCTCGCCGGTCGTCTATCCCTACCCCTGGGTCGGCCTGGCCCAAACTCATGCGCTCTTGAATGTCGCGCGGGGCCTCTACCCGGACAGCCCCCACGTCGTGATCGCCCAGCAAGTCATCACCACCAGGCAGCCACCGGCGCCGCCTCAACCCCCAAGTCCACCGACACCAGGAAGTACGCCGCCTCACATGCCGACCCACCAGATTGTTCCCGGCCCGGGGTCTCCGGGGGTGCCGCACACATTGAACGAGACAACCCATACAACGCCGACCGGGCCGCCCCGGATCAGCAATCAGCCGGGAGCGCGCAACTTGACCGATGTCCATCAACTGAATCCGCCCCTCCCGTCTTCGGCGGGCCAGCCACAGCCGCATGCATCCACACGCATGCAGCAATTCCTGCAGCAGAATGGCAGTATCAACCAAGCGCCGGGCGTCAATTCCAGCCGTCAGCCCCCCATTGCCCGACGCCTGCCTCCGACGATCAACCAGATCCATCCCCCTACGCCCCAGCAAGTGCCACGCGCGCCTTATCGACTGGCTCCACACATACCCGGCGTCAGCGGGCAAGGAAGCGGCGGCAGCCGCGGAAGTGGAGGGGGCGGTGGAGGAAGACGAGGAAAGTAGCCGATGAAGAGTACAACCGGAACAGTGATCGTCGCGCTGGGACTTGTGAGTGCCATGCTCCTGCTGACGTATCGGGCCGAGGCTGTCGACCCGAGCGATATCAGAATTCATGCAGAGCAATCATTCGATCAGCTCAAGGAACACCAAGAACCGCAGGGACCGGCTAAAACTGCCGGTGGACATCAACCATTTGCCGAAGAAAGCCGCGGCACCTATTCCTCAGACCGATATTGGATCGGTACAGGCCAAGGTGATTTAGCGAAGGGTAAGATCGTCTGTCAGCGCGTCTCCGAACTCTCGGCCCGTACCGATCTGGCCAAGCAGATCCGCGTCATGGTCAAGGAACACATGGTTGACCGCGTCCGGGAACGGACAGGCCGTGAGAGCGAGCAGGATATTGAACTCACGCGCGAAGAAATTGTTCAGGAATATCTGCTGGGCGTGAAGATCGTCAATCGTCATATCGACGAAGAAAACAAGGTCTGCACCGCCACCGCCGTAATGCTCAAGAGCCCTATGCAGCCGAAGCAAGCGTCCGACCTCGATACAGCCCCCTCTTCATCCCGATAGATGGGACCTCCGTTGCACTTCCACTTCTACTTGCTGTAGATACGTCATCCCATGCCGAACGAGAATAACTTCCAGCACGATGAACTCTCGCGGAAGAGCCCCGGTGAACGGCTGACGACTGCCGAACTGCCCGGCGGAGCGCTTCCGGAATCTCCGGCCTGGTTCGACAGCATGGCCGGCTGCGGCACGAGACTGGCCGACGCGGGCGTCCGGGCCGTTCTCTTGCTCCATGGGTCGATCCACGGCAGCGATGTGTTCGGGATGCAGCGGCTGGACGAGGTCGGAGGGCTGAAGCGTGGCTATTCGCGCGGCGTCTCGGGTGTCGATGCCCTACTCGCAGCCATGCGAGAAGGAGGAAACGGAATCCCAGCCCTCGCGGGGGGACTCAAGATCCCGCTCTCGAATGATGACGGCACCAGGAAGATGGTTGACGATCAAATCGGCGAGGCAGGCAACTTCACGAACGCGTACGTGGCGCTCTTTCAGCAAGCCATCAACACACATCTGTCTCAACCGATCGCCTGTCGGCGAATGCTCTGGGCCTCGGAACATCATCACCTGGGTCGTGCGGCAGCCGCCGTCCGCTTGCTCCATGAACTGCGTATCCTCTGCGAGACTCAGAAGCTCGGTAAGGGAGACAGAATCCTCGTGCAGGCCCACGGGCAGGCCGGACTCGTCCTTGCCCTGGCCTCAAATCTTCTCTGCCCCAGCCCCATTACGAAACGGCCGAAACTCCTAGGGCTGCTGGCCTCCTATGCGGAACAAAACGGCCAGGCTGACCTGGCCGCCACGGCCCGGCACATCGAACCCCTGCTCGCTGATCATTCCTTGCTGAACGACGCAACCCTGGATATCGTCACGATGGGCACCCCGGTCCGGTATGGCTGGGATCTCTCGGGAATGGGACAACTCTTGCACATCGTCAATCACCGGAACCTGCGGACAGACGGGAAGACGTGGCTCTCGAAAATGGAACTTCCGCAAGTGACTATGGAGATGCCTATCGCGTGGGGCGGAGACTATGTCCAGCAGTTGGCCGTCGCAGGAAGTGATGCCGTACCGGCGACCGAAGCGGCAAAAGTGGTGAACAAAGCCGTGTGGGAAATGGTTGAGCCCTACGATGGTTTTGAGCGCTGGCTCGAATGTGCGCGGCGGGCCGTGCGTTTCCCCAGCGAAGGCGGCTGCCTGCTGGTTGACTACAAAGACTGCACGAATTCCACGAATATCCAAGAGCACTACTACGGCCACGCCGCCTATACACGGTCGAACGCGATGCTGTTCAACACGTCCGAAATCATTCGATCCCTGTACAAGGACACCGAGCGCTAGCGGGTTACAAAAAACTCTGAGCGCCGCGAGAAGGCCGCTGGCGGAGCTTTCAGCATCCTGCTAGCCCTCTCTCAGCTGCACCGCCAAAGGCTCCCACGAAAAGATACCGTCCAAATAGGCGTGGCCGTTCGGTGTGGTCGCGAC
>Ga0209253_10001202_pt1 | contig 22581 bp, 21 predicted proteins | sample FrelakmetBRP12BR_FD_187145 | JGI IMG/M metagenome (GOLD analysis project Ga0209253, IMG submission 187145) | Freshwater lake sediment microbial communities from the University of Notre Dame, USA, for methane emissions studies - BRP12 BR (SPAdes)... | ecosystem: Environmental > Aquatic >...
GGCCATCGGTCGACCTCCTACGAGCGGCCCGCCGCGTCGCCCTCGCGGGCGCGGGCGACGATCGGGGCCAGGAGGTCGCCCAGCGACGGGGCGTCGGGCTCCGGCGGGAGCTCCTCCAGCTCGTAGCGGACGCGGACGACGGGCTTCTCGAGGGTCAGGATCCGGGTCAGGTCGATCGGGTTCGCCGCGAGGACGAGATCGGCCGGCATCGCGTTGAGGGTCGCCTCCAGCTCGTCCATCTGCTCGCGGCCGTAGCCCATCGCCGGCAGGAGGTTCTCGAGGGTGGGGTACTTCGCGAGGGTGCGGGCGAGGTCGCCGGTGGCGTACGGGCGGGGATCGACGAGCTCGGCCGCCCCGAACCGCCGGGCCGCGACGACACCGGCGCCGTAGGTCATGCCGCCGTGGGTGAGCGTCGGGCCGTCCTCGACGACCGCCACCCGCTTCCCCTCGATCTCGCCGCCGACGAGCTGCAGGGCGGACTTCGCGAGGATCACCTCGGCCCGCGGGTTGAGGCGGGCGATGTTGTCGCGGACGGTGGCGACCTGCTCGGGCGTGGCGCTGTCGACCTTGTTGATGACGATGGCGTCGGCCATCCGCAGGTTCGTCTCGCCGGGGTGGTACTCGACCTCGTGGCCGGCCCGCAACGGATCGGCGACGACGACGAAGAGATCGGGGGCGTAGAAAGGGAAGTCGTTGTTGCCGCCGTCCCAGATGACGACGTCGGCCTCCTGCTCGGCCTCCCGCAGGATCGCCCCGTAGTCGACCCCGGCGTAGAGGACGCGGCCGGCGTCGAGATGCGGCTCGTACTCCTCCCGCTCCTCGATCGTCGTCTCGTGGCGGTCGAGGTCGGCATACGTGGCGAAGCGCTGGACGCGCTGCTTCACGAGGTCGCCGTAGGGCATCGGGTGACGGACGACGACGACGCGGAGGCCCTGCTCTTCCATGAGGCGGGCGAGGTAGCGGGTGGTCTGGCTCTTGCCGGCGCCCGTGCGGGTGGCGCCCGTCGCGACGACCGGCTTCGTGCCGCGGATCATCGTGTGGACCGGGCCCAGCAGGACGAAGTTGGCCCCGCCGGCGAGCGCGCGGCTGGCCTGGTGCATGACGAAGTCGTGGGAGACGTCCGAGTAGGCGAAGGCCACGCGGTCGATCTTCTGGCTGGCGAAGATCCTCTCGAGCTCGTCCTCGGGGACGATCGGGATGCCCGCCGGGTAGAGCGGGCCGGCGAGCTCCGGCGGGTAGCGCCGGTCCTCGATGCCGGGGATCTGCGTCGCCGTGATGGCGACGACCTCCACCGCGGGGTCGTCCCGGTAGACGACGTTGAAGTTGTGGAAGTCGCGCCCGGCGGCCCCCATGATCACGACCTTCAAGCGGTCCATGGTTCGTCCGTCCTCCAGGCCGTCGCGGGGAAGCCTCGCGGTCGGGCGGGCTGGCACGCCCGGGCGCGCCGGCGACGGCGTCGGCGGACGAGCCGGTTCCCGGCCAGGGCCCGGCGGTCGTCCCGTCCCTCGAGTGTCATGGGCGCGTCACGTCGCGGGGAAGGGCCGAGCGGCCCGGCCGGACAGGACGTTCGGGGCCGCCGGGCGGACGCAGGGCCGGGATGGACGCCGCCGACGCTGGATCCGCCGCGGGCTGGTCGCCGGCCGGCACCAGGTGGAAGAAGACGCCGGAGGCGGCGACGTGGCGGCCGGCGAGCCGGTAGAGCGCGTTGCCGGGGAACGGGTGCTGGCGGAATGTCGCCCGCACCACGGCGTCGCGCTCAGGGCCCGGTCCGAGGACGACGGGCCGGACCCGGACCCGGGGGATCCGGGCGCTCTCGATCGTCGCCGTCTCGGCCGCCCGCAGGTTGAGCGTCCAGGCGGTGTCGCCGCTGGGGTGCCCGAGGTAGTGCCGTCGCCCCACCGCCAGGAGTCCGAGCGGCAGGACCCGCTCGCGGCCCGACCGGCGGCCCACCACCCGCAGGACGACGACGTTGCCGAAGCCGGGGCGCATGGCCAGGCGATCCAGCGGCCCACCCACGAGGCGCAGCAGCCGGTACCAGCCGCGCCACCAGGCGGCCCACGGGCCAGTGGCGTGCACCGGGCCGGCGAAGGGGCCGAGGTCGGGCGGGGCGGCGTCGGGCGGGGCGAGGGCGCCGGTTGTGGCGGGATCGCCGCCGGCGGCGGGCGGTGGGGTCGGCATGGAGCTCCGGGGGCGCGGTGGGATGATGTCCCCGCGAGGATAGCCGCGGCCGTCAGGTCGACGGGAGGTCGCGGGGCGTGTCGACGTCGCGCAGCGACGCCGCCTCGGGGTCGAGCGCGCGCCAGCGCGCCTCGGCGACACGGGCGATCCGCAGGCGCCGGTAGAGCATGAAGAGCCGCAGGTCCGGCCCCCGGAGAGCGGCCTCGGCGGCAGGGCGGACCGTGGCCACGCGAACGGCAACCGGGAACGGCCAGACCCGGTCGCCGTCGGCGAGGATCGCGACGTCGGGCACGGGCTCGGCGAGGGCGGGCTCGGCGACCCCGGGCTCGGCGAGGGCGGGCTCGGCGGCCCCGGGCTCGGCGAGGACGTGACCCAACCGCTCGAGGAGGAGGCGGAGCACGTCGCCCCGTAGCGACGGCTGGTCGCCGCCGACGAGGATCGCCAGCGGGTGGGCGGCGGCCGCGAGGCCGGCGGCAAGGCCGGCAAGCGGCCCCTGGTCGGGGACGACGTCCCGGGCGACGCGGACCGGGACCGGGGCCTCGACCGGCAGGGCCGGCTCTGCCGCCTCGGCGCCGATCACGACCACGACCTCGTCGGCGACCCCGGCGACGGCAGCGATCGCCCGGTGGAGGAGCGGGCGCCCGTCGACGTCGGCAGCGAGCTTGTCGCCGCCGAACCGGCTGGAGCGGCCGCCCGCGAGGACGATCGCGGTGACGCCGCCGGCGCTCACAGCGGCGGGAGATCGGAGAGCGCGACGACCGGGACGCCGAGAGCATCGGCGACGGCGAGCTGGCGCTCGTCGGCGGTGACCAGGATCGCGCGGCGGGCTCGCGCGACCTCGACGTACGCGGCGTCGGGGACCCGGATCCCGGCCCTGAGAGCCAGCCGGAACGCCGACCCGGCGAACTCGTGGGGATCGACCTCCTCGAACGCCACGGATGCCAGCGCCCGCATGATCTCCTCCGCCCGGGGGCGGTCGATCCGTCGCTCCCGGATGCCGCGCTCGAGGGCGGAGGCGACCTCGAGCAGGAACAGCGGCGGCTCCACCGCGTGAATCCGGCCCTCGCGCAGCGCCAACTCGAGGCGGTGGGCTCCCGCGCGATCAGCTTCGTCCTCGAACGCCCACCGAAGGACCGCGCTCGCGTCGACAACGGCTTCGATCACCCGACGGAGTCCTGCGGCGGGAGGTAGTCCAGCAGCCGTGCGCCGAACTCCTCGCGAACGGCCTCGAGGATCGCACCGGCCGTGTCGTGGGGACCGCTCGGCGGCTTCGTCCGGGCCCGGATCTCGTCCAGGCTGGCGAAGGCCCGGCGGCGGCGCTCGAGCATCCGCTCCCACGTGTCGGGCCAGTGGGTCGCGTTCCAGCGCGCGATGTAGGCCGCCCGGTCGTCCTCGACGCCCGCCGCGTATGAAGCGACCGCCTCCCGGGCTGCCGACGGGGGGCGAGCGGCCGGCAGATCCAGCGCGGCCACCGGGATGCGCACCGCACGTCCGATCCGGGCGCTCGGCAGCGACCCGTCCGCGATCCGGCGACGCACCGTCCGCAGGCTGATCCCCAGGCGCTCGGCGGCCTCCGCGGCCGTCAGGTACTCGGCTTCGCTCATGCCCAAGGATGATGTCAGACGATGTCCTGACATGTCAATACACGCCGCCCGGCGTCGCGCCGATCACCGGGCCGCACGAGGTCCCCGCACGTGGCCTTCCGGCGTCCGGGCGAGGACGCCGCGCCGGTTCAGCTCCTCGAGGAGCGCCATCACGTACCTGCGGCTGGTTCCGGTCGCGTCGCGGAGGGCGGCCGGAGCGAGCGGGCCCGGCGTCGCGAGACGCAGGGCGGTCGACTCGAGGCGGGCGAAGACGGGGGCCGACCAGGCGAGGTCGGCGTCGACGCGGACGATCCGCCCGGCCGCCTCGAGCGCGCGGATGCCGGCCTCCGGGCAGCCGGCCTCGCGGGAGGCCTCGCCGAGGGCGGGCGGGGCCGGCGTGTCGAGGGCGGCCTCGAGACGCTCCATCGCGGCCGTGACGTCCGCCGGCAGCCCGACCGACCGCCCCGGCGGGTGGACGAGATCGCCGCTGCGGGCGAGGTGGCCACCGCCAACCAGCGTCTCCACCACCGATCCCGCGGCCTCCGCGGCGAGGGCTGCGTCGACAGAGGCGCGCCGCCGCAGCGCCCGTCCGAGACGAACCCGGAGCTCGGCGAACGCGATGCCGTCCTGGAGCGAGCTCTCGACGATCGCGATCGCCTCGGCGGCAAGGGCCGCGGCCACCTGCTCGTCCAGCAGCAGGCGGCCCGCGGCGACGCCCGCCCCGGAGGGAAGCGCCCCGACCTCGCGCCCTGACCGCGGCAGCGCCCCGTGGAGCGCCAGGAGCGCAGCGCCCCGGGCCCGGGGCGTGCCGGCGCCGGCGAGGGCGCCGACATCCCCCGCCGTCGCCCGCCGCCAGGCGGCCCCGGTGGGCGGGCGTGCGTCCAGCACGCGACCGCCGGCGAGCGGCTCGGCCGGCGACGGGCGGCGCAGCACGAACCGGTCGCCCGGCGCCGCGGCCACCGGCGTCGCGAGGCGGAGAATCGCGGTCGCCTCGCCGCCGGCAAGGTCGTCCACGTCCCGTCGCGAACGGCGGACGACCCCCTCCACGGCGGCCGTCCCCAGGTGGACGCGGACCGACCAGCCCGCCGCCACGGCCTCGCGCCGGGCCCCGCCGGCGGCCAGGTCGAGGGCCGGCCGCAGCGCGACCAGCAGCCGGTCGGTCGCGACCACGACGGGGTCGTCGGTGGCGACGGTGCCGCGCGCAATCGCCGGTCGCTCGGCCCCGGCAAGGTTGACGGCCAGACGACCTCCCGGGCCGCCGGCCTCCACGATCGTTCCGCGCGCCTGAAGCTCCCGGGCCCGCGCCGTCCCGCCGCCGGGCTCGAGCCGCAGCGTCGCCCCCCGGGTCAGCGGCCCGCCGCGGAGCGTCCCGGTGACGACCGTGCCGCGGCCCCGCACGGGGAAGACCCGGTCGATCGCCAGCCGGGCCGGCCCGGGGTCGCCCGCGCCGCCGGCGCGCGCCCGGTCCCGCAGCGCGGCCAGCGCCTCCACAAGGGCCTCGATCCCCTCCCCGGTCACCCCCGAGACGGCGACCGCCGGCGACCCGGCGAACGCCGTCGGCGCCAGGAGCGCGTCGACCGCCGCCCGCACCTCGGCGATCCGTGCCGCGTCCACCGCGTCGGCCTTCGTGACCGCGACAACCGCGTGGCGCAGCCAGAGCGCGTCGAGCAGCTCCACGTGCTCGCGCGTCTGGGCACGGGGGCCGTCGTCGGCGGCGACGACGAGCAGCACCGCGTCGATCTCCCCCGCCCCGACCAGCATGTTGCCCACGAGCCGGTCGTGGCCGGGGACGTCCACGAAGTCGAGGACGTCGCCGTCCGGCAGGCGCAGGTGCGCGTACCCGACCTCGATCGTCAGCCCGCGCCGGCGCTCCTCCGGCAGCCGGTCGGCGTCGATCCCGGTGAGGGCCCGCAGGAGCGTCGTCTTGCCGTGGTCGACGTGGCCCGCGGTCCCGACGACGACGGTCACTGGCGGCCTTCCCGGGGCATCCTCACCGGACGCCGGCGGCGGCGAGCGCCCGGCCGACGGCCACGCCCAGCTCCGCGTCGGCCGCCGGCTCGACCGTTCGCAGGTCGAGGACGACGCGCCCGTCCTCGATCCGCCCGACGACCGCGGGCTCCCCGGCGCGAAGCGCGGCGAGGAGCCGTTCGGCGGGGCGGGCGGCCAGGCCCAGCCCGAACGACGGCAGCGTCTCGCCGGGCAGCGATCCCCCGCCGACCGTGGCGACCAGCGGCACGGCCGCAGCCCCCGCGATCCGGGCCGCCAGATCCTCGGCCCGCGCCCGGAGGCCCTCGGCCGGCGTCGCGATCATCCGCCAGACGGGGATCTCCCTCGTCGCCAGGCCGGCGCGGTAGAGGCCGAGCGTGGCGGCGACCCCGGCGAGGGTTGCCTTGTCGGGCCGCATCGCCCGGGCGAGCGGGTCCTTCCGCAGCCGGGCGACGAGATCCGCCCGGCCCACGATGAGCCCTGCCTGCGGCCCCCCGACGAGCTTGTCGCCGGAGAACGTCACGAGGTCGGCGCCGGCGGCGAGACGCTCTGCCGGCGTCGGCTCGTGGGCCAGGCCGAAGGCGGCCGTGTCGAGGAGCGCCCCGCTTCCCAGGTCGTCGACGACGAGCGCGCCGTGCGCGTGGGCCAGCGCCGCCAGCTCGGCGGGATCGGGAGCCTCCACGAAGCCGGCCATCGTGAAGTTGCTGGGATGGACCCGCAGGACCATCGCCGCGCGACCCTCGCTGAGCGGCGGCTCGTAGTCCTCGACCCGCGTCCGGTTCGTCGTCCCGACCTCGACGAGGCGCGCGCCGGCCCGCCGGACGACCTCCGGGATCCGCACCCCACCCCCGATCTCCACCAGCTCGCCCCGCCCCACGACGACGCCCGTCCGCCCGGCCAGCCCGACGGCAAGGACCAGCGCTGCGGCGCAGTTGTTGACTACCAGGGCCTCCTCGGCGCCGGTCAGGGCGACGAGGTGCTCCTCGGCGGCGCGGTAGCGCGGGCCGCGTCGCCCGGTTGCCCGGTCCAGCTCGAGGAGGAGCGGGTCGCGGGTCGCGGCGTCCGCCGCCCGGGTAGCAGCCTCCGGCCAAGGCGCCCGCCCGAGGTTCGTGTGGACGATCACGCCGGTGGCGTTGAGGACCCGGGTGGGCAGCGAACCGGCGACGTGGGTGTCGAGGCGGGCGATCACGGCGTCGGCGAGCTCATCGAGGGACCGGGCCGCGCGGCCGCCGGCCGCCAGCCGCTCGCGCTCGGCGGCGACGACCTCGCGCGCCGCCGCAACGAGCGCGTCATGCTCGCGCTCGCCGCCGCGCGGACGCGCGGCCGCGAGGAGCCGCTCGACGCTGGGCGGTCGCGGGCGTGGCACGTTCATGACGCTGATGATGGCAGGCTGGCGGGAGCGCATGGGAGTCGAACCCACCCGGCCGCGACACGCGCGACCGCTTCCGTTTTGAAGACGGAGGCCGCCACCGGACGACACCCGCTCCCGCGGGCATCGTAGCGCGGCAGGCGCCCCGCGGCCCGATCGCGCCCGGTTCGCTACGATCCGCGGGCACCCCTGCCGCGAGGATCCCATGCGCCTGCTGATCGTCGAAGACGAGCCCGACCTCGCGTCGGCGCTGCAGGTCGGCCTGCGCCGCGAGGGCTACGCGGTGGACGCCGTCCACGACGGCGCCGCCGCCGGCGAGCGCCTGACCGCGACGCCGTACGATCTCGTCTGCCTGGACCTCGGCCTGCCGGACGTGGACGGCCGCGAGCTGTGCCGGCGGATCCGCTCGGGCGAGCTCGGCGTCCCCGGCGAGCCCCCGCCGCGGGTGCTCATGCTGACGGCGCGCACGAGCCTGGCCGACCGGGTCGGCGGGCTCGACGACGGCGCCGACGACTACCTGTCGAAGCCCTACTCGTTCGAGGAGCTGGGGGCCCGCATCCGGGCCCTGCTGCGCCGCGACTCGGTGAACCCGGGGGCGATCATCCGGATCGGCGCCCTCGAGCTCGACGCCTCGCGCTACGAGGCGCGGCGGCACGGCTGGCCGCTGGACCTGACGCCGAAGGAGTTCGCCCTCCTGCGCTACCTCATGCTCCACCCCGGTCAGGTGATCACCCCGGAGCGGCTCCTGGAGCACGTGTGGGACGAGCAGGCGGACCCGTTCAGCAACACGGTCCGGGTGACCATCAGCAACCTGCGCCGGAAGCTGGCGGCGGCGGCGCTCGCGCCCGGCCCCGGCGAGGCCGGCGGCGCCGGCGGCCGGGAGCCCGCCCCCGACCAGCCGATCCAGACCATCACCGGCGTCGGCTACCGCCTCCTCGAGCAGGGCTGACGGATGCACCTCCGCCGGCCCGCGCGCTCCGCCCGGCTGCGCCTGGCCGTCCTCTACACCGTGGCCCTGTTCGGCGTCGCCCTCGTGCTCGTCGTCGCGGTCAACGTCGCCCTGGGCCAGTCGCTGGAGACCCAGCAGGCCGTCTCGACGACGATCATCCGCAGCGAGCTCCTCGCGCTCCTCGGCATCCCGAGCGAGATCCGGATCGAGGAGGCCGTGATCGGCGCCGAGGCCGTGATCCGCGAGCAGACGCTCGCCAACCTGCGCCTCATCTCGGTCGTCGGCCTGGCGGCCCTCGTCCCGCTCTCGCTGCTCATCGGCTGGCTGGTCGCCGGGCGGGTCCTGCGCCCGATCGACCGGATCACCGAGGTGGCGCGCGAGATCGGGTCAACGGACCTCTCGCGAAGGATCCGGCTGGAGGGCCCCGACGACGAGCTGCGCCGCCTGGCCGACACCTTCGACGGGATGCTGGAGCGGCTGGACCGGAGCGCCCGGGCCCAGCGGACGTTCGTGGAGGACGCGTCGCACGAGCTGCGCAACCCCCTGGCCGTCATCCACACGAGCCTCGACGTGGCGCTGGCGACACCAGAGGACGTCGAGGCCCTGCGCAACGCCGCGGAGGTCTCCCGGCGAGCCGCCGACCGGATGGCGGGAACGGTGGACGACCTCGTGGCCTTCGTCCGCAACGAGGCGATCGACCGGACGCGGGGCCCGGTGGAGCTCGGGGCGCTCGTCGCCGAGACCTGCGACGAGTACCGCGCGCTGGCCGACGAGCGGGGCATCACGCTCGTGACCGACACCCGCCCCGACTTGCTGCTCACCGCCGACAGCCATGCCCTGAAGCGGGCGCTCGCCAACCTCCTCGCCAACGCCCTCCGGATCGCCCCCCGCGAGACGGCCGTGTGGGCGGGGGCCGGGCGCGTGCCGGGCTGGCTCTGGCTCGGCGTGCGGGACTTCGGGCGCGGCATCGCACCCGAGGACCAGCCGCTCGTCTTCCGGCGGGCGTGGCGCGACGGCCGTCCGGCGATGCCCGGCGGCGGCGAGGGGATCGGCCTGGCGCTGGTCCGCCAGATCGCCGAGGCCCACCGCGGGCTCGTGAGCATCACCTCGGACGTCGGCGCCGGCGCGAGCTTCGTCGTCTGGCTGCCGGCCGAATCCGGCGAGCCGGCGGACACCGCCGCGCTCCGCCAGCAGCCGGACCCGCTCTGGGCGGTCGCCCGGCCCGAGGGCCGCCCGGTCGCCACGGCGTAGGGGCGGCCGCCGAGGCCCGCCCGCCGTCGGCATGCCGCCGCGCGACGCCGGAGGCCGCCCAGCCGCCGAGGCCCGCCGCCTTTACCTCGCCGTTATGTCCCGCGAAGGTCGTCCTTAGCGTCCCCCCGCTAACGTCGCCGCCAGCCGTTCCCTGCCCGCTGGAGGCGCTCCATGGACCCGTCGAGCACCGACCGTCGCCACCGAACGTGGCGCGACCTTCCCGCGACGCCGCCGATCGAGCAGCGCGCGGCCGCCGCCGTCTCCGACCAGGAGGCGACCCGGCTCGCCGCGCCGCCCGCCGCCGCTCCCCGCGCCCGGGCGCGTCGCCGCACCGCCCTGGCCGCCGGGCTCGTCGCCGGGGCGGTCCTCCTCGTCGGGACTGGCCTCGCCGCCGGGAGAGTCGTGGGTGGCCCTGGCGGCGGCACACCCGTCGCCACCCCGGACTCGTCGGGTGCCGGCAGCGCGCCGGACGACCCTGCGACCGGATCCGCCCCGGCGCCCGACGAGCCCGGCACGACCGGCGGCGAGTCGGTCGCCGACGCGGCCGAGCGGCTCCTGCCATCCGTGGTCCAGATCGAGACGGGGTCGGGGCTCGGGTCGGGCTTCGTCGCCGACCGGGACGGCTACATCCTCACCGCCTCGCACGTCGTCGGCGGGCAGTCCTCCGTGACCGTGCGCCTCAGGGACGGCACGACCGTCGCGGGCGACGTCGTGGCGACCGACTCCACGATCGACACGGCGGTCGTCAGGGTCTCGGCCGGGGACCTCGCCCCGGCAACGCTCGGCAGCAGCGCCGACGTCCGGGTCGGCGAGACGGCGATCGCGATCGGCAGCCCGTTTGGCTTCGACCAGACCGTCACGAAGGGGATCATCAGCGGCCTCGACCGCACGCTCGACACCCAGGCCGGCCAGCTGGCCGGGCTGATCCAGACCGACGCCCCGATCAACACGGGCAACAGCGGCGGCCCGCTGGCCGACGCGGACGCCCGGGTGATCGGCATCAACACGGCGATCGCCAGCCAGACCGGCGGCAGCAACGGCGTCGGCTTCGCCGTCCCGATCGACACGGCGAAGGAGCTCCTCCGGAAGGTGCAGGACGGCAGCTGGACCGCGGCGGACGACCGGCCCTTCGACGGCGGCCTCCTCCCAGGCCTCGGCAGCATCCCGGGCCTCGGCGACATCCCCGGCCTGGACGAGCTCTTCGGGCAGGGTGGCCCGCTGAGCCCCGACGGGCTCTTCGGGCCGGACGGGCTGTTCGGCTCACCCGACGGGCTCTTCGGGCCCGAGGGCCTCTTCGGCTTGCCCGATGGCCTCTTCGGCTTGCCCGACGGGGCGAGCCCGGACGCCACGACGCCGGACAACGGAGGGGGCGACGCGGCCGAGCGGCTCTTCCGCTGGCTCTTCAGGTACATCGTGCCGGAGCTCGTGCCCGGCGCCGGAGGCAACTGATGGACCACCCCACGCCCCCGCCCGCCCCCGCCGCCGACCCGCGGCACGAGCTTCCCCACGTCCGCCTCCAGCAGGTGCGGCTCGAGCTCCACCGGGTGATCGTCGGCCAGGAGCGGATGCTCGATCGGGTGCTCACCTCGGTCCTCGCCGACGGGCACTGCCTCCTCGAGGGCGTCCCGGGCCTCGGCAAGACGCTGGCCCTCTCGACGCTGGCCCGGGTGATCGGCGGCAGCTTCTCCCGGATCCAGTTCACCGCCGACCTGATCCCGTCGGACATCGTGGGCACGCGGGTCTACCGCCAGGTGCGCGAGGAGTTCGCCGTCGAGCCCGGCCCGATCTTCGCCAACGTCGTCCTCGCCGACGAGATCAACCGGGCCCCGGCCAAGGTCCAGTCGGCGCTCCTCGAGGTCATGCAGGAGCGCCAGGTGACGATCGGCGGGCGGACGCTCCCGGCCCCCCGGCCGTTCCTCGTCGTGGCGACCCAGAACCCGATCGAATCGGAAGGGGTCTACCCGCTCCCCGAGGCCCAGCGCGACCGGTTCCTCATGCGCGTCCCGGTGGACTACCCGACGCCCGCCGAGGAGCGCTTCATCGTGGAGCACCTCGAGGCCGGCCCGCCGCCCGTGGCGCGCCTGCTCGACCCGGAGGACGTCCTCGGGCTGCAGCAGGCCGCGCGGGCGGTCCACATCGACCCGGCGACCCGCGACTACGCCGTGCGGCTGGTGCTCGCGACCCGCGAGCCGGCCGCGCACGGCCTGCCCCGGCTCGTGGGGCTGCTGGAGTACGGGGCCAGCCCGCGGGCGAGCATCGGGCTCGTCCGCGCCGCGAAGGCGCTGGCCCTGCTGCGGGGACGTGACGTGGCCACCCCGCAGGAGGTCTACGACGTCGCCTACGACGTTCTCAACCTGCGCCTGGTCCTGTCCTACCGTGCGCTCGCGGAGGGCTTCACGATCGACGACGTCCTCGTCGAGCTGCTGTCGACGGTGCCGGCCCCCGCGAGCCCGGCAGCCTGGGGCATGGTCCCGGCGGCCGGGGCAGCAGTGCCGGCAGTGCCGGCGGGGGCGCCGGTGACGCCCGGGCCCACCGCGACCGCGGCTCCCGGCGTCGCTCCCTCGTGGGCCGCCCTGGCCTATCCGGAGGAGGCCACGCAGCTGGTGGCGCCGCTTTCTGCCGCGCCGGTCGCCCCGGCGGTGCCGCCCGCGCCGCCGATGTACGTCCCGCCCGCCGGGTAGCCCCGATGGGATCGGAACGCCCCGGGGCAGCTCCGGCCCTGCTCCGCCGGGTCGAGCTGGCGGTCTCGCGCCGGATCCACGGCCTCCGGGAGGGCGATCACCTCGCCCTCTTCGCCGGCCGCGGCGTCGAGGCCGGCGACGCGCGCCTCTACGAGCCCGGCGACGACGTGCGGCGCATCGACTGGGCGGTCACGGCCCGCACCGGCGTCCCCTACGTCCGCGACGCCGTCGCCGAGCGGGAGCTCGATGTCACCGTCCTCCTCGACCTGAGCGGGAGCCTCGACTTCGGCACGACGGGCTGGCGCAAGGCCGACCTCGCCCTGGCCGTGCTCGGCGCGTTCGGCTCGCTGGCGACGCAGGGCCACGACCGCCTCGGGGCGATCCTTCTCACCCGGCACGGCGCGAAGCCGGTGCCGGTCCGCGCCGGGCGCGCGCACCTCGCCGCGCTCCTCGCGCAGGCAGAGGCGGCCCCCGCGGGCGGGTCGGTCGACCTGGCCGGGGGGATCGACCGGCTGGGACTCGTCGCCCGCCGGCGCGGGCTCGCGGTGGTCGTCTCGGACTTCCGCGGGCCGCTCACCTGGCACCGCCCGCTGGCGCGCCTCGCCAGGCGCCACGACGTGGTCGCGGTCGAGCTGATCGACCCCCGCGAGATGCGGCTCGCCGACGTCGGGTTCATCACGATCGCCGATGCCGAGACGGGCCGGCGCCGGACGGTCGACACCTCGCGCCCGGGCATCCGCGCGGCGTTCGCGAAGGCCGCCGACCGCGACCGGGCCGCCGTCGCGGAATCCATCGCGGACGCCGGCGCGACGCAGCTCCGCCTCTGGACGGACCGCGACTGGGTGGAGCCGCTCGCCCGGTTCCTCGAGCAGCGCCGCCGGGCCCGCGCCAGCGGCCGCGGCACGCCCATCCACCTGGGGGTCCCCCGATGACGCTCCTGGCTCCCGAACGACTCCTGCTCGTCGTCGTCCCGGTTGTCCTGGCCGCTGCATATCTCGTGCTGCAGCGACGCCGGACGAGGTTCGCGATGCGGTTCACCGCCGTCGACCTGCTCGACACGGTCGCTCCCGACCGCCCGGGCTGGCGGCGCCACGTCCCGGCGGTCGCCTTCCTGGCGGCCGTCTCGCTGCTCGTCGTGGGGATGGCCCGGCCGGCGATGGCCGTCGAGACGCCGTCGGCCTCGACGGTGGTGCTGGCCCTCGACGTCTCGTACTCCATGGACGCCGGCGACGTCTCGCCGAACCGCATCTCCGCCGCGCGCAACGCCGCCCGGCGCTTCCTCGAGATCGTGCCGGCGGGGACGCGGGTCGGCCTCGTCGCGTTCGCCGGCTCGGCGCGAGCGCTCGTCACCCCGACCACCGACCTCGACGTTGTGCGGGCCGCGATCGACCGCCTGCGGCTCGGACCGGGGACGGCGATCGGCGAGGCGATCTACACGAGCCTCGAGCAGCTCCCCCGACTCGAGGACGCTCCCGGCAGCGGGGCGGGTCCCGACGCCGCCACCGGGGTCAGCCCCGGCCCGCTGACGAGCGATGGGACCGACGCGGCCGGCGAGCAGGCGGCCGGGAGCATCGTCCTCTTGTCGGACGGCCAGACCACGGTCGGCCGCCCCGACGCGGGGGCGGCAGCCGCCGCGAAGGCCCGCGGCGTCCCCGTCTCGACCATCGCCTTCGGCACCTCGGCGGGCCGGGTCACGGTGGACGGGCAGACCGTCGCCGTGCCCGTGGACGAGGCGGCGCTGAGGGCCGTCGCGACCACCACGGGCGGTCGCTTCTTCGAGGCCGAGTCCGCGCCGGAGCTGGCGTCGGTCTTCGAGGACCTGGGGGCGCGCGTGGGGATCGTCCGCGAGCAGCGCGAGGTGACCGACTACCTGGTCGGCGCCGCGCTCCTCGCGGCCGTCGTCGCCGCGGCCGGATCCCTCGCCTGGTTCTCGCGCCTGCCCTGAGACCGCCCGCGGCCGGCGGGGCCGGCGCCCGAACCCAGCTCGACACGGGGGCGCGGGCGCGGTCGCGCCACCGGGTCCGCCTCGCTTCGACCGGGCTCTGGGCCTCCACGACGGTGTGGGCTACGCTGTGCGTTCACGATGGCGGAGGGGAGGACCTGGTGACCTGCACGAGCTGCGGCGCTGCGAACGAGGCCGGGCGCAGGTTCTGCCTGGAGTGCGGGGCTCCGCTGGCGGTCGTCGGCGGGGGGGTGATGGCGACCCTGCTGGACGCGGGCGAACCCCGGATCCGGGCCGCGATCGAGGAGAGCCGTCGGCTGTTCGAGCGGATGGGCGCGAACTTCTGGCTCGTCCTGCTCGACCGGGCGCTCGCGGCCGGGCGCCCCGTCCCGGCCGATCCGGTCCGCTCGACCGAGATCGGGGATGCGATCCCGCGGTGACCGCCCCGAGCCGCTCCTCCCGGATCCGCCTCACCGACCTGACCGAGTGCGGCGGTTGTGCCGCGAAGCTCGGCGCCGACGTGCTCGCCGAGGTGCTGGCCGGGCTCGGCGCGACGGCCGCCCCGCCGGAGCTGATCGCCGGCCTGGACCCACCGGACGACGCGGCGGTCTACCTGCTCTCAGACGACCTCGCCGTCATCGGGACGGTGGACTTCTTCCCGCCGCTGGTCGACGACCCGGCGACGTACGGGGCGATCGCCGCGGCGAACGCCTGCTCCGACGTCTTCGCGATGGGCGGGCGGGTGCTCTTCGCGCTGTCGATCGCGGCGTTTCCGGAGGATCTACCGCCCGACGTCATGGCAGCGATCGTCGGCGGGGCCGCCGAGGTCGTGCTCGAGGCCGGCGGAACGCTGGCCGGCGGCCACACCATCCGCGACCCGGAGCCGAAGTTCGGGCTGGCGGTGGTCGGCGTCGCGCACCCCGACAGGCTGCTCCGCAAGGGCGGGGCGCGCCCCGGTGACACGCTGCTCCTCACCAAGCCGCTCGGGACGGGGCTGCTCGTCTCCGGGGATCGGCAGGGTCGCACGGCACCGGGCGACCTCGACGCAGCCGTGGCGTCGATGCGGACGCTCAACCGGGCGGCCGCGGACGTGCTCGTGCAGGCCGGCGTGACCGGCGCGACGGACGTCACGGGCTTCGGGCTCCTGGGCCACGGGCTGGAGATGGCCCGGGCGTCGGGGGCCCGCCTGGTGTTCGAAGCCGCGGCGATCCCCGCCCTGCCCGGCGCTCTGGCGCTGGCGGCCGCCGGGGTGGAGACAGGCGGCGCGGCCCACAACCGCCGGTTCACCGCGCCGGCCCTCACGGTGGCGGCCGGCGTTGCGCCCGAGATCGTCACGCTGGCCCACGACGCACAGACGTCAGGTGGGCTGCTGGCGGCCGTGGCGGCGGACGCGCTGGTGGCGGTCGAGGCGGGCCTTGCGGCCGCCGGGGTCCGGTCCTGGCGGGTCGGCCGCGCCGAGGCCGGCGAGCCGGGGGTCGCGCTCGCCTAGCTGCTCTTCCCCGTCGAGGGTGGCGGCGCGTCCCGGGGCGCGGGCCGCGGCACGACCGGGAGCGTCACGGTGACCCGCGCCCCGGCCGGTGCGAGGTTCTCGGCCGTTGCCTCGCCGCCGTGCGCGCGGGCCAGCGCGCGGACGATGGCCAGGCCGAGCCCGGAGCCGGGCCCGGACCGGGCGGGGTCGCCCCGATAGAAGCGATCGAAGACCCGGTCCAGCGAGCCGGCTGGGAAGCCGGGACCGTCGTCGCTGACCCGGAATGCGACGGCTGCCATCCCCGCGTTGTCGCGGACGGGCAGGGCATCGACGAGGACGGTCGTCCCGGGGCGAGCGGCAGCCAGCGAGTTCTCGACGAGGTTGGCGAGGATCCGCTCGACGGCCGCGCGGTCCGCCGTGAGCTCGAGCGGCTCCGGCCCCGTGCCGGGCTCCCCCGTCGGGTGGACCCGCAGCTCAACGCCGGCGGCCTCGGCAGCCGGCCGGAGGCGTTCCACGGTGTCGGCGACGAGCGCGCCGCCGCCGAGCGGCTCCGGCCGCAGCGGCAGCTCGCCGGTTCGCAGCCCCTCCATCGTCCCCAGGGCGTCCACGAGGCGCTCAATCCGCGCCGCCTCCTCGCCGATCGCTCGGGCCGCGCGTCCGGCCGCCGGCCCGCTGGCGGTCCCGTCCTGAAGCGCCTCGGCGAACCCCTCGATGACGGTCAGGGGTGTCCGGAGATCGTGCCGGACGTTCGCCAGCAGCTCGGCCTCCTCGCGCCGGACCGCCTGGAGCTCGTCGGTCATGGCGTTGAAGCGCTCGGTGAGGTCCCGGACCTCCCGGGGGCCCTCGAGCGGAAGCGGCGGAGCCCCCTGGGTGGGCACCTCGGCGGTCGCCGCGGCAAGGCGCCGCAGCGGCCGCGTGATCGAGCGCGAGAGGAGCCAAGCGATCGGCGCCCCGACCAGCAGGGCCACGAGCACGACGAACGGCAGGACGCGGGTCACGTCGCGCCGGGCGGCGGCAGCCGAGCGGTCGGGCGTCGTGAGCACGATGGCGGTGGTCCCGGCGTTCGTGCGACCGACCACTGTCGCCGCGTACAGGAGAGGCGTCCCGTCGGCGCCCTCGAGGCTCCCGGCCGCAACCTCGCCCGGGCCGAGCGCCGGATCGATGACGATGGCCGCGAGATCGGCCCCGCCGGGAGCGTCCCCGACCACGCGTCCGGCCGGCCGCAGGAGGACCGCGTCCACGTCGTCCGGCAGCTCCGCCCGAAGCGCCGCGAGGCGGTCGCGCAGGTTGGCGCTGCCCGTGGCCAGCCGCAGACGGGCGACGAGCGGCTGCGCGACGTCGGCCATCGCCGCCTGGGTGGCCTCGCGATGGAGCTCGCGAAGCGTGACCAGGAGACCGGCGCCGACGGCGAGCGTCGTGGCCAGCCCGACGGCCGCGAAGGCGAGGCCGATCCGGACGGCGACGCGGTCGAGCATCAGGCGTCGGTGGGCCGAGCGGGCCGCGCGGGCGTAGCGCCAGGATCGCTGGGGAGATCGGCCGGCACCGGGCCCTCGCCGGATCCTGGCCGGGCAGCCTCCGGCGGCGCCACGAGACGGTAGCCGACGCCGCGCACCGACTCGATCGCGGGCCCGCCGGGCCCGAGCTTCTTGCGGAGCTCTGAGACGTGGACGTCGACCGTGCGTGTCTCGCCGGGGAAGTCGGTGCCCCAGACGTCCTCGAGCAGCGCGTCGCGCGAGAGCACGGCGCCGGGCTCGCGAGCGAACGCCGCGAGGAGGTCGAACTCCCGCGCCCGCAGCTCTACCGCTCGGCCGGCGAGGGTAACCTCGCGCCGGCGCGGCTCGATCCGCAGGGATCCCACCTCGATCGGCAGGCCGGCGCGGATGCTCCCGTCGGCGCGCCGAAGGATCGCCTTCACGCGGGCGATCAGCGCTCGCGGGTTGAACGGCTTGGTGACGTAGTCGTCGGCGCCCAGCTCGAGCCCGACGATCGCGTCGACGTCGTCGGACCGCGCGGTGAGCATGATGATCGGCGTGTCCGCCTCGCGGCGGATCGCCCGGCAGACCTCGAAGCCATCGAGGCCGGGGAGCATCACGTCGAGGACGACGAGGTCCGGCCGGTGGCGGTGGTGGAGCTCGATCGCCGTCGGCCCGTCGGCGGCGGCGATCGTGGCGTAGCCGGCCTGCTCCAGGTAGAGGCGGAGGAGCTCGACGATGTTCGGCGCGTCGTCGACCACCAGCACGGTCTTCATCGTCCGGCGAGTCTACCGTGGCCTCGTCGGGCTCCTCTGCGCCACTGCCATCTCAGCGCAGGTCGGCCATCGCCGAACGCCCCTCGCGGAGGGCGATCCGCAGCGACGAGCGCGCCTCCCGGATCGACGCGCGGGCGGCATCGAGCACGGGCTTCGCGTCGCCCGCGTTCCAGCGGGCCGGGGTCTGGGCCAGGACCGCGGTCGCATCGCCCTCGACGGCCTCGGCTGCGGCGGCGATGGCCTTCGTCATCGTGGCAAGGTGCGCCCGCGAGGCTGCGACGTCCTTCCCGGCGGTCTCGGCGGCGTCGACGGCGGCCCGGACCCGCGCGGCGGAGGCTTCGGCCTTCGTCACCGCGGCGGCGACGGTGTCGTCTCCGATCACGAGCCGGACCTGGCGGCCGACGAGCACGTAGACCCGGAACTCCTCGGCGATCCGGCGGAGGTCCTCGCGGAGTGCCGGCACGGTCGTGGCGGCGTCGATCTCGACCCGCAGCGCCGTGAGGCCGGATCGCGTCGACGCGATGACCGCCTCGAGGGCGGCCTCGTGGGCGTCGGTCAGTACCTTCGACGTGTCGACGGCCTTCTGCAGGTTCGCAAGGGTGTCGAGGCGGCGGTCGATCTCACAGCGGCCCACCGCCTGCAGGCGCGCCACGGTGGGCTCGCCACGGGCGGCGTCCCACTGCGCGGCGCAGCGGCCGCTGCTCGCGCGCTCGGGGTCTGGGGCAACGGTCGCGGCGGGGACGGCGGGCGTGGCGAGGACCGTGCCGGTGCCCACCGTGGCCGCGAGCAGGAGCACGGTTGCCGTGGTCGCGACGAGGCGCTGGATCGTGTCGTTCATTGCGGTCTCCCTCTGTCGATCGGCGCGGCGGCGTGGTTCACCAGCGCGTCGGCTGGCTGATCGGGCAGGCGCCCGTTCGTCGCGAGCTCCGGCGGCGGGCCCGAGGCGTGCGGCCGCCAGGGTGACGGCGCCGGGCTCAGGGTCACGCAACCACCACGACGAAGCCACCGCCGTCGACCGGCGGAATGTCACGTACGTGTAAGACGACCACCGGGCGCCGCGCCGATCCGTCCACCACGGGACGAGCCGGCCAGCAAGCCCGGCGATTCGCGCCGGACGTCACTTGTCGGCGCGGGCGTCCCGCCCGAACCTGTTCCCGGGAGGTGCGCATGGGCGACTGGCGCGACCGGCTGCGGGGCGACCCGCTGCCCTGGCTGCTCGACGAGACGGCGCCGGCGGTGCGCCACCTGGCGCTGCGGCACCTGCTGGACCGGCCCGCGGACGATCCCGAGGTCCGGGCGGCCCGCGACGCCGCCACCCGGAGCGACCCCATCGCCGCGATCCTTGCCGCCCAAGACCCCGCCGGCTGGTGGGAGAAGCCGGGCCACGGCTACGGCCCGAAGTACCGCGGCACGACCTGGTCGCTCATCTTCCTCGACCAGCTCGGCGCCGACCCCGACGAGCCGCGCGTCCGGGCGGCCTGCGCGTACGTCCTCGCCCACACCCAGGCTCCGACCGGCGGCTTCGGCTGCTCCGCGGCGCTGAGCGAGAAGCCGCCGCCGCCGGGCCTCGTTCTCCACTGCCTCACTGGGAACCTCCTGCGGGCGCTCATCGGCTTCGGCTGGCTCGACGACGAGCGGGTCGGCCGGGCGATCGCGTGGCAGGCGACCGCGATCACCGGCGAGGGCGAGCCGCACTGGAACGCCGCCACGCCGGGGCCGGGATTCCGCTGCGGCGCGAACGACGGCCTCCCGTGCGGCTGGGGCGCGGCGAAGGCGGTCCTCGCCCTGGCGCGGATCCCGCCGGAACGCCGATCACCCGCGGTGGAGCGGGCCCTCGACACCTCGGTCGACTTCCTCCTTTCGCGCGACCCGGCGGTCGCCGACTACCCGATGGGCTACGGCAACACGAAGCCGAACGGCTCGTGGTTCCGCCTCGGCTTCCCGTCGGGCTACGTCGCCGACGTCCTCCAGGTGCTCGAGGCGCTGGTCGAGGCCGGTGCCGGAGGTGATCCGCGGCTGGCCAACGCCGTGGACTGGCTGCTGGCCCAGCAGGACGCGCACGGCCGCTGGGCGAACCGCTACCCGTACACCGACAAGATGTGGGTCGACATCGACGCGCCCGGCGCGCCGAGCCGCTGGGTGACGCTCCGCGCCTGCCGGGTGCTGCGCGGGATCGAGCTGGCGGCGGCCCGGTAGCCGGCGTCCACTGCTCCCTCGTCCGAGATATCGCCCCCCGTGGTCCAACGGACGAGGTGCGGAGCGCCGGGAGCAGCGGCGGGCTCCGGGGGCGGAAGTGCCGTGCTCCGCGAGCCGCCCGGCGTCGGCGAGCGGCACGCGTCCCCCGCCGCCGGGGCGCACACCATCGCCCAGGCGGATACGTCGGCCCAGGCAGGCCGCATCCGCGCGTAGCAACGCCCCAGCTGATGTCCCGGCGCCGGGGCGGGGGGCCGGCGTCGGGGCGAGGGGCCGGCGCCCCGCAGCCGCCCGTCCGCCCCTTCCCGCCCCTCTGCCCCGGCACTACACTCGCGGCGAGGGCGGCGGCCCGCCGGGCGATCGGCCGGGCGACCCCCGCCCCGCAACGGAGGCTCAGGGCATGGCGAAGGGTTACGTCCGGCTCACGCAGCCGCTCGTCCGCGACGGCGACCGCGCGACCGGCGTCCTCCGCCCGGCGACCTGGGACGAGGCCCTGGATCGCGCTGCCGCGGGGTTCCGCGAGGCGATCCACCGCCACGGCCCTACGGCCTACGGCTGCTTCAGCTGCTCGAAGGCGACCAACGAGGTCAACTTCGCGGCCCAGAAGCTCACCCGGGCGGTCGTCGGCAGCAACAACATCGACAGCTGCAACAGGACCTGACACGCCCCGTCGGTCGCCGGTCTGGCGACCATCTTCGGTGCCGGGGGCGGCACCAGCTCCTACCGCGAGGTGGAGGAGACGGACCTCGTCGTCCTCTGGGGCTCGAACGCGCGCGAGACCCACCCGATCTTCTTCCACCACATCCTGCGCGGGATCCACAACGGCGCTCGCCTCTACGCCGTCGATCCGCGCCGCACGAGCTCCGCCGCCTGGGCCGACGCCTGGCTCGGCCTCGACGTCGGCTCCGACATCGCCCTCGCCAACGCGATCGGCCGCGAGATCATCGCGGCCGGCCTGACGAACGACGAGTTCATCCGCCGCGCAACCACGGGGTTCGACGAGTACCGGGCTCGCGTGGACCCCTACACCCTGGAGTACGCAGAGCGCGAGACCGGCGTCCCGGCCGCCCTCATCCGCGAGCTGGCCCACGCCTACGCGAAGGCCCCGCGGGCAATGATCTGCTGGACCCTCGGCATCACCGAGCACCACAACGCGGTCGACAACGTCATCGCCCTCATCAGCCTTGCCCTGCTCACCGGCCACGTCGGCCGCTGGGGCAGCGGCCTCAACCCGCTCCGCGGCCAGAACAACGTCCAGGGCGGCGGCGACATGGGCGCCCTCCCCGACCGCCTGCCGGGCTTCCAGCACGTCGAGAACGACCCGCTCCGGGCACGCTTCGACGCCGCCTGGGGCGTGGCCGTCCCGCCGCAGCGCGGCTGGAACCTGACCGGGATGTTCCACGCCATGGAGCAGGGCGAGCTCACCGCCCTCTACGTGATCGGCGAGAACCCCGTGCAGTCCGAGGCCGACCAGGCGAAGGCGATCCAGGCCCTCTCCCGCCTCGAGCACCTCGTCGTCCAGGACATCTTCCTGACGAAGACGGCCGAGCTCGCCGACGTCGTCCTCCCCGCGGCGGCCGCCTGGGCCGAGACCGAGGGCACGGTGACGAACTCCGAGCGGCGCGTCCAGCGGGTCCGCAAGGCGCTCGACCCGCCCGGCGAGGCCCGCGACGACCTGGCGATCATCTTCGACCTCGCGCGCCGCCTCGGCGGCCGGCCGGCCGACTGGGGTGAGCCGTCAGCCGAGGCCGTCTGGAACGAGGTCCGCCGCGTTTCCCCCGTCCACGCGGGGATGAGCTACGTCCGCCTGGAGGCGCTCGGCGGGATCCAGTGGCCCTGCTACGACGAGGACCACCCCGGGGAGCTGTTCCTCCACTCTCGGCTCTGGGAGGACCCCGTGCCCGGCACGCCGGCGCCGTTCGTGCCGGTCGACCACGACCCGCCCGTCGACCGCCTCGACGCCGACTTCCCCATCCGCCTGACGACCGGCCGCCGCCTCGACTCGTACAACACCGGGGTCCAGAGCGCCGGCTACCGGTCCCCGCTCCGCCGCGGTGAGTCGATCGACCTCTCGCCGGAGGACGCCGCCCGGCTGAATGTGGCCGACGGCGAGCGCGTGCGGGTCGTCTCCCGGCGGGGCGCCGTGGAGGTGCCGGCCCGCGTCGACGAGGCGCTCCGCCCGGGCCTCGCCTTCATGACCCTCCACTTCCAGGACGAGGTCGCCACGAACGTCCTGACGATCGACGCGACTGACCCGAAGTCCGGCACGGCCGAGTTCAAGGCGACGGCGATCCGGGTCGAGAAGCTGGGGGCGCGGCCTCCGCGAACCCATCGAACAGGGGCCCCCGTCGACAGGGCCCCCGTCGGGCCTTGACACCCCGGGGCGGCGCGCGCAGGCTCCCGCGATTGGGGCGGCGTCCTGTCGCCCGAAGGGAGGGAATCGTGGGCTACTACCTGTTCCGTGCGTCCTACACCCAGAAGGGGATCGAAGGGGTCTTGAAGGAGGGGGGCACCGCGCGCGTCGCGGCCGTGGAGAAGCTGGTCGCCAGCGTCGGCGGACGCGTCATCTGCCAGTTCTGGGCGTTCGGCGCGGACGACTTCCTCGCGGTCGCGGAGCTGCCCGACAATGCCGCCGCCGCCCGGCTTGCCGCGACCGTGGGGGCCACCGGCACGTCGAGCATCACGACCACCGTCCTGCTGACGGCCGCCGAGATCGACGACGCCGTACGCCGC
>Ga0209253_10001203_pt1 | contig 22581 bp, 19 predicted proteins | sample FrelakmetBRP12BR_FD_187145 | JGI IMG/M metagenome (GOLD analysis project Ga0209253, IMG submission 187145) | Freshwater lake sediment microbial communities from the University of Notre Dame, USA, for methane emissions studies - BRP12 BR (SPAdes)... | ecosystem: Environmental > Aquatic >...
GCGCGCGCGCGGTGGTCGGCGCGCGTCGACTCCAGCAGCGTGATCGCCTTGGCGAGCGCCCGCCGCTCGCCGGCGCGCACGCCGCGGCTCAGCGCACGGTCGGCGGCATCGGTGTCGTGCGGCGTCGTCACGGTGTCCGCGGCGTCAGCGCCCTGCCAGCGACAGCTTGATCTGCTCGAGCACGTCCTTCGCGCTGACCGGGATCGGCGTGCCCGGCCCGTAGATCCCCTTGACGCCTGCCCGGTACAGGAAGTCGTAGTCCTGGCGCGGGATCACGCCGCCCACGAATACGATGATGTCGCCTGCGCCCTGCGCCTTGAGCGATTCGATGATCGCCGGCACCAGCGTCTTGTGGCCGGCGGCCAGCGTGCTCACGCCGACGGCGTGAACGTCGTTCTCGATGGCCTGGCGGGCGCACTCCTCGGCGGTCTGGAACAGCGGCCCGATGTCCACGTCGAAGCCCAGGTCGGCGAACGCGGTGGCCACGACCTTGGCGCCGCGATCGTGGCCGTCCTGGCCGAGCTTGGCGATCATCACGCGCGGTCGGCGGCCCTGGGCCTCGGCGAACGCGGCGATCTCGCCCTTGAGCCGGTCCCAGCCTTGCGCGCTGTCGTAGGCGGCCGCGTAGACGCCGGTCACCTTCTGCGTGTCGCCGCGGTGGCGTCCCCACACTCTCTCGAGCGCGTCGCTGACCTCGCCCACGGTCGCGCGCGCGCGCACCGCGGCGATCGACAGCTCGAGCAGGTTGCCGTCGCCCGATTGCGCGCAGGCCGTCAGCGCGTCCAGCGCCGCGCGCACGGCTGCGGCGTCGCGGTGCGTGCGCACCTGCTGCAGGCGGCGGAGCTGGTTGTCGCGGACCGCGACGTTGTCGATGTCCAGGATCTCGATCGCCTCCTCCTGCGCGGGGGGGTACTTGTTGACGCCGACGATCACGTCGCGGCCCGAGTCGATGCGCGCCTGCTTCTCGGCCGCGCTGGCCTCGATCTTGAGCTTCGCCCAGCCGCTTTCGACCGCGTGGGTCATGCCGCCCATCGCGTCGACTTCCTCGATGATCTCCCAGGCCTTGTCGGCCATCTGCTGGGTCAGCGACTCCATCATGTAGCTGCCCGCCCACGGGTCGACCACGTTCGTGATGTGGGTCTCCTCCTGGATGATCAGCTGGGTGTTGCGCGCGATCCGGGCGCTGAACTCGGTGGGCAGCGCGATCGCCTCGTCCAGCGCGTTGGTGTGCAGGCTCTGGGTGCCGCCGAAGACGGCAGCCATCGCCTCGATGGTGGTGCGCACGACGTTGTTGTACGGGTCCTGCGCGGTCAGGCTCCAGCCCGATGTCTGGCAGTGCGTGCGCAGCATCAGGCTCTTGGCGTTCTTCGGCTCGAACCCGCTCATGATCCGCCACCACAGCAGGCGGGCCGCGCGCATCTTGGCGACCTCGAGGTAGAAGTTCATGCCGATCGCCCAGAAGAAGCTCAGGCGCCCGGCGAAGTCGTCGACGTCCAGGCCCTTGGCCAGCGCGGTCCTGACGTACTCCTTGCCGTCGGCCAGCGTGAACGCCAGCTCCAGCGCCTGGCTCGCGCCGGCCTCCTGCATGTGGTAGCCCGAGATCGAGATCGAGTTGAAGCGCGGCATGTTGCGCGACGTGTACGCAATGATGTCGCCGATGATCCGCATGCTGGGCGCCGGCGGGTAGATGTACGTGTTGCGGACCATGAACTCCTTGAGGATGTCGTTCTGGATGGTCCCGGACAGCTGCGCCTGCTTCACGCCCTGCTCCTCGGCGGCGACCACGTAGCCGGCCAGCACGGGCAGCACGGCGCCGTTCATCGTCATCGATACCGACACCTTGTCCAGCGGGATGCCGTCGAACAGGATCTTCATGTCCTCGACGCTGTCGATCGCCACACCCGCCTTGCCGACGTCGCCGGTCACGCGCGGGTGGTCGCTGTCGTAGCCGCGGTGGGTCGCGAGGTCGAACGCAACGCTGACCCCCTGGCCGCCGGCGGCCAGGGCCTTGCGGTAGAAGTCGTTCGAGGCCTCGGCGGTCGAGAAGCCCGCGTACTGGCGGATCGTCCAGGGCCGCACCGCGTACATCGTGGCCTGCGGGCCGCGCACGAAGGGTGCGATGCCCGGCAGCGTGTCGGCGTGGGGCAGGCGGGCGATGTCGGCGGCGGTGTACAGCGGCTTGACGACGATGCCCTCGGGCGTCACCCAGTTCAGCGCGTCCAGGTCGCCGCCCGGCGCGGACTTCTGCGCCAGCGCGCGCCAGGCCGCCAGCGACGCGGCGTCCAGCGGTTTGTTCTCAGGCATCTTCGTGCTCCCTGCGTGTCCCGAACTATAGCGCCGCCCGGTCCGCTCAGGACTCGGGGTGCCAGCGCGGCCTGCGCTTCTCGAGGAACGACGCAATGCCCTCCCGGCCCTCGTCGCCGGCGCGCGCCGCCGCGATGCGCGCAGCGGTGTCGCGGGCCAACGCCTCGTCGATCGGGCGGCCCGTCATGTCCCGGATCAGCCGCTTGGTGTCGGCGAGCGCACGCGGGCCCGCCTGCAGCAGCGCGCCCAGCATCGCGTTGACGGTGCCGTCGAGCTCGTCGCCGGCGGCGATCTCCTGCACCATGCCGATCCGGTAGGCTTCGGCGGCGTCGAACACTTCGGCGCTCAGGAAGTAGCGGCTGGCCGCGCGAGCGCCCATCGCCCGGATCACGTAGGGGCTGATCATCGCGGGGATCAGGCCGATGCGGACCTCGGTCAGGCAGAACGTCGCCTCGTGGGCGGCCACCGCGATGTCGCACGCGGTCACCAGGCCCAGGCCGCCCGCAAACGCCGGGCCGTGCACCCGCGCCAGCGTCGGCTTGGGGTTCTCGGCGATCAGCCGCAGCAGCTGCGCGAGCCTGAGCGAGTCGGCCTCGTTCTCGGCCGGCGTGTAGGCGGCGGCCTGCTTCATCCAGTTCAGGTCGGCACCGGCGCAGAAGGCCTTGCCCCGGCCGGCCAGCACGATCGCGCGCACGTCCGGGTCCTCGCCGGCGGCCGTCACGGCGTCGCTCAGCTCGGCGATCAGCTGCGCGTTCAGCGCGTTGCGCACGTCCGGCCGGTTCATCCAAATGACGGCCACGCCCTGCTGCAGGTGCGTCTCGAGGGTCTGGTAGCTCATGGTCGCGGTTCCGTTCACATCCGGAAGATGCCGAACTTCGTGTCGGGGATCGGCATGTTCAGGCTGGCCGACATGGCCAGCGCCAGCACCCGGCGCGTGTCGGCCGGGTCGATCACGCCGTCGTCCCACAGTCGGGCGCTGGCGTAGTACGGGTGGCCCTGGTGCTCGTACTGGGCCAGCAGCGGCGCCTTGAACGCCTGCTCGTCCTGCGCGCTCCAGCTGCCCCCGCGCGACTCGATGCCGTCGCGCCGCACGGTGGCGAGCACCGACGCCGCCTGCTCGCCGCCCATCACGCTGATGCGCGCGTTCGGCCACATCCACAGGAACCGCGGTGCGTACGCGCGCCCGCACATGCCGTAGTTCCCCGCGCCGAACGAGCCGCCGATGATCACCGTGAACTTGGGCACCTGCGCGGTCGCCACGGCGGTGACCATCTTGGCGCCGTTGCGCGCGATGCCCTCGTTCTCGTACTTGCGCCCGACCATGAAGCCGCTGATGTTCTGCAGGAACAGCAGCGGGATCCTGCGCTGGCAGCACAGCTCGATGAAGTGGGCGGCCTTGAGCGCCGACTCCGAGAACAGGATGCCGTTGTTCGCGATGATGCCGATCGGCATGCCGTGGATCCGCGCGAAGCCGGTGACGAGCGTCGTGGCGTAGCGGGCCTTCCACTCGTCGAGCCCGGACCCGTCGACGATGCGCGCGATCACCTCGCGCACGTCGTAGGGCTTTCGCGTGTCGGTCGGCAGGATGCCGTACAGCTCGCGCGGGTCGTAGGCCGGCGCCACGGGTTCGCGCACGTCGAGCTGCTGCGGCTTGCGCCAGTTCAGGTTGCCGACGATGCGCCGCGCGAGCGCCAGCGCGTGCGCGTCGTCCTGGGCCAGCCAGTCCGACACGCCCGAGAGCCGCGTGTGCACGTCGCCGCCGCCCAGGTCCTCGGCGGTCACGTCCTCGCCGGTGGCGGCCTTCACCAGCGGCGGGCCGCCCAGGAAGATCGTGCCCTGGTTCTTCACGATGATCGACTCGTCGCTCATCGCCGGCACGTAGGCGCCGCCCGCCGTGCACGACCCCATCACGACGGCGATCTGCGGGATCCCCGCGGCGGACAGGTTGGCCTGGTTGAAGAAGATGCGCCCGAAGTGGTCGCGGTCGGGGAAGACGTCGTCCTGATTCGGCAGGTTCGCGCCGCCCGAGTCCACCAGGTAGATGCAGGGCAGCCGGTTCTGCTGTGCGACCTCCTGGGCCCGAAGGTGCTTCTTGACGGTCATCGGGAAGTAGGTGCCGCCCTTGACCGTGGCGTCGTTGCACACGATCGCGCACTCGACGCCGGCGACGCGGCCCACGCCGGTGATGATCCCGGCCGACGGCGCCTCGTTGCCGTACATGTCCCACGCGGCCAGCTGCGACAGCTCCAGAAACGGCGTGCCCGGGTCCAGCAGCTGGTCGACGCGCTCGCGCGGCAGCAGCTTGCCGCGCGCCGCGTGCTTGGCGCGCGCGGCCTCGCCGCCGCCCTGCGACGCCTGCTCGACGCGGCGGCGCAGGTCCTCGACCAGGGCGGCCATCGCCTGCGCGTTGGCGGCGAACTCGTCGGAGCGGGTGTTCAGTCGGGATTCGATCTTGGGCATGGCCGGGGACCAGGTTCGGGTTCAGTGGCCCAGCAGCGCGGGCAGCCGGTGCATGTCGTCGAAGGCGGCCGCAGCGCCCGCGGCCAGCAGCTCGCGCGGGTCGGTGTGGCCGCAGTAGCCCAGCACCGTGGCGCCCGCGGCCACGCCGGCTGCGGTGCCGGTCGGCGTGTCCTCGATGACCACGCAGCGCGCCGGGTCGGCGGCCAGCCCGCGGGCGGCCAGCAGGTAGACGTCGGGCGCCGGCTTGCTGCGCTCGACCATGTCGGAGCCGAACAGCCGGGACGGGCCGCCGGGCGCCTCGAATCGCGCCAGCAGCCCGGTGGTGCCCAGCGTCAGGCGCATCTTTGCGCGGTCGGCGCCCGAGGCCACGGCGAACCGCTGCCCCGCGGCGACGATCGCGTCGATGGCCGCCGGCACGCCGGCCACCGGCCGGACCTCGCGGGCCAGCGCTTCGTCGCGACGGACCGTGAAACCGTTATACCAGTCGGCCGGCAGCGGCCGCCCGACCAGCGACTCGATGATCTGCAGTTCGTCGCGCAGCGACTTGCCCACGAAGGTGCGCATCGTCTGCGCGACCGTGAAGCCGAGCCCGAGCTCGTTGAGCATCGCGGTCAGCACCCGGTTGGTGATCGGCTCGCTGTCGACCAGCACGCCGTCGCAGTCGAAGATCACGGCCTGGTAGCGCACGCCGCGGCCCGTGTCAGCCGCGAGCCGGCAGCGGGTGGCCGGGCATCAGCGCGTACGGGTGCTTCCAGCCGGGCAGCTCGCGGATCCGCTGCAGCCAGGCCCCGATGGCCGGATAACCCGCCCAGTCGACGCCGAACTCGTCGTTGAAGAAGAGGTAGCCGACCATCGAGAGGTCGGCGATCGTCGGGCGCGACAGCGCCGCCCACTCGCGGCCCGACAGGTGCTTCTCGAGCACGGCGATCGCGGCGTTGGCGCGACTGCGGAACATCGCGACGACGGCCGGATCGGGGTCGCGGGTCAGCGCGACCAGGAATCGCAGCGTCGCGACGTAGCTGGTGAGCTTGTGGTTGTCCCACAGCAGCCAGCGCAGGATCTCGCGCCGCTCGTCGTCGTCGTGCCAGCCGAACCGCCCCAGCGTCTGCGCGAGGTAGTCCAGGATCACGCCCGACTGCGACAGCAGGCGGCCCCGATGCGCGAGCACCGGCACCTCGCCCATCACGTTGATCGCGCGGTACGGCTCGGACCGCGTTTCGCCGTTGAAGAAGTCGACGAAGCGCGGCGCCCAGTCGGCGGCGCACAGCTCGAGCATCAGCGCGGCCTTGTAGGCATTGCCCGACTGCGCGAAGCAGTGCAGCGTGTACTCGGACGTTGCCCCGTCCGCTCGGTCCTGTCTGGCGGGCCCGGTGCTCACGGCCGGCGCAGGTGTTGATCGAAGAACGCCAGCGTGCGCGCCAGCGCCCGCGCGGCGCTGTCCGCGTGCCAGTCCGGATGCCCGAATCGGTTGAACCCGTGGCCGGCCGGATAGACGTGGCAGGGCGCCGACGGGTTCGCGGCGCTGATCGTGCGCACGATGTCGGTCGTGATCATCGGGTCCTGCTCGCCGAAGTGGAACATCATCGGCGCCTGCAGCCGCTCGTGCAGGTAGGGCAGCGTGCGTCCGCCGTAGTAGCCGACCGCCGGCAGTCCGAGCCGCGTCGCGCTCAGGAACGCCACGCTGCCGCCCCAGCAGTAGCCGACCACCCCGGTCGGCAGGTCCCCCGCGACCTGCTGCTGCGCGGCGCGGATGTCGCGCAGCGGCGCGTCCATGCCGAGCGCATCGACCAGCGCGCGACCCCGCGCGACCCCGTCCGGCGTGTAGCCCAGCTCGACGTCGGGCTCGAGCCGGTCGAAGAAGGCCGGCGCCACCGCGAGCCAGCCCGCCTGCGCGTACTGCTCGGCGAGCACCCAGCGGATGTGGTCGTTGACGCCGAATATCTCCTGCGCGACGACCACGCAGCCGCGGGGCGTGCCCGCAGGTCGCGCGACGAACGCGCGCACCTGCTTGCCGTCGACCGCATCGATCCGAACTATTTCCATCTCAGTCCTGTTCCGTGGCGAGGGCCCGCCCGATCAGCACGCGCTGGATGTCGCTGGTGCCCTCGTAGATCTGGCACACCCGGACGTCGCGCCAGATGCGCTCGACCGGGAAGTCGGCGACGTAGCCGTAGCCGCCGTGGATCTGGATCGCGTCGGAGCACACGCGCTCGGCCATCTCCGAGGCGAACAGCTTGGCCATCGCCGCTTCCTTCAGGCAGGGCCGCCCCGCGTCCTTGAGCGTGGCCGCGTGCAGGATCAGCTGGCGCGCCGCCTCGATGCGGGTGGCCATGTCGGCGAGCCGGAACTGCACCGCCTGGTGTTCGAAAATCGGCACGCCGAACGCGATGCGCTGCTTCGCGTAGCGCAACGCGGCCGTATGGGCCGCGCGGGCCATGCCGACCGACTGCGACGCGATGCCGATGCGCCCGCCCTCCAGCCCCGACAGCGCGACCTTGTAGCCCTGGCCTTCCTCGCCGATCAGGTTGGCCGCGGGCACGCGGCAGTCCTCGAACAGGATCTGCGCGGTGTCGGACGCATGCTGGCCGGTCTTGTCCTCGAGGCGCGCGACCGTGTAGCCCGGCGAGTCGGTGGGCACGATGAACGCCGAGATGCCGCGCTTGCCGGCCGCCTTGTCGGTCACCGCCATCACGATCGCCACCTGCCCGTTGCGGCCCGAGGTGATGAACTGCTTGACGCCGTCGATCACGTACTCGGTGCGCCCGTCGGCGCCGGTGACGCGCCGGGCCGTGGTACGCAGCCCCGACGCCTCGGACCCCACGTGCGGCTCGGTCAGGCAGAACGCGCCGAGCAGCTCGCCGCGCGCCAGCGGCGCCAGCCAGCGGGCCTTCTGCCCGTCGCTGCCCCAGGCCATCAGGATCGAGCAGACCGGGCAGTTGTTGACCGAGACGATCGTCGAGGTGGCGCCGTCGCCGGCGGCGATCTCCTCCAGGATCACGGCGAGCGCCGTGTAGTCCAGACCCGCCCCGCCCCAGCGCTCCGGAACCGCCACGCCGTAGCACCCCAGCGCGGCCAGCCCGCGCAGCGCCTCGCGCGGGAACGTGCTGTCGCGGTCCCAGGCCGCCGCGAACGGCGCGACCTGCTCGGCCACGTAGGTGCGCACCGCGTCGCGGACCATCTGCAGGTCTTCGCTGAGGATCATCGGGCGGGCGCTCCCGGCACGCGTGCGTCGACCTCGATCTCGAGCTTCATCCGCGGATCGACCAGGCCCACCACCACCGCGGTGGCCGCCGGCCGGGCCCGGGCGAAGTACTGCCCGAAGACCGGCGCGAGCGGCTCGAACAGTGCGGCGTCGGTCAGCATGTAGCGCACGCGCACCACGTCGTCCAGCGTGCAGCCCGCCTGCGCGAGCGCGGCGCTCAGGTTCGCGAAGCACTGGTGGGTCTGCGCGAGCGCGTCCGGCGGGATCGCCATGGTGGCGTAGTCGAAGCCCGTGGTGCCCGAGACGTGCACCCGGTCGCCGTCGACGACGGCTCGCGAGTAGCCCGCCAGCGCCTCGAAGCTGGAGCCCGAGGAGATCAGGCGGCGTGCGCTCAGAGAAGCTCCACCGCGACCGCGGTGGCCTCCCCGCCGCCGATGCACAGCGAGGCGACACCGCGCCTGCCGCCGCTCTTGCGCAGCGCGCCGATCAGCGTGACGATCAGCCGCGCGCCCGAGGCGCCGATCGGGTGGCCCAGCGCACACGCCCCGCCGTGCATGTTGACCTTCTCGTGCGCCAGCCCGTGCTCCTTCATCGCCGCCATCGCGACCACGGCGAAGGCCTCGTTGATTTCGTACAGGTCGACCGTCTTCGTCGACCAGCCGGTCTTCTCGTAGAGCTTGCCGATCGCGCCGACCGGCGCGGTCGTGAACCACTGCGGCTCCTGCGAGTGCGTCGCGTGGGCGACCAGCCGCGCGATCGGTTTCACGCCGAGCTTTTCGGCGGTGGACGCGCGCATCATCACCAGCGCGGCCGCGCCGTCGGAGATCGACGACGACGTGGCCGCCGTGACCGTGCCGTCCTTGCGAAACGCCGGCTTGAGCGTCGGGATCTTCTCGACGTTGGCCTTGTAGGGGCTCTCGTCCTTGTCGATCGTGACGTCGCCCTTGCGGCCGGCCACCGTCAGCGGCGCGATCTCCCACTTGAACGAGCCGTCGTCGTTGGCCTTCCTGGCGCGCTCGGTCGAGGCGATCGCGAACCGGTCCTGCTCGTCGCGCGTGAACGCGTACTTGCCCGCGCAGTCCTCGGCGAACTGGCCCATCGACTTGCCGCCGCCGTTCGGGGTCTTCTCGTAGGCGTCCTCCAGGCCGTCGAGCGCCATGTGGTCGAAGGTCGTCGCGTGGCCGTAGCGGTAGCCACCGCGCCCCTTGAGCAGCAGGTACGGGGCGTTGGACATGCTCTCCATGCCGCCGGCCACGACGATGTCCTGGCTGCCGACGCTCAGCAGGTCGTGCGCGAGCATCGCGGCCTTCATGCCCGAGCCGCAGACCTTGTTGATCGTGGTCGCGCCGGCCGACATCGGCAGCCCGGCGCCCAGCGCGGCCTGGCGCGCCGGCGCCTGGCCCTGTCCGGCGGGCAGCACGCAGCCCATGATCACTTCCTGTACCTGCTCGGGTGCGAGTCCGGCGCGCGCGACCGCTGCCTGGATGGCGGCGGCGCCGAGCTGGTGGCCCGCGAACGACGAGAGCTCGCCCAGCATGGCGCCGATCGGGGTGCGGGCAGCGGCGACGATGACGATCGGATCGGCCATGGCGGGGACTCCTTCAGTGTGGGGCGGGTTGCGCGACGCGCGGCTCGGGACTTTCGGGGCCGGGCGCCGGCGCGTCGTCGGGATCGGATTGATGATAGCGGTTCCGGAAGCGGACCGACTCCGGGTACGGGAAGACGTCCTCGAGCACGCCGGCGCGGATCCGGGCCTGCTTGCGCTGCCAGAATTCGGCCTCGAGCAGGTCGGCGTGGTGTTGCATGAAGATCGCCCGCACGCGGGGGTCGCCCAGCAGGAAGGTGCCGAACTCCTCGGGGAACACGTCGTGGGGGCCGACCGTGTACCAGGGCTCGGACGCCATTTCGTCCTCGGGCGTGCGCGGCTCCGGAATCCGGCGGAAATTGCAGTCGGTCACGTACGCGACCTCGTCGTAGTCGTAGAAGACCACGCGGCCCTGGCGGGTCATGCCGAAGTTCTTGTACAGCATGTCGCCGGGGAAGATGTCCGCGGCGACCATCTGCTTGATGGCGTCGCCGTACTCGATCAGCGCGCGCTCGCGCTCGGCGTCGCTGGCGCGCTCGAGGTAGATGTTCAGCGGCACCATGCGCCGCTCGATGTACACGTGGCGGATCACCACGGAGTCGCCTTCGACGTCCACGATCGACGGGGCCGTCTCGAGCAGATCGGCGAGCAGCGCCGGGTCCAGCCGCGACTTGGGGAACGGCACGTCCGAGTACTCCCAGGTGTCGGCCATCCGGCCGACCCGGTCGTGGAACTTGACCAGCTGGTACTGCGACTGGATGAACTCCCGCGTGACGTCCTTGCTGCGCTTGTCCTTGATGATCTTGAACACGTACGGGAACGACGGCAGCGTGAACACACCCATCACCAGCCCCTTGATGCCGGGTGCGATGATGAACGCGTCCGTCGAGTGGCGCAGGTGGTGCAGCAGGTCGCGATAGAAGATCGTCTTGGCCTGCTTGTGCAGCCCGAGCATCGTGTACAGCTCGGACTCGGGCTTCATCGGCATCAGCGACCTGAGGAACTGGACGTACGCGGCCGGCACGTCCATGTCCACCATGAAGTAGGCGCGCGAGAAGTTGAACAGCGCCTCGATGCGCTCGGTGCCGAACAGGATCGCGTCGACGAACAGCCGCCCGCGGGAGTCCTGCAGGATCGGGATCGAGAACGGCGTGAGCTCGCCGTCGTTGATGAACCGACCGATCAGGTAGGCGCCCTTGTTGCGGAAGAACAGCGTGCGAAGCACCTGGAACTGGCAGTCGGTGGCCGGCGTGAAGTTCTCGGTCACCTGCGCCTTCATCGCGCGGCCTACCAGCGACAGGTCGCGCTCGATGTCCACGAACGGGCAGGCCAGCCCGAACTCGACGAACATCTGCCTCAGGCTGCGGCGCATCCCGTCGCGCACCGGGTAGTAGGCCCGGTACGAAGGCGGATCGCCGTCCAGGTACTCGGTGGCCACCGCCGGGCGCACGAAGATGAAGTCGTTGTGGAAGTACGTGCGGTGCAGGATCTTGCAGCACACGGAGTTGAAGAAGGTCTCGGCCAGCTCGGGCTGCCTGTGCTCGGCGAGCAGCGCCACGTAGTGGCGCTTGACCTGCTGCCAGTTCTCGTCGGCCAGCTCGCCGGCGCGGAACTCCTGCTCGAGCCGCCCGACCGCCTCCGACACCCGCTGGTCGTAGAACGTGATCCGGTCGCGGGCCAGCTTGCGGATGCCGTGCCAGTCGCTGGCCTCGAAGCGCGCCTTGGCCTGCTGCGCGTTGTAGCGGAACAGGCCGTAGTGCCGGTCGAAACCGGCCAGGATCGCGAGCGCGATCGGCTTGGCCGTGTCGCTGGTGCGTCGCGTCAGGTTCGACTTCATCGCGCTCCTACCTCGTCTCGGCGAACAGCTCGCGGCCGATCAGCATCCGGCGGATCTCCGAGGTGCCCGCCCCGATTTCGTACAGCTTGGCGTCGCGCCACAGCCGCCCGGTCGGGTACTCGTTGATGTAGCCGTTGCCGCCCAGGCACTGGATCGCCTCGCCCGCCATCCACGTCGCCTTCTCGGCCGAGTACAGGATGGCGGCGGCCGCGTCCTTGCGCAGCGTGCGCACGTCGATCTCGCCGCGGCGCGAGCGGTCGCACTGCTTGCCGACCTCGTAGACGTAGGCCCGGCACGCCATCATCGTGCTGTACATGTCGGCGAGCTTGCCCTGCATCAGCTGGAACTCGCCGATCGGCTGGCCGAACTGCTTGCGCTCGTGCAGGTAGGGCACGACCGCGTCCATGCAGGCGCTCATGATGCCCAGCGGCCCGCCCGAGAGCACCGCGCGCTCGAAGTCCAGGCCGCTCATCAGCACGTTGACGCCGCGGCCGACGCCGTGCATCGCGTTGCCGTCCAGGCCGCCCAGCACGTTCTCGGCCGGCACCTCGCAGTCCTGGAACACCAGTTCGCCGGTGTGGCTGCCGCGCATGCCCAGCTTGTCGAGCTTCTGCGCGACCGAGAAGCCCTTGAACGTCTTCTCGACCAGGAATGCCGTGATGCCGCGCGGGCCCGCCTCGACGTCGTTCTTGGCGTAGATGACCATCAGGTCGGCGTCGGGCCCGTTGGTGATCCACATCTTGCTGCCGTTGAGCACCCAGCGATCGCCCCTGAAGTCGGCGCGCAGCTTCATCGACACCACGTCCGAGCCGGCGTTGGGCTCGCTCATCGCCAGCGCCCCGACCCACTCGCCCGACACCAGTTTCGGCAGGAACTGCTTCTTCTGCCACGCGGTGCCGTTGCGGTTGATCTGGTTCACGCACAGGTTCGAATGCGCGCCGTACGACAGCCCCACCGAGGCCGACCCGCGGGAGATCTCCTCCATGGCCACGATGTGCGCGAGGTATCCCATGTCGGTGCCGCCGTAGTCCTCGGCCACGGTGACGCCCAGCACGCCCAGGTCGCCGAACTTGCGCCACAGGTCCATCGGGAACTGGTCGGTCCGGTCGATCTGCGCGGCACGCGGCGTGATCTCGGTCGCCGTGAACTGCTGCAGCGACTCGCGCAGCATGGCGACGTCCTCGCCGAGGTCGAACTGAAGGCCGGGCAGATTCAGCATCGGGTTTCCTTAGTGTCGGACGCCGGCGCGCCCCACGATGGTCATCAGGGTCGCCTGCGTGGTGGCCACGACGACCTGGCGGGCGCCGTCCAGCGCAATGGCTTCGCCCTCGGCGAATGTTACCGTCCGCCCGGCCCGCCGGACGCGCCCGACCGCCCGGATACCCTCGCCGCGCGCCGCGGCGAGGAAATTGACCTTGAACTCCACCGTCAGCACGCCGACCTCGGCGGGCATCAGCGACGACGCGGCGTAGCCGCAGGCGGCGTCCAGCAGCGACGCGATCACCCCACCGTGCACGAACCCGTGCTGCTGGGTCAACTGCGGCGAGAACGGCAGGTCCAGCTCCACCTGTCCCGGCGCGATCCGCGAAAGGGTCGCACCAATCAGCGACATGAAGCGCTGTCGGGCGAACGACGCGCGCACGCGCGCATCGAAGTCGGGGTCGGCCGGTTCGAAGCTGGGCATGGGTATGCCGGGGGAGGGCGGGCAGACAAGGCTAGTTGACGTTTACGTAAACGTCAATCCTTGGGCGCGCCGGTTCCTGCCGCGTTCACGAAGGCTCGCTGCGGTGCGACCGGGTGCGCGCCAGCAGTTCCCGGCAGCGGCTCTCGTGCGCCGCGATTTCCTCGAGCGTGACCCTCAGGTCCTCGAGCTGGGCCTCGAGCATCTGCCGGTGGTGGGCCAGCACCTGCAGGAACCGTCGCAGCTGCGGGCCGGTGTCGGCCGGCGACTCGTACATGTCGACCAGTCCCTTGACCTCGGCCAGCGACAGCCCCAGGCGCTTGCCGCGCAGCGTCAGCTTCAGCCGCGTGCGGTCGCGCTGGCTGTAGACGCGCTGGCGGCCGGACGCGCCGGCGCGTTCCGGAGCCAGCAGCCCCTGGTCTTCGTAGAAACGGATCGCCCGGGGCGTGACGTCGAACTCGCGGGCCAGCTCGGTGATCGTGAAGGTGGGCATTGCGGCGTGGGGCAGGGGGGCCGTCCGGACCGGTGTCGGCCCATCCCGGTGCCGGCCAGTCCGCTTACACTTACGTAAACGTCAATTCTAGCCGCGATGAATCCCCTCGAGCAGCAGCTGACCTACCCGTTCGGTGACACCCTTCCCGGCCGGGCCCGCAAGCAGGAAGTCGCCCCGGGGGTCTTCTGGATCCGGATGCCGCTGCCGTTCGCGCTGGACCACATCAACCTGTGGCTGGTGCGGGACGAGTTCCGGGGGCGCCGCGGCTGGACGCTGATCGACTGCGGGATTGCCTCGGACGAGACCCGCGGGCTGTGGGACCAGGTGATCGCCGGCGAGCTCGACGGCGAACCGATCGTGCGGGTGCTGTGCACGCACACCCACCCCGACCACGTCGGGCTTGCCGGCATGCTGACCGAGCGGTTCGACGCGCCGCTGTGGATGACGCTGGGCGAGTACGCGATGGGCCGGCTGCTGTCGGCCGTGATGCCCGGCGTCGACGGCGAGTCGGCGCACCGGCACTTCCGGCGGCACGGCGTGCCCGAAGGCGACGAGCTCGAGTCGATCCGCCGGCGCAACTCGAGGTACTTCGCCAGCCTGGTGCCGTCGATGCCGCTGCGGTTCCGGCGGATCACCGACGGCGAGACGGTGCGCATCGGGTCTCGCGACTGGCGGGTCATCGTGGGCACCGGCCACTCGCCCGAGCACGCCGCGTTGTACAGCGCGCAGGACGGGCTGCTGGTGTCGGGCGACATGGTGCTGCCGCGGATCTCGACCAACGTGTCGGTGTTCGACCTGGAGCCCGAAAGCGACCCCGTCACCTGGTACCTGGCGTCGCTGCAGCGCTTCGACGCGTGCCGCCCGGACACGCTGGTGCTGCCCTCCCACGGCCGGCCGTTTCGCCACCTGCACATCCGCATGCAGCAGCTGCGCGACCACCACGCCGAGCGCCTGGACGCGGTCGAGGCCGCCTGCCGCGAGCGCCCGATGACCGCGTACGAGATCGTCCCGGTGATGTTCCACCGGCAGTTCGACACCCATCAGCTGACGTTCGCGCTCGGCGAGTCGCTGGCGCACCTGCATGCGCTGTGGCACCGCGACCGGCTGGCGCGCGCGCAGGACGGCAACGGCGTCGTGCGTTTCTCGGCGGTCTGACCCCCGCGGTGCCGCCCGGCGCGGGTCAGGGCGCGGCCCGCGGGCGCACCCGCGAGGCAGCCAGCTTCGCGTTGCGCCGTGCGGTGTCGACGTCGTCCGCACGGGCCAGCGCAACGCCCATGCGGCGCTTGACGAACGACTCGGGCTTGCCGAACAGGCGCAGGTCGCTGCCCGGCACCGACAGCGCCTCGGCCACACCCTCGAACACGATGCCGCGCGCCTCGACGCCGCCGTAGATCACCGCACTGGCGCCGGGCGAGCGCAGCGACGCGTCGACCGGCAGGCCCAGGATCGCGCGCGCGTGCAGGTCGAACTCGGACTGGTGCTGCGTGGCCATCGTCACCATGCCGGTGTCGTGCGGGCGCGGGCTGACCTCGGAGAACCACACCTGGTCGGCCTTGACGAACAGCTCCACGCCGAAGATGCCGGTGCCGCCCAGCGCGGCGGTCACCCGCTGCGCGATGTCGCGCGAGCGCGCCAGCGCGACCGGGCTCATGGGATGGGGCTGCCAGCTTTCGACGTAGTCGCCGGCGACCTGCACGTGGCCGATCGGGTCGCAGAAGTGCGTGGCGATCGAGCCGTCGGCGGCGCGTGCGCGCACGGTCAGCTGCGTGATCTCGTAGTCGAAGTCGATGAACCCCTCGACGATCACGCGCCCGGCATCGACCCGCCCGCCACGGGCGGCGTAGCGCCAGGCAGCCTCGAGCCCGCCGGGCCCGTCGACCTTGGACTGGCCCTTGCCCGACGACGACATGACCGGCTTGACCACGCACGGATAGCCGATGCCCGAGTCGATCGCCGCCTGCAGCTCGGCGAGGCTGCTGGCGAAGCGGTACGGCGAGGTCGCCAGCGCAAGCTCCTCGGCGGCCAGCCTGCGAATCCCCTCGCGGTTCATCGTCAGCCAGGCGGCGCGCGCGGTGGGAATCACGGTCGCCGCCCCTTCGCGCTCCAGCTCGATCAGCGTGTCCGTGGCGATCGCCTCGATCTCGGGCACGACCAGGTGCGGCCGTTCGCGCGCGATCAGCGCGCGCAGCGCCGCCCCGTCGGTCATGTCGATCACGTGCGCGCGGTGGGCCACCGGGTGGCCGGGCGCCCCGGCGTAACGGTCGACGGCGATCACCTCGACGCCGAGCCGCTGCAGCGACAGGATGACTTCCTTGCCGAGCTCGCCCGCGCCCAGCAGCATGACTCGGGTGGCGGAAGCGGTCAGGGGCGTGCCGATCGTGGTCATGGTCGTTTGCCCGGGGCTTGTCGGGGTTGTCGGGACGGTTTCTTCACGGGCAGCGCCGGCGGCGCCGGGTGGTTCTCGGCCGCCCACATCAGCACCGAGCGACCGACGGTGGTGGCACCGCCCAGCCTGCGCGCGACCTGGTCGCAGACCAGTTCGCACAGTTCGATCGTACTCGGATCCGTGATCCGGTAGTACGCCGCCGTGCCCACGGTGCGCCGCTCGACGATGCCGGCCGCCTGCAGCGTGGCCAGGTGCTTCGAGACGTTCGCCTGGCTGCAGCCGAGCGCGCGGGTCAGCTCCCCGACCTTGCACTCGCCCTCGCGCAGCCGGCTCAGCAGGCGCAGCCGCAGCGGCTCGGACAGCGCGCGGAACTGCCGCGCGATCTCGTCGAGCGCACGTTGGTCGGGTTCACGATGGTTCGGGATCATCTCCGGGTCCCCGGTGTTCAAGCCTGCGACATCGGTACTTTACTACATCGGTATATCGTTGTATAGTTATAAATAACCTGGCTTTCCTGGTGCCGACCGTCATGACACGCATCCCGCACGCAATCCTGGGCGCCGCCCTCTGGGCGGTGGCTACCGGCCTCGCCCTCGGCGCGGACGGCCCGACAGCGGGCGGCAAGCTGGTCACCGAGCGCGTCGGCGTCTCGGCGATCGGCCGCTCGCAGAGCTTCGACGCGACGGTGCAGGCGGTGCGCCAGAGCGTCGTGGCCTCGCAGGTGCAGGCGCAGATCGTGGCGCTGCCGATCAAGGCCGGCGACCGGGTCGCCGCGGGCGCAGTGCTCGCGACGCTGGATTCGCGCATCGCGCAGCAGCAGTCGGCGGCCGCGCGCGCGTCGCTGTCGGCCTCGCAGGCCGAGCTCACCGTGGCCAAGGCCGATCTGGACCGGACCCGGCTGCTGGTGGACAAGAACTTCATCAGCCGGGCCGCGCTCGACCAGTCGCAGGCGCGCTACTCGGCCGCGCTGGCCAACGCCGAGGCCGCCGCGCGCCAGGCCGAGGCGTCGGGCGTGCAGGCTGGTCTGCACCGGCTGACGGCGCCGTTCGCCGGACGCATCGCCGCGGTCACGGCCGAGGTCGGCGAAATCGCCCAGCCCGGACGGCCGCTGGCCACGCTGTACGACCCGTCGGCGCTGCGGGTCGTGGCCGACGTCCCCGAGCCGCTCGGGCGCCGCGTCACGGCCGACACCCGGGCCCGCGTGCTGCTGCCGGTGGCCGGCGGCCCCGATCGCGAGCTGGTGCCCGTGCGCGTGACCCCGTTGCCGGCCATCGACCCGCAGACCCGCACCATGGCGATCCGGCTCGACCTTCCGGGCAATGCGGACGACCTCGTGCCAGGCCAGTACGCACGGATCGTCCTCGAGATCGCGCCGGACGCGATCGGCACGAGCGGCGCGGGCGCCGACACAGCGCCGGCACCGCGCCTGTCGGTGCCGCGTTCGGCGCTGGCGGTGCGCGGCGAGATGCGGGGCGTCTACGTGGTCGGTGCCGACGGCACGCCGCGGCTGCGCCAGGTCCGACCGGGCCGCGAGCTGGGGGCCGACCGCATCGAGATCCTCGCCGGGCTGAACCCGGGCGAGACCGTGGCCGTCGACGCCAACGCGGCGGCCCGCTGGGGAGCCCGGCCGTGAGCGACGAACGCCTCGGCGTCTCGGGCCGCGTCGCCCGCGCCTTCCAGTCCGCCAGCCTGACGCCGCTGATCGCGCTGGTGCTGCTGCTTGGGGGGCTGTTCGCGATCGGCGTGACGCCGCGCGAGGAGGAGCCGCAGATCGACGTCACGATGGCCAACGTGATCGTCGCGTGGCCCGGCGCCTCGGCGCAGCAGGTGGAGAACGCGGTGGCCGTGCCCGCGGGGCAGGTGTTCTCGCAGATCGCCGGCGTCAAGCACACCTACTCGATCGCCCGCGCGGGCTTGGCGATCGTCACCGTGCAGTTCGACGTCGGCGTGCCGCGCAGCGAAGCGCTGGTGAAGCTGTACGACACGGTCCAGTCCAACCAGGACTGGCTGCCCAGGGATCTCGGCGCGCTGCCGCCGGTGGTCAAGCCCAAGGGCATCGACGACGTGCCGATCCTGGCGCTCACGCTGTATGCCACCGATCCGTCCGTCTCGCCGTACGACCTCGAGCGCGTCGCCCACGCGATCGAAGCCGACCTCAAGCGCGTGCGCGGCACGCGCACCGTGGTCACCGTCGGCGGTCCGGGGCGCAGCGTGCGCATCGAGCCCGACATCGAGCGGCTCAAGGCCTTCGGGCTGACGCTGGCCGACCTGTCGCGCGCGCTCGGCGGCGCGCATGCGGTGGCGCCCGCCGCCGACCTCGTCGCGGGCAACCGGGCGCTCGAGCTGCAGCCCGGGCAACCGCTGCTCGACGCGCGCGAGCTGGCCGACGTGGTCGTCGCCGTGCGGGCCGGCAAGCCGGTGTCGCTGCGCGACGTGGCCGTGGTGACCGACGGCGCCCCGGTGCCGGCCCAGTCGGTCTGGCACGCCGTGCCGCGGCGCGGGGGCGAGCAGCCGGCCGGCGCGCCCGGGGTGGCGCCCGCGCGCGCCGCACTCGACGAATTCCCGGCGGTGACGGTGTCGATCACCAAGCAGCCGGGCGCCAACGCGGTCGACGTCGCGCAGTCGCTGCGGGCGCGCCTCGAGGAGCTGCGCAACACGGTGATCCCCGAGGGCGTCGGCATCGAGGTGGTGCGCGACTACGGTGCGACGGCCAACGACAAGGCCAACACGCTGATCCGCAAGCTGCTGTTCGCGACCGCGTCGGTGGTGGCGCTGGTGTTCTTCGCGCTGGGCTGGCGCGAGGCGGCGATCGTCGGCGTGGCGGTCGTGCTCACGCTGCTGGCGACGCTGTTCGCGTCGTGGGCTTGGGGCTTCACGCTGAACCGCGTCAGCCTGTTCGCGCTGATCTTCTCGATCGGAATCCTGGTCGACGACGCGATCGTCGTCGTGGAGAACATCCACCGGCACCGCGCGCTGGACCCGGCTGCGCCGCTGACCACGATCATTCCGCGCGCCGTCGACGAGGTCGGCGGCCCGACGATCCTGGCCACGCTGACCGTGATCGCGGCGCTGCTGCCGATGGCCTTCGTGACCGGCCTGATGGGCCCGTACATGAGCCCGATCCCGATCAATGCCAGCCTGGGCATGGCGCTGTCGCTGGCGATCGCCTTCGTGATCACGCCGTGGCTGGCCCGCAAGTGGCTGCCGGCGTCGCACGACGGCCACGACGGCGGCGGCGTCGCCGGCGCGCTGCGGCAGCGGCTGGACCGCGGCTTCGAGCGGATCTTCGCGCCGCTGCTCGATGCGTCGGGGGACGGCCGCCGCGGACGGTTTGCCAGGCGGGTGCTGTGGCTGGGCGTGGCGGGGCTGATCGCGGTGTCGCTGGCGCTGCCGGTGTTCGGCCTGGTGGTGCTCAAGATGCTGCCGTTCGACAACAAGAGCGAGTTCGAGCTGGTCGTCGAGATGCCCACCGGCACGCCGCTCGAGAAGACGGCGGCCGTCGTGCGCGATCTGGCCGACACGCTCGCCGCAGCGCCCGAGGTCCGCACGATGCAGGCCTACGTCGGGCTGTCGGCGCCGATCACCTTCAACGGCCTGGTCCGCCAGTACGACCTGCGCGGCGGCGGCGAGCTGGCCGAGCTGCAGGTCAACCTGGTCGACAAGAGTCTGCGCAGCAGCAAGAGTCACACGATCGCGGCACGGCTGCGGCCCGCGCTGCAGGAGGTCGCGCGCCGGCACGGCGCGACGCTGCAGGTGGTCGAGGTGCCGCCGGGGCCGCCGGTGCTGGCGCCGATCGTCGCCGAGGTCTACGGCCCCGACGAGGCCAGCCGCGAGAGCGCCGCCCGCGCGATCCGCTCGGTGTACGAGAAGACCGAGGGCATCGTCGACGTCGACGACAGCCTGCTGGTGCCCGCCCAGCGCGTGGTGCTGGCGGTCGACCGCCGCAAGGCGATGCTCTCGGGCGTCACGCAGGCGGACCTGGTCGCGGTGATCTCCGCGGCCGTCTCGGGCCAGACGCCCGGCTACCTGCAGGACGGTTCGAAGTACCCGCCGCCGTTCGTCGTGCGGCTGTCCGACGGCGACCGCGCGTCGCCGCAGACGCTGCTGTCGCTGCCGGTGCGCACGGGCGACGGGCGGCTGGCGCCGGTTTCCGAGTTCGTCACGCTGCGGACCGAGCCGCGCGACCCGGTGCTGATGCGCAAGGACGGACTGCCGGTCGTCTACGTGACGGCCGACATGGCCGGCAAGTCCGACAGCCCGCTGTACGGGATGTTCGCGATGCGCGAGGCCGTGCTGGCGCTGCCCGTGCCCGGCGGCATCCGCGAGTACTTCATCAGCCAGCCCACCGACCCTTACCGCGGGGTGTCGCTCAAGTGGGACGGCGAGTGGCAGATCACCTACGAGACGTTTCGCGACATGGGCGCGGCGTACGCCGTCGGGCTGGTGCTGATCTACCTGCTGGTGGTCGCGCACTTCGGCTCGTACCTGACGCCGCTGGTGATCATGGCGCCGATCCCGCTGACGATCATCGGCGTGATGCCCGGCCACGCGCTGCTCGGGGCCCCGTTCACGGCGACCTCGATGATCGGGATGATCGCGCTGGCCGGCATCATCGTGCGCAACTCGATCCTGCTGGTGGACTTCATCCGCGAACAGCACGCTGCCGGGGTGCCGTTCGAGCGGGCGGTCGTGGGCGCCGCCCAGACGCGCGCCCAGCCGATCGTGCTGACCGGTCTGGCGGCGATGGCCGGCGCGTTCTTCATCCTCGACGACCCGATCTTCAACGGGCTCGCCATCTCGCTGATCTTCGGCATTCTGGTGTCGACCGTGCTCACGCTGGTCGTCATCCCCACGCTTTACTACGTCGCTTTCGGAAGGAGCAAGGCATGAACTCGTGGAGTCTGGTCCGTGTCATCGCAGGAATCTTCATCCTGATCTCGCTCGCCCTCGGCGCGCCGGGCAGCCCGGTGTTCCACAGCCAGAACTGGCTGTGGTTCACGGCATTCGTGGGCGCGAACCTGCTTCAGAGCGGGGTCACGCACTGGTGCCTGATGGAGACGATCCTGCGCAGGCTCGGCGTGCAGGGAATTCCCCGCAGCGCCTGAGGACGGCGCTACTTCAGCACGTCGAACAGGTTGTGGTGGTCGTCGGTCCACGGCCGCAGTCGCGGCTGGGTGGGCGCGGGCGTGCCGCCCGCCATCGTCAGGGCATCGGCGAGCACCGGGTTGGCCGTGACCACGATCCAGTCGGAGCGGTACAGGTAGCTGGCGTCGCCCGGGTCGTCGACGATCCGGATCGCCTGCATGCCCGCGTCGTCGGCCAGCTGGCGCACCACGCCGGTCAGGTCCAGGTAGCGGTTGCTGATGTGGAACGCCACGGCGCCCTGCGGCGACAGGTGGCGGCGGTACAGCTGCATCGCCTCGCGCGTGATCAGGTGCACCGGGATCGAGTCGCTCGAGAACGCGTCGACGGCCAGCACGTCGAAGCGCTGCGGTGATTCGCGCTCGAGCACCAGCCGGGCGTCACCCAGAGCCGGCTCGATGCGCGCGGCGCTGTCGGTCAGGAACGTGAACCGGCGCTGCGCGATGTCGAGCACCGCGGGGTCCAGCTCGTACAGGCGATAGACGTCGCCGTCGCGCCCGTAGGCAGCCAGCGTGCCCACGCCCAGCCCGATCAGGCCCACGCGCTGCGGGCTGGCGCGCAGCGCGTCGATCGTGCGGCCGATCCCGGAGCTCGGGCCGTAGTACGTCGTGGACAGCCCGCGCCACTCGGGGTTCAGGAACTGCTCGCCGTGCAGGATCACGCCGTGCAGCAGGCGGCGACGCCCCAGCCTGGGGTCGTCGGCGTCGGCTTCCTTCACGCGCAGCGTGCCGTAGAAGCTGCGCGAGAGCTCGATCACGTCGTCGTGGATCCAGCGCACGTAGTCGAACAGCAGCGCCGCGCAGGCCAGCGTCGCCGCCACGGCGACCGCCCGGTGGCCGCCGGTCGCCAGGGCCGCCGCGAGCGCCGCGGTCGCCGCCAGCGCCAGCGGAAACTCCCAATACCACTCGAACAGCAGCGGCGCGACGACGCCGACCAGCAGGCCGCCTGCGGCGCCGCCCAGCGACACCATCAGGTAGAACCGGGTCAGATGGCCGGCCGGCGGCTTGCGGGCCACCAGCTCGCCGTGCAGGAACATGCACAGCACGAACAGGCCGAACCCGTACAGCGTCACCGCGTAGTCGATGTGCAGGATGGCCCGCTCGACGCCGGCGCCGGTCGGGCGGAAGCTCAGGCCGGCCAGCATTGCCACCGCAAGGAGCGGGGCCAGCAGCAGGTACTGCGGCCGCCAGTACCAGCCGCGGCCGTCGAAGCACAGGATGAAGGTGACCAGGTAGATCGCCAGCGGCAGGACCCACAGGAACGGGACCGACGCGACGTTCTGGGTGATGTGGGTGGTCACCGCCAGCAGCAGCACCGATCCCAGCGCGGCCAGTGCCATCCACAGCGCCTGGTTGCGCCACGATGGGCGCGCGCCGTCCACACCTGCGTGGGCGCCGCCGGTTGGGTCGGGCGTCATGCCGCCGGTTGCGTGCGGGACCACGTCGGAGCGTGCCGCCTCGCCCGCGGTCGGTGCGGGCGCCGCGGCCGCGC
>Ga0209253_10001204_pt1 | contig 22562 bp, 15 predicted proteins | sample FrelakmetBRP12BR_FD_187145 | JGI IMG/M metagenome (GOLD analysis project Ga0209253, IMG submission 187145) | Freshwater lake sediment microbial communities from the University of Notre Dame, USA, for methane emissions studies - BRP12 BR (SPAdes)... | ecosystem: Environmental > Aquatic >...
GAGCCGGAACCCGTCGATGCCGAAGCGCTTCGCCCAGCCGATCTGGGCCGAGAGCAGGAAGTCGGCGACCTCGGGTCGCTCGGTCTTCCAGTCGGGGAGGCCGGCCAGGCAGGAGGTGAGGTCGTCGTCGCCACAGCCCCCGTGGGCGCCGGAGCGCAACCAGTCCCGCGTCTTCGGGTTGCTGAGGTACTGCGAGTCATAGCCGGGGTGGTTGTAGACGACGTCCAGCAGCACCTTGATCCCGCGGGCGTGGCAGGCCTCGACGAAGGCGCGCAGGTCGGCCTCGCTGCCGAAGCGCGGGTCGAGGCTCAGGAAGTCGTCGGCCCAGTAGCCGTGGTAGCCCCAGTCCGGGAAGCCGGCGCCGCTGACGTAGCCGTCGATGTTCTTGACCAGCGGGTTCACCCAGATGGCGGTGGCGCCGAGCCAGGCGATGTCGTCGAGGTGGGCGGTGAGCCCTCTCAGGTCCCCGCCGTGGAAGGCCCCCTTGGCGCCGGGGTTCACCTTGACGTCGTTGGTCCGGTCGCCGTTCGCGAACCGGTCCACCAGCGCGAAGTAGACGATCTCGTCGGACCAGGGTCGCGAGCCGGCGAGGGGCGCCAGGTCGCCGGACGGCGCGGGAGCCGCGGCGGCAGGGGCCGGAGCGCCGCGCGCCGGCGTTGCCGGCGCGGAGGTGGCCGCGGGCGCGTGCGCGCAGGCGACGAGCAGGGCGGCGAGGAGGAGGCTTCCGGCTCGGAGCCGGCGGACGCGGTCGGTCATGGCGACCAGCCTAGCCTGCCGTGCCCCCCGCTGCAGCCGATCCGGTCGGCGCCTGGAGCGGAGCCCCTCCCGCCGGCAGCTCGCCCGCCGCCTTCAGGAACAGGACCCCCAGCGGCGGCAGGGTCAGGGACAGCGACCAGGGACGGCCGTGCACCGACGTCGCGGCGGCCTCCACGCCTCCCAGGTTCCCCCAGCCGTCGCCTCCGTACTCGCGCGCGTCGCTGTTGAGGATCTCGCTCCAGAAGCCGGGCCGCGGCGCGCCCACGCGATAGCTCGGCCGGGGGACGGAGGTGAAGTTGAGCACCGCGACGACGGGCGCGTCCTGCTCGCCGCCGAGCCGCAGGAGCGAGAGCACGCCGTTCTCGGTGTCGCTGCAGTCGATCCACTCGAAGCCGCGCGGGTCGAAGTCCCGCGCGTACAGCGCGGGCTCGGCGCGCAGCATGCGGTTCAGGTCGCGCACCCAGGCGAGCACGCCGGCGTGGCGGTCGACGTCGAGCAGGTGCCAGTCGAGGCTGCGCTCGTGGCTCCACTCCAGGCCCTGGCCGAACTCGTCGCCCATGAAGAGCAGCTTCTTGCCGGGCTGGGCGTACATCCAGCCGAAGAGCAGCCGCAGGTTCGCGAACTTCTGGCGGTCGTGGCCGGCCATCTTGTCGAGCAGCGACCCCTTCCCGTGCACCACCTCGTCGTGGGACAGGGGCAGGACGAAGTTCTCGGTGTTGGCGTACATGGTCCGGAATGTGAGCTCGTGGTGATGATACTTGCGGTGAATGGGCTCGCGGTGGAGGTGGCGGAGCGTGTCGTTCATCCAGCCCATGTCCCACTTCAGCCCGAAGCCGAGGCCGCCCACGTAGAGCGGCCGGGACACCATGGGCCACGAGGTCGACTCCTCGGCGAAGGTCTGGACGTCCGGGTACTCCCGGTAGACGTCCTCGTTCATGCGCCGGAGGAAGGCGATGGCCTCCAGGTTCTCGCGCCCGCCGTGCTCGTTGGGGATCCACTCGCCGGCCTTGCGGGAGTAGTCGAGGTAGAGCATCGAGGCCACCGCGTCCACCCGCAGCCCGTCGGCGTGGTAGGCGTCGAGCCAGAAGAAGGCGTTCGAGAGCAGGAAGCTCCGCACCTCGTGCCGTCCGTAGTTGAAGATGAAGCTGTCCCAGTCCGGATGGTGCCCCTTGCGGCGGTCGGCGTGCTCGTAGAGGTGGGTGCCGTCGAAGTAGGCCAGCCCGTGCTCGTCGGTGGGGAAGTGCCCGGGAACCCAGTCGAGGATCACGCCGATGCCGCGCTGGTGCAGCGTGTCCACCAGGAACATCAGGTCCTGTGGCGAGCCCTGGCGGCTCGAGGCCGCGAAGTAGCCCGTCGTCTGGTACCCCCAGGACCCGTAGAAGGGGTGCTCCATGACCGGCATGAGCTCGACGTGCGTGAAGCCCATGTCCTGCACGTGGTCGGCGAGCAGCGGCGCCAGCTCCCGATACGAGAGCATGCGGTGTCCCTCCTCCGGCGCCCGTCGCCACGAGCCGAGGTGGACCTCGTAGATCGACATCGGGCTGGCGAGCGAGTTGCGCGCCCGTCGCTCGCGCATCCAGGCGCCGTCGCCCCACGCGTAGTCGAGGTCCCAGACGACCGAGCCGGTGCGGGGCGGGACCTCCTGGCGAACGGCGAAGGGGTCGGCCTTGTCCACGGCGTAGCCGTCCAGGCGCGAGCGGATCCGGTACTTGTAGACGGCGCCCCTGGGGACGCCGGGGACGAACGCCTGCCAGATCCCGGAGCCTCCCACGGGCCGGAGCGGGTTCCGCTCCCGGTCCCACCCGTTGAAGTCCCCCACCACCGAGACCCTCTCGGCGTTGGGGGCCCAGACGGCGAACGAGACCCCCGGCCGCCCATCTGCCGTGGCGAGGTGCGACCCGAGCCGGCGGTAGATGCGCCGGTGCGTGCCCTCGTTGAAGAGGTGCAGGTCCTGCTCGCCGATCCGCATCTCGCCCGTGCTGTTCGCGCCCACCGTCGGCCTCCCTCTTCCTGGGTCCTCGAGCGGGCCGGGCGGCGCGGCGTCAGATCACCGTGTCGTCGGGGATGACCCCGTTCTTGGGGACGATCACGATCCCGTCACGGACGTACCAGCCAGCCCCGTTGGCTTCCTGGACGCGCGCCTGGTCGAGGATGCGGACCCCGCGTCCGATGCGAGCGTTCTTGTCCACGATGGCCCGCTCGATGACCGAGTCGCCGCCGATGCCCACGGGCGGCAGCCCCCGGGAGCGCGCCTGGTCGATCTCCTCGAGCGTCTCGTAGTAGTCCGCGCCGAGGACCAGGGTGTCGCGAAGGCAGGTGCCCGCGCCGACGCGGCTGCGGATGCCCACCACCGCCCGCTCGATCTCGGCCCCCATGAGGATGCAGCCCTCGGAGACGAGCGCGGCGCGCAGCGTGCAGCCCTCGACCTTGGTCGCCGGGAGGAAGCGGGGGTTGGTGTAGACCGGGCGCTGCACGTCGTAGAAGTCGAAGGGCGGGATGGGCTTGGTCAGCTCCAGGTTCGCCTGGAAGTACGAGGCGATCGTCCCCACGTCCTCCCAGTAGCCGCGGAAGAGGTGGGCCTGGACCTTGGTCTCGCCGATGGCCTTGGGGATGACGTGGCGCCCGAAGTCGACGAGGGCCGCGCCGGACAGCGCCCGCTCCAGGGCCTCGCGCCCGAACATGTAGATGCCCATCGAGGCCAGGAAACCGCGCCCGTAGTTGGGAATGTCGGACTCGAGGGCGTCCAGCCGTTCGGGGGGCGGCTTCTCCTCGAACTCCACGATCCGCCCCTCGCCGTCGATCTTCAGGATGCCGAAGCCCGAGGCCTTCTCGCGCGACACCGGGATCACCGCGACGGTCGCATCCGCCGACGAGGTGCGGTGGGTCTCCTGGAGCTTGCGGAAGTCCATCTGGAAGAGCTGGTCGCCGGAGAGGATCAGCACGTCGCGGGCACGCTGGCCGCGGAGGTGGCGGAGGTTCTGGCGGACCGCGTCGGCGGTGCCCTGGAACCACTCCGGGCTGTCCTCGGTCTGCTCCGCGGCGAGGATGGTGACGAAGGCGTCGGTGAAGACGTCGAACTTGTAGGTCTGGCTGATGTGCTTGTTCAGGCTCTCGGAGTTGTACTGGGTGAGCACGAACATCCGCCGCAGCCCCGAGTTGAGGCAGTTCGAGATGGGGATGTCGATGAGGCGGTACTTCCCGGCAATGGGGACCGCCGGCTTCGACCGCTTGTGGGTGAGCGGGAAGAGCCGGCTTCCGCGGCCACCCGCGAGGATCACGGCCAGGCAGTCGTTCATGGGTGGAGCATTGTGGCACCCACCCGCGCGACGGTGTCAAGGCGTTGCCGGGCCGGTCGACGGGCCGCGCGGAGCCTCCGGTCGGGGCTGCGAGCCCCTCGAGGCGCGGGGCTGGCCGGTGCCAGGATGGATTGGCGCCGGACCATGGTTCGTGGTTTCCTTCGGCCGGTGAACGCGACTCCGTCCGGCAAGGTGGCGCTGTGGCTCGTCGGGGTGCTGCTGGTCCTCGGCGGCGGCCTCGGCCTCTACACCTGGGGAGCGCTGCGGTGGAGCTACTCCGACGGGGAGCGCGTCGGCTGGGTCCAGAAGTTCTCGAGGAAAGGCTGGATCTGCAAGACCTGGGAGGGCGAGCTGGCCATGGTCACCATGCCCGGCGCGATCCCGGAGAAGTTCTACTTCAGCGTGCGCTCGGACGCGGTCGCGGACCAGGTCAATCGCACACTGGGCAGGCGCGTCGCCCTCCGCTACTCGGAGCACGTCGGGGTGCCGACGAGCTGCTTCGGCGACACCCCGTACTACGTCAGCGGGGTGCAGGTCGTCGAGTGAGGGCCCGGCCGGCGGGCCCTCTCCTCTCGCCGCCCGGGTCTCGGCGCGGCCGGACGAGCTCCCGCACCGAGGCGACCAGCTGACGGCACGTGAAGGGCCTGAAGAGCGCCGGCGCCCGCGCTTGCGCCAGCTCCAGCGCCTCGCGACCGCTGCCCGTGGCCGCCGCCGCGATGCTCGCATGGCGACCCATAGGGGGGCGTGACTGGGAACTCCTGGCCGGCGGGCGTAGCGTGGTCGGGCCCAGGCTGCGGGCGCGCTCCGAAGCCCGCCGGCGCGGTGACCGGGGCCTCCGGAGCGGTCGCGTCGACCCGGAAGCGGATGGACGCCGGGAGGATTCGATGCTGGCGCGGGAACTCTTCGTCGCATTCCTGGCGGGCTTCCTCGTGGCGGCCGGCCCTCCGGCCCAGGGGGCCTCGTGCTGGGGAGGACGCCCCGAGCCGGCCGCAGAGCCCTCTTCCAGGGAAGGACAGAGGGAAGCCATGGTGCGGGACCAGCTCGAGGCCCGCGGCATCCGGGACCGGCGCGTGCTCGAGGCCATGCGCACCGTTCCCCGCCACCGATTCGTCCTCGAGGCGAATCAGCCCGAGGCCTACTCCGACAGGCCACTTCCCATCGGCCTCGGTCAGACCATCAGCCAGCCCTACATCGTGGGCTTCATGGCCGAGGCCCTCCAGCTGCGGGGCGGCGAGCGCGTGCTGGAGGTGGGATCGGGCTCGGGCTATGCGGCGGCGGTGCTGTCCCTGCTCGGCGGGGAGGTCTACGGCATCGAGCTGGAGCCGGAGCTCCAGGAGCGCAGCGTGGCCACCATCCGGGCGCTCGGCTACCGGAACATCTGGCTGCGAGCCGGGGACGGATTCCACGGCTGGCCGGAGAAGGCGCCTTTCGACGCCATCCTCCTCAGCTGCGCGGCGGTCGAGATCCCCCAGCCCCTCTGGGACCAGCTCGCGGAAGGCGGGCGCCTCCTCTATCCCAGGGGACCCGCTGGCGGTCACCAGGAGCTGGTGCTCGTCACCAAGACGCCCAGGGGGCCGAGCGAGAAGCGGCTCGAGCCGGTGCGCTTCGTTCCCATGCGACGGGCCCCCTAGCCAGGCGGGATGCCCTGGAGGCGCGCCGCTCCGGGCCGGCCTCTTTGAGCGGGCCCGTCAAGGGAGTAGGTTCGCGAAGGGGTGCCGGTGGGCATGTCGAGTCTCCGAATCGTCGCCGGCACGGCGCGCGGTCGCCGAGAGGCCGCAACGGCCTCGTCGCCGGCCACCGCATGAGCGGAGGCCTGGACAGCCCGGACGCGACGGGAGCGCCCACGCCCCGGCGGCCCACCCTCCTGCAGCGCTGGGCGCGCGGGCTGCTGGCGCTCTTCGGCTGGCGCGTCGCCGTCGTCCTGCCGTCCATGCCGAAGTGCCTGGTCATCGTCTACCCCCACACCTCGAACTGGGACTTCGTGGTGGGCTACCTGGCCAAGGTCGCCTCGCGGATGCCGGCGAGGTGGATCGGCAAGGACACGATCTTCCGCTGGCCGGTCGCCGGGCTGCTCCGCCGCATGGGCGGGATCCCCGTGAACCGGCGCGAGCCGAAGGGGCTCATCGGCCAGCTCGCGGCGGAGTTCGAGAGCCACCCCCGGATGTGGCTGGCCCTGGCGCCGGAGGGGACGCGCTCGCGGACCGATCACTGGAAATCCGGCTTCTACCGCCTCGCGCTCGCGGCCCACGTGCCGGTCGGGCTCGCCTTCATCGACTACCGGACGCGGGTCGTCGGGCTCGAGACCTTCCTGACCCTCACCGGTGACGAGGAGAAGGACCTTTCCCGGATCCGGGAGGTCTACGCGGACAAGGTGGGGAAGCACCCCGAACAGGCGAGCGACATCCGCTTCCGGGCGTAGGCGAGCGAGCTCCCGCGAAGGCGGCTCGCGCCGCGCGTCCCCCCGCAGGATCAGGCGGCGCGCTCAGCCGAGCGTCTTCACGAGCGTGGCGACGAGGCTCACGTAGCGCCTCTTCGCCTCGGCCGGCGCGGTCCCCCGGCGCGCCGTCCAGGCATCGAACTTGGCGCGTCCCTTCGGGTCGAGGATCCCGGGTCGGCTCCCCTTCGCGTCACCGTCGGTGGCCTGCTTGTAGAGGCCGTAGAGCTCGAGGAGCTGGTCGTTCGACGGGCGCCTCGACAGCTTCTTCACGCGAGCCTGCGCCTCTGCGAATTCGTCCTTCTCGGGCATGCGAGCCCTCCCCTTGCCCGCCAGTCTAGGCAGGGCGTCGCGCCGCGGCTAGGCCTTCGCGAGCCACGCCGGCCGGAAGGCCTTCAGCACCTCGAACCAGCCGAGGCACAGGACGCCCGCGGCCGCGGCCATGGCGACGTGGCGCGGCTCGAGCATCCCGAAGCGGAAGAGCCCGCGGAGGAAGGGGACGAGCAGGGCCCCCGCCAGGGTCGCCAGGGCACCCGCCACCACCGCCCAGGAGGCGAGGTTTCGCGTGACCAGCGTTCCGAGCACGCTCCGCTGCCAGGAGCGGTTCACCAGGATGAGCGACACGTTGCCGGCGATGAGCGCCACGAAGGCCAGGGCGCGGGCCGACGCCTCCGAGCCGGTCTGGTCGAGGCCCAGGCGGAAGACGACCAGGGTGGCGGCGAGCAGGCTCGCCCCCTGGAGAAGGGAGGCGACGACGAGCCGCCGGTCGAAGAGGCTGGCGTCGGCCTTGCGCGGTGGCTGGCGCATCAGGCCGGGCTCGGCGGGCTCGGCCTCGAAGGCCAGGGAGCAGGCGGGGTCGATGATCAGCTCGAGGAAGACGATGTGGATCGGGAACAGCACCATCGGCCAGCCCAGCAGGAGCGGCAAGAGCGAGAGGCCGGCGATGGGGACGTGGACCGCCAGCACGTAGGCCATGGCCCGGCGCAGGTTGTGGTAGATGCGACGCCCCAGGCGGACGGCGGCCACGATGGAGGTGAAGTCGTCGTCGGTGACGATGAGCGCGGCGGCCTCCCGCGCCACGTCCGTGCCGCGGCCCCCCATGGCCACGCCGATGTCCGCCGCCTTGAGGGCCGGGGCGTCGTTGACGCCGTCGCCGGTCATGGCGACGACCTCTCCATCGGCCTGGAGCGCCTGGACGAGCCGCAGCTTCTGCTCCGGCAGCACGCGGGCGAAGACCTCGGCGTGCCGCAGCCGCCTCCGCAGGTCCTCGTCGGAGAGGGCCTCGAGGTCCCTTCCGGTCACGACCGCGTCGCCGTCGGAGAGCCCCACCTGGCGCGCGATGGCGCGAGCCGTGTCCGGCGAATCGCCGGTGATCATCACCACGCGGACCCCGGCGCTGGCGCACTCGGCCACGGCCTCTCGCACCCCCGGCCGCACCGGGTCCTCCAGCCCCACCAGCCCGACCAGCTCGAAGTCGAAGTCGTGCTGCCCGGCCGGCAGCTCCGCGGGCTCGAAGAAGGCCCGCGCCACCGCCAGCACCCGCAGGCCGTCGGCGCCCATCTCCGCCACGTGGGCCCGCACCTCGGCGGCGACGGCCGGGTCCAGGTGGCAGATGTCGGCGATGGCCTCCGGGGCCCCCTTGGCGGCGACGACCCGTCGCTCGCCGTCCGGGGATCTCCACACGTGGGACACGGCGAGCAGCTCCGGGGAGAGCGGATACTCCCGCAGGAGCTGCCACCCGCCGTGGAGGTGCTCGGTGCCGGCGAGGGCGTCGGTCCCCAGGCGGTGGAAGGCCTGCTCCATGGGGTCGAAGGGGTCGCGCTGGCTCGCCAGGATCCCGAACTCCAGCACCTCGTGGACGGCCTCGGGGAGCGGCCCTCCGTCCGGGACGTGGAGCGTCCCGGGGAGCCACAGGCGCGCGACCTTCATGCGGTTCTCGGTGAGCGTGCCGGTCTTGTCCGAGCAGAGCACCGTCGCGGCGCCGAGCGCCTCCACCGCCGGGAGCCGGCGGGTCAGGACCCGGCTCCTGGAGATGCGCCAGGCTCCCATGGCCATGAAGATGGTCAGCACCACCGGGAACTCCTCCGGGAGCACCGCCATGGCGAGCGCGATCCCGGCCAGCAGCCCCTGGAGCCAGTCGCCACGGGTCAGGCCGTAGACGACCACCACCGCCGCGCAGAGGACGAGGCCGACGGCGGCGACGATCTTCACCAACCGTGAGACCTGGCGCTGGAGTGGCGTGCGGCCCGGCTCGAGACCGGCCAGCACCACGCCGATGCGCCCCATCTCGCTCCTGGCCCCGGTGGCCCGGACCTCGGCCAGGCCGTGGCCGCGCACCACCAGGGTGCCGGCGTAGACGAAGGGCAGGTCGTCGCCACCCGGCCGCGCACCGGCTGGCGGCTCCGCGGCCAGCCGCTTGCGCACCGGCACCGACTCGCCGGTGAGGAGCGACTCGTCGGCCTCGAGGTGGATGGCCTCGAGGAGCACGGCGTCGGCGGCCACCCGGTCGCCCTCGGACAGGATCAGCACGTCGCCGCGGACCACCTCGCGCCCCGGGATGCGGCGCCGCGAGCCCTCGCGCATCACCAGGGCGCGGGGGCTCGACAGGTCCCGCAGCGCGGCCAGGGCGCGCTCGGTCTTCCGCTCCTGGACCAGGGTGATGGCGATGACCAGCAGCACGAGGAAGAGGAGCGCCAGCGCCTCCTCGAGGTCGCCGAGGACGAGGTAGATGCCCCCGGCGGCGAGCAGCAGGAGCAGCATCGGCTCCCGCACCACCTCGAGCAGGGAGCGCAGGAGACCGCGCGGCCGGTCCTGCGCCAGCTCGTTCGGCCCCTCCGCCCGGAGGCGCGCCGCGGCCTCCGCCTCGCCGAGCCCCTGCGCCGTGCTGGCGTCGCCGCCCATGACCCCGGATGCTAGCGCGTCCGGGCGGCTCAGGCCTGGCCCGAAGCCCCCTCCCGGAGGGCGTGGTCGATGCGCTGCAGGACCGAGGCCTCGAGCCGCACCCCCGAGGCCCGGGCGTTCTCCTCGACCTGCTCGGGTCGGCTGGCCCCGACGATGGCCGAGGAGACCTCCGGGCGGCGGAGCACCCAGGCGAGCGCCAGCTGGGCGAGCGAGAGGCCGAGCTCCGCGGCGATGGGCCGGAGCCGCTGCACGCCGGCGAGCGTCGCGTCGTCGAGGCGCTTCTGGATGAAGCCGCCCATGGAGCGGCTCGTGGCGCGGGAGCCGGCCGGCGGCGGACGTCCCGGCTGGTACTTGCCGGTGAGGACCCCCTGGGCCAGCGGCGACCAGACGATCTGGCCGATGCCCTCGTTCGCGCAGAGCGGGAAGACCTCGGCCTCGGGGCCGCGCACGAGCATCGAGTACTGCGGCTGGCTGGAGACGAAGCGCTCGCCGGGCAGGGCCAGGGCGGCGCGGATCTCTGCCGGGGTCCACTCCGAGAATCCGAGGTAGCGGGCCTTGCCCTGGCGCACCGCCTCGGTGAGCGCGGTCATGGTCTCCTCGAGCGGCGTCTCCGGGTCGTAGCGGTGGCACTGGTAGAGGTCCACGTGGCTCGTGCGCAGGCGCTTCAGCGAGGCGTCGAGCTGCTTGGCGATCTGCGAGGCCGAGAGCCCGCGGTCCCCCGAGGGCATCGGGAAGAAGACCTTGGTGGCCAGCACGTAGCTCGCGCGCGGGCGGCCCTCGAGCACCTCGCCGAGGAACGACTCCGCGGCGCCGCCGGAGTAGACGTTGGCCGTGTCGATGAAGTTGATGCCCAGCTCGAAGGCGCGCCGCACGCAGGCCTCGGCGTCCGCCCGCGGCACGCCGCCGCCGTAGGTGAGCCAGGAGCCGAGGCTCACCTCGGAGACGGTGAGGTCGCTGTTGCCGAGCCTGCGGTACTTCACGGGGTGCCTTCTCGCCTCGCGCCGTGGTCGCGCGCGATGAGCAGGTAGATGGCCGGGACGAAGAAGAGCGTGAAGGCCGTGCCGACGGTCATCCCGGCGACGAGCACCAGGCCGATGCTGTTGCGGGCCGATGCGCCAGGCCCGTGGACCAGCGTGAGCGGGAAGTGGCCGAAGATGGTGGCCGCGCTGGTCATCAGGATGGGGCGGAGCCGCGTGATGGCCGCCTCGCGCACCGCCTCGAGCTTCGGGCGTCCCGAGAGCTGCAGCGCGTTGGCGAACTGGACGATGAGGATGCCGTTCTTGGCCACCAGCCCGACCAGGGTCACCAGGCCGACCTGGGAGTAGATGTTGAGCGTCGTCGTCCAGCCGTCGGTCCAGAAGGGGATGTTCGGGTTCGGCATCTTCAGGAAGGTGAAGGCCAGCGCTCCGAACATCGCCAGCGGCACCGAGCCGGCCAGGATCACGAAGGGGTCGCGGAAGCTGTTGAACTGCGCGGAGAGCACCAGGAAGATGAGGACGATGGAGAGCAGGAAGGCGGGCAGGAACTTGTCGCCCTCGGTGCGCAGCTGGCGCGACTCGCCCGTGTAGTCGATGGAGTAGCCCTTGGGGAGGATCTTGGCCGCCTCGCCCTCGAGGTAGCCGAGCGCCTCGGCGAGCGGCCGGATGGCGACGCCGCTGATCTTCACGGCGTTCAGCTGCTGGAACCGGTTCAGCGAGCGGGGCGTGACGCTGTCGCGGATGGTGGCGATGGAGCCGAGCGCGACGAGCTGTCCGCCGGGCCCGGTGACGTAGATGTCCTTCAGCTGGTCCGGGTTCAGGCGCTCGGTGCGCAGCACCTGCGGGATGACCTTGTAGCTGCGCCCGCTGATGCTGAAGCGGTTGACGTAGTTGCCGCCCACCGCGGCGGCGAGGTCCTGCCCGACCGTCTGCAGGTTCAGGCCGAGCTCGGCGACCTTGTCGCGGTCGATGACGATCTCCGCCTCGGGCTGGTCGATCTTCACGTCGATGAGGGGCGGGAAGGCGAAGAGCCCGCTCTGCGCCGCCTTCTGCTGGATCTGCTGCGCGAAGCGCAGGACCTCGGCGCTGTCGGCGGTCGAGGCGATGATGAGCTCGACCGGGAACTGGCCGCCGCCGGGAAGCGCCGGCGGCAGGATGGGGAAGGTCTGAACGCCGGGGATGGCCGCCACCCGGCCCTGGACCTCGGGGAGGATCTGGAAGGCACTCCGCTTCCGCTCCTCCCAGGGCTTGAGCACCACGCCCCAGAACCCTCCGCTGGGGAAGGTGATCTGGAAGGTGAAGCCCGACTCCGGCATCTCCATGACCGTCCGGTTGACGGCCCGCGTGGAAGGCATGACCTGATCGAGGGTCGAGTTCGACGGCGTGTTCACGATGCCGAAGATGACCCCCTGGTCCTCGGCGGGGGCGAGCTCCTTCGGTGCCTGCATGAACATGACCACGGCCAGCAGGCTCACCAGCACCCAGGCGGTGTAGACGACGCCGCGGGCCTTGAACGACAGGTCGAGATCGCGGCTGTACCGGGCCTTGATGCGCTCGAAGGTCCGGTTCACGAGCCCGCTCAGCCCCTGGTCCTCGTGCCCGGCGCGGATGAGGTGGGCCGACATCACCGGGGAGAGCGTCAGGGCCACCACCCCCGAGATGGTGACGGCGCCGGCCAGCGTCAGCGCGAACTCGCGGAAGAGCGAGCCGGTGAGACCGCCCTGGAAGGCGACCGGCACGTAGACCGCGGCCAGCACGATGGTCATGGAGATGATGGGCCCGACGAGCTCGCGCGCGCCGGTGAGCGCGGCGTCGAGGGGTGTCATCCCCTCGCGCACGTGTCGCTCGACGTTCTCGACGACCACGATGGCGTCGTCGACGACCAGGCCGACCGAGAGCACGATGGCGAGCAGCGTGAGCAGGTTGATGGTGAACCCGAAGATCTGCATCAGGAACACCGCGCCGATGAGCGAGACCGGGATGGCCACCACCGGGACCAGGACCGAGCGGAACGAGCCGAGGAAGAGGAAGATGACGACGACCACGATGAGGAGCGTCTCGAGTAGCGTCTGCACGACCTCGTCGATGGCGTTCTGGATGTAGGAGGTGCCGTCGAAGGCGACGTGGGCCTGGATCTGCTCGGGGATCTCCTTCTGCAGCTCGCCCATCTCGGCGCGCACCCGCTTGATGACGTCGAGCGAGTTCGCGTTCGGGAGCGCCCAGACCCCGATGAACACCGCGGTCTGGCCGCTGAAGTTCACCGACACGTTGTTGTCCTCGGCGCCCAGCGCGACGTCGGCGATGTCGCCGAGCCGCACGACCTGGCCGTCCCTCTCGCGAACCACCAGCCGCTGGAACTCCGGGACGGAGCGGAGGTCGGTGTTGGCGGTCAGGTTGACCTGGACGAGCGCGCCCTTCGTCTGGCCGATGGCGGCGAGGTAGTTGTTGGCGGCGAGGGCCTGGCGGACCTGGGCCGGGCTCACGTTGAGCGCCGCCATCCTGTCGGGCTTGAGCCAGACCCGCATGGCGAAGGTCCGGGCCCCGAGGATGTCGGCGCGCTGGACCCCGTCCACCGCCGACAGCCGCGGCTGGACGACGCGGACCAGGTAGTCGGTGATCTCGTTCTGCTTCAGGAAGCCGGAGGAGAAGCTCAGGTAGGCGGAGGCGAACTGGCTGTCGGCCGACTCGATGTTGAGGATCGGGACCTCCGCCTCGGGCGGCAGGTCGCCGCGGACCTGGTCCACCTTGGAGGCGATCTCCGAGAGGGCCCGGGTGGCATCGTGGTTGAGGCGCAGGCGGGCGCGGATGATGGAGACGTTCTGCTTGCTCTCCGACTCGATGTAGTCGACCCCGTCGGCCGAGGCGATGACGCGCTCGAGCGGCGTGGTGATGAAGCCGCGCACCAGCTCGGCGTTGGCCCCGATGTAGGCGGTAGTGACGGTGATGGCCGCGTTCTCGCTGCGGGGGTACTGGCGGACCGTCAGCGACCGGATCGCCTGGATGCCGGCGATCACGATGATGAGGTTCACGACGATGGCGATGACCGGGCGCCGGATGAAGAGGTCGGTGAACTTCATGGAGGGCCCTCTCGGCGCTTCAGTTGTCGGTCGGCTTGGGGGCCAGGTCGGTCTTGGGCGCGAAGTCGTTCTTCACCAGCACCGCCACGCCGTTGCGAAGCTTGAAGGCGCCGGTGGTCACCACCACCTCGCCGGGGTCGAGGCCCGACACCACCGCGACGATGTCTCCGCGGCGCTCTCCGAGGCGGACGAACTTCTGGCGTGCGACGGTCGTCGCCTTCCCGGACGCGTCCTTCTTCTCCTCGAGCACGAACACCGAGTCGCCGTAGGGCGCGAACAGCACACCGGTGGCGGGGATGACCAGCACCGGGCGCCTGTCCGCGGACTGCACCTCCACCTTGGCGAACATCCCGGGCCGCAGGCGGCCGTCGGGGTTGGGGAAGGTGGCGCGGACGCGCACGTTGCGCGTGGAGGGGTCGACCTCCGAGTTGATGGTGGTGATCTGCCCGTCCCAGTCCGAGTCCGGGAAGATGTCGTTGTGCATGTGCGCGTGCTGGCCAACCTTGAGCTCGGCGAGCGCCTGCTGGGGGAGCGAGAACTCCGCGTAGATGGGGTCGATGGACTGCAGCGAGGCGACCGGGGCGCCGGCGGAGACCACCTGGCCGAGCTCCACCTGCCGGATGGCGATGCGCCCGTCGAACGGTGCGCGGATGGTCTTCTTGGCGATCGTCGCCTGGAGGCTCTCGACGGCCGCGGCGGCCGCCTTGGCGCGGGCCTCGGCGAGGTCGAGATCGGCCGGCGTGTTCGCCTCGCCCTTGCGGAGGCTCTGGGCCCGCTCGAGGTTGAGCCGGGCGAGGGCCGCATCGGCCTGGGAAGCGGCGAGCTGCGCCTCCTCGGCCGAGGTGTCGAGCTTCACGAGCAGAGCACCCTTCCTCACGAAGGTCCCGGAGTCGAAGCCCACCTGCCGCACCGTCCCGGGCAGCTCCGCGCCCAGCGTCGCGCCGCGCACGGCGATGAGCGTCCCGATCGCCGACTTCGTCGGCTGCCACTCGGTCGCCTCGGCCCTGGCGGAGGTGACGGCCTCGGGCGGCGGCACGAAGGCCTTGCCGGCCTTGATCATGGTGACGATCTGGCTCGCCTTGATCCCGGCGAGCCCGGCGACCAGGACGAGCAACCCGAGAATCACGGCAACCCATAGCTTGGTGTTCGTCTTCATGGATGAGCACGCTCGAGGGGGTGGTGGGCGTCCGCCGCCGTGGTGGCGGAGGTCCTAAGGCTCTCGGCGGATCGCAGCAACGCCAACTGGCCCTCCTCGGACTGCAGCTCGCGTCGACCGCGCGGCGCGCATCTCTGGCCGTCGGGTTCCCTCGATGGCGGCAACCGCTCCGGATCGCCCCAAACCGCCCGTTGACGCCCGACGCGGAACGGCGCGCGAATGCAACGAGGGACCGCTCCGGCCGGATTCCCCGAAGGAGCGGAGGGAAGGGGATGTCATGAGAGCCGCGATCGGGATGGCTGGCGCGCCCTACCCCGAGAGGAGCCCCGGGGCTCGAGCCCCGCGGTCGGGAACGCCGTCGGCGGGCGCGAGCCGCCGACGCCTCCTCGGGCTGGCGGCACTCCTGGGAGCGCCGCTGCTGCTTTCGCCGACCCCGACATCGGCCGACAGCCAGACCTTCGTCCCCTACAGGTACGTCGACCCGATGACCGGCCTCGAGGCCTTCCGCTTGCTCATCCCCAAGGGATGGAACGTGGAAGGCGCCATCACCTGGTCCGCCAACCCGGCCCTGCCGGCGCAATCCCGCTTTCGCTTCTACGGTCCCGGCGGCGGAGAGGAGTTCAACCTCTTTCCCACCCAGTCCTACTTCTGGACCAACAACCCGCTGTTCCTCGGGACCAATCCGCCCGGCTCGCTTCGCTTCGGCACCCTGGTCGCCGAGCCCGTCGACCTGCACACCGCACTCACCCGGATCGTCATCCCCGGCGTCCGCAAGAACGTCACGGGCCTCACCGTGATCCACGAGCAGCCGGTTCCCGAGCTGGCCGCGCTGGCCCGGGGAGGCCCGGTGCCCGGCCTCCGTGCCTCGGCGGAGGCCGGCAAGATCCGGATCGGATACCAGGCGGACGGCAAGCCGATGGAAGAGGAGATCTACGCCGCCGTCAGCCACTTCGTCATCGACCAGCCCGGCTCCATGCTCGCGCGCCCCCATTTCATCGACTACTGGTACGTCGACTACGTCTTCTCCTTCAAGGCCGAGCGCAAGAAGCTCGACGCCCGGGCCCGGATGTTCCAGACCATGATCTACTCCCTGAAGGTGAATCCGCGCTGGTTCGCCAAGGTCGTCAACGTGAAGGAGGCGCTGGCGCAGCAGGCCATCAAGGGCATCAAGGCCGTCGGGCGCATCGGCGAGACCGTGGCGCGGGCCGGAAGCGAGATGCGGGACGAGCAGATGCGCGACTGGGAGCGGCGTCAGCAGGTGCAGGAGAAGGTGGTCCAGAACTTCAGCGACCACATCCGAGGAGTGGAGAGATTCTACGATCCGCATGCCGAGAAGGAGGTCGAGCTGCCGGCCGGCTACGGCATGGCCTGGGCCAACAACCTTGGCGAGTACGTCGTCACCGACAGTCCCAGCTTCAACCCCAACGTCGGCTCCAACCTGCACTGGGAGCCGATGAAGCCCGCGAAGTGAGATGCAGCGAATCCGCGACCAGCGCGTGCTCGAGGCCATGCGGGCCGTGCCGCGCCACCTCTTCGTGGGCGCGGCCCTTCGGCCTTTCGCCTACGTCGACCGGCCGCTGCCCATCGGCGGCGGTCAGACGATCAGCCAGCCCTACGTCGTCGCCCTGATGGCCGAGGCCCTGCAGCTGAAGGGGGGCGAGCGGGTCCTCGAGGTGGGGTCGGGCTCGGGCTACGCGGCGGCGGTCCTGTCGCTCCTCTGCGCCGAGGTCTACGGGATCGAGCTCGACCAGAAGCTCCACGACCGGAGCGTGGAGGCCCTCCGGGAGGCGGGCCGTCCCAACGTCCAGCTGCGGTGCGGTGACGGATACCTCGGCTGGCCGGAGCAGGCCCCCTTCGACGCCATCCTCATGAGTTGCCAGGCCGAGGAGATCCCCGGGCCGCTGTGGGACCAGCTCGCCGAAGGCGGCCGCTTCCTCTACCCCAAGGGAGCCGCGGGCGGCGACCAGCAGCTGGTCCTCGTCACCAAGACGCCGACCGGGCCGGTCGAGAGGCGCCTGGCGCCGGTGGTCTTCGTCCCCATGCGAAGGCCCGGGTAGGTGCTCGGCGGGTCGCCTCGCCCGCCATCGCGCCGTCGGGGCCGGCGACCACGGCGATCGATCGGACGGCAGGCGCCGCCCGGGAAGGTCTCAGCGCGGGCGGCCGCCCAGGAGGGAGGGCAAGCCACCGCTCGGTGCCTCGATGTGGAAGCCGAAGCTGAAGTGGATCTCCCCCCGGGGGTCGAGGAGCCCCTGGGGCGGGTGCAGGAACGGCTGGGCGCTCGAGAAGGCATCGACGGCGGACTGGTCGAGGAAGGCGACGCCGCTCGATCGCGCCACCCGGACGTCCTTCAGCGCGCCATCCGCGGTGAGGGTGACCGAGAGGATGGTCGAGCGGTCGCTGCCGAAGAACCGTGCGCCACTGGGGTCGCGGGCGCGAATGGCGGAGCGCGGGTCCCAGCGCTCCGCCACCGCCTGCTTGATGCGGTTGAAGTAGCCGGCGTACTTCCACTCGCGGGTGTTGAGGAAGGTGGAGTCGCCGACGTCGGCTCCCTCCACGTGGTCGGGGAAGGCGTTGCCGGTGAGCTGATCGTAGAAGGCCGGCGACGGCTCGAGGATGGGCTGGCCGCCCGTTTGCTTCCGGCCGCCCTCGCCCCCCTCGCCGCCCTGTCCGGGCGGCTGCTGCGCGGCCGCGTCCGGCGGCGGGGTCACGGCCGGCCGTGCCCGGCGGAGCCCCTCGAGATCGAGGTTGGCGGCGAGCTTCCCGGGAGCGGCGCCCGACGGCTGCGCCTGCGGCGAGGGCGTGCCCGGCGTTCCGGGCGCGAGCCCGTCGCCCCCCGGCTTCCCGGGCGAGGGGGTGGCGGGCTGCGCCACCTTCTCCGGCGGCGCCACCGGTGCCCTGGCCGGCTTCGTGGCCTGGCCCGGCCTCGGGAGCGTGCGCTCGGCGCCGGCCTTGGCGAAGCGGGAGACGGTTTCCTTCTCCACCGAGTTGTTGCTCTCGGCAAGCCGGTGTGCGGCGTTCGGCACCTGGTCGTTCCCGGGAGCCACGTCCACGACCTGCTGCCGGGCGACGGCCTCCGGCGGGCGCTCGGGGGTCGGGGACGCGACCTTCGGAGGCTCGGGTGCCGGCCGGGCCGGCGAGGGGAGAACCGCAGGCGCAGGGGCGGCGCGGCGGGCCGGAGGCGGGGGGCGCGAGCCGTCGGTGATGTTCCGGTTGGCAGCCCACCGCTGAGCGGAGAGCGGCGTCAGATCGACGGGCCGGACCACCTTTCCGAGTGAATGCATCTCGGCCCAGCCGGAGCGAACCAGGTCGAGGATCACCACGTTGGCCACGAGCGACAGGACGACACCCGCGACGAGGCGCCAGCCCCGCCAGCCCCGCCAGGCGCGCCGCCGCCGCCGGCGCAAGGTGGGTCCCAGGTACGTCATGGCCCGGATCCTAACAGGCTCGGCGCCGGCCGTCCGGGCAGCTGCCCGGCGGGTGGGATGTCCGCGAGGTCAGGCCCGGATCGCGTCGGGGTCCTGCGCCGCCCGTCGCCTCGAAGGGCCGCCGGACCGGCCTTGCGGCACCCGGCGGGACGCTCGAGGCACGATGCCCACGGCACCCATCAGGGACCGGGCCGCGATGGCGCCTGCGCGTCGGGCTGCGCCGCGCCTTGCGGGGGAAGCGCCGCGGCGGCCTCCTTCGCGACCTCGCACGCCAGCCGGTCGTCCGGCGCCTCGCTGCCTCCCCTGGCGCACAGGGCCGCATAGCCGCGCAGGACCTCGGGGCAGTTGGTCGCTCCGGAGTAGGCGAACTCCTCCAGGCAGCGCTGGCGGAGGATCTCGGCGATGAGGAGGTTGGCGTCGCCCTCGCTGGGATCGTTCAGGCCCAGGAGGTCGGGGTTCTTGAGCATCGTGTCGCGGATGGGCCTCCGCACCGCGTTGAAGTCCTTGAGGGTCCCGCAGACCAGGCCGGCGCGCCCCACCAGCCGCCGCACGTACACCTCGATCACCTCCCGCGTCTCCCCTTGGTCCTTGATCCGGGCGTGGCGGCGCGCGACGCGGTCCACGCTGCGAGCGGCCCGCTGCAGGGCCCGGCAGTCGTCGGTTCCCCCGAGGGAGGTGAGGATGGCCAGGACCGCGGCGCGGTGCGCGTCGTCGAGCTGGTCGGCGGGGCTGCCGCGCAGCTCCTGCGAGAGCGATTCCTCGAGCATGATCATCGCCTTCTGGTCGTAGGCGGGGTCCCGCACGAATTCCTGGAGCAGCGCGTAGCCCACCAGCCGCTTGTCGGGGTTCGTCGCGTCGGTGGCGAGCATGCTGGTCTCGAAGAAGGCGCGGTACTTGTCGGCCTGGCTGGCGCGCGCGAACTCCTTGTTCCACTTCTCCTGGTCGCTGCGGGACTGCTGCTCCTGCTGCTGCTTGTTGGCGTAGGACTGGTAGGCGTTCACGAAGAAGCCAGCCAGGGCGACGTATCCGACGATCACCTGGCTCGCCAGGGCGACGCGCGACCCGCCCTTCCTGCGCTCGGCGCGGAGACGCACGACCTCCTCGGCGGCCTTCATGCGCTGCAGCTCCTCCAGCGACGCGCTGCGGGCGAGCTCGACCGGATCCTGGCTCGGGTCTGGCTGCCCGGGGGCGGGCGAGGTCGTCTCGGACATGCCGGAGAGCGTACCGCAAGTCCGCCGCGCCCGGGCCGGGAGGGAGGGGGAAGGGCGCCCGGAAGCGGGCGGCGATCCGCCCGCGCGCCGCGCGTGACGCCTGGAGGGAAACGTGTTCTCGTTCCCGGGGCGCACCCGCGCCCAACGCCCTCTCCGCCGAGCGAGCCATGATCCTCCTCAACCCGAAGAACCACCTCCGCCGCTACCCCGACGCGCGCTCGCGGGAGATCATCCTCGCGACCATCGGCTTCTTCGAGGCGAAGGGAAAGGCGAACCTTCGCAAGGACGACCTGGCGCGGACCTGGTACGCCGACTTCCTCGACTTCGTGCGGCGGGAGAAGGTCTTCTCGACCTTCCTGACCCCGGCGGCCCTCGGCGCGGACGGGGCCCGCTGGGACACCTGGCGGAACTGCGAGCTGAACGAGGTGCTCGGCTTCTACGGCCTGCCCTACTGGTACACCTGGCAGGTCTCCATCCTCGGGCTCGGGCCGATCTGGATGAGCGGTAACCAGGCCGTGAAGCGCAGGACGGCGCGGCTCCTCGAGCAGGGCGGGATCTTCGGCTTCGGGCTGTCCGAGAAGGAGCACGGGGCCGACATCTACGCGTCGGACATGGCGCTCGTCCCCGCAGGGGAGGGGAGGTACCTGGCCCGCGGGGACAAGTACTACATCGGCAACGGGAACGAGGCGGCGCTCCTCTCGGTCTTCGGGAAGGTCGCCGGAACGGACGAGTACGTGTTCTTCGCCGTCGACCCGAAGCGCCCGGAGTACCAGCTGGTGAAGAACGTGGTGGCGAGCCAGTCCTACGTGGCCGAGTTCGTGCTGCGCGACTACCCGGTGGGCGAGGAGGACATCCTCCTGCGCGGTCCGGCTGCCTGGGACGCGGCGCTGAACACGGTCAACGTCGGCAAGTACAACCTGGGCTGGGCCTCCATCGGAATCGCCACCCACGCCCTCTACGAGGCCATCCGCCACGCCGCGAACCGGCGCCTCTACGGCATGGCGGTCACCGACTTCCCTCACGTCAGGCGGATGTTCACCGACGCCTACGCCCGGCTCGTCGCCATGAAGCTCTTCGCCCTGCGGGCGGCGGACTACTTCCGATCGGCCTCGCGCGAGGACCGCAGGTACCTGCTCTTCAACCCGGTGGTGAAGATGAAGGTGACGACCGAGGGCGAGAAGGTGATCGACCTCCTCTGGGACGTCATCGCGGCCAAGGGCTTCGAGAAGGACACGTACTTCGAGATGGCGACGCGGGACATCCGGGCGCTGCCGAAGCTCGAGGGGACGGTGCACGTCAACATCGCGCTGATCGTCAAGTTCATGAAGAACTACTTCTTCGCGCCGGGGGCGTACCCGGAGGTCCCGCGGCGCGACGATCCTGCCGACGACGCCTTCTTCTGGGACCAGGGCCCGGCCAAGGGCCTGGGGACGATCCGCTTCAACGATCCGGCGCCGGTCTTTGCCTCGTGGAGCCAGCCCAACGTGGCCCTCTTCCGGGAGCAGGTGGCCGCGTTGCGGGAGATGCTCGCCCGCGCGACTCCGACCGAGGAGCAGGCGAAGGACGTCGATTTCCTGCTGGTCGTCGGCGAGCTCTTCACGCTCGTGGTCTACGCGCAGCTGGTCCTCGAGAACGCCACCATCTACGGGGCGGAGGGAGCCGACGGGGACACGGTGGACCAGATCTTCGACGTCTTCGTCCGCGACTTCTCCCGCCACGCGCTCGACCTGTACACGAAGCCGGCCTGCACGGCGGCCCAGATGCAGTACGCGCTGAAGATGGTCCGCAAGCCGGCCTTCGACGCCGCCCGGTACGACCGCGTCTGGACGACGGTCCACGGGCTGAAGGACGTCTACGAGATGAATCCCTAGCCGTCCTCCGGCGGCGAGCCGGTGCCGCCGCCCGGCGCGACTCCGGCCTCTCCACCTCGGCCGTCACCGCATCGACCTGCTCGCAGGCCCCCGAGCGGTGGAACGAGAGGTGCTTCAGCACCTCCGGGTCGACGTCGGCCCGCCAGTCGCGACAGGCGCAGACGACGAGCAGGAGCAGCCAGCCCTGCCGCACATCTGCTCACAAGGACTCCGGTTTCCTCCGGGCGGTCCTTGCCGCCTCCACGGAAGTGGGCGTACGACGCTCCGGCCCGGGCGTACCCCGTTCACGTGACACGTGACCGCGGGACACCCAGGCTCTCGGTTGCGTGCCGCTGGCCGCGGCTCGCTCCGAGGTGGAGGTGAACCAGGAGGGCGTTTCAGGAGGAGTCGTGAAGAAGCTCCAGGACGCAAAGCAACCATCCACCAGGAGGTCGGGAATGAAGAAGGGCCTTACCAACAGGCTGTTGCCGTGTGCAGCGACGCTGGGCCTCGCCCTCGCCGGGTGCGGCGGGTCGGCGGACGTGGCGCCCGGGCCGGAATCCACGGTGTCGGGCTTCGCGCAGACCGGTGCGCCGGTGAACGGCACCGTCTCCCTCAGCGACTCCTCCGCATCGGCGCAGTCGAGGACGGTCGCGCTCGACGGCAACGGGGCCTTCTCGTTCGACGTGACAGGGCTCACACCGCCGTACACGCTCGATGCCCGGTGGACGCACGGCGCTTCGAGCGCGAGGCTGACGGGCATGGCCTCGACGGGCTCGTCCACGGACGGCACCGTCTCGCTCAGCGACTCGTCCGCACCGCCGAAGGAGAGGAAGAGCGAGATCGAGCACGACGGCTCCTTCTCCTTCGACACCGGCGGGCTCACGCCGCCCTTCAGGCTCGAGGCCAGGTTCCGCCACAGGCCACACGTCCCCAGGGCCGTCGACGGCGCCTCGCTCTACGAGACGAGCTGCAGCGCGTGCCACGGCCCGCTCGCCACCAGCAACGTGAGGCGTGCCTCGGCCTCCGAGATCGGCTCTGCGATCCGGGAGAACGAGGGCGGCAAGATGGGCGCTCTCTCCAGCCTGACGCCGGGGCAGATCCAGGCCATCGCCGTCGCCTTGGCGGAGGAGCCGGGGCCGACTCCGACGCCTGCCCCCACGCCTGCCCCCACGCCCGCTCCCACGCCGGCTCCCACGCCAGCCCCGACGCCCACGCCGACCCCGCCGCCGCCCTCGGCCTGCACCTACACGTACTCCGGGTGGGGTGCGTGCCAGTCGACCAGCACGCAGGAGCGGACGGTGGTCTCGTCGGCGCCGGCCGGCTGCACCGGCACGCCGGCGCTGACGCAGGCGTGCACCTACGTCCCGCCGCCGCCGGTGCCGACCCCGCCGCCGCCCTCGGCCTGCACCTACACGTACTCCGGGTGGGGTGCGTGCCAGTCGACCAGCACGCAGGCGAGGACGGTGGTCTCGTCGG
>Ga0209253_10001205_pt1 | contig 22560 bp, 23 predicted proteins | sample FrelakmetBRP12BR_FD_187145 | JGI IMG/M metagenome (GOLD analysis project Ga0209253, IMG submission 187145) | Freshwater lake sediment microbial communities from the University of Notre Dame, USA, for methane emissions studies - BRP12 BR (SPAdes)... | ecosystem: Environmental > Aquatic >...
CAGCGTGCTCTTGCCGGCGCCGTTCGGGCCGACGAGCGCCAGCGTGCCCGGTGGCACCGTGCCGTCGCCGGGCGCAGTGGGCACGCTGCGCGCGAGCAGCGCGAGTGGCAGGCGGCTCGACTGCGCGGCGTCCTGGCCGGCGGGCAGCTGCTCGACGATACCGAGCGCCAGGTCGCGGGCAATGCCGAGGCGCGCCAGCTCATCGAGCGCCCGTGCCTTGTGCGGCTCGCGACGCGTGAAGTCGTTCCACGCGAGTGCGGCGAGCTGCGTCTCGAGCAACTCGCGCAGCCGGCGCACCTCCATGCCCAGGTCGCCGCGCTCCTCGACGAAGTCGGCGAAGGCTGGTTCGTCGGCCGATGCCTCGGCCTGCACCGCGGCCGAAGACACCGCCGTCGGTGACAGGCGCTCCTCGGCCTCGAAGTCCACCGCGGCGGTCACCTCGACGCCCTGCGGCACGCGCCGCGATGACAGGATGACTGCGTGGGGACCGAGCGCGTTGCGCACGCGCAGCAGGGCCTGCCGCATGTCCGGGGCGAGGTAGCGCTGCATCTTCAATTCGACAACCTCCTCCGCAGTCCCGGGTCAGCAACCCACCGCCGCGACCAGGCGCACGCGACGGTTGTCGGGGATCTCGTTCCACGCGAGCACCCGCAGGCCGGGGACGCTGGCCCGGGTAAAGCGCGCGAGCGCACTGCGCAGTGGTGGCGGCACCAGCAGCACGGCCGGCTCGCCGGCGCCGTCCTGGCGCCGCGTGGCGTCCGCGAGCCGCGCCTGCAGCCGCTCGGCGAGCCCGGGCTCGAGCACCGGCGCCCCGGACCCCGCGCTGGTCGACTGCAACAGCTGCTCGAGGTCGGGGTCCAGGGTGATCACCGGCAGTTCGTCGGCAGTTCCGGCGATGTCCTGGACGATCTGCCGGCCAAGCGCGACACGCACCTGTCCCAGCAGCGCCGCTGGGTCCTGAGTGCGGGGCGCATGCTCGGCGAGCGATTCGACGATCGCGCGAAGGTTGCGGATCGGCACCTGCTCGGCAAGCAGTCCTTGCAGCACGCGCACGACGGTGCCGAGCGGCAGCAACTTTGGAACCAGGTCCTCGACCAGCCGTGGCGCCGTACGCGCCAGCGAGTTCAGCATCTGCTGGACCTCCTCGTGGCCGAGCAGTTCGTGGGCGTGGCTCTGCAGCACGCTGTTCAAGTGCGTCGCGATGACCGTACTCGTGTCGGCCACCGTGTAGCCCAGCGTCTGGGCATGCTCGCGCTGCCCGGGTTCGATCCACGTGGCCGGTAAGCCGAATGCCGGGTCCCGCGTCTCGATGCCCTCCACCCGGCCGAACACGCGGCCCGGGTCGATGGCGAGCTGGCGTTCCGGATGTACCGTGCCACCACCCACGGTCACGCCGCCGAGGCTGATGCGATACGCGTTCGGCGCCAGCTCGAGGTTGTCGCGGATGTGCACGGGTTGCAGCAGGAAGCCGAGCTCCTGCGACAGCTTGCGGCGCGCCCCCTTGATGCGCGCCAGCAGGTCGCCGCCCTGCGCGCTGTCGACCAGCGGCACGAGCCGGTAGCCGACCTCGAGGCCGATGAGATCCAGCGGCTGCACGTCGTCCCACGTGAGTTCGCGCATCTCCGTCACGGCCGGCGCGGCGGCGGCTGGCGTCGCCGGTTCCGCGGCTGCCGGCCTCAGGCCGCGACGACTGACGTACCAGGCGCCCACCGAGCACAGCGCGGCCATGCCCAGGAACGCGACGTTCGGCATGCCGGGAATCAAGCCCATCACGCCGAGGATGCCCGCGGCCACGCCGAGCGCCTTCGGGTTGCCGATCAACTGCGTGCGCAGCTCGCCGCCCATGTCGAGCGGGCGCGACATGCGCGTGACGATGATGGCGACCGCCGTCGACAGCAGCAATGCCGGGATCTGCGCGACCAGGCCGTCGCCGATCGTGAGCAGGGTATAGACACGCAGCGCGTCGCCGAAGGCGAGATCGTGGTTGAGCGTGCCGATGGCGAGCCCGCCGACCAGGTTCACGAGCAGGATCAGGATGCCGGCCACGGCATCGCCGCGCACGAACTTGCTGGCGCCGTCCATCGAGCCGTAGAAGTCGGCCTCCGAGCGCACCTCGGCGCGGCGCACGCGCGCCTCGTCCTGCGTGATGAGGCCGGCGCCGAGATCGGCGTCGATTGCCATCTGCTTGCCGGGCATCGCATCGAGCGTGAACCGGGCGCTGACTTCGGAGACGCGCCCGGCGCCCTTGGTGACGACGATGAAGTTGATGATCGTGAGGATGATGAACACGGCCGCGCCCACGGCGTAGTCGCCACCGACCACGAACTCGCCGAACGACTCGATGACGTGGCCGGCCGCCGCAGTGCCCTCATGGCCGTGCAGCAGCACCACGCGGGTCGAAGCGACGTTGAGCGCGAGGCGCAGCAGCGTCGCGAGCAGCAGCACGGTCGGGAACACGCCGAAATCAAGCGGACGGGCCACGTAGACGACCGCCATCACGATGATCACGGACAGCGCGATGTTGAACGTGAACAGCCCGTCGAGCGCCAGCGGGTGCAGCGGGACGACCATCATCGCGAGCAGCGCGAACAGGAACAACGGCGCGCCCAGGCCAAGCCGCAGCAGGCTCATCACGTCGATACGTTGTGCGCGAGCTTCCATCTCCGCCAGTCACGAGCAAGAACCGTGCCGTCGATCGGCGACGGAATGCCGACGCGCGGCCCGCTCAGGGCTCCAGCGGCAGCTCGATGCGAGGGGTGGCCGGCGTCGGGGCGCCGGAGGCGCGCGCGGCGCGCAGCTGGAACACGTAAGCGAGCACCTGGGCCACGGCAGCGTAGAGGCGGGCCGGGATCTCGTCGCCGAGGTCGCATGCAGTGTGCAGGGCGCGCGCCAGCGGCGGCGCCTCGAGCAGCGGCACGTCGTGCTCGGCGGCCACGGCGCGGATGCGCGCCGCAACGAGGTCGCGCCCCTTCGCGACCACGACCGGCGCGCGCGAGCGCGATTCGTCGTAGCGCAGCGCCACCGCGTAGTGCGTCGGGTTCGTGACGACCACATCCGCCCTGGGCACTTCCTGCATCATGCGGCTGCGGGCGATGACCTGCTGGCGGGTACGGATCCTGCCGCGCACTTCGGGATTGCCCTCGTTCTCGCGCACTTCGTCGCGCATTTCCTGGCGCGTCATGCGCAGGTCGCGCTGGTGCTGCCACAGCGAAAGCGGTGCGTCGACCGCTGCGATCAGCACCGTCGATCCCGCCAGCGCGATCAGCGCGAGGCCGGCGAGTCCCATCGCATGCCCGATCGCGAGTTCGAGCGGTTCGTTGCCGAGCGCCAGCAGCGCGTCGGACTGGCTCCAGAGCACCAGGACACCCGTCCCGCCCACGACGGCGAAGCGTGCGAGCGATTTCGCGAGTTCGATCAGCCCCGTCACCGAGAACAGCCGCTGCAAGCCACGGACCGGATCGAGTCGCTCCCAGTTCGGGCCCAGCGCCTCGGAGCTGAAGTTCCAGCCGCCGATCAGGAGCGGCGCGAGCAGCGCCGCCACCAGCGTCAGCCCGAACAGTGGCGCGCAGATGAGCAGTGCTTCGCCGACAGCCCGTCCGAACGCCAGTGCGGGCATCCCTTCGTCGAGCGCCTCGGCCCGGGTGAACGTGAACGCATCGCGCATCATGCCGAGCAACCGGCCGCCCACGACGCCGCCGAGGCCGTACAGTCCGACGCCCGCCGCCAGCAGCACGGCCGCGGAGGTCAGGTCGCGCGAACGCGGCACTTCGCCGCGGCGACGCGCTTCCTCGATGCGGCGCGGCGTCGCGCGTTCGGTCCGCTGGTCGCGATCCTGCTCGGCCACGGCTCAGTTCACCGCGCCCAGCCGCCCCAGCAGGACGAAGGCGGCATCGATCAGTTCGACGAAGCCGCTCTGGACCGCCGGCAGGCCGAACAGCACGATCACCAACCCGAACAAGACCATCGCCGGGAAGCCGACGGCAAACAGGTTGAGCGTGGGGGCCGCGCGACTCACGACGCCGAGCGCCAGGTTCGCGACCAGCAGCGCGGTCATGCCGGGCAACGCGACGCGCAGCGCCCCGGCGAACAGCTGCGAGCCCCATGCGGCAACGGTCCACCATGTCTCCGCGCCCGGTGCCGCGCCTGCGACCGGCATGCGCTGGAAGCCGCCGACCAGAGTTGCAACCAGCGCCACATGGCCGTCGAGCGCCAGGAACGTGAGCGTCACCAGCACCATGTAGAACTGGCCGAGCACCGCGGTGCCGGTGCCGCGCAGCGGGTCGACGTTGAACGCGAAGCCGAGGCCCATGCCGTTGGCGAGCAGTTGTCCGCCCATGGCGAGCGCGTCGAACGCCACCTGCAGGACGAAGCCCGTGGCGGCACCGATCAGCACCTGGTGGATCGTGATCACCACGCCCTCCATCGACAGCGGCTTGACCAGCACCGGTGGCAACAGCGGCAGCACCAGGGCCGTGATTGCCACCGCCAGGAGCACGCGCACGCGGGCCGGCACGAACCGCGCGCCGAAGATCGGCGCCACCATCAGGCAGGCCCCGATGCGCACGAACGGGAAGTACGCGTGCGCGATCCAGGCCTCGATCTGTCCGGGCTCGAGCGCGAGCACGGCGCGCCTCAATTCACCAGCGACGGGATGCTGGTGATCAGGTTGCGCGTGTAGCCCACCAGCACCTTGAGCATCCATGGCCCGGCCAGCGCCAGCGCAGCCGCCACGCCGAGCAGCTTCGGGATGAACGACAGCGTCATCTCATTGATCTGCGTCGCCGCCTGGAACACGCCGACCAGCAGGCCGACGGCCAGCGCGGCCAGCAGCAGCGGCGCCGCCAGCAGCAGCGTCACTTCGAGGGCGTGGCGACCGATCGTGAGCACGGCTTCGGGGGTCATCGGTAGAAACTCGCGGCGAGCGAACCCATCACGAGCGACCAGCCGTCGACGAGAACGAACAGCATGATCTTGAAGGGCAGCGAGATGAGCACGGGAGAAAGCATCATCATGCCCATGGACATCAGCACGCTCGCGACCACGAGGTCGATGATCACGAACGGGATGAACAGCAGGAAGCCGATCTGGAACGCCGTCTTGAGCTCGCTGGTGACGAACGACGGCACCAGCACGCTGAGCGGCACGTCCTCCGGGCGCTCGTAGCCATCGCCGCCGGCGATGGCCACGAACGCCGCAATGTCGCGCTCGCGGGTCTGCTCGAGCATGAAGGCCTTGAGCGGCGCGACCCCCCTCGCGAGCGCTGTCGTGGTGTCGATGGCGCCGGCAGCGTACGGGTCGACGGCCTCGGCGCGGATGCGCTCGACCACCGGCGCCATCACGAACAGCGTGAGGAACAGTGCCAGGCCGACCAGCACCTGGTTGGGCGGCGCCTGGCCGGCGCCGAGCGCCTGGCGCAGGATGGCGAGCACGATCACGATGCGCGTGAACGCCGTCATCATGAGCAGCGCCGCGGGCAGGAACGTGATCGCGGTCATCAACGCGAGCAACTGGATCGTCAGTGTGTAGGTCTGGCCGCCGCCGGGCGCCGTCTCGACCGTCAGCGCCGGGATGCCGGGCGCCGCGGCGCAGACGAGCCCCGGCAGCAGCAGCGCGAGCAGGCCCAGCAGCCGCGCGGCGCCGCTCACGGTTGCCCGCTTCCCGCGCCCGGCCAGCACTTCAAGGCACGCACGCTGCCCGGTGCAACGCCGATCAGTACCTGCTTGCCGGCGACGTCGATCAGCACGACCCGCTCGCGCGGCCCGACCGCCACCTCGCCCACCACCGCCAGCCCCGCGCCAGGCCGCGTGCGCTGCAGCCCGCGCGTACGGCGCAGCAGCCACGCCGTCAGGAACACGGCGGCCAGGACCAGCAGCAGCGACAGAGTGACCTGCGTGAGCCCGGCCGCCGGGGCGGGCATCGTCTCGGCGGCGGAAGGCGCTGCGAACGGGCGCGACGGTGCGACGGGATCGGCCGCGTGGCACCACGCCGGCCATGCGGCGCAGCAGAGCACGAGGAGTCGCGCGCCAGTGCTCATCGCAGTTTGCGCAGCCGCTCGGCGGGGCTCACCACGTCCGTGAGACGGATGCCGAACTTGTCGTTGACGACGACCACTTCGCCGTGTGCCACCAGCGTGCCGTTCACGAAGACGTCGAGCGGTTCGCCGGCCGCGCGATCGAGCTCCACGACCGATCCCTGGTTGAGCTGCAACAGGTTGCGGATGCTGATGCGCGTCTGGCCCACTTCCAGCGACAGCGTGACCGGCACGTCGAGGATCACGTCGAGGTTGACGTCGCGCACGGCGTCGGACGGGGGCGCGCCGCCGGTCAGTTCGTCGAACTTCGCCGCCTCCGGCACCGGTTGCGATTCGGGCGTAGCGTTCATGGTTTCCTCGCAGGGGACGGTGGTTCGGGCAGCGGGCGGCCGCCCCGCAGGCGTTCCTCGATGCGCACGGCGTGCAGGCCACGCGAAAGTCCGCAGGTGCCTCGGAACAGCGGCACGCCTTCGGAGCAGAGGGTGATCCGCCCCGCGAAATCGCAGGGCAGCACGTCACCTGCCTTCAGGTCGAGCAACTGCCCGAGTGTGACCCGCGCGCTGCCGAGCACCGTGCCAAGCGTGAGCTCCGCGTCCTCGATTTCCTCGCGCAGCGCCTGCGCCCAGCGCGCATCACCCTCGACCCGGTCGCTCTGCACGCCCGCCTCGAGCATGTCGCGAAGCGGCTCGATCGCCGCATACGGCAGCGTGAAGTGCAGTTCGCCGCCGCCGCCCTCGAGCTCGACGCGGAGGCGCGTGATCACGACCGATTCAGTCGGGCTCGCGATGGTGGCGAAGTGGGGATTGATCTCGAAGCCCACGACCTCGGGTTCGATCGCCAGCACCGGCGACCACGCCTCCTTGAGGTCGGCGATGGCGCGCGTCACGAGGCGGTCGATGATGCGTCGTTCGGTGGGCGTGAAGTCGCGGCCCTCGACGCGCGCGAAACGCCCGCTTCCGCCGAAGAAGTTGTCGACCACGGTGAACACCAGCCGTGGGTCGAGTGCGATCAGGCCGGTGCCGTGCAGCGGTGCGAACTTGACCATGTTGAGGCTCGAGGGCACCTGCACGGTCGTGACGTAGTCGCCGTAGGGCCGGATCTCGACCGGGGCCACGGTCACGTCGATCGAGCGGCGCAGCAGGTTCAACAGGCTGGTGCGGAAGAAGCGCGCGAAGCGCTCGTTGATCATCTCCAGCGTGGGCATGCGGCCACGCACGATGTGCTCCCGCTGCGCGATGTCGTAGGCGCGCACCTCGCCGGGCACGGCGGCCGCGCCGGTGTCGACCCTACCTCTGCCCACGCCGTCCAGCAGCGCGTCGATTTCCTCCTGGCTCAGTACGCCGCGCGCGCCCATCGTGCCACCGTCACTGCATCACGAAGCTGGTGAAGTAGAGATCCTCGAGCGTGGCACCGTCGCCGCCCTGCGCCGCCACGACCTTGCGCAACTCCTCGAGGGCACTGCGTCGCAGTGCTTCCTTGCCCTCGCGCGTCGCGAGCGATTCGTAGGATCGGCCCGCGAACAGCAGCAGCAGGGCGTTACGTACCACGGGGTCGTGACGCTTCAGGAGCTCGATGGTCGCCGCATCGCGACTCATCGCCTGCGCGGCGATCTGCAGGAAGCGCACCTGGCCGCTGGCCTGGAAGTTGACGACGAACGGCGGATCGAGCGCGACGTAGATCGGCTCTGCGGCGGATGCGGCCGGGGCTCCACCGTCGACGCCGGCCTCGTGCTCGCCGCTGCGACCGAGGAACCACCAGGCCGCTGCGCCGCCCGCACACAGCACGATCACGACGATTGCGACGATCAGCGGCAGGCGTTTCTTCTTCGCTGGCGCGGCGGTTTCGTCTGGATTCAGGTCGGCCATCGCTGGTCGCTCTCGTCGGACTGCGGGTTGCACGACGAGTCAAGCAAGCGCCATGCCAACGGCGGGCGCCTGGAATTTGGCGCTCCGGAGCTCAGGCGTACTCGTCAACCAGGCCCCGGCCTGCATCGAGCTGCGACAGCACGACGCGCGACTCGGCGTTCGCCTCCGGCCGCGCCGCCCCGCCGGCTGACGACCCTTCGCGTCGGTCGGTGCCACCGGGAGCCTCGCGCTGCACGCCGGTCTCGCCGAGGCTGACGCCGACCGAGGCGAGCATGTCACGCAGGCGCGGCAATGCGTCGGCCAGCGCGGCGCGCGTATCCGGGTGTGCCGCCGTGAACCAGACGCTGGCGCGCTCGTCGGCGAGGTCGATGCGCACCTCGATCGGCCCGAGGTGCTCGGGCGAAACGCGCAGCGTCGCGGCCGAGGCGCCGCGCTCGATCAGCAGCCGGACCTCGGTCCCGAGCGAATCCTGCCAGGCCCGTGTCCCGAGGGCGCCGGACAGCGTACGCGGGTGCGCGATGAGCGACGCGCCATCGCGCAGGGCCGCGACCTGCGCCAGCTGCGTGGCGGCGCCGGCGAATGCGCCGCCGCCATCGCGCTCCGACGTCGCGCTGAACTCCTCCGCCGAGACCAGCCCCGCGATTGCGTCGGCCGCCTGGGCAACCGGGTCCGTCACGTCCAGAGTCGCGTCGATCGCCCCCCCTGACGGAAGCGGCCCGGTCGTGGCCTGCGGCGGCCGCGTACCGGACTGCAGCATCGCCAGCACGGGCACGGCGACCGATGACACATCCGCTGGCAACGTGACGACGCGTTCGGGCAGCCGCTCTGGCTGCGGTACGTCTGCGGTCGGGTCGAGTGGCACGATCGCGAGGGCGCGCAGTGGCACCGGTGCATGCCCCCCCCGGCCGGGCGCGATCGCGAGCGCGGCGGCTCCTGCCGGATCAGGGCTGGTGGACGGGCCAATTCCAGGCGATGGCGCGCGCCCGGCCGATGTCGTGGGGACAGCCACGGCAGCACTGCGCAGGTCGGCTGCCACGAGCGCGAGCACGTCAGCAGCCAGTTCGGCAGCCGGTTCCCCGTCCGGTGGCAGCGCGTTCTCCGGACGCACCAGCGTCCCCTGCGCCGTCACCGCCGCCGTTGCGCCCGTCTCCCGGAACAGGAGCGCCGGGAACGCTGTGCTCCCGTCGCCGGCAGCGGTCTCGGTCGCGGGACTCCCAAGCGGCTGGCCGTCTTGAGTCGGAACGCTCGTAATCGTTGCCATGTGTACCACGCTGTGCCTGCCCTGTTCAGTCGAACGTCAGCCCGGACCGCGCCCGGCGTCCTCGTCCGTGCGTGACCCGCGGAAGGATCCCAATGCCCGCTCGTCCAGTTCCCGCTGCTCGCGCCGCTCAAGCGCGCGGCGATCCGCCGTAGCCGACTGCTCGAGCACCTTGCCGACGGCACGGCGCCGCGCCGAGAGCGCGAGCCATTGCTCCCGAGCCGCCTCGCGAGCCGTCACGGCGCGCTCCAGCATGGAGCGCTGCTGGCCGACCGCCTGGTCGAGGCGAGCGAGGAACGACTGGAAGTCGCGCAGGCCGGCCGCTCCGATGCCGTCCGCGACGCGCTGCTGCAGGCCGACGCGGTACTCGCGCTCGTACGCTTCGAGCTGCGCGAGCCGTGCCTGGCAGTCGACGGCGTCGCGCTCGGCATCGGCCAGGCGTCGCGCGGCCGCGCGCTCCGCCTCGAGCGCGAGTTCATGCACGGGTTCGAGGCGCTTGCGCCGCGTCACGCCCGCTCATCCGGGCGCGCGCCACCGAGCACGGCCTCGAGCGCGGCGACGCTCTCGTCGAAGGTCACCCGCTGCCGCATGTCCTGCTGCAGATAGTGCTCGACGCGCGGCCAGAGCGCGATCGCCTCGTCCACCCTCGGATCGCTGCCGCGCTGGTAGGCCCCGATCGCGATCAGGTCGCGGTGGCTCTCGTAGGCGCCAACGACGCGACGGAAACGGCGCGCCAGCTCGAGATGCGGCGCCGCCACGATCTCGTGCATCACGCGGCTCACCGACGCCTCGACGTCGATCGCGGGAAATCGACCGGCATCGGCGATGCGGCGCCCGAGCACGATGTGGCCGTCGAGGATCGCGCGCGCGGAGTCGGCGATCGGGTCGGCGTGATCGTCGCCCTCGACCAGCACCGTGTAGAAGGCGGTGATCGAGCCGCCGCCGCCGATGCCGTTGCCGGCTCGCTCGACGAGTTGCGGCAGGCGCGCGAACACCGATGGCGGATAGCCCTTGGTGGCCGGCGCCTCGCCGATGGCGAGGCCGATCTCGCGCTGCGCCTGCGCGAACCGCGTGAGCGAGTCCATCAGCAGCAGGACGTTCGCGCCCTGGTCGCGGAAGTGCTCGGCGATCGCGGTGGCGAGCCACGCGCCGTGCAGGCGCATGAGGGGCGGGTGGTCGGCCGGGGTGGCGACCACGACGGCGCGCGCGAGCCCGTCGGGACCGAGGATGCGCTCGACGAATTCCTTCACCTCGCGGCCGCGCTCGCCGATCAGGCCGACCACGGTCACATCGGCTGCCGTGTAGCGCGCCATCATGCCGAGCAGCACGCTCTTGCCGACGCCACTGCCCGCGAACAGGCCGATGCGCTGGCCGCGCCCGATGCTGAGCAGGCCGTTGATGGCACGCACGCCGACATCGAGCGGCTGCGTGATCGGCAGGCGCAACAGCGGGTTGACGGTCGTGCCGGCGAGGCGCACGTGTGCCGAGGCCTCGATCGGTCCGCGCCCGTCGAGCGGACGGCCCGCGCCGTCGACGACGCGGCCGAGCAGGCGTGGGCCGACGGCGGCCTGTCCTGCGCGGGCGCGCGGAATCACGCGTGCCCCTGCGCGCAGGCCCTGCAGGTCGCCGGTGGGCATCAGGTAGAGGCGCTCCGCGCCGAAGCCGACGACCTCGGCCTCCACCGGTGCGCCATCGATCGTGCGGATCTCGCAGCGGTCGCCGACTGCCGCCATGCAGCCGGTCGCCTCGAGCGTGAGGCCGATCATGCGCGTCAGCCGTCCCTCGACCGGTAGTGGCGGCGCGCTCGGAACAAGCTCGCGGCGACGGGCGAGGCCGCCCGCCCATGCGCGCACGCGGGACTCCCGGACCGCGCTCACGGGCGAGGCTCCTCGGGCTCTCCCGCCGCGCGCTCATCGCCCAGGACGTGCGCGATCACCGCGCCGACGCGCGTCTCGAGCCGCGCGTCGATGGTCGAATTCTCGGCGACCACCCGGCAACCGCCGCGTCCCATCATCGGATCCTCCGTGATCGCCCAGACGCGGCCAGCCCCACTGTCGACGAGGCGCTCGCGAACCAGAGCCGCGTCCTCCGGATGCAGCAGCACGCGCACGTCGCGTGCCGCCGCCGGCAGCAGTGCGACGGCCTCGCGGATCGCGCCGATCACGTGCGCCGGCTCGGTGCGCAGCTCGCGCCGCACCACCTGCCGTGCGATCGCGCACGCGAGTTCCGCGAGTTCGCGCTCCACCGACATGTCGAGCTCGGCGAGTGGTCGCACGAGCGTCACCAGGATCGCGTCCAGCCTCGCCACCTGCTGGTCGAGCGCGCGCAACCGCGCCGCCTGCTCCTCGTCCGCTGCCGCGCGGCCCTGCGCGAGGCCCTCGTCGTAGCCGACCTGCCACGCCCGCCGGTCGGCGGCATCGAGCTCTGCGGCATCGAGCTCGCGGCGACGGTTGGCCACCGGGCCGGAGACCTCGGGTGGAACCCAGCGTACGGCGCCAGCGCCCGCGTCAGACATACTGGCCGCCGCGGCCGCCGAGCATCAAGGTGCCCTCGCCGGCCATCTTGCGCGCCACGGTGAGGATCTCCTTCTGCGCGGCTTCCACGTCCGCCAGGCGCACCGGGCCGCGCGCCTCCAGGTCGTCCTTGAGCATCTCGGCTGCGCGCTGCGACATGTTGCGGAAGATCTTCGCCTTGAGTTCCTCGTCGGCGCCCTTGAGCGCGAGCAGCAGCGACTCACTCTGCACCTGGCGCAGCAGCTCCTGCATGCCGCGGTCGTCGACCCCGAGCAGGTTGTCGAACACGACCATCAAGTCCTCGATGCGTGCGACGAGGCCCTCGTCGACCTTGCGCATGTGTTCCATCACCGTGTTCTCGGCGCCCGCCTCCATCATGTTGAGGATGCTGGCCGCGGCCTTGGGCCCGCCGAGGCTGGTCGGGCCGCCGCGCCCGCCACCGGCAAACTGCTTCTCCACGATCTCGTCGAGTTCGCTCAGCGCACCAGGCTGCAGGCCGTCGAGCGTGGCGATGCGCAGCACGACGTCGGCGCGCAACCACTCCGGCAGGTGCCCGAGCACCGCCCCGGCCTGGTCGGGCTCGAGGTAGGCGAGCACGATCGCGATGATCTGCGGATGCTCGTTGCGGATCATCTCGGCGATGGTGCGGGGTTCCATCCACTTGAGCGACTCGAGGCCCTTGCTCGCGCGGCCGAGCTGGATGCGGTCGATCAGACCGCCGGCCTTCTCCTCGCCGAGCGCGTCGGTGAGCACCTTGCGCACATAGTCGTCGGATCCGATGCCGACCGAGGTCTCGTTCTCGACGTTGCGTGCGAAAGTGTCGAGCACGGCCATGACTTCGTCGCGGGATACCTTCGCGAGCTGCGCCATCGCCGCACCCACGCGTTGCACGTCCCTGGCCGCCATGTGCCTGAGCACCTGCGCGGCGCCCTGCTCGCCGAGCGTCATCAGGAAGATCGCGGCGCGCTCCGTGCCGCTGCGGCGTGCCGCGGCCTTACCCATCGCTGTTCACCCAACCCTTCACCACCTGCGCCACGCGCTTCGGATCCTGCGTGACGAGTCCGCGTGCCTGCGCGAGCTGCTGCTCGTAGCCGATGGCGGGCGGCGGCGCTCCGCCTGGCACGGCCTGCGCCGTCGCGAGCGTCGCCCCGAGGGGCAGCGACCCGCCGCGCACGGGCCCGACCAGGCTCCGCAGCAGCGGCCGCACCACCAGCAGCAGCAGGACGATCACCACCACGGCTCCCAGCACGAGGCGTGCGACGTCGCGCAGCAGCGGCTGCTGCCACAGCGGCACGTCCGCCGCCACCGGGACCTCGCCCGGCTCGAGGAACGAGGCATTGACCACATTGACGCTGTCGCCGCGCGTCGCGTCGAAGCCCACCACGTCCTTGACCAGCTGCGTGACGTTGGCCAGCTGCTCGGGCGCGAGCGGACCGGAGACCGGTTGCCCGTCGGGCCCGGCGCTCTTCACATGGTCGACCAGCACGGCGACCGTGACGCGGCGCACGCGCCCCGGGGGCTGCCGCGAGTACGACAGCGTCCGGTCGATCTCGAAGTTGCGTGTGCTTTGTCGCGAGCTACTCACCGGGCCTGCGGCCGCCACGGTCGCCGCGCCGCCGTCCGCGACCGGCGTCCCGCTCGCCGGTCGCGCAGGCGCCGACGTCGCGCCTGCGCCCGCAGCAGCACCGGGTGGCAGCGCCACGCCGGCCTGGGGCGGTTGGTTGGTGAGCGCGCCAGGGATGCCGCCGACGCCCGCGAACGGCGCCTGCGCGGTCTGCTCAGCGAGCTGCTCGCTGCGCGCGATCTGGCTGTCCGGCCGGTACTGCTCTCGCGCTTCCTCCATGGCACCGGCGTCGAGGTCGACGGCCACCTGTGCGCGCACGCGACCGGCGCCCACGAGCGGCGCGAGCAGTTCCTCGATGCGGTCGATGTAGGTCTCCTCGAGTCGCCGCGCCGCCTCGAGTTGCGCATCGGCCCCGGCTGCAGCCCCGTTCCGCGGCGCCGACAGCAGGTGCCCGTTCTGGTCGACCACGGTCACCTGCTCGGCCTCGAGCTCCGGGATGCTCGAGGCGACGAGGTGCACAATGCCACTCACCTGCTCAGGCTCGAGGCGCCGGCCCGACTTCAGGCGCAGGAACACCGACGCGCTCGGTGCGCGCCGGCTGCGTATGAAGGCCGACTGGGGTGGCACCGCGAGGTGCACCCGCGCCGCCTCGACCGCCTGCAGGCTGGTGATCGTCCGCGCCAGCTCGATCTCGAGCGCATGGTGGTAGCGCGCCGCCTCCATGAACTGGCTCACGCCGAACCCGGGATCCTTGCGGATCAGCTCCAGGCCGGCGCCGTCGCCCGCCGGCAGCCCTTGGGCGGCGAGGCGCAGGCGCGCGTCGCTGATGCGATCCTGCGGCACGAGGATTCCGCCCGATGCGGCGTCCACCTTGTACGGCACGTTGGCCGACTGCAGGGCCTGCGCGACGTCGTTGGCGTCACCCGGGCTCAGGCCGCCGTAGAGGAGGCCCCAGTTCGGGCCCTGCGACCACAGCACGACCGTCACGCCAGCCGCGACGGCGGCCGCGATGCCGACCAGCACGAGCAACGGGCGCAGGCCGCTGGCGAGCCGGGCGACCGCGGGCGAATCGAGCTGCACGAGGGGAGGGTTGGCCATGGTGCTGGGTTCGAGCGGACGTCAGGGCGTCAGATCGGCATGTTCATGATGTCCTGGTAGGCGCTGATGAACCGGTTGCGCACCTCGACCAGGGCGCGAAACGACACGCTGGCCTTCTGCGCCTCGATCATCACCTGAGGCAGCTCGAGGCCGGGCTCCCCCCGCTCGAACCGCGTGACGAGCCCGGTTGCATGCTGCTGGCGCGCGTTCACCTCGTCGATGCCGCGCCTGAGGACGTCGGCGAAGCTCGGCCCCGACGCGGCCTCTGCACCGGGGGCCGCACCGGGTTGCGCAGTCGACTGTGCCTGCACGGCGCGGATCTGCGCCAGCACCTGCTGGATGGCGAACTCGCTCATGGGATGGCTTCCTTGGTGAGGTCGTAGCCGGCGGCCCGCAGCCGCGCGAGCTTGTGGCGCAACGTGCGCGAGCTGATGCCGAGGCGCTGCGCGGCGGCCTCGCGCCGGCCGCCCTCGACACGCAGCGCATCGAAGATCAGCTCGCGCTCGGTGGTCGCGAGGCCGCCGGCGAGGTCGAAGCGCGGCGGCGGCGCAACGGGCCCGTTCGGCATGCACAGTGGTGCGGCAGGCGGCGCCGCTTCGAAGAGGACGTGCGCCACCTCGATCACCGGACCGTTGCACAGCACGAGCGCGCGCTGCATCAGGTTGTCGAGCTCGCGGACGTTGCCCGGCCAGCAGTAGGTGAGCAGCAACTGCGCTGCATCGGCCGATAACGCCGGGATGCGCGACCCCGGCTGGCAGTGGTGCGCCAGCAGCAGCATTGCGAGCGGCAGGATATCCTCACGGCGCTCGCGCAGGGGCGCGAGCTCGATCGGGAACACGTTGAGACGGTAGAACAGGTCCTCGCGAAAGCGTCCGGCCGCGACCTCTTCTCGCAAGCGACGATTCGTCGTGGCGAGCACGCGGACATCGAGCGCCACCGGCGCGCGGGCGCCGAGCCGCTCCACCTCACGCTCCTGCAGCACGCGCAGCAGCTTGGCCTGCAGGCCGACGGGCATCTCCGAGACCTCGTCGAGCAGCAGCGTGCCGCCCTGCGCCTGGCCGAACTTTCCCGGGTGCGCGGCGAGCGCGCCGGTGAATGCACCGCGCTCCCAGCCGAACAGCAGCGACTCGAGCATGCTCTCCGGGATGGCCGCGCAGTTCACCGCGACGAACGGCCCGCCGGCCCGCTTCGACTGCCGGTGCACGTATTGCGCGAGCACCTCCTTGCCGGTACCCGATTCGCCGCTCAGCAGTACCGTGCAGTCGGTCGCGGCGACACGTCGCGCGAGGTCGAGCGCGTACAGCGATGCCGGTGCCTGCGCGACCAGCTCGCGCTGGCCGGTGCCATTCGGCAGTCGGATCGAAGTGGGCCGGTGTGCAGTTTCCAGCATGTTCCAGGCGACGGCACGTCCAGATACTGACGCTCGTGGAACTAGAGCAAGAACCATGCCGGGTCGAAGCGGGGCCCACGCGGGCGCCCGCGGTGGCCGCCGCCGCGCAGCGCGTCAACAATCCGACACGCGATCGGCGCAGACGCCAGCGATGCTCAGCGGGGGCGGCGCGACTCGGCGACGTGCCGGCGGTGCCGGCGGAAGGCGAGTTTCTCAATGAGGTCGGCGACAGGATCGGATAGCGCATGGAAGCGCACGCGCGTGCGACCCTCGGAATCGCGCCCGGAGACGCGCGAGGGAAACGAAAGCGGGCGCGGCAGCATCGGTCGAAGGTACAGGTGCAGCACGCCCTCGGCCCCGACTTCGAGCGGGCTCGCCGCCAGGAACGTCGCGCCGAGCGCGTTGAACCGCACGCGCGTCGGCGACGGCCGCTGCAGGTCGCGGCTCGCGAGCTGCGCGACCAGGTCGAGCAGCAGGGTCAGCTTGAAGTCGAGGCGCGCGAGCTCCGCCGCGAGCAGTGGCGATTCGTCCTGCTTCTCCCGCGAGAGCGACTGCGGCTCATCCATCGCCGAGCAGGCATGCAGCAGGCTGAGGTTGGCGTCCTCGAAGCTCGCCGCGAGCACCGCGTCGACCCGTGCGCCGAGCGATTGCCACATGAGCGGAATGACGTCCTCGTAGGCGAGCTCGTCGTAGAGGATGGCGGTATCGGTCAGGTCGGTCATGCGGCTGCGCTCGCTCAGGGCACCGTCGGTGCGGCAGCAATCGCCGCCCATGCCTCCCGCAGTTCGCCCAGCAACGCCGCGACCTCATCGAGTATGCGCACGTCGCCCGACGCGCTGGCGGCCAGCAGCCGGCGGCTGGCGTAAGAGTACAGGTCGTCGAGGTTGGCGGCGAGCGGGCCGCCTTTCTCGAGGTCCAGCGAACCACGCAGCTCGTCGAGGATGGCGATCGCGCGACCGATCGCTGCGCTCCTCTCGGCAGCCTTGCCGTGCTCAGAGCAGCCGCGCGCCTGGCGAACGCGCTCGAGCGCGCCGTCATACAGCATCACCACGAGCCGGCGTGGGTCATCGACGGCGACGCTCGTCCACGCTGCCACGCTCTGGTAGGCGGAAGCGCCGCCCGCACTGAGGCGGATACCCATAGTCCCTTCCCCTCCATCGCAGCCGCGGCCGGCCGGCCGCTCCTGTGCTCTGTAACGACCGCGGGGCGGCGATCTTGAGGGACGTCAGGGACCGAGTGCCGCCTCGCTGTCGTCGACGGGAATGGCGAACTTGCGCAGCTTCTCGACCAGTGTCGTGCGGCGCAGGCCGAGCAGCCGCGCGGCGTGCGCGACCACGCCCTGCGAACGCTCGAGCGCCTGGTCGATCAGGCAGCGCTCGATGGCATTTAGGTAGTCGCGCATTTCGAGGCCGTCGCTCGGCAGCTCGGCGTGCAGCGTGATCCGCCCTGCGGCCGTCGCCGGCTCGTCCTCCCGCAACGCGTCAACCGCAGACAGCGCAACGAGCTCCGCACGCTCCCGCATCTCGGCCGGCTCGAATTGCTGGGCGGCGTGCTCCAGCTCTTCGGCGAGCGCGGCCTGGATCCAGTCGGCCTGCTGGAATCGGCCGGGCAGGTCCTCCGGCCGCACGACGCGATCGCCGCACTCCACGGCAAGACGCTCGATGAGGTTGGCCAGCTCGCGCACATTGCCCGGCCAGTGATATCCGCGCAGCACCGTCAGCGCCGCGCGCGACAGCCGCACGTGCGGCCACCCCTGCGAGGCATGGCGCTCAGCGACCTCCGTCACCAGCACCTCGAGGTCATCGAGTCGCTCGCGGAGCGGAGGCATCTCGATCGGAAAGACGCACAGCCGATAGTAGAGGTCGCGACGAAACGTGCCGCGCTCGACGGCAGCCTCGAGGTCCTGGTGTGTCGCGGCGACGATGCGCACGTCGCTGCGGATCGACGTGTTGCTGCCCAGCCGCTCGAACACGCGTTCCTGCAGCACGCGCAGCAGCTTCACCTGCATCACCGGGCTCATGTCCCCGATCTCGTCCAGAAACAGCGTGCCACCGCTCGCGATCTCGAAGCGCCCCTGGCGGGCGCTGATGGCACCGGTAAAGGCCCCTCTCTCGTGCCCGAAAAGCTCGCTCTCGAGCAGTTCCGTCGGGATCGCCCCGCAGTTGACCGGCACGAACGGCCGCGCCGCGCGCCGCGAGGCGTCGTGGATGGCCCGGGCGACCACTTCCTTGCCCGTTCCCGATTCGCCCAGAACCAGGACCGTGCTCTCGTGCGCCGCAACCTGCAGGATGGCGCGGTTGATGGCCTGGATCCGCAGGCACGCACCGCTTGGCAGCCGGGCACTGCTGCCGGTTTCAAGCAGGCTCGTCACGACTCGCTTCAGGGGATCAATCCCGCCGAAGCCTTCCGACTCCCGATCCGCGCTTGTCGACTTCATCTCTGGTCCACCCACCCCCAAGTCCGACTATGGTCCAATCGGACCATATAGACGCCCAAACCAGATAATTCGATTGTTATGTCAAGTTTGGCCGAGCACAACAGGTTGTATGCGTAAGGCGTTGATAAAACCTCGTGCGTCTGCGCGGGTGTTACCTAGTCCCGACGCGACTGCAGCGACTGCAGTGCGGAGAGTTGCTGCGTGAGAAAGCTGCTGGTGGACTGCAGTTGCGCCAGCAGGCGGTCCAGGGCACTGAACTGCGCCTGGTAGCGGGCCTCCACCGTCTCCATCCGGCGGTCGACCGCATCGCGCTCGAGGCCGATCTCGCGCGCCTGACGGTTCAGGGCCTCCGTGCGGGACGAAAGCGAGCCGTCGCTCGACAGCACCGACTCCAGCCGGGCATAGGCCCGAGCGGCGATGCCTGTCTCGGCCCCGAACAGGTCCGCCACCCCGTCGAAGTCCGTCGCCAGCGCAGCCGAGAGTTTCGATTCATCGATGGTCAGCTGGCCGCCCGCATCGGTGCGGATGCCGAGCGAGGCGAGCGACGAGTAGTTGCCTGCGGACGCCTGCGGCAGCGCCCCGGTGACATCGCGACGCAACTGGCTCTCGAGGCCACGGACGAGGCTGTCGCCGATCAGTGCGCCGGCCGCGCCGGACGTGGCGTCGTACTTCTGCAGGTCGGCGAACACCCGGGCCGCGGCGTTGTAGTCGCTGACGAACTGGCGGATGCGTGCAGTGACCGCGCCGGTGTCGTTCGCGACCGTGAGCAGGTGTGAGCTGCCGGGATCGGCCGCGCGCAACGTGAGCGCAAGACCCTCGATCGCACCGCTCACCGAATTGCTCGCGCTGCGGTGCTCGAAGCCGTTGATGCGCACCACCGCGTCGGCCGCCGCAGTCACCTGCGAGAGGCCACCCGTTTGCGGCGCGTTCGGATCGAAGGTGAGTGCCGCGAGCCCCCCGTCGCCGCCGGACTGGGTGACCTCGATCGTGGCAGTGGCCCCCGTCTGCCGCGCGGACAGCATCAGCCGGCTGCCGCCCACCTCGTTGATGATCGAAGCGGTGATGCCGGTGTTGTCGGTCGCGGCATTGATCGAGTTGCGGATGTCGGCCAGCGTTGCGGTGCCGGACGGCACCTCGATGCTGAACGCACTGCCACCGACGGCGATCGTGAGCGTGCCGCTGCCAACGTAGGCGCCGCCGCCGCTGGCGAATGCGGCGGAGGCGAGGCGATGGGCGCTCGCCAGGCTGGCGACTTCGACATCGTACGTCCCGGGTGCGATCGCGCCGCTGGCCGTCGCGGTGAACACGTCCTCGTTGGCGGACACGGCGCTGCGGACGGCGAAGGCCGTCGTGGACCGCAGGGGTGCGAGCGCGTCACGCAGGGTCGCCAGCGCTCCCCGCAACGCGCCGAGCGCCGAGAGCTCGACGTTGACCGAAGACGCGCGGCGGTCGAGTCGCGCGTCGAACGGCTGGCGCTCCGCAGCCACGAGTTGGCTCACGAGACCCGCGATGTCGAGTCCCGAACCCACCCCTGCTGCCTGGATGCCTGCCATCGCCGTGCCCCCTTCGTGACCCTGGTGCGTCGGAATTCCGTCGCCAAGCTGGCCACGGAGCGTAGGTCTGCAATATTCGTGCCGGTCAGGAGCGCAGGTCGACGAGACGCTCGAGCGGACTCGGCAGGCTGCGCGCGATGCGCAGGATCTCGTCGGACGGGATCTGCCGGATCACTTCGCCCGTGGCCTGGTCGCGCACCGTGATGACCGTGCGGTTCGTGTCGGCATCGACGCGGATATCGAGTTCACGGCCTGACTCGCGCAGGTATTGCCGGATGCGCTCCGCAACCGCCTGCGTGGCCTCGGCGTGCCCGTCGAGGCGCGCCTGCACCGCTTCTGCCTTGCGGACCGGCGCGATCGCGGTGTCCTGCACTCGCGGCACACTCGTCGTCGGCGCCTTTGACGTATCGATCACCATGGCAATGCCCTCCGTTCCGAGCCTTTGCTATGGACCCGTGACGGAGGGCGGCGCGGTCGCCGCCCTCCATCAGTCGGGGGAGCCGGGCATCAGGGCCCGGCCGGCATCTCCGGATTACTGCAGCAGCGACAGCACGTTCTGCGGGATCGCGTTCGCCTGCGCCAGGACGGCGGTGCCGGCCTGCTGCAGGATCTGCGCCTTGGTGAGGGCCGCCGTCTCGGCTGCGAAGTCCGCATCGCGGATGCGGCTGCGCGAAGCCTCGAGGTTCTCCGACACCGTCTGCAGGTTGACGATCGTCGACTCGAAGCGGTTCTGCACCGCGCCGAGGTCGCCGCGCAGCGCGTTCACGGCAGTGAGCGCCGAGTCGACGCGGGCGATGGCGAAGTTGGCGCCGCCCACGGTGTCCACCGCGACCGCGGTGATCGAGGCCGTGGGGCCGACGGTCTCTTCGACCGTCGGACCAGCGATACCGAGCGTGCCGCCCGCCTCTGTCATCGTGACGACGCCATTCGACAGGATCTGCAGCTGATCGCTGTCGTTCACGAAGGCCGACACGCCGCTGATGTTCGCGCCGTTGATCGCTTCGGCGGCCTGCTGCACCGTCGAGCCCGCGGCAACCACCACCGAACCGGTGGCCGCACCTGCGAACGTGACCGTAACGTCAGCGGCGGGGGCGGCGTAGACCCCGCCGGCCAGGGTCGTGACATTGCCGATCGCGCTCGCGCGCATGTCCGTCTCCAGACTGACGCTGATCGTTTCGCCGACGTTCGCACCGACCTGGAAGCTCGCGGAGCCGAAGCTGCCGTCGAGGATCTTCTGGCCGTTGAAACTGGTCTGCTTGGCGATGCGGTCGATCTCGGCGATGCGCTGCTGCACCTCGGCGTCGAGGGCCGCGCGGTCGGAGGCCGAGTTCGTCGCATTGGCCGACTGCACGGCCAGCTCGCGGATGCGCTGCAGGTTGTTGGTGATCTCGGCCAGCGCGCCTTCGCCCGTCTGCGCGAGCGAGATGCCGTCGTTGGCATTGCGGACGGCCTGGTTCAGGCCGCGGATCTGGGTCGTGAAGCGCTCCGAGATCGCGAGGCCGGCGGCGTCGTCCTTGGCGCTGTTGATGCGCAGGCCGGACGAAAGGCGCTGCAGGGCCGTCGACAGCTGACTCTGTGACGTCGTCAGGTTGCGCTGGGCATTCAGCGACATGACGTTCGTGTTGATCACCATGGGCATGGGACAGTCTCCTTGGGTTGCATACGCCCCAGGCACGGCCTGGAGCACCTTCGTACCGGCGCGCCCGGCTCGGAGCCGATCGCGCTACATGCCCTGTATCGGTGGACCGGGCGGCAACTTTAGGGAGCGGTCAGAGGTAGTCGAAAAGTGAGAGCTGGCCCACACGCGCCAGCGACTGCTGCGCGGCCTGCAGCGCGACGAACTGCTGGTTGAGGCGGCTGACCGCCTCGGCGTAGTCGAGATCGCGGATCGACGAGCGCAGGGACTGCAGGTCGGTCTCGAGGTCCGCCTGGGTCGCGACGGCGTTGTCCAGCGCGCCGAGGCGCACGCCGACGCCCGCGCGCACCTGCTGCAGGTGCCCGAGTGCCTGGTCGAGCTGCACGAGGTCACCGGCGAGTCGCGACTGGAACTGCGCGCGCTCCGCCGGCGTGGCGGTGCTCAGGTCGAGTGTGGCGACCAGGCGGTCGAGCGCGGCGAACAGGCCGACTCGGCCCGCGTCGGAGACGGAGAACGTATCGCCGGCGGCCGGCTCGCCGCTCACTTCGACGCTGATGCCGGCGAACTCGATGGCCTGGCCGCTCGCGTAGGTGCCGGAGGCCACCACGTTGGGCGTCGGCGTCGCAGAGTCCACGACTTCCCAGGCATCGGACGCGACGAACCGGAGCGTGAACGTGCCACCCGGCCAGACGGTCGCGTCGAGCACGTTGCCCACGCCGATCACGCCGGTGCCGGTGTTGCCCGCCGCGGGCTCGGTGACGAACGTCCCGTTGCCGCCGGGCACGCGCAGGAACACCGCGTCGCCCGAGTCGCCGTCCGCGACGCGCTGCGTGTCGCCCACGGCCTGGTAGCGCTGGCCCTGGTCGCCACGGTATGCGACGCCGGTCGCGGTGCGCTCGAACGGGCGCGTCAGTGCCGCGAGTCCGGCGAACAGGTATTCGCCCTGCCCGTCCTGCCGGTTGGCGATATCGAGCATGTCCTGCACGCGGCCCGCCACCTCCTGGCGGATCATCGCGCGCGAGTCGGGATCGACCGTCGCGTTGCTGGCCTGCAGCACCAGTTCGCGGACCCGGTCGAGCGCGCCGCCGAGATCGGCGAGCCCTTGTTCCTCGTACTTGAGCCGGCTGCCGGCGGCATCGGCGTTGCGCATGTACTGGCGGCCGGCCTCGATCTCGCGCGTGAGCGATTCGATGCGCGTCGCACCGATCGGGTCGT
>Ga0209253_10001206_pt1 | contig 22559 bp, 17 predicted proteins | sample FrelakmetBRP12BR_FD_187145 | JGI IMG/M metagenome (GOLD analysis project Ga0209253, IMG submission 187145) | Freshwater lake sediment microbial communities from the University of Notre Dame, USA, for methane emissions studies - BRP12 BR (SPAdes)... | ecosystem: Environmental > Aquatic >...
GGGAGTGGCTCAGCGATGGATCTGCAGGAGGTCAAAAAGGTCTGATTTCTCGATGGTTGTGCCGATGCGGACCAATGCGGGCGGCAGGGACCGGCCGTTCACCTCGGTGATTTCCAGTGCCCCGTGTGCGTTCAGATCTCCCACGTCCTTTACCGTGAGAAGGTTTGTGCCGCGCTGGCGAAGCAGGCCAAGATCGGTTTCGGAGGTCCACCCATTCGGATGGTGAAGCAGCAGGCCGCGGATCAAGACATCAAAGACCTGTTTTCCGTTCGGCGGGAGGTGGAGATAGCGGTCGACGTCCTCGTCTTCATACGAGCGGCGGGCAATGGAATGAAGAGCGGTGAGGATGGCGATGGTATTCAGTTTCCGGATGAAGGTTTTGTCCGGATCGCCCGGCCAGTCGCCGGATTCGATCAAGAGCGTGCTGGTTCCTGCTCCCTGAAACAGATCACCGAACGCACGGGGTTCGAACGTGTCATCGTACCGTGCGATATGTCCGCTTGCGAACGGCTCCAGAACCCGGCTGATGAGTGCTCCGATCCGCATTGCTTTCAGGCGGGCGCGGGTAATTGTTCGCTCAGGATCGGCGGGCGGGGCAAGCAGGGCGAGAGCCGCGACGGCCGGCGAACTCCCTGCGGAGTTGAGGTCCTGGTCGTGCAGGTTGAACCCGAATTCCGGTTGCAGGTCCTGGTGTGCCCGCAGCAAGGTCTGTGCTTCCGGTGTTGCTGCCAGGCGCGCGTCGCGGTTGATGTCAATCCCTGCCGCGTTGCGCCGCTCACGGCGTTCGGCACCGTCAGGATTGACCAGGGGAATCATACAGAGCGTCAACTCCTGCAGCAGCGTGTTCACCCACGACCCGCGGTCCCGCATGGTGAACAGGTGCAGGATATCGAGGAGTGCCAGGGTGGCGGTGGGCTCATCGCCGTGCATTTGCGACCAGAGAAGAATGCGGCGCGGTCCGGTGCCGGCGAGAATCAGGTTGATGCTGCGGGATTCAATGGACTCGCCGATGCGGCTCAGGGAGAAGAGCCCGTCACGTGTACGCTGCAGAGCCTCCAGTTCGTTCATCAGCACCGTGTGAACGCACGAGGCTGGTGTAAGATGATCCAGGCGAAAATTGCCGTAGCCGTCATACAGTTCTTGCGCGATGGCGGCCGGCGTCATTGTTCCAGCACCTCGAAATACTTCCTGATGAGTTCCTCGTAATCCTTCGCATACCCCTCTTCCAGGGCTTTCAGCAGGTCCTGCTGCAGCCGCGTGCGCCGTTGAAGGGCGCCCGGCCCGAGGTCTGCCGGTCCCTGACGCGTGAGGTTCCGTCCGGTGTCCGCCTTGCGGCGTTTTTCAAAATCCCGTTCGCGCAGCGATCGTTGTGCGTCGAGCATCCGTGACAGGATCCGGTCCTGTTTGTGCAGCGTTTCGGGATTCACCTGTCCCTGTGCGAGATCGGTCTGCACTTCCCGCATATCCTGGGCAACGCGGTTGAGATCCCCCAGCAGTTTACTCAGCTGGCCGGCGTTCGATGCTTCACGCGCAAGTTGTTCGAGCGACTTGCGCACCATACCCTGTTCACCCGCGAGGCGTGAGAGCTCGGCGGCCTGCTGCGGCGTCAATCCTCTGGTTCCTTCATTGATCCCCTGCTGCATGCCGCCGAGTTGCTGCAGACGCTGCATGAATCCTGCCATGCCCATTCCCCCCTGTCCGCCCGGTTGCATCATCCCCTGGGCCGCTTCCTGGAGCTGCTGCGCCGTCTGGTTCAGCGCACCCATGGCTCCCCCCTGCTGTTGCGATGCCTGATTGCCGTTCCGCTGCTCCAGCGATTGCAGCGCTTCATTCATCCTGCGCATCGCCTCACCGATGGACTTGCCCATCTCCGGGGTCACACCGAAGGTTTTTTGTGACAGCGCCGAAAGCCCGTTGGTGACGTTTCCGAGATCGCGCAGCACCTGCATCTGTTCCTGCGCATTCTCGCGGAAGCGCTGCGAGGATGGATCCAGGCTGCGCGATTCGTTTTTCAGCTCTTCCTGACGCTTGGAAAGCTCCAGCATGTCCTGTGCCGCACGGCGCATTCCTTCTACCACCTGGCGCTGCTGGTTCTGCATCATGGACTGTTTCATCTGCTGGAGATTCTGTTGCATCCTGCTCATGGATTCCATTGCCCGGCGCTGACCCGACAGGGCCTGGTCCATCATTTGCTCGTGAAGTTGTTCTGCGATCTTCTCCATCTGCCGGTCGAGAGCGTCTTTATCCATTTCTTCCAGCGTCTGCTCCATTTCTTTAACCGGCATCTCCGCGGGGAATTCGTTCATCTTCTTCTGGAGATCGCGCAACTCCTTCTCCAGCGCCTTCATCCGGTCGCTGATATCCTTTTGCTCCCGGGACGCCTGGTCGGCTGAACGCTGGTCTTCCGGCGGCTGCTTTTCAACCTTTTCCCGGAGTTCTTCCTGTGCCTTTCTCATCTCCTCGGCCCGCCGGACCATCTCATCCATTTTCTGCTCGATCTGCACCCGTTTGAGGAGATTCAGCGTCCGCTCGATGCTCTTGCGAAATTGTTCTTCCGAAAAAGAGAACTGCTGCAGGGCCTGCTTCATCGCCTCGGGGTTCAATTGCTGCATCGCCTCCTGGAGCTTCTTCATTGCTTCCGCAAACTCGGGGGCATTCATCTGCTCCATGAGCTGCTGCAGTTCTTCATACTTCTGCATTGTCTCCTGGGAGAGCATCTTGTTGTTCTGCATCGCGTCCATCATCCTGTCGACGGTCCGTTGCACCTCTTCCATATTTTTCCGGATCTCGTCGTATTTGCGCACAAGCTCTTCTGCTTTCTTTTGCTCATCCCAGCTCATCCGTTGTCGGGGCTTCTTCAGTTCACGGGAGAGATCTTCCAGTTCCTTGCGCGCCTCCTCCGCCTGTTTCATGGCTTCCGTCAGGATCTCACGACTGGTCTCGTGATCCTTGTCCACATCCGCAAACACTTCGTCCAGTGACGGAAGCCGCAGGAAATAGGTCTCGCTGATCCCCTGTTTCGGACCGGAGATATTGTCGTTGTCATAGACAACAGCCTGATACTGGATGACGTCTTCAGGGGTAAGGCGCAGCGTGCCCAGATCCCACGTGAAGGGGACGAGGACTTCCGAGCCTGTCCGTCCGGAAAGTGGGATATCGACAATGGTGTATTCTGCTGCGGCCTGTTCGTATCGTGAGCGAACGAGTTTGTGTCCCAGGGACAACCGTGAGAACCCGTAATCATCGGTCAGACGGAAGAGCATGGTCAGCCGTTCGTCTCCCGCGACATTCATATTGATCCCCGGGGCCGCGATGACCACTGTGGGGAACCCGTCGGGGATCATCCGCAGTGTGTAGTGAATCGGATCCCCGTTCTGCACACCCGTTTCATCCGTTACTTCGACACAGTACTTCCGCTCACGTGACAGGATGAGGCGTCCCGTGGCATTCCGTCCGTCCACCCGAAGTGGAATGTGGCTGCTGTCGTCGAAGACCAGCCGGGCCGCCGCCAGTTCCTTGCTGGCCTCAACACGGAAGCGGATTTCCGTCCCGGGGAGCGCCATCACGTCTCCCACATTCTCGTCCAGTTCGCGCGAAGGAAGTGCGGCGTACCGGGGAAAGATCAGTTGCAGGCGCAGGGCATTCACAACCGGACGGTCGATCACCCGGAGGCGGTATTCAGTGCTTGTGAATCCGCCCGAACGAACGGCATACCGGGTGGAGAGGCGCACGCTGGCAAGGGTTGTCCTGTATTCCCCGTTTTGTGCGGCGCTCAACGCATGCTCCTCCGTTACCACCTGTCCGTCAGGAGTCGTCAGGAGCACAAGCGGGGCCGGGGGGACTCCCTGTACGCTGACGAGAATGTCGACATCCTGTCCTTTGACAATGTCGGCATCGCCCGGTCTCACGACAAACGTCACCGCCGGAGGAAGAGTGAAATCTTGCGTCCAGTGGGTCAGCCGGTATGCTGCGGGGCCGAGCGTCCCGTTGAAGAGAACGACAAGGAGCGGCAGCAGCACAGCGAGAGCGGCAAGGAGCATGCCGCGTTTCCGTATGTCGTCATGCCGGACAATCGACTCGAAATCCAGCGGTTCGATATTGGTGCCGAGATCACGCGCGGACGCATCGATGAGTTCGAGCGAGAAATAGCCGCGTGCTTGCTCGCGATCGCGGAGGAGTTGCAGGATGTTGAGCAGCCGATCATTGATGTGGGGAAACGCCCTGCCCACGCGCATGGCGGTTCCCTCGTCCGATTCACCCGCCAGCACTCCCGCCCGCCGGGCCAGCGGCAGGAGGACGAACCCGACCAGCGCCGAAATACCGCCGGCAAGGAAGAAGACCGCCAGCACGGTGCGTGCAGCAGGGGGCATGGGGAAGAGTGCTTCAATGAAGAGGATCGGTATCAACGCCGTCAGCAGAACCGTCGTCGCAGAGAGGAATCCCCGCACCGCCTGCACACCGGCTTCATGCCGGCGTACGGCCGCAAGACGCCGGAGGATTTCCTCAAGCCCGGGGAATTGTGGAGTGTTCATGTTCGTCACCGCGTGAGCGCCCAGACGACGATGTTCGTGCCAAACCGGAGCGCTTCCTCGCGCTTGTCGGGCGGATCACCGTGCACTTCCGGATCCGCCCAGCCATCGCTTGGATTGCTTTCGAAGGTATAGAAGACCACAAGGCGGTTGTTGTGGAAGAGTCCGTATCCACGGGGTGGTTTATCGTCGTGTGCATGGGTTTTGGGGGGACCGCCGGGAAAGGGGAAGGGGACACGGTAGATCCCGTGCGTAAACGGTAATTCAACCAGTTCGTTCTCGGGAAAGACTTTCTTCATTTCACGGCGGAAGGCTTTGTCCATACCGTAGTCATCATCCGCATACAGGAATCCTCCCTGTTCCAGATAGGTGCGGAGGGCGCGAACATCCTTCTCTTGCAGGGCGATGTTGCCGTGTCCGGTCATAAACACCACCGGGTACGAGAACAGCTGTTCGCTTCCGACCTCGACGGCGGAGTAGACAGGGTCGGTATCAACCCCCGCATGTTGTTTCACATAGCGGAGCAGATTGACTTCCGCCGAAGGATCGTTGTACCAATCCCCGCCGCCCGCGTACTTGAGACGTGCGATGCGGAGTGCGCTTGAAGGCTTCTCCGATTGTGCAGACATCGGCATCTGCATTGCCACAAGCAGGAGGGAAATGATGGTGTTCCGCATATTTATAACGTAGAAAAAACCTCGGGAAGATGCAAAGGGGGCGCGTTGCACGGAAGAATGAGTGATTCGCTCTGTCTCTCAGGACAAACGGCTGCACTGACAGCCGCTGAAGACAGCCATCAGTGCGAGGTGCATTGAAATGTTTTGTCGAGGAAGTTCACCACAGAGGTGCATGTGGTGTCAAACCAGGGGTGGAATAACCAGAATGGATGCGGTGTGTCCGGAAGCGTCTGCACGCGCGAGGGAATACCAAGCGCCTGCAGTTTCGCAGTCATTTCATCTCTTCCCGCATGATACCGATCCAGTGCGCTGTTGACAAAGAAGACCGGGGGCGTTTGCCTGCTCACATGTTGAAGCGGCGATGCCTCGCGCCAGAGATCGGGACGCTCCCGGAAGGTCGCGCCGAGCCAGGAGGCGCCGGCTGAAGGTTTTGACGAGCCTGTATCTTTTCCACTTTCCGCAGGATGCGTAAAATCCAGGACGCCGTCAATGTCCACGATCGCCTGGACGGCGCTTGAGTATCCCGGACTTCCCCCCTTTCCTTCGAATCGCCGGTCACCGTTGGTGGTCCCCAGCAGGGCCGCAAGGTGGCCTCCGGCCGAACATCCCAGGGCGGCAATTCTTGAGGTATCCAGCGCCAATTCCCGGGCATGTGCACGCATCCAGCGTACGGCGGATTTCAGATCGTGCACGGCCGCCGGGTAGAGAGCCTCGGGAGAGAGCCGGTACTCCACTGCGGCCGCGACATAGCCCGCAGCGGCCAGCCGTTGGGCCATCGGCACCGCCTGGGAGCGATCGCCGGAACGCCACCCCCCACCATGGATCAGTACTACACCCGGGCAAGGGGGGCATGCCGGAGTGTCCGGCACATACACATCCAGATGAAGGTCGCGTCCGCCGATGGACGCATACACAAGATTCTCCCGTGCCGTCACTCCGGGAGGCAGAGAGGGGAATACAATAGTCGCATGCGGGTATTGGGCACGAACCTTGGCCGCAGCGCTCGCAACGGTGAACGAGGTGTCCCTCGGAATGTCGGGTACCTGTCCAAACAGGAGTACCGGCATCACACACAGCAGGAGAAGAATGTGTTTCATCAACACTCCGCGTTACTGTGTCGGGTATTTCTTGATCACCAGGTATTTCAGCTCCTTCTCTCCGGTGTTGCGAATTCCGTGGAGCACATTCGACGGGCAGTAGAAGCTCGTGTACGGGCCGGCCATGCGGGTCTCTCCTGCAAGATGGAACTCGGCCGTTCCTTCCAGCACAAAGAAGAATTCATCCTCGGGATGAGCGTGCGGCTGGTGCGTAGCCCCATGGGGTCGCACGACACTCAGCTTGATGGTCCTCCCGTCAAGGAAGTGCCGGTTGACGAACCAGTACTGGTAGCCCGCCTTTGTGGATTCGATGCGCGCCATGGAAAATCCATTGACGCAGCTGTCGATGGTGAGCTGCCGGCCGGCGTTCTCCGTTTGGATCGACCCTGCCGTCTGTGAACGTGCGCAGAACGGGGTGCATGCAATGATAAACAACAGTATGATGTAACGCATCGATGCTCCTGTTGTTGATGTGGCTGCACCATGGTATACTGATGTGCGCCTGAGGTAATGTTGCCCGGGGTTTTCGCCCGGCTGACAGTCGCCTTGCCGACGGGCAACAACCTTTGAGTCTCCATCAGGGCTGAGGCTGCAGAGCTGGCACTCTAGTGTTTCTCCAGTACCTCGAATTCGGGCACCGTCCCCGTATCCATCACCCGGATACGCACGGATGCCATCCCGGCCATAATGTTCGCCGTGTACACATTCGCATCGCGCGTTATCTCCACCTTTCCGTCCGGGCCATCCCCCGCCGTCGGGAGCAGTACCGTCACAAGACAGATCTCCTTCTCCGGCCGGGTCGTGCTCACGTCGACATACGGATATTTCCGTGCCAGTTCGCGCGGTATGTCCGGCTCAGCGGTACTGTATCCCACACCGGCATCAGTCATGCTCCATCCGTCGAGATGGGCAGCCGGGCGTTTCATCTTGAACCCCGTATCATTGGCGCTCACGCTCCCTTTGTCGTCGCTGTTGTATGCATAAAACCGGGCCTGTATCCGTGAGGCGGTAGTCTTCTTGATGACTTTGTCGATCACCACTGCTGCGGGAAAGGTTGTAATCATGACCACCGTCCGCGTAACGGATTGTACATCGGGCAACACCAGCTGGTATGCCGGGGTGGCATCACTCGTCCAGAACATACATGCCTTTCGCTCTCCCCTGCGTATGATGCTGGCCCGCGCCTGCGAGGCGTTCGTCCCTTCGTGGCCGTCAACATACTGATGTCCCTGCCCGTCGATCAACACCGCGCTATGCCCGGCGGTTAGCCGCATTTTCCATGCGGGATCTTTGAAGCTGTACGGCGGCCGCATCGGATCCACCACAAGCCGCTCGCCGAAACACTTCAGGATGATCGAATTCCGGTCGGCATGTTCATGGTTAGACGGCCCGCCGCTCCGCATAGCCACGACGAGATCTTCCACCCCGTACCCTGTTCTCCCCACGATCCAATCCAGATCCGACCGCCAGAGGTGGGCAGCCGGGGGAGGCGTTTCAGCAGTCACCGTCGAATCGTAGTACACGACGGACCATATATCCCGCGTCACCGCGAGTTTTTGGCCGAACCATTGCGCCTGACAGTCTCGCGTGTGGCGAGCAATCCAGAACGAAACGGATGCGTGTCCCCCCGGTCCGGCATCGCTGAAATTGACAGCCGCCGTGGGATCATCCCGCGTGGCAAGGGTCATCTCCAGGAGGTAGTGTTGATAACCCTGCCAATTGAGCATGTCGGTCAGGTCTCCCACCCCGCACCGCTGCAATCCCTCGACCGCCTGTATCAGATGCAGCGTGGTGTAGTGCGCATATGACACTCCTTCGTCGTATGAGCCGTCACGCGCATAGATATCACGGAATGTTCCGACGCTGTAGATGGCCTGTTCAAGCCATCGGCGGGTTTTTTCTGTTTCTCCCAGGTAGTTACGGTAGGTGAGTGCAGACAGGGCCAGAACGGACGCGGGAATGGCCTTCAGGTTGATGGTGTTGAGGATGATGGGCCATCGTGCAAGGCTGATGCCTCTGTCCAGCGGGCGATGGGTAAAATATGTGCTCGTGGTGTCCATAGTCCATCCCTTCACCCGGTCGGGATACCGCATGCCGTACACAGCACGGAAACAGGGTTCGGTGCCTTTCTCCGCCATGGTCGTCAGCCAGACGTCCCGCTTGGCGGGAGGAATACGATCGCCGAGCGCCTCGATCACCAGGGCAACCGCCATTGCCGAGTTGGGTGCGCGTTGCAGCCCCACGACTTCCGTCCCGCCTTCGAGAAAGTAGTCCCATTTCGGAAACCGCATCAGGGTTTCCACGCATTCCTGCGCGAGCGCAGCCGCATCCTGGTCGCCGGTATAGAGGTAGAGGAGCGCCATTTGCTGTGCGAGGTTCCCGACACGAGAGATGTCGTACAGGTGATCGTTCAATCGCACTTCCGACCGGAGGAACGTGCGCTCCCTTGCCCGGTCCGTTGTGTCCATCTGTTTCCTGATCTCGGCAAACAACGGATGAGTGGCAAACAACTGCCGGAAGCGGGGGATATCTTTCTTATCGAAGAACACTCCCGTGGATTGTTCTCCCGCTTGCGTTTGCAGGGGACAGAGCATGGCAAGAAAGAGGAGGGTAGTGCTGATCATGTTTTTCATGTTCGCTCCATTGGCAGGCAGGGACATAGCGCGGTTGCGTCAGACACAGAATAACCGGAGACACGGAAGGGGGGGGTGCACGCAGCACAAGATCACGGGCCTCCGAACGCTTGCACGAAGGGAGGCCCGTGAGAATCAGGTCGCTGAGCGGCGAGAGACCACCCTCAGTCCATCACCTTTCGCAAGAACGCCGGTTTCTCGTGATCGCTCTTGTCGATTTTCTCCCGCAGCGTGTCCGGGTTGACCGGATGTTGAACGATACCCAGTTCCACCCCCCGGCGTTCGTAGGCCGGCCTGTCCAGCGCCTGCAGATCGCTGACGCCGGTTGGAATGCGTTCGGTGGTCCGCACGGGGGCTTTTTGCTGCCGCCCCGGGGTCTGCTGTGTGATCCGGCGATTGAAGCCGGTGGCGATGACGGTGACCAGGATCTCGTCGGTCAGCTGTTCATCGATCACCGCTCCGAGAATCACATTGGCTTCTTCGCCCGCCGCCTCGCGGATGATTTCTGTCGCCTCGTCCACTTCGAAGAGCGACATGGATGGTCCGCCGGTGATATTGACGAGCACTCCCTGCGCGCCGCTGATGGAGACATCGTCCAGGAGCGGACTCGAGATCGCATATTCGGCGGCTTCCTTCGCGCGGTTTTCTCCGGTCGCTTCACCGGTTCCCATGACCGCATCACCCATTTCGCGCATCACGGTGCGCACATCGGCAAAATCGACATTGATCAGGCCGGGAACGGTGATCAACTCGGAGATGCCCCGTGTGGCCCCGTAGAGCACCTGGTTGGCGATGTCGAAGGCTTCGGTCAGCGGGGTATTCCGCTCGACAATCGAGAGCAGTTTCTGATTCGGGATCACGATGAGCGTGTCCACCTGTTTGCGAAGCTCTTCGATGCCGATGTCGGCTTGTGCAGAGCGCCGTTTTCCTTCGCACTGGAACGGGCGTGTCACAATGCCGACCACCAGAGCGCCCAGGCTCTTGGCGATATTGGCCACAAGGGGCGCACCTCCCGTTCCGGTGCCGCCGCCCATTCCGGCGGTCACGAAGACCATATCGCTTCCTGACAAGGCGCGGGCGATTTCCTCGCGGTCTTCTTCCACCGCACGATATCCGATCGTGGGATCGGCCCCTGCGCCAAGACCGCGGGTCAGGTTTTTCCCGATCTGAATTTTGCTCGGGGCTGCGTTGCGTTGCAGCGCCTGCACATCGGTGTTGACGGCGTAGAAGTCAACACTGTGCAGTCCTTTTTTGATCATACTATTCACGGCGTTGCCGCCGCCGCCGCCCACGCCGACCACGCGAATCTTGGCACCACGATCGAAGCCATTGTCCAGTTCGATCACCGGAGTACCCTCCTTTGTTTAGGAATCTCTATGAGTATTGTCAGAATCGTTTTCGGTTCGGCGTCCGTCACAGCGCATCGAACCACGCGCGCACCTTCCGGGCGACGCCGCTGAGTGTCCGTTCCTTTTTTGTCGTCGTTGTCATGCCGGTACTCTGGCGATGTTTGAGTCCGTGGTAGATCAAACCCACCGCAGTCGCATATGCGGGATTTTCGATTTCGCGCACAAGTCCGCCCGAGAATCCGGTAGGAATGCCGATTTTCACGGGCATGCCGAGGACTTCGCGGGCCAGGTCGGCTGTTCCTTTGATCATTGCGCCCCCGCCCGTCAGGACCACGCCTCCGGCGAGGTGTTTTGCGTACCCCGAGCGTTTGATCTCCAGGGCGGCGATCTCCAGAATTTCTTCCATACGGGGTTGAATAATCTGGGCCAGCACCCGTTTGTCGATCTGCAGCGGCGCATGGCCGCCGACGCCCCGCAGGACAAGGGGTTCATTGTCTTCCACCGCGGGCACGAAGGCGCATCCGTGTTCCTTTTTGAGGCGCTCGGCGGCATCGGTGACAATTCCCAGTCCTTTGCGGATGTCGTCCGTGACTTTCTTGCCGGCGATGCCGATCACCGCCGTGTGCCGGATGGTGCGCTCTTCGAACACGGCCAGGTCGGTGGTACCGCCGCCGATGTCCAGCAGTGCAATGCCGACTTCCTTTTCCTCGTCATCCAGGACGGCATAACTGGATGCCAGCGGTTCGAGGACCATGTCGCTGATTTCCAGTCCGGCCCGCTGCACGCATTTGTAGATATTCTGCGCGGCACTGACCAGTCCGGTGATGATATGGACGTTGGCTTCCATGCGTACCCCTGCCATGCCGAGGGGGTCGTAGATGCCGTCCTGCCCGTCGATGATAAACTCCTGCGGGATGACGTGAATAATCTTTCTGTCGGAGGGGAGGGCGACGCGTTTTGTGTCTTCGATCAGCCGATCGATATCTGCCTGTGTCACCTCATGATCAGCACCGCTGATGCCGATGACACCGCGGCTCTGGAAGCTCTGTATGTGGTCGCCGGCGATGCCGACGATCACCGAGCGGATGACGACGCCGGACGACGCCTGTGCCTCCGTGATGGCCTGCACGATCGCGGCGGTGGTACGGTCGATATGTGTCACCACGCCACGGGTCATGCCGTCCGACACCGCCCGTCCGACGCCGAGAATATTCACCCGGCCGTGTTCGTCGGTGCCCGCGACGACGGCGCAGACTTTTGTCGTGCCGATGTCCAATCCTACGATGATATTATCCATACTGGTCCCTTCCGGTGTCATCCCTTATTGCCGCTGCTGTTGTGATGTCGGCTCCCAGCGCACCACCACCTGATCAGCGAAACGGATGTCGACCGTTTCGAGCGCATCGGCGCCCCGGCTGCTCACGATGGTGTTCCAAAACCCCTCCAGGCGCACAAGCTTGTCCACGAGGTCCCCCCGGCCGACGAGCACGGGGACGCCAAACTCGGCGGTGTACAGCAACAGATCACCGCCGGGGAGGATATGTACTTCCGAGATGCGGCGGTAGACGGCCTCATTCAGGCTGTGCGCCGCAAGGATCAACCGCAATGCTTCTTTGATCGCGGGATGTGTCACCGCTCTTCCCGCCGTGCACTGTTCCAGCGCCGGCGCACCGGTAATCACCGGCAGATCAAACAGCTCCTCCGACCGCACCGGGGGTAACACCACCCCGTTCGCGTCAACATACATCAGCCGCTCATTGGCAAGGGCCGCTACGGGCTCGCGTTCTTCCACGCGGATTTCGATCCGGTCCGGCAGGTCCCGGTGGACGCTTGCCCGGCGCACAAAAGCGTTTTTCAGGACGCGGTTTCGCGCAGCAGCGAGGTCAACATCCGACAGACGCCCGCCTCTGGCGATATTCGCCAGGCGCACCAGCTCGGCGGTGCTCACGATCCGGTTCCCGCTTGCATACACCTCGCGTACGGTCAGATCACGTTTCCAGAGGAGCGACGTCACCCATATGCCCGTGCCGAGAACGAGGAGGCACACGAGCAGGAATATGCCGTTCCCGCGCCGGGTTCCGGGTTCCGGGTGTCGGGATCCGGTCTTCATATTCCCGCTTTAAGCTGCGCGATGAATTCCTCCCCGAATTTCCAGATATCCCCCGCGCCCATGGTGATGATGATGTCGCCCGGTTGTTTGATATCCATCAGGAATTTCGGTACGGCTTTCTTGTCCGGCACATAGTGGACCTGCTTGTGCCCGAGTTCTTTGGCTGCGTTGACGATTAATTCGCCGCTGACCCCCTGGATCGGCTCTTCGCGTGCGGGATACACATCGGTCAGCACGAGGACATCCGCGTTGAAAAACGAGCGGCCGAATTCATCATAGAAATCCCGCGTACGCGAATACAGATGTGGTTGAAACACGCAGATCACCCGGCGGCGCCATCCGGCTTTCACTCCGGCCAGCGTGGCTTTGATCTCGGTGGGATGATGGGCATAGTCGTCCACCACCATGATTTCTCCGACTTCCGCCTTCACTTCCCAGCGCCGGAAGACGCCGGTGAACTTCTCGATCCCTGTCTTCACGCGGTCGAAGGGCACATGAAGTTCAAGTCCGACCGCAATGGCCGCAAGCGCATTCTGGACGTTATGCTTGCCGGGAATCTGCAGTTCGATTTCTCCCAGTTCTTTTCCACCGTGCAGGACGAGAAATTTCGTCCTCTGCAGGCGGTGCACAAGATCCACCGCCTGGAGGTCCGCCTGGCCGTTCAGCCCGTAGGTGATAATTTTCTTCTTGATCTTCGGCATGATGTCCTGCAAGGCCGGCTCATCCAGGCAGAGCACCACAAAACCATAAAAGGGCACCTTGTTGACAAACTGCAGAAATGCGGATTTGATATCCTCCAGATCCCGGTAACAGTCAAGATGGTCGGTCTCCAGCGTTGTCAGCACGGCAATGGTAGGCGTGATCGAGAGAAACGACCGGTCATATTCGTCTGCTTCCACGACGATGAACTCGCCCTTGCCCATGCGCGCGTTGGAACCTGCGAGTCCGCGCAGGCGTCCGCCCACGATCACCGTGGGATCGACGCCTCCTTCCATCAGGACCAGGCTGATCATGGACGTGGTTGTGGTTTTTCCGTGTGTCCCTGCAATGCCGATGCCGTATTTCAGGCGCATGACTTCCGCGAGCATTTCGGCGCGGCGGATGACCGGGATCTTCCGCTGATGGGCGAGCAGGATTTCGGGATTGTCGTGCGGGATCGCGGATGAATACACCAGGACATCCACGTCCGGTTCAACGTTGGCGGCATTGTGGCCGATGTACAGGGATGCGCCAAGTCCTTCGAGCCGCTCGGTGTTGTCGTTGGCCGCCCGGTCCGACCCGGTGATGGTGAATCCCTGGTCCATGAGGATTTCCGCCAGCCCGCTCATGCCGATCCCGCCGATGCCGACGAAATGCAGTTTCTTAATTGAGGAAAACATGTTCTGTTCCTTACCGATCAGTAATTCTCGGGCGCCGCCAGGTACGTTGTTTGCGGCGCGGCACGAGCGCGGCCAGTTTCTGCATTTCCTGCACCAGCTCTCCCTCGCGTTCATACCGGCCGACGCGGATCCGGTAGAACCGCCGTTTGATCTTCACCTTGAAAATAATCACCTGAAACCGTCCCCCCGTCTGCACACCCGTTTCACGTCCGATGTGCATCCACTCGATTTCCTGCACACGGACACGCCGTTCGTGCCACCGGTGTTTGAAGATAATTGCGTCATGAGTGATGATCAGGCGGCGATTGCGGACCGCATTCAGGGCCAGCGTCACCAGGGACATCAGAACGAAGAAGATGATCACGTACATCAGCGGATCGCTGAGGACGTACTCAAACTTCGCCTCCACAAAGTTGCCGCGGATGCCGCCGTACACAATCAGCGTCAGGAGATAGATCAGCGCCGACTGGTAATAGAAGTCGAGTTTGTATTTGAAGGTCTTTTCGTCAGCCGTCATGGTGTAACCGTGCAAGTGTGAGTGCCGCGGTGGCCAGCGTTCGCGCAGCGTCCGGTTTTCCCATGGTTTTTGCTGCGGCTCCCATGGCTGCGCGCCGCGCCGCATTCCAGAGCAATGCATGGATCAGGCTGCCCAACCGGGTGTTGAGATCCCCGTCGGGACAGAGGAACGCGGCGCCCTCTTCCACCATCGCCCGGGCATTCTCCGTTTGATGATCCGCCGCTGCATGGGGATAGGGGACAAGGATCGACGGGAGACCTGCACACATCAGCTCGGCAAGCGTCGAGGCACCCGAGCGGCACACCACCAGGTCCGCCGCAGCAAAAGCACATTCCATCTCTGCAAGAAACGGACAGAGCAGAAGTCCGCCGGGCGCCGGCGGTGTTCCGAGCTGTTTCTGCACCCGCGCAAACTCCCGCTCGCCGGTCAGCCAGATCACCTGTACACCCTGCCCGAGCAGCGGCGGTACGATTGCCAGCATTGCCGTGTTGATGGAGACCGCCCCCTGACTTCCTCCCACGACAAGAACGGTGGTGCGTCCCGGATCAAGTCCGAGTGACGCGGCGCCATCGGCGCGGGGAATCGTTCCGACGAGGGCGCGCACCGGGTTGCCGGTGAGGTGAACGTTGTCCTTGCGGCGCAGAAACCGCCGTGTACTTTCAAAGGTGATATGCACCTGATTCACCCGCGTCGCCAGCATCCGCGTGGTCGCTCCCGGATAACTGTTTTGTTCCTGTATCAGCGTGGGGATACCCAGCAGCGACGCCGCCATCACGGGCGGGCCGCAGACATACCCGCCGGTTCCCACGACAACACCCGGTTTCTCTTTGAGCATAAGCGCGATCGACTGCAGCATCGAGACCACCACCTTGACGGGAAACAGCATCGTGCTGAATGACAGGGATCGGGAAAACCCGCTGATCCAGATCGGTACAAACCGGTACCCGCGGCCGGGTACCACCTGCGACTCAATCTTTCCTTTTGTCCCGATGAACAATATTTCCGCGTCGGGCGTTGCGCGGCGCACTTCATCGGCGATGGCGATCGCCGGAAACAGGTGCCCGCCGGTCCCTCCGCCGGCGAAGAAGAGGCGTTCGGGCATACGTCAGTAGACCTTGCCGACGGCAGGGGTATGTTTCGGTTCCACCGGCACGGTACCGTCGGCCGCCGTGTACATCCGCGGATGAAGATCGGTTTGCGCGGAAATATTCAGCAGCACGCCCACCGCGATCGCCGAGACCAGCAACGACGATCCGCCGTAGCTCATGAACGGCATTGGCAATCCGGTCGTCGGCAGCAGGCCGAGGGTGACCCCGGCATTGATGACTGCATACAGGGCAATCGAAGAGGTGATGCCGAGTGCAAGGAACCGGCCGAATTCATCCCGTGCCATGCGCGCGATTTTCAGTCCGCGCAGGAGTATCACCACAAACAATGTCAGGATCAGGAGGGTACCGATGAGACCGTATTCCTCACCGATCACCGCAAAGACAAAATCGCCGTACGATTCGGGCAGGTAGAGTTCGCGCTGCTTGCTGCCGCCGGGGCCGAGTCCGAAAATGCCCCCGTTCCCAAAACCGATCATCCCCTGCTGGACCTGGTGGTTCATTTTCCCGCCTCCTTCGCCGAAGCGGGAGAGAAAATCCGTCACCCGTCGCATCCGGTATTCGGCGCTGACCATGTACAGGGCAAGCACCGGGAGAACCGAAACCAGTGTCAGCGCCAGATGCTTCCACTGCACGCCGGCGAGAAACAGCATGACGGTGCTGACGACGACGATCATGGTGCCGGTACTGAAACTGGGTTGCAGGAGCACCAGGAGGGCCACAAGGCCGATCCAGAAGAGGAGGGGAAAATAGCCGGTGTTCAGGTCCCGCACCCGTTCCCGCTTTTCCGCAATAAGTGTGGCAAGGTGGAAGACCAGTGCAAAGCGTGCGAGCTCGGATGGCTGGAGGCCGAATCCTCCCAGTTGCAGCCAGCGGGCCGCGCCTTTCACTTCCCCGCCCGTCGCAAGGGTGACCAGCAGCAGTATGACAGACCCGATGAGCACCCATTTGGTGATGTTTTTCAGCTTCCGGTAGTCCACCTGCATGGCGACAAAAATCAACAGGAACCCGACAATGATTTTCATTGCGTGTTTTCCGAGCAGCAATTCGCTCGCGCCCCATTTCTGTTGCGCGTAGTACGAGCTGGCGCTGTACACGATTCCGACGCTCATGACCATAAGAATGAGGACGGCGGCCAGGGTCCAGATGTCGATATGATTTTTTTGCGACTTTTTGATGATCATATGTTGTGCACCGGCAATTGCCGGACGAGTTCTTTGAACACCCGTCCGCGGTGCTCGTAATCCGTGAACCAGTCGAAGGACGCGCACGCCGGTGAAAGCAGCACGATATCTCCCTGCAGCGCCCGTGCGGCGGCAGAGCGGACGGCGTCGTTCATGGTTGAGGCTTCATCCACCGGTACGAGTGCCGCGAACGCCTGCCGGACTTTTGCAGCCGACTCTCCGAGGGCGATGATTGCTTTCACATGAGTGCGCACCAGATCCGTCAACCGGGTGTAGTCATTCCCCTTGTCCCGTCCGCCCATCAGCACAATCAATGGCGCCGAATAGCTTTGCAGTGCATACCAGACGGAGTCGACGTTTGTCGCTTTTGAATCGTTGATGTATGTGACACCGTTCACCTCGCGCACGAATTCCAGCCGGTGTTCAACCCCTTTGAAGTTGCGCAGGGTTGCGCGCACGGACGCTGCCGGAACGCCCAGGGACAACGCTGCCAGCGTGGCCGCCATGGCATTGTACAGATTATGAGTGCCACGGATGCTGATGGCGGAAGCCGGGATCATTTCCACCGCCGCCTGTGTTGCCGCCTTCATGACACCGCTGTGCATCCAGGCCCCGCGTTCCAGTGTCTCCCGCACGCTGAACGGCAGCCGGTGCACTCCGGACGGCAGGTGGTTTTCCACCGCGTTGCGTGTCACATCGTCATCGACGTTGTAGATCACCGTATCCCCGCTCCCCTGGCGTGCAACAATGCGGCATTTGGATGCGACATACAACCCAAAGTCATGGCGGTACCGGTCCAGATGGTCCGGCGTGATGTTCAGGATCACCGCAACGCGCGGTCTGAATGTGTCCACATGGTCGAGCTGAAAGCTGCTCACCTCGAGCACAACGGTATGGGCGCCGGTCAATCCCTCCACCACATCGGAGAGGGCCCGGCCGATGTTGCCGGCGACCGCCACCGGTCGTTTCGCGTCTTCAAAGATCCGTCCCGTCAGGGTGGTCGTCGTGGTTTTGCCGTTTGTGCCCGTGATGGCCACGATCGGTCCCGGCACGAACCAGCTCGCAACTTCCAGTTCGCTGAGCACGCCGATCCCGCGTTCTGTCGCCTGCCGAACGATCGGAGCGTCGGACGGGACGCCCGGGCTGATGACCAGCGTACGGGCCTCGAGCAGCCGCGGTGAGTTGCCGCCGAATTCAAAGCCGATTTCCAGCTGCTTCAGCGCGGCTGCAGCCTCCGGCTTTGCCGTTTCCGGCGCCGCATCGCTGACAAACACGTGCGCACCGGCGTTCTTGAGCAGGCGGGCGACCGCAATGCCGCTCCGTGCCGCGCCGACAATGCCGAAGAGATGCCCCCGCACATCCTTGCCATCCACCGCGATCACCGTACCTTGAAGGTGGCCAGGCTGACGATCATCAGCAGGATGGCCACGATGTAGAACCTGGTAACAATTTTCGGCTCGGGCCAGCCCAGCAGTTCGAAATGATGGTGCAGTGGTGCCATACGGAACACGCGCCGCCCTTCGCCGTATTTCCTCTTTGTATACTTGAAGTATCCGCGTTGGATGATCACCGATGCCGTCTCGGCGAGGAACACACCGCCCAGCGTCGGCAGCAGGAGTTCTTTCTTGATCAGGACACACAGCGCCCCGATCGCCCCGCCCAGAGCGAGCGACCCGGTGTCCCCCATGAAGACCTGGGCCGGATAGGTGTTAAACCAGAGAAAGCCGAGCGCCGCACCGACAAGCGCGGCACAATAGATGAACAGTTCGCCGTTCCCGCGCAGGTACGGAATGGTCAGATATTCGCTTAACACGGCATTCCCGGTGATGTAGCTCATCACACCCAGTGTCAGCCCCACAATGGCGACAATGCCGATGGCGAGGCCGTCCAACCCGTCCGTGAGATTCACGGCGTTTGACGTTGCCACGATCATGAACACGACGACCGGGATGTACAGGCGGCCGAAATCGACTTCAAGATATTTGATGAACGGAATCGTGGTCGAGGTATGAAGTTTCCACAGCTCCGCGTCGATCCATCCGGGGAAGAAATAGATCACGCCGCCCAGCACGAGTCCCACCGCCACCTGTCCGACAATCTTATAGCGGCCGATCAATCCCTTCGGTTTCTTCTTTACCACCTTGAGGTAGTCGTCCAGAAATCCCACCACGCCGAGCGCGGCAGTGACAAAGAGGATGAGGATGACATAGGCATTGCCGATATTTCCCCAGAGAAGCGTGGGAACCAGAACACTTGCCAGAACGATCAATCCGCCCATGGTGGGGGTGCCGGCTTTGGTGAGGTGCGTTTTGGGCGCCTCCACTTTGGCCGCTTCGCCGATCTGATGCCGTTTGAGCGCGCGGATGATTTTCGGCCCGAGCCAGAAGGCAATCAGCAGGGCGGTCACCGCTGCTGCTGCTGCGCGGAACGTGAGGTACCGCACCACCCCGAAGCCGGGCGGGTGGGCCACGCGTTCGATCCAGTCAAACAGGAAATAGAGCATACGTCCCGTTCGTTTCTGTTTTCAGACGGAGGAAGTTTCTGCCGCGTTCAGCTGCTGTCGCAGGAACGTCAGAATGTCTTCCATCTTCATGCCCCGGGATCCTTTGAGCAATACCAGATCCCCGGGAGCCACAAGTTCGAGCAGGTATTCCGCCAGCACGTTTTTCTGATCATAGTGGACGGCCGTTGGCATTTCCGCGGCCCGCTGGATGTGCTGTGCCCACGTGCCGAAGGTCAGCAGGTAGTCCACTCCGGCGGCAGCGGCGGCCCGTCCCACGCGTGCATGTTCTTCCGCGCTGTGTGTCCCGAGTTCCAGCATATCGCCCAGCACGGCGATGCGTTTTCCCGTTGTTCTCATCGACGCCAGTGTGTGCAGCGCCGCGATCGTGGAATCCGGGTTTGCGTTGTACGTATCGTTGAGAATCGTTACGCCGCCCGCCTGGCCGACCTCCATCCGTTTGCTGCTTGCCTGAAAGCTTTCCAACGCCGTGCGGATCTTTGCCGGGGGCACGCGCATCGTCAATCCCACCGCCGCTGCTGCAAGGGCATTGGACGCCTGATGACGGCCGGGGACCGCCATGGTCACCGGTACCGGATTCTTCATCCGCGCTCCCCGGAACCGGAATCGGGCACATCCATCGTCACCCACCCGCAACGCCGTACCGTGCACGTCCGCTGACCGTGAACGGAAGCCGAAGGTCACGCGGGAGCGGATCGTGTGTGCCGTACGAAGGACCAAGGGGTCGTCGGTATTGACAAAGGCACGCCTCGTTGTGTTCGGCGGCAGCGCCGCCCAGAGTGATCCCTCTTCCGACGCCACGGTTTCCAGTGATCCAAAGAACTCCAGATGTTCACGCCCGATATTGGTGAGCAACGCATGCGTGGGCTGCAGGATGCCGCACAGCGCCGCGAGCTCTCCCGGATGGTTGGTCCCGATTTCCACTACCGCAATCTCATGGCTCCGGTCCAGACGGAACAGGGTCAGCGGTACACCGATGTGATTATTCAGGTTTCCTTCCGTGCTCAGCACCGTGTAGCCCGATGCGAGCACCCGGGTGATCATATCCTTGGTGGTGGTTTTCCCGTTGCTGCCGGCCACGGCCAGAACGGGAATGTCAAAGTTCTTCCTGTACCGGGATGCAAGTGTGCCAAGGGCGCGGGTGGTGTCTTCGACCACGAGCACAAGCGCATCGGGCGGAATGGTCAGGCCGTCCGCATGATCAACAACAACTCCAGCGGCTCCGCGGGAAAGCACATCCTGCGCAAATTGATGCCCGTCAAACCGCTCTCCCCGCAGGGCCACGAACAGATCGCCGGGAGCGGTGATGCGTGAATCGATGGAGATGCCCGTCGCATGCCACCGTCGTGTGTTCACCGGCGCGTGCAGGCGCAGATGCGGGATTGCTTCAATGTCCCTCTTGACAAGTCTCATCGGAGGTTCCGGATGAACATCTCCACTTCCTCCCGGTCGTCCAGATGCACCTTTGCCGTTCCGATCACCTGGTAGTCTTCATGCCCTTTCCCGGCGATCAGCACCACATCCCCCGGCTCGGCCAGCAGGAGCCCTTTAATGATCGCCTGGCGCCGGTCCGGTTCCGCATACACGGTCCGTCCCGGCAGCACGCCCGCAAGGATTTGATCAATAATGGCCTGCGGATCTTCCTGTCGCGGGTTGTCCGACGTGATCACGGTGATGGTGCTGAGCGAGGAGGCGATCCGTCCCATTTTCGGACGTTTGTCTTTGTCCCTGTTCCCGCCGCAACCGAACACGGTGATAATCTTTGCACCGTTTTGACGCGAGAGGAGATCACGGATTGCCGTCAGGGTGTTTTCCAGTGCATCCGGCGTGTGCGCGTAGTCAATCACGGCGGTCCATCCGGTCGGCGACACCAGCTGTTCGAATCGCCCGCGCACCGCATGCAGGCGCGATATGCCCTCGACGGCGATTTCCGGAGGGACGCCGAGTGCGGACGCGGTGCCGTAGGCAGCCAGTATGTTCGCCACATTGAACCGTCCGGTCAGCGACGTTGTCACCGGGGTTGTCCTTCCTCCTGCAGCAATGGTGAACCTCGTGCCACGGACATCCATCTGGATATCCCGTGCGGTGATGTCGGCGGATGCGCCAATGCCGTACGTGAGACATCGCGCCGGACTGTTTGCCAGTATTTCACGGCCGTGGGGATCGTCCGCATTGGTAATTGCCGCGGCATCGGGCGGCAACATATCAAAGAGACGCTTCTTGGCGCGGAAATACTCATCCATGGTGCCGTGAAAGTCCAGATGGTCCTGCGTAAAATTCGTGAAGACTCCCGCCGCAAAGCGCAGCCCGAAGACACGGTTGAACGCCAGTGCATGCGATGAGACTTCCATGACCGCCGCCGTACACCCGCGTTCGGCCATCGTTGCGAGCAGGGTGTTCAGTTCGAGCGACTCCGGCGTGGTATGGGTGGCCGGAAGAATCTCACTGCCAACGTGATAGGCGATCGTGCCGATCAATCCCACCCGTTCGCCGTGTGCCTCCAGTGCCGCCTTGACAAGAAATGCGGTGGTCGTCTTGCCGTTCGTTCCCGTCACACCGACCAGGCGCAACTTCCTGGACGGGTGGTCAAAGAAGTTCGCGGATAACCGGGCAAGCGCCTTGCGCGCATCGGGCACAACCAGCTTTGCCACATGGGTGTGCAGGAACAGCGCGTCCGGACTCGCAGCATCATCCTGCAGGACCACCGCCAGTGCACCGCGGCTGATGGCTTCCTCAATGAACCGTGTTCCGTCGGATGTGGTGCCCGGTATGGCGACAAACAGGTCGCCATGCCCGACCGTACGCGAGTCGTAGCGCAGCGCATGCACTTCGATATCCTGCGTCTGCGCCATTGCGCCGTACTTCATGATAAACATCTTCGTGACGGCGACGCCGTCAAGAAGCCGGGTCAGCTGCATGAGATGTCCTACAAACTCGTTGCCATTGCCGAGCGCGGAGCGCACCGGAGAGAGATCATCGTTCCCTGACGCACGCGTTCCCCGGGTGCGGGAGTCTGGCCGGTGACTGTGCCGGATCCGGCAACGGAGACATCCAGCCGATGGTTTGTCAATCGATTGATTGCACGGCGCATGCTCAGGCCGCGCAGTTCCGGGACCAGGGTAAACCCTGCGGGGAGTGAGACCGCCCGATCGTCCGTCCGGAGGGTGACGGCGCCTCCCGAGGCAACGGTTGTGCCGGGCGGCGGGGATTGAGACAGGACCACCGCGCCGTTTCCGCTCACCTCAGCCCGGTATCCCTGTGATTCAAGGAGTGCCGAGGCGACATCCACTTTCAGATTCACCACATCCGGAGCGAGGCGGCGGTTGGCGGCGGCAACAACCGTCGGTTGTTGCCGCGAACCAGTTGGGCGGTCTGCCATGGCGTACACTTTTTCCGCGACTCCTTTGAAAATCGGCGCGCTGGCGAGTCCGCCGTAGTATCCGCCGGAGCGGGGGTT
>Ga0209253_10001207_pt1 | contig 22555 bp, 19 predicted proteins | sample FrelakmetBRP12BR_FD_187145 | JGI IMG/M metagenome (GOLD analysis project Ga0209253, IMG submission 187145) | Freshwater lake sediment microbial communities from the University of Notre Dame, USA, for methane emissions studies - BRP12 BR (SPAdes)... | ecosystem: Environmental > Aquatic >...
CACCCGGGAGCCCGGCCTGGTCCTCGTCACCCGGGCGACGGCGAACGCCGTCCGGGACGAGGTGGATCGGCTGGCTCTCGACACCGCCGGGCCGCTGGTCGTCGAGATCCCGGGGTTCGGCGAGCCGCTCGGCACGAGCCCGGTGGAAGCGTTCGTGACCCGCGTGCTCGGAGTCCGGCTGTGAAGCCGGCCGCCGACCCCGCCCCGAGCGGCGCCGACGCGCTCGTGGCCGCCATCGCCGAGAGCGCTGCCGCGGAGGCCGCGCAGACACTGGCCGAGGCGAGGGAGCGCGCGCAGCGGCTCACCGCCGCCGCACGGGCCGAGGCCGACGCGATCCGCGAGGCGGCACGCGACGAGGGCGAGGAGCGCGGCCGGCGGCGCGCGGCCGAGGTCCTCGCCCTCGCCGAGACGGACGTGCAGCGGGAATGGCTCCGCGCGCGGGAGGCGCTCATCGAGGCGGCCCTCGATCGCGCCCGGGCGCAGCTGGCCGCCTTCCCCGCGCTACCGGGTGCGGCGCGGATCCTCGTTGGGCTGATCGAGGAGGCCCTGGGTGCGCTGCCCGAGGGTCCGGTGCGCCTCCTCCTGCCGGCGGGCTACGAGACGCTGGTCGACGATACCGTGCGTGCCCGCCTGGGCGCGCTCCGGCCGGCGGGGGTGCGGCTCGAGAGCGCTGCCGTCCCCGCCGGTGGTGTGATTGCGGAGGCGGAGGATGGGCGCGTCCGCTTCGACAACTCGTTGGACGCCCGCATGGGCCGCCTGCTGGACCCGCTGCGGCGCCTGGTCGCCGAGATCCTGCTGGGCGAGGAGCCCCCCGCCCGCGCCCCCGCATGACCACGGGCAGCGAGCTGCGGGCCGGCACCGTCACCGGCGTGAACGGGCCGGTCGTCCGGGCCACGACCACGAGTGCGCTCGGCATGGCGGAGCTGGTGTGGGTCGGCGAGGACCGGATCGTCGGCGAGGTGATCGAGCTGCGCGAGCGCGAGGCGACGATCCAGGTCTACGAGGACACGACGGGGCTCATGCCCGGCGCCGGCGTGGTGGGCTCCGGACTGCCGCTGTACGTCGAGCTCGGTCCGGGCCTGCTCGGACGGATCTTCGACGGCATCCAGCGACCCCTCGAGGTGCTTGCCGCCACCGGAGGCGACTTCGTCCGTCGCGGCACCAGCGCCGTCGCGCTCGAGCGCGACCGGCGCTGGGCGTTCGCGCCGGCCGTCGCGAGCGAGCGTGCGGTGCAGGGGGGCGACGTGCTCGGCACGCTTCCGGAGACGGCGGCCATCGAGCACCGCGTGCTCGTGCCGCCGGACGTGGCCGGCACCCTCCTCTGGGTCGCCGAGCCCGGCCTCTACCGCGTCGATGAGCCGGTCGCCCGCGTCGAGCAGGGCGGCCTCGTGCGCGAGCTCTGCCTGTTCCACCGCTGGCCCGTGCGCCGGGCGCGGCCGTACCACGAGCGGGGCCGGCCCTCGGTCCCGCTGCTCACCGGACAGCGGGTCATCGACACCTTCTTCCCGCTGGCCCGCGGCGGCACCGCGGCGATGCCGGGCGGCTTCGGCACGGGCAAGACGGTCACGCAGCACGCGCTGGCGAAGTGGGCCGAGGCGGATCTGATCGTCTACATCGGCTGCGGCGAGCGCGGGAACGAGATGACCGGCGTGCTGACGGACCTGCCCGGGCTCGAGGATCCGCGCACCGGCACGCGCCTCATGGAGCGGACCGTCCTGATCGCCAACACCTCGAACATGCCGGTGGCGGCGCGCGAGGCCTCGATCTACACCGGCATCACCATCGCCGAGTACTATCGCGACATGGGTCACCACGTCGCCCTCATGGCCGACTCCACCTCGCGCTGGGCCGAGGCGCTGCGCGAGATCGCCGGGCGACTCGAGGAGATGCCGGCCGAGGAGGGCTTCCCCGCGTACCTGGCCAGCCGGCTCGCCGAGTTCTACGAGCGCGCGGGGCTGGTGACGACGCTCTCGGGGGGGGAGGGATCGGTCAGCACGATCGGCGCGGTGTCGCCCCCGGGCGGGGACTTCACCGAGCCCGTGACGCAGCACACCAAGCGCTTCATCCGCTGCTTCTGGGGGCTCGACAAGGAGCTGGCGAGCGCCCGCTTCTTCCCCGCCATCAACTTCCGCGATTCCTACAGCGAGTACGCGGCCGACCTGGCCCCCTGGTGGCGCGCGGCCGGCCTCGGGGACTGGGCCGAGCTGCGGGCGCGCGGGATCGAGCTCTTGAACGAGGAGCGGAAGCTGCAGCAGATCGTCCGTCTCGTCGGCGAGGAGTCCCTGCCCGACCGCGAGCGCATGATCCTCGAAGGCGCGCTCATGCTGCGCAACGCCTTCCTGCAGCAGAACGCCTTCGACGCGGTCGACCGCTACACGACGCCGGAGAAGCAGCTGCGCATGCTGCGCGCCGTCTTCCACTACATCGATCGCGCCATGGCGCTCATCGAGAAGAAGATCCCGGTCTACCGGATGAAGGAGCTGGCCGTGCGGGCGGATCTCGTGCGCATGCGCTTCGAGATCCCGAACGACGCGCCCGAGCGCTTCGACGCCCTGACCGACACGATCGACGTCCAGATGGACGCCCTGGCGCGGGAGTGACGGTGGCCCCCACGCGTCCGCCGGCCGGCCTCGAGTACCGCGGCGTGCACCGCATCCAGGGACCGCTGGTGTTCCTGCGCGGCGTGCGGGGGGTCGGGTTCGACGAGGTGGCCGAGATCGTCTCTCCCACCGGGCGGCTGCTGCACGGCCGCGTGCTCGAGGTGCGCGACGACCTGGCCGTGGTGCAGGTGCTGGAGGGCACCGCCGAGCTGTCGGTCGCCGGCACGCGGGTGCGCTTTCGCGGGCGCCCGCTCGAGATCCCCGTGGCCCGCGAGATGCTCGGGCGGGTGTTCGACGGCCTCGGCCAGGCGGTGGACGGCGGCCCGCCGCCGGTGGCGGACGCGCTGCGGCCCGTGAGCGGCGACCCGATCAACCCGGTGCGCCGCGACTACCCGGAGGACAGCATCCAGACCGGCGTGTCGAGCATCGACGGCATGGACACCCTCGTGCGCGGCCAGAAGCTGCCCATCTTCTCCGGCAGCGGCCTGCCCCACGACCTGCTTGCGGCGCAGATCCTGCGGCAGGCCACGCTGCCCGGGGAGGCGGGCGGGTTCGCGGTGGTCTTCGCCGCGATCGGGGTCAACCACGACGTGGCCGCGTTCTTCCAGCGGAGCTTCCAGGAGAGCGGCGCGTTCCGCACCAGCGTGCTCTTCTTGAACCTGGCCGACGATCCCAGCGTCGAGCGCCTGGTCACGCCGCGCGCGGCGCTCACCATGGCCGAGTTCCTGGCCTTCGACCTCGGCCTGCACGTCCTCGTGGTCCTCACCGACATGACGAACTACTGCGAGGCGCTGCGCGAGGTGGCGACGGCGCGCGGCGAGGTGCCGAGCCGCAAGGGCTATCCCGGCTACCTCTACAGCGACCTCGCCTCGATCTACGAGCGGGCGGGCCGGCTGAAGGAGCGGCCGGGCTCGATCACGCAGATCCCGATCCTGACCATGCCGAACGACGACATCACGCATCCGATCCCCGACCTGACCGGCTACATCACGGAGGGCCAGATCGTGCTGTCGCGCGATCTCCACGAGCGCGGCATCTACCCGCCGGTCGACGTCCTGCCCTCCCTCTCGCGGCTCATGGAGGACGGGATCGGCGCCGGACGCACCCGCGAGGACCACTCGAGCCTGGCGAGCCAGCTCTACGCCGCCTACGCCAAGGTGAAGGAGGTCAAGCGGCTGGCGAGCATCATCGGCGAGGAGGAGCTCTCGGAGATCAGCCGGCGCTACCTCCGGTTCGGGGAGCGCTTCGAGCGCGACTTCGTGGCCCAGGGACCGTACGAGAACCGCGACTTCCTCGACACGCTGGGCCGCGGCTGGGAGGCCCTGCGGCCGCTGCCCGACGCCGAGCTCGCCCGCCTGAGCCGCGAGCTGATCGAGCGCTACCGCGCCGCGCCGGCGCCCCCCGCCGCCCCGGAGGCATGAGCATGCGGCGCACGGACGTCCCGGCCACGAAGAGCAACCTGCTGCGCCTGCGCGAGCATCTCGAGTTCGTGCGCGCCGGGCACGAGCTGCTGGAGCAGAAGCGCGAGGTCCTGCTGGAGGAGCTGCTCGACGTCCACCGCGAGGCGGGGGCGCTGCGCCGCGCCACGGAGGCGGCGCTGGCCGCGGCCTACCGCAGCCTCGCGCAGGCCCTCCTCGCGGGCGGCCGGGCGCTCCTCGAGCGCGAGGCCCTCGCCGAGGAGGGCACGCAGCGGCTCCGCGCCCGCGAGCGCAGCGTCATGGGCGTCGTCGTGCCGCTGCTCGAGCTGGAGGTGGGCGGCGCCGGCGGTCCAGCGGCTGCGCCGGGATGGAGCCCGCCGGCGGCGGCCCGGGTCGGGCGGCAGGTGCGGGCGCTGCTGCCCGGGCTCGCGCGCCTGGCCGAGATCGAGGTGTCGTGCCTGCGGCTGGGCACGGAGCTGCGCGCAACCCAGCGCAAGGTCAACGCGCTCGAGAACGTCTTCATTCCCGAGTACCGGGACACGATCCACTTCATCGAGGGCTCGCTCGACGAGCGCGAGCGCGAGGCCCTCTTCCAGCGCAAGCGCGTCAAGGCCCGGCAGACGGGCGGCGCGGCGGAGGAGTGAGATGGACGGCACGCACCGCATCGCCCGCATCCTGGTGCCCGTGGACGGCTCCGACTGCTCGCGCGCCGCCGCCGAGCACGCCGTCTGGCTGGCGCAGGTCCACCGCGCCGAGCTCGTCCTCCTGCACGTGGTGGACGAGCAGGTGATCGCGGAGCTGGCGGAGCGGGCGAGCGACGACGGCGTGCGGGCCCGCGACCGGCTGCTCGAGAACGGCCAGGCCTACCTGCGCGACGTGGCCCGGGTCGCGCAGGACGGCGGCGTCCCGCACCGCGAGGAGATCGCGGAAGGCGATCCCTCTGCCGTCATCTGCGAGACCGCCGAGCGCGGACGCGCCGATCTCATCGTCATGGGACGGATCGGCCGGCGCGGGGCCCGCCGCATCTTGATGGGGAGCATCACCCGGCGCGTGATCGAGTCCGGCGACGTCGCGGTGCTGGTGGTGAGCGGCCCGCGGGCCGGCGCCGTCGCGGGCATGGGCGCCGAGGCGTGAGGCAGGGTCCGCGTGCAGCGGGCTGCTCGAATCGGCGCCGGAGCGATCAGGACGGGAGACTGGGACGATGAATCTCGGAGAGGACCTGAGTCGGTCGATGGTCGCGGAGGCGATGTACGCCGGCGAGCTCGCGTTCGCCCGTCGCCGGTACACGCGCGACCTGGACGGCGTCGACATGGCGGTCGTGGGCATCCCCTTCGACCAGGGCACCTCGAATCGCCCCGGGGCACGCTTCGGCCCCCGCGCGATCCGCGAGCAGTCGTCGCTGGTGGGCTGCTTCCCGTGGGCCCGGCCTATGCGCCGGGGACGGGCACTCCCGTCGTCGGCGGCCCGACCACCCAGCAGGCCCGCAGGCTGCTCCGGGGGCTCGCCGGCCTGCGCATCGTGGGCGCGGACGTCGTCGAGGTGGCGCCCCCGTACGACGGGCCTGGCCAGATCACGGCCCTGGCGGCTGCCACCGTCGCCCACGACCTGCTGCACCTGCTGGGCGCGGGGCGGGCGCGCTAGACGGCGGGCGTTCCTCCGCCCGCTCGAGTCGTGCGCCCTGGTCGCGCCGAGCCGTCCAGCGCCGCACCGCCTGCGCGCGCTCGGCCGTCATGCGGCAGCGCCTGCTAGCGGCCGCCCGCGCCCGGCGCAACCGGCACGCTCAGGTCGTCACCCGCTTCGAGGCTCGGCGCCTGCCGCGGGGCGTCGTCGGGCGCGCGGCGGGCTGCCGGCGGCCCACGATGACTTGTCCGGCCGCACGCGCTAACCAGGAGAGTCATGGATCTCGGACGGATCGGCCTGTGGACCTTCGGCTTCGAGCTGCAGCCAGCCGGGAAGGCACAGGAGGCGGCCGCGCGTCTCGAGGACCTCGGCTGGCCCACGCTGTGGATTCCGGAGGCGCTGGGGCGCGAGGCGTTCACGCACGCGGCGCTGCTGCTCGGCGGCACGCGGCGGCTCGTCGTCGCGACCGGCATCGCCAACATCTGGGCGCGCGACGCCATGGCCATGGCCAACGCGCAGCGGACGCTGGTCGAGGCCTTCCCCGAGCGCTTCCTGCTCGGCATCGGCGTCAGCCACGCGCCGCTGGTCGCCGGCGTCCGCGGGCACGACTACGCGAAGCCGCTCACCTTCATGCGCCGCTACCTCGACGCGATGGAGGCGGCGCCCTTCCTCGCCTGGCCGCCGGCGGCGCCGCTCGCGCGCGTGATCGGCGCCCTGCACCCGAAGATGCTGCGCCTGGCGGCCGAGCGGACGCTCGGCGCGCACCCCTACTTCGTCCCGCCCGAGCACACCGCGCGGGCGCGCGAGATCATGGGCCCGCAGGCGCTGCTCGCGCCGGAGCAGGCCGTCGTGCTGGAGACCGAGCCGACCCGCGCGCGCGAGATCGCGCGCGAGCACATGCGGACGTACCTCGGCCTGCCGAACTACGTGAGCAACCTGCGGGCGCTGGGCTTCGGCGAGGACGACGTCGCAGGCGGCGGCAGCGACCGGCTGGTGGACGCGATCGTCTCCTGGGGCGACCTCGACGCCGTCCGCGCCCGCGTGCAGGCACACCACGACGCGGGCGCGGACCACGTCTGCCTGCAGGTGCTCACCGCCGATCCGCGCGCGCTGCCGGTGCGCGAGTGGGAAGACCTTGCCGCGGCGCTGCTGGAATGACGCTGGGCGCGCCGCCGCGGCAGTCGCGCTGCTGATCGCCTCCGAGGCCGCCGCCGTGGACCACCCCTGGCACCACACCGACTCCGGCTTCCGCAACCTCGAGCCCTTCGAGCGCGCGGGGCCGCTGGTGACGGTCCCCTTCTTCCTGCGCCGGGCGGCGAGCAGCATCGTCGGCCGGGCCGGCGCGCCCGCGGCCGTGCCGAACGACGGCGCCTGGCTGCGCGAGAACGCGCGCCACAGCGTGCCGTCGGTCACCTGGATCGGGCACGCCACCGTGCTCGTCCAGCTCGACCACGTCACGCTGCTCACCGACCCGATCTGGTCCGAGCGCGCGAGCCCGTTCGCGTGGCTCGGCCCGCGCCGCTCCGTCGACCCGCCGCTCGCGATCGATTCCCTCCCGCCGATCGACGCCGTGGTCGTGTCGCACAACCACTACGACCACCTGGACCTGCCGACGCTCAGCGCGCTGGCGGCCCGCGGCACGCGCTTCCTCGTGCCGCTCGGCAACGGCGACCTGCTCCGCGCCGAGGGCATCGGTCCGGTCGAGGAGCTCGACTGGTGGCAGTCCGCGTCCGTGCGTGGCGTCACCGTCACCTGCGTCCCGGCGCGGCATTGGAGCCAGCGCTGGCTGGGCGACACGAACCGGGCCCTCTGGGCGAGCTGGGCGGCCGTCGGCCCCACGCGCCGCTTCTACTTCGGCGGTGATACCGGCCATCAGCGCGCCTTCGCCGACATCGCCGAACGCCTCGGCCCCTTCGACCTGGTCGCGCTGCCGATCGGGGCGTACGAGCCGAGCGCGATGATGCAGCCGATGCACATGAACCCCGAGGAGGCCGTGCGCGCCGCTCTCGACCTCGGCGCCGCGCGCGCGCTCGGGGTGCACTGGGGCACGTTCGACCTGACGGACGAGCCGCCGGACGAGCCGCCGCGGCGATTCCACGCCGAGGGTGCGCGCCGCGGGATCGCCCCCGAGCGGCTGTGGACGCTCGCCCCCGGCGAGACGCGCCCGTTCTGACGCCGGCCGCTCGTCCGGCGGCGCCGCTCGCCACGTCTCGCCACGTCTCGCCGGCGGGGCGCGCGCGACTTCTTGACTCCCGGATCGCCACTTTCTTATAAGCGCGCCTCGTTTCTCGACCCGGGCCTCGGGCCGGTCGGCCGGAAGGGGGGCGAATGACGACAGCGACGGCGTGGCGGCGTGCGGCCCGGCTCCTCGGCTGCGCCGGGCTGTTTGCGGGCATGCTTGCTGTGGCGGAGACGGCCCGTGCCGTCTCGCTCGACGACCGCTCCGAGATGAACCTCGGCATGCGCGCCTACAACGCCGTGCGCGTCGGGTCGCAGAACATCGGCGGCGAGGACAACCCGCTCAACTGGCCGGGCTCGCCCGCCGGGCACGTGCGCCAGCACCGCTACTTCCTCCAGCTCGACTACGACCACGACCTCACGCGGCTGGCGAAGGAGGGGTGGGGGCTGGCCGCGCTCTTTCGCTGGCTGAATCCCAACCTGCTCAAGTACAACCTCGTCTACCGCGGCGAGGGCGAGGGCATCTACGACTACGGCCCGGGCGAGTACCGGCACTCGTACCGGCGCAGCGAGGCCTTCCGGGCCGACCTGCCGAACGTCTCCCTCGGCGACACGGTGCTCGCCCAGCGTGCGCTGCAACCCGAATACATCCGCAGGCGCGTGGACAAGCTGCGCCGCTACTCGCGCCAGCGCCACCGCCTCTTCCTGGCCTACCTCGACCTCGAGAAGGGACCGTTCTTCGCGCGCGTCGGGCGACAGATCCTGGCCTGGGGCGAGACCGACATCTTCCGCCTCCTCGACAACATCAACCCCGTCGACGACAGCTTCGGCAGCTTCTTCATCCCGCTCGACGAGCGCCGCGTGCCGCTCGACATGGTGCGGGCCAGCTGGAACTTCGGCTCCTTCGGGCCGGTCTCCGACATGTTCCTCGAGGGCTTCGCCGCCAACGGCAACACGATCGCGCAGGATCCCGGCACACAGCCCGGATCGCCGTGGGTGCCGGGCGGCATCGCGAGCCCCAACCAGTCGATCCGCCAGGTCATCCAGCGTCCGGACTCGACCGCCATCCGCGGCGGCGCGCGCCTGGTCTTCACCGCCTGGGACGTCACGGCGACGCTGGCGCACTACTATACCTACCTCGACATCCCGGGCGCCCGCTTCAGGCTCCCGGGCCTGGGGCCGCAGGGCGCCGCGCTCGAGACGGTCCTGCCCCAGTTCCGCAACGAGGTCCTCGTTTTCGCCGAGTACCCGCGCGTGCCGGTGACCGGGGCCTCGATCACCTTCCCGCTCGAGTCGCTCTACTCGATCGTACGTTCGGAAGCAGCGTACTTCCGGGGCGAGCCCATGAACCGCCAGGGCCAGGGCAACTCGGCGAACAACGTCTTCCAGCTGGGCACGCCCCAGGCGCGCAGCCTGCGGCGGAACCTCGAGGGCGGCTTCGACCCCTTCCTCTACCCCTCGTTCGGCGACGTCACCGGCACGCTGAACGATCCGAACGGCCGCACCGGCCCGCTCTGGGGACGGGTGCTCCAGCGTGACACCTTCAACTTCGCCCTCGGCCTCGACGTCAACCGCTTCATCCGCTTCCTGAACCCGCAGCAGACGTTCTTGTTCTCGACGCAGTTCTTCTACAAGCACGTGTTCGACTCCCCCGGCGACCTCGTCCTGCCCACGCCGTTCCGCAACCTCCCGGTGGCCTCGAACTTCCCGGTCGCCGGCCGCGTGGGGAATCCGCTGCTCGGCGCGCTCGGCATCAAGCAGGGCTGCGCCACCGGCCGGCGCGACGCCGCCGGCAACCCGATCCGCCGCAACTGCGTCCTGCGGCCGCGCGCGTACCACCTCGCCGACGACCGCTTCCTGAACACGCTGCTGATCACGACCTCCTACTCGGGCGGCCGGATCGTCCCCTCCTTCGGGATGTTCTACGACTGGCAGGGCGCGGTCGTGGTCCAGCCCGGCGTCACGCTGGTGCGCGACCCGTTCCGCGTCACCTTCGACTACACGCTCGTCGCGGGTGCGCCGACCGGGCAGTTCGGCGCCGTGCGCGACCGCGACAACGTCCGCTTCCAGATGGAGTTCGTGTTCTGATCGCATGGCGGGTGCAGCGACGCGGCGCAGCGCTGCAGCACGCGTCCGGGGAGCGCCCCGTGCGCGCGGCACCGCTTCCTGCTTGCTCTTCGAGAGCCACAGGGGGTAAACGCCGCGGTCGGCGCTCGCGGGGCCGCTGGCCGGATACGTGCACCACGGCTGCAAGCTTCCGTCTCCGCCCGGACGCCGGAGGAGGAATCGTCCATGAAGCTCGCGTTGGCCGTGGTCGCCGCTCTGAGCGCCGCCCCGGTCCTCGCCGCGCCCGTCTCGCTCGGCGAGGTCCGCCAGAACCTGTTCGCCACCTGCTTCGCGACCGACCGCGACGGCTGGATGGTCGGCGAACTCGGCCGCGTCTTCCGCACTCGCGACGGCGGCGCCAGCTGGGAGCGCCAGGAGGTCGGCACCAAGCGGCCGTTCCTCGCCATGAGCTGCGTCGATGCGCGCACGGCGTGGATCGCCGGCAAGGAGGGGATCGTCTACGCCACCCACGACGGCGGCGCGACCTGGGAGTTCCAGCAGACCGGCTCGAATCGCCACCTCTTCGCGCTGCAGTTCGCCGATGCGCGGCGCGGCCACGGAGCGGGCGATTTCGGCACCATGGTGCACAGCGAGGACGGCGGTGCGGGCTGGGATATTCAGCAGGTGCCACCGGACGTGCGCCTTCCCGAGGTCGCGCTCGACACGGGCGTCGAGCCGGGCGACGTCAACCTCTACGGGATCAGCTACGGCGACCGCGACCACGTCTGGATCGCCGGCGAGTTCGGCATCGTCATCCACAGCGACGACGGCGGCCGCACCTGGCGCCAGCAGCATCCGCCGATCGAGAGCACGCTCTTCGGCGTGCGCTTCCTCGACGCCCGGCGCGGCTGGGCCGTCGGCGTCGACTCCGTCATCGTCCATACCGACGATGGCGGCACGACCTGGACGGTGCTCACCGCGCCGGTCACGCAGCGCTCGTTCTACGACGTCATGGTGGTGGGCCGGCAGGGCTGGATCGTCGGCGACTCGGGCACCGTCCTGCGCTCGAGCGACAGCGGCGAATCCTGGCAGCTCGAGCCGCTGCCCATCCAGCTGGCCGCGAACTGGATCCGCGCCGTCTGGCTCTCGCCCGGCGGCCGCGGGCTCGCGGTCGGCTCCGAGGGGCTCGTGTTCCGCGTCGAGGGTGCGTCGCTCCGCCGGCTCGAGGAGCGCGCAGCGGAAGAGCGGGCGTCATGATCCCGCAGCGCTGGGTGCAGGCGTACCTGCGCTTCCTGCTGAAGTACCGCTTCAGCGTCACCGCCGTGATCGCGCTCCTCACGGTGTTCTTCATGTACGAGTGCACCCGCATCAAGGTGCTGCCGCAGTTCCTCGATTTCTACCCGTCCAGGTCCGCACTCACGGTGCTCGGCAAGGAATTCGTGATCCACGAGGCGCACCCGTACATCCAGATCTACAACGACTTCCGCCGGATGTTCGGCAGCGCCAACGTCTTCACCGCGATCCTCGAGGTGAAGCAGGGCGACATCTACAACCCGACGACGCTCCAGAAGCTCGATCGGATGACGCGTTGGGTGGTCGAATCGAAGGGCGTCGTCCCCTACCAGATCACCTCGATCGCCCACCCGCGGGTGAAGAGCATCACCACCGTCCAGGGCACGATCCAGATCCGCGAGGTCTTCTACCCCGGCGTGCCGCAGACGCAGGCCGACGCCGACCGCGTGAAGTTCGCCGTCTACGCCACCAAGGGCATCCGCGGCATCCTCGTCGCCGAGGACGACACCGCGGCCCTCGTCAACGCCGGCTTCTGGGAGGAAGACCTCGACTTCAACTACCTCTACGAGCGGATGATGGCGCTGAAGGCCGAGGTGGAGGACGAGAACCACGCCGTCTACTTCACCGGATTCCCCTGGCTCTACGCCTCGATCCAGAAGTTCATCCCCGAGGTGCAGCAGGTCTTCATCGTCACCATCGCCGCCCTCACCTTCCTCTTGTGGAACTACTTCCGCTCGTGGCCCGGCGTCTGGGTCCCCGTCTTCTCGGCGATCCTCTCGGCGGTGTGGGCGCTCGGCCTGCTGCCGCTGCTCGGCCTGAACCTCGACCCGCTGATCCTGGTCGTGCCCGTGTTCCTCTCGGCGCGGGCGCTGTCGCACTCGGTGCAGTCGATGGACCGCTATCACGAGGAGTACCACCGCACCGGCGACCGGCGGACGGCCATCATCGAGTCGTACTCGCACCTCTTCCCGCCGGCGATCGCCTCGATCCTGAACGACGCGGCGGCGCTGTTCGTGGTCGCGCTGGCGAAGATCCCGCTCATCCAGAAGGTCGCGCTGTTCTCGTGCTTCTGGATCTTCTCGATCCTGATCAGCGTGGTGACGCTGCACCCGATCATCCTCTCGATGACCAACCCGCCCGGCGTGCGCAGCGGCGCGCCGGCCTGGCTGCAGCTCCTCGGCAAGGGCTCGCTGGCGGCGCTCGCGCTCGGCTTCGGCGCGCTCAGCCTGCTCGCCGGGTGGCAGCTGCTCGGGCCGGTGCCGCTCATCGTGTGCGTCGCGATCGCGGTCGCGCTCTTCCTCTGGCACGAGCAGATCTACAAGGGGCTGACCGACGCCATCATCGCGGCGAGCGCCGGATGGCGGAAGTGGGTCGGGATCGCGCTCACCGTCGCGCTCTTCGCCGTCGCCCCCTACTACGGCTTCCGGCTCAAGGTGGGCGACATGACGCCGGGCGCGGCTCTGCTCTTCCCGGACCACCCCTACAACATCGCCTACCAGAAGCTCAACGAGAAGTTCCTCGGAGCGAGCCAGCTGGTGGTGATCGCGGACACGGGCAAGCCCGACGGCATGAAGAACGTGCTGCCGCTCAACACCATGGAGGAGTTCGCCGACCACATGGAGTCGCTGGAGGGTGCGGGCGTGTCGGTGACGATCATCGACATCGTCAAGCAGCTCTCGCGGCTGTTCCACGAGGGCGAGCCCAAGTGGGCCTTCATCCCCGATCGGCAGAAGTTCATCGCCGAGCTGTTCTACCAGTTCCAGCAGACTGGCCAGTCCGGCGACCTCGACCGCTTCCTCTCGCCCGACATGCGCTACGGCACCGTGGTGACGCTGTTCCACGGCTACTCGCACGACATCATCATGCACTCGATCCGCGCCGGTCAGGAGTGGGCCGCGAAGCACACCGACGACAACGTACGGTTCCTGTTCGCGGGCGGCCTGTTTGGCGTGCTCGCCGCGGTGAACGAGGCGGTCGAGGACTCGTACTGGACGACCCTGGCGCTGGTGATGCTCGCGGTCGCGGCCTTCCTGTACTTCACCTACGGCACGCTCGTCGGCACGATCATCCTGATGATCCCGGTGCTGATGGCGCAGTTCGCGTGCGAGGCGTTCATGTACCTCATGCGCATCGACCTGAACGTGAACTCGCTGCCGGTGGCGGCGGTCGGCGCGGGCGTGGGCGTCGACTACGGCATCTACCACTTCAGCCGCATGATCGACCTGGCCGACGAGGGCGTGCCGCTCGACGAGGCGGTGGACGGCGCCACCGCGACCACCGGCAAGGCCATCATCTTCACCGCCAGCACGATGATCGTGGGCGCCATCTTCTGGTGGTTCTCGGACCTCAAGTTCCAGGCCGAGATGGGCTTCCTGCTGGCGCTGCTGATGGCCTTCAACACCTTCGGCGGGCTCGTGCTCGTGCCCGCCTGGATCAAGGTCCTGCGCCCGACCTTCCTCACCAGGCGCGGGCCGAAGGCGGCGCCGAAGCAGCCGGTGCGCCTGGCCGTCGGGTGATCGAGGCCCACGAGCTCTCGAAGCGCTTCGGCGGCCGTACGGCCGTCGACGGCGTGTCCCTCGAGGTCGCGCGCGGGGAGATCGTGGGCTTCCTCGGCCCGAACGGCGCCGGAAAGACCACCACGCTGCGCATCCTGGCGGGCGTCTTCCCGCCCACCGCCGGGCGCGCGCTGGTGGACGGACACGACCTCGCCACCGCGCCGCTCGCGGCCCGCGCCCGCCTGGGCTACGCCCCCGAGCGGCCGGCGCTGTACCTCGAGATGACGGTCGCGGGACAGCTCGAGTTCGTGGCCGCGATGCGGGGCGCGAGCCGCACGGCCGCACGCCGGGCGGCGGCCGCCGCCGCGATCGCGCGCACGGGCCTCGACGACGTGCGCGAGCGGCGCCTCGGGACGCTGTCGCGCGGGCTGCGCCAGCGCGTGGGCATCGCCCTGGCGCTGGTCGGCGACCCGCCGGCGCTGCTGCTGGACGAGCCGGCGGCGGGACTCGATCCGGCCCAATCGGCGGAGCTGCGCCGGCTGGTCCGCGCGCTCGGTCGCGACCACGCCGTGTTCGTCTCGAGCCACGTGCTCGCCGACATGGAGGCGCTCTGCGACCGCGTCGTCATCCTGCACCGCGGGCGCGTCCTCGCAGCCGACACGCCGGCGGCGATCGCGGCACGCCTGCGGCCTTCCGACCGTGTGGAGGTGGAGGTGCAGGCCGCCGGCGCCGCGCTCGACGCGGCCCTCGCCGCGGTGCCGGGCGTGCGCGCCGTGCATCGCGTGCACGAGGGCGCCGGCCGGGCGCGCTGTCGGGTGGAGGCCATGCCGGGGACCGACGTCCGCCCCGCCCTGGCCGCGGCCGTCGCCGCGCACGGCTGGGGCCTGCTCGCGCTCGCCCCGATCGAGCCGACGCTCGAGGAGGCGTTCCTGGCGCTCACCGGCGTGCCGGAGCGGGCGGCGTGAGCAGGACGATCGCCATGTGCCGGCGCGAGCTGGGGGCGCTCTTCGGCGGCCCGCTCGCCTGGGTGCTCGCCGCGGTGTTCGCCGTCCTCGCCGGCTACTTCTTCTGGAGCGAGCTCGCCTTCTTCGTGCTCTTCGGCGGCAGCAACCTGCCGATGGGTCTGTGGCGGTTCGTCTTCCTCGACTTCCGGCTGGTGGCGCTGCTCGTGCTGCCGCTCGTCACCATGCGGATGTTCGCCGAGGAGCGGAAGCTCGGCACGCTCGAGCTGCTCTGGACGCTGCCGGTCCGCGACGGCGAGGTGCTCGGGGGGAAGTTCCTCGCCGCCTGGCTCGCCTACCTGGTGATGCTCGCCTCCACGCTGGTCGGGCCGGCGGCGCTGTGGGCCCTGCACCCGTTCGCGCTCCCGCCGGTGATCGCAGGCTACGTCGGGATGCTGCTTCTCGGCGCGGCCCTGATCGCGTGCGGGCTGGCCGCCTCCGCGGTCACCGAGAACCAGGTGGTGAGCGCGATGCTCACCTACGGTGTGCTGGTCTTCCTCTGGTTCGTCACCTGGAACGAGGCCGCGCTCTCGGAGGCGGTGGCGCCCGTGCTGCTGCAGCTGTCGCTGTTCGACCACTTCTACGGCTTTGCGCAAGGCGTGATCGACTCCCGGCACGTGGTCTGGCTGCTCGCCTTCACCGCGTTCTTCCTGTTCCTGGCGCACCGCGCCCTCGGCGCACGGGCCTGGCGAGGCGTCGCGTGACGCGTCCGGCCCTGCTCGTCGCGCTGCAGACCGCGGTCGTCGCCGCGATCCTCGCCTGCGTGCTGCTGCTCGCGGCCCGCGCCCCGTGGCGCCTCGATCTGACCCCCGAGCGCCGCTTCACGATCTCGCCGCACACCCGCGAGGTGCTCCGCCGCCTCGCGGGCAAGGGCCGGATCGCGATCACCGCCTTCTACTCCGGCCAGGAGGCTGCGATCCGTCGCGAGATGGCCGATCTCCTCGCCCTCTACCGCGACGCGGCTCCCTGGCTGGAGGTGCGCCTGCTCGATCTCGACCGCAGCCCCGGGGCGGCCGAGCGGCTCGGCGTGCGCAACTACAACGTCGCGGTCGTCGAGGCGCCCGCGCCGGGTGGTGGCACGCGACGCGAGCAGGTGCCGCTGGTCAACGAGGACACGCTGACGGCGGCACTGCTCGAGACCGCCGGCATGCCGACGATGCCGCTGTACTTCGTCCTCGGCCACGGCGAGCCCGACCCCCGCGACGAGGAGGGCCGCGAGGGCGCCGGCGACGCGGCCCGGGCGCTGGCGCTCGACGGCTTCGAGGTACGCCCACTCGCGGGGGCGGCGAGCATCCCGGGAGACGCCGGCCTCGTCGTCCTCGCCGGCCCCAGCCGCGATCTCCGGCCGCCGGAGGTCGAGGCGCTGGCCGGCTTCGTGCGCGGCGGCGGGCGCCTCCTCGTCCTCACCGACCCGGGGACCCCGCCGTCGGTGCGGGCGCTGCTCGCGGGCTTCGGCATCGAGCCGGGCGACGACGTGGTGATCGACGTGCAGGCGCGCCTCTTCGGCACCGACGGCCTCGCCGCGCGCGTCGCCTACCTGAACCAGCAGATCGTCCCCCAGCTGCCCGAAGTGGAGGCCCTGCTGCCGGTGGCGCAGACGCTGCGGCTGGTCGACGCGCCCGGCGTCAGCGCGGACTACCTGGCGGTGACCAGCGAGGGCACCTGGGCCGACGTGGACCGCCGGGCGCTGGGCGGGGCGGTCCCCGCATTCCGCCGCGGCACCGACCGCGCCGGGCCCCTCCCGGTGGCCGTGCTGGCACGCATCGCCGGCGGCGACGGCCGCGAGGGCCGGCTGGGCACGATCGGCGACGCCGACTTCGCCACCAACCTCCACCTGGGCGTGCTCGGGAACCGCGATCTGCTCCTGCTCGTGGCCGACCTGGTCGCGCGTGACGGCGCCATTGCCGCGCCGCGGCGCCCGCCCGCGCCGCAGGGACGTTTCTCGGCGCTCTTTCTCACGGCGCGCGAGGCACGGCTCGTGTTCTGGGTGTCGGTGGCCGGGCCAGGCACCGTCCTCGCCGCCGCGGCGATGGTCGCAGCGCGGCGCCGGAGACGGCAGGGATGACGTGGAGCGGCACGGCGCGGCTCGCTGCCGTGCTGGCGGCGCTGATCGCCGTGACATGGCTCGTCGAACGGGCCGCGGACCGCCCCGCGGCCGGGCAGGCGCCCCTGCTCGTGGCGCCGCCCGAGCGGGCGCACCGGATCGAATTCGAGGAGCCGGCCGGCCGTCTCATCGCCGTGCGCGCTACGGTGGGCTGGACCGACGCAAGGGGACACGCGTGGCGGTCGGATGCCCCGGACGACCTGCTGCTCGCCCTCGGCGGGCTGCGCCCGACCGCCCTCGACGTACCGGCGGACACCCCGGACGAGGAGTGGGGCTTCGGCGCCGCGGCGATGCGGCTTCGCGTGCTCGACGACCGGGGCGGGCCGATGCTCGCGCTCGAGATCGGGCGCCGCAATCCGGCCTGGACCGGCCGCTACGCCCGCCGCGCTGGCGCGCCGGGCGTGCTGCTCGTCGGCGCCCTGCTCGACTGGGAGCTCGACAAGCTGCGCGCGTCGTCGCCGTCATCATGAGGCTTGACAACGAGAAGGCAAACGCGCGAACGACGGTACGCTCCGGCGTGCCGGACCCCCAGGGGAGGTTGCATCGCATGACCAAGACCGCTCGCGGCCCGTGGGTCGCGCTCGCCGTGGCGCTCGTGCTGGGCACGGCGCCCGCGATCGCGGCCGACGACGCACCGTGGATTCTCGACGGCAACAACTGGCAGGAAGGCAAGGACCTGCTGCCCGAGCCCGTGCTGAAGCGGCTCGAGGCCGGCGAGTACTGGTTCAAGGTGGTGCCCATCGATCCCGCGGCCTACCGGAACAACTACGCCAGGAAGTTCTGGGACGCGACGGCGGCCAACGAGGGCAAGTACGACCTCGACGAGAAGACCTGCGGCGTGCGGGACAAGGCCACCGGCAAGATCCCCGACTTCCTCGTCGGCCTCCCCTTCCCCAAGGTCGACAAGAGCGACCCGCTCGCCGCCTGCAAGATCGCCCAGAACTTCAACTTCGCAGGCGCCCAGGGCGGCGGCGGCGGGGCCACCTTCTCGCTGAACGGCGTGGACTCGAACGGGCAGTTCCGCCGGGTGAAGGCGTTCCTGCACGCGATGGGCTACCAGGGCAGGCTCGACGGGCAGATCAAGGACAACCCGGACAACCTCGCCGGCCAGGCGGTTGGCGCGGCGATCGAGCCGATCGACGTCGAGGGCGTATCGACCCTGACCAAGCGCTACTGGGACTGGGAGAGCCAGGACGCGATCTGGGCCTACGTCCCCTCGACGCGGCGCGCCCGCCGGGTCAATGCGGCCTCCCGCTCCGACCCGGTCGCCGGCCTCGACATCTTCTCCGACGACCTCAACTGCTACGCCGGCAAGATCGAGTACTACAAGTGGAAGCTGGTCGGCGAAGGGCAGATCCTCGCCCCCGTGCTGCGGCCCCAGCCCTTCCCCTTCTCCCCCACCAGCTCGCCGAGCCGCTTCACCGTCGAACTCCCCTACATGACGGCCGGCTTCGAGAAACCCGGTTCGAAGGGCGCGCCCTGGTGGATCCAGGAGAACCTGGTCTTCGTGCCACGGCCGGTGTGGATCATCGAAGGGCAGTCCGAAGATCCCTACTACAACTTCGGCAAGGTCGTGATGTACTTCGACAAGGAGATCTACCGGATCTATTGGAAGATGGTGCACAACCGCGCCGGCGAGTACTTCTACACGGCCGCCTGCGGCTACCACTTCGTCAAGAACGACGAGCAGTACTCGGCCGTGTACCCGAACCTCGTCATCGGGGTGAACGACAAGACCAACCGCGCGGCGCTCGGCGGCCGCTACCAAATGTCGTTCGTCGAGCGCAACTGGGACCCGAACTACTTCTCGCTGCGCACGCTGACGCGCCTCACCGACTGAGCCCGGCGGCGAGCCGGCGGCGGCGGCCGTCAGCCCGCCCCGACCGCTGCGGGCGCCTCCGCCGCGGCGGCCCCGCCCGGATCGGCGTCGGGCGGGAGCAGGCGCGTGGCCGCCGGGTCCCACGACGCCCACATGGCCGCGCCGCGCACCAGCACGCCGGTGCGCCGCGCCGACTCGAGGTGGGCGACCAGCTCGTCCCCGCCGGGGCCACGGAGCACCGCGCGCACCACCGGCCCCTGGAAGATGACGTCCGCCACCGTGACCGGCAGCGCGACCACCGGCGACGCCGGCTCCGCAGCCTCCAGCCGCACGCGCTCGGGGCGCACCATGAGCACCGCGGCGTCGCCGGCCGCGAACGGCCGCCCGCACGCCGGCACCGTGGCGGCGTGGCCGCCGGGCAGGCGCACCGTCGCGGCGCTCGCGTCGCCCGCGCTCACGCACACGGGCACGAGGTTCGCGATGCCGATGAAGCGTGCCACGAACGCCGACGCCGGCGAGTCGTAGATCTCCTCCGGCGTGCCCACCTGCTCGAGCCGTCCGCCGCGCATCACCGCGATGCGGTCGCTCATCGTCAGCGCCTCCTCCTGGTCGTGCGTCACGAAGACGAACGTGATGCCGACCTCGCGCTGGATGCGCTTGAGCTCGATCTGCATCTGGCGGCGCAGCTCGAGGTCCAGGGCGCTGAGCGGCTCGTCGAGCAGCAGCGCGCTCGGGCCGTTCACGAGCGCACGCGCCAGGGCCACGCGCTGCCGCTGCCCGCCCGAGAGCTGGCTCGGACGCCGCTCCGCAAGCTCGCCGAGCCGCACGACGTCCAGCATCGCGGCCACGCGGCGGGCGATCTCGCTGCGCTCGAGCCGCGCGATGCGCGGGCCGAAGGCGACGTTCTCGAACACCGTGAGGTGCGGGAAGAGCGCGTAGTTCTGGAAGACCGTGTTGACCTGCCGGCGGTAGGGCGGCACGCCCGCGACGTCCGCGCCGTCGAGCAGCAGCCGGCCGCTGGTCACCGCCTCGAAGCCGGCGATCATGCGGAGCATGGTCGTCTTCCCGCAGCCCGACGGCCCGAGCAGCGAGAAGAACTCGCCGCGCCGGATCGCGAAGCTGGCGCCCTCGACGGCGACGAACTCCCCGTAGCGCTTGCTGACGTTCTCGACGGCGATGACGGGCGCCGCCCCGTTCGTCCCGCTCACTGCGCGCTGCTCCCGCCGCCGGCCGCGCCCTCGGGCGGCGTCGCGTCCGCCGCGTCGGGGTCGAAGCCCTTGTCGCGGCTCGCGTAGACCCAGCGCGAGGTCGTGGCAAGCTCCGCCCCGATGCGCGCCAGCTGCTCGTCGAACCAGCGCGGGTTGCGGGCCAGCGTCTCGGCGATGCCGCCGTGCAGGTACGCCTCGGTGCCGGGCCCGCTGCCGTAGTAGCGGCGGTAGACGTCCCAGCGGAAGAGCGGCTTCAGGCGGCGGAGGTTGTGCGCCCCGGTCGGCAGCGGCAGCAGCGCGACGTCGGTCTTGCCGCGCGCCCGGCGCTCCTCGAGGCGCGTCAGCACCACGTCGAGGCTCGACTCCAGGTACTGCGGCTCGCAGTACACCTCGAAGTCGTCGTAGAGCAGCTCCATCACCGCCCGCGCCTCTTCGATGGGGAGGCGGGCGGCGCGCTCGCGCCCCATCCGGCGCAGCAGGAGCATGAACGGCACCGGCGTGTCGCCGCTCTGCGCGATCAGCGCCGGGTCGCGGAAATCGGGCTGGCGGTACGGGAAGTGCCGCGGGTCGATCGCGTCGAAGCCACCGCGGCCGTAGAAGAGGATGCGCTGCAGCGACAGCCGGTCCTCGGGCGCGAAGTACTCCATCTCCGCCGCGAGATCCATGCGCATGCCGTAGTAGCGCCCGGGCGCATCGGGCGCCGGCAGGACGATCGCGCCGCGCTGATGCAGCTGGTGCAGGTAGGTGACCGCCAGGTCGACCGGCGCGATGCGCAGCCAGTAGGTCAGCACCGAGCCGCGCGCCTCGGGGAGCATGAAGATGTGCGACAGGTAGACGACGCAGAGGTCGGGCGAGTAGGCGGGGTTCACCAGCACCCGCCCGTCGCGCACCCCGCGCACCTGGCCGCTGGCGCGATCCCGCGCCACCAGCAGGAAGTACCGTGCCCAGGTGCCGGACGGCAGCGGGACGAACGGATCGGCCAGGAGGAGCTTGCGGATGATCGGCTCGGGCTCCATCTCGCCCTGCGCCCCGAAGGCGTCCCAGAGCACGCCGAAGGCGCGCTGGAAGTCGGGGTGGGCCGGATGCTCGACGGCCTCCACCTCGTACTTCCGCGTCTCGCGCTCGATCATCTCCACCACGTCCTGGGCGTAGAGGTCCTTGAGGCAGAGGCGGACGTGGGTGCCGAGCGACATGCGAGGGAGCCGGGGCGCAGGATGCCAAAGGCGTGCGCGGCCTGTAAAGGCGGCGGACATGCGCGCAGAACGTAGCGCAGGGCGGCGGCACGCGGCGCGCCACGTCGATGCGAACCGCTCGGCATGGACGGCCGAGGGCCCGGTGGCCGCGCCGTGCCCGCCGCTGCGCGGCCCGCGTGTGGCGGACGTCGCCATCGTCGGCGGCGGCTTCACCGGCGTGTCGACCGCATGGCACCTGCGCCAGCGCTTTCCCGACCTCGGCGTGGTGCTGCTCGAGGCCGCGACCCTCGCCAACGGCGCCAGCGGCCGCAACGGCGGCCAGGCGCTCAACTGGATCAACGGGGTCCACACCAACGACCCCGCCCGCCTGCGCCGGATCCACGCCGCGACCGCGGCGGGCATCACGATCGCCGAGACGCTCGCCGCCGCGCACGCGCCCGGCGCCTTCCGCCGCCGCGGCTGCCTCGAGGTGTTCACCGACGCCCGGCGCGCCGAGGCGGCGCACGCCCGGGCCGAGCGGTTGGCCGCGATCGGCATCCCGGCCCGGTTCGTGGCCGCGGACGCGCTCGGCATGCGGGGCGTGCGCGGCGCGCTGCTCGACCCGCTGGCCGGGCGGCTCGACGGCTGGGCACTGCTGCAGGGCATGCGCCCGGCCCTGCTGGCGGGCGGTGTCGAGGTCTACGAGCGCACGCCCGTGGTCCGGATCGAGCCGGGCAAGCCCGTGCGCGTCCTCGCCGCCGCGGGCGAGGTGCGGGCCCACGCGCTCGTGCTTGCCACCGGCGCCTGGACCCCGGCCCTGGGATTCTTCCGCCGCGGCATCCTGCCACTGCACTCGCACGTGCTGGCCACCGCGCCCCTGCCCGAAGAGGCCTGGGCACGGATCGGCTGGGGGGAGTGGGACGGCTTCAGCGACGACCTCGACCGCATCGCCTACGCCTGCCGGACCCCGGGGGGCCGGCTGGTCTTCGGCGGTGGCGGCAACCCCGCCTACGCCTACCGGCTCGGCGGCACGCCGGCGGTCGCGCCCGACGAGGGGGGCCGCGCCTGGCCGTTCATGGAGGGCGTGCTGCACCGCTACTTCCCCGGCCTCGCCGGCGTGCCGACCGCGCACCGCTGGACCGGCGCGCTCGACCTCACGCTGGACCGCGTCTGCTCGATGGGCACGATCGCGCCGTACGAGAACCTCTACTACGCCCTCGGCTACAGCGGGCACGGCGTGGCCCTCGCCCTCCTCGCCGGCCGCGTCTTGAGCGACCTCTACGCCGGCGAGCAGGATCCATGGCAGGGGCTGCCGTTCCTGCACAAGCGGCTGCTGCCGCTGCCGCCCGAGCCACTGCGCTGGCTGGGCTATCACGCCTGGACGCGGCTCAGCGGGCGCTCCCCGCGCCGGCCTCCGGTGTCGTGAGCGGCGCGCCCGTGTCGTCCCGCCCCTGCTTGCGAGTCGGCAGCCGCGGCGGATACTCGAGGGGAGAGGGACCCGGTGAGGCGACAGGCGTGCAGCGCCTCGCGGCGTGGATCGTACGCCGCGGCGCGGTGCCCAACCCGCGCGCTGCTCGCGCGGATCCTCCTCGTCGCCCTGC
>Ga0209253_10001208_pt1 | contig 22553 bp, 25 predicted proteins | sample FrelakmetBRP12BR_FD_187145 | JGI IMG/M metagenome (GOLD analysis project Ga0209253, IMG submission 187145) | Freshwater lake sediment microbial communities from the University of Notre Dame, USA, for methane emissions studies - BRP12 BR (SPAdes)... | ecosystem: Environmental > Aquatic >...
GGCAACTCCCCAACCGAGGTATTCACTGACGAAGTCCACCTCAACATCCCAATTGACATTCGCGATGGCTTTCCAGGTGAATCCGCCATCCGTGGTGCGATGGATCTTCCTGGCCAATGCCCATCCCGTTCCTTCTGAGAAAAAGTATAGTGCTTCCCCCGGGTAGGTGGAGGAGACCCAATCAGAACCTCCGTTATACGTGGTGAATATGTAATATTGGTAGGTCGGTGGGTCCTGGCTGTAATCCATGCAGTTCACCGCCAGGTGACCCAGCTCATTGCTGAAGAAAAATGGATCATACGAGCCACAAGCTGCCTCAAAGTTCGAGAACAATCCTGGCGCATTGCTGGGGTCGGGCAATGTGACAGGCGCCCATGTACTACCACCATCGCTGCTCTTGAACAGCTGCACGCCTGCAGCCACCCCATGGCAATCACCCGTCAGCCATCCTTGGGTGTTGTCGGTGAACAACAAGCCTGTCTTGCTACAGCTCATGATGCCGGAACCGTCCGTATACGGGTCAAGCAGGCGTTCCCAGGTGACGCCGCCATTATTACTGCGGTAGAGGACGATGTAATCGTGGTTCATGCCCACACCCACGTGCACCATCAGCCATCCGGTATTACCATCAACAAACTGCAGTTCAGATGGATTGTAAAACTCGCTCAGATTGGTTATATCCAGGGGTTGGCTTACCTTCCAGGTGGTGCCGGCATCCTGTGTGCGCCACACAACGGATTGCGACGGGGTGATTCCGCTTGTGTATGAGTAGATCACCCAGCCGATATTGGCATCCTGGAAGTAACCAGTGGCAGTTTTATGATCATCTGCAGGCGCGATCTCCTCCGGGGGGGTGACATCTTTCCAGGTCAAACCGCCATCCGAAGTAGTCAACACGTGATCACCAGGATCAGGCAAACCTCCGATCGCCCAACCGAGGTTGGCGTCGATCATATGTATCGAAGTAACCGTGAAAGCCTGCCCAGCTGGGAAGTGTTGGATGGGGTTTATTGGTGTAATAGTGGGTGTCGGAGGTATAGATGTAGGCGTTTCCGTGGGTGGCATGGGCGTGGCAGATGGAAGCACAGTCTCAGTCGGTGGAATGGGGGTGAGCGTGGTAGTTGCGGGAAGGTTAGCGGAAGGAGAGCTGCAACTAATCAGGGATATGAGGATAATCAGTCCTGGGATGGGGAAGATGGATTTTAATTTCACAATAACCTCCTGTTATCAGGAGCAGGTTGAACATTCCACCCTCTTCCTGAAATAAAAGTTGGTAGGTTTCGGTCAGCCTGCCAGATCAGGCATCAAACTCGCCTAGTAGTTCACCGTTCGCATATACGGTATAGTGCCCATCCGTAAAGCTGCCCAGGGGAATGGTAGCGCTGAATGGCTCAATAACCATGATGCAAGCCGTGCTGGGATCGACCACCGAATACACTTCCAGGTTGATTTGATTATCATTGTTTGCAGGTTCAACCACCACGCGCAGCTGATGGCAGGGGTCCGAAAGTGTACCATTCAGGATAGTATTCACCTGGATGGGATAACTTTCCATGACTAGCAAGCTGCTGTTTTCAATTTCCAAAAATACATTATCGCGCTTTAGTTTTGAATCCCCGGGTTGGGGCTCATAACCGGAAGGGGGGATGGCGGGCGTGGGCGGTATAGGTGTGGGTTTATTGTCAACCGTAGTGAGCGGGCTGCATCCGGCAAGAGAAACAATCAGCATACTTATTATGAGGGGTGTGAATATCACTTTCATTTGATCCTCCATTGATGGAGCACATGCGGGAATGGGTTGGTCAGGTCATACTTAATGGACCGACAATCTCCTGAAAAATACCATCTCAATCCACTGGATCATCCTTGTTGGCATTCATATCTAATCTAAGAATAGCTCTCCATGTGTCAATTGTTCAACCCCGGGCTGTGATCGGTATACCGTACAAAATTTTGCCAGCTTCTCACAAGGGGATCAAGGAGTTACTGGTACAGCAGGAGCAGTTCCGCCTCCTTCATTAAACTCACCCAGCTTTTCACCGTTCACCATCACAGAATATTGCTCATCGGAATAACTTCCCAGGGGAATACTGGCAGTGAAAGGCTTGAGCACGGTGATGCAGGCAACAGCCGGGTCTACAACGGAATAAACGTCGAGATTGATCACATTCTCAGCATCGGGTGGTGTGACCACAACGCGTAAGCGGTGGCATGGATCGGGTAAATTTCCCTGCAAGACAACGATCACCTCACTAATCGAGCTAGAATGGGGATAGTTTAGGATGAATTGGCTGCTGGCAAGGTCGAGGAACACCGGGTTGCGCTTCAGTTTTTCATCCCCAGGTTGGGGCTCGTAACCGGATGGCGGGATCACTGGTGTGCCACTGACTGACGAACCTGGTTCGGGATAGGCGGAATTGGTGGGAATAACCTCTGCACCTGGTTCCGGATAGGGGAATGGTTCAATCGTGAATGGGACCGGCTCTGGGTATGCGGTTGGAAGTATTGGTTTCTCTGTCGCTACAGGTGGTTCGGTTGGTGTCGTTGTGGCACCTCCACATGCAGCCAATAGTACAGAAATTACCAATAAGGATGTAAAAAATTTCAATCTCATAAATGCCTCCAAGTATCATTGTTATGGACGTATATTTAATGCTAAGAGTTCCTTATCCTTTAATTACAGCCAGAGGTACTAAACGGGCAACCTTGCGGGCAATACCCCCTCCTACTACAGCCTGGACCACCTGATCTACATCCTTATATGCCTGGGGGGCTTCCTCAGCCAAGCCTGCCAAAGAACCGGTACGTATGTGAATACCACCCGATTCCAAATCCTGGCGCAGCTTCTCGCCACGCACGGCACGCTTGGCTTCATGGCGGCTCATCAAGCGACCAGCCCCGTGGCATGTGGAGCCAAAGGATTGCGTCATGCTGGTTTCAGTACCAATCAGCACCCACGAAGCTGTGCCCATACTTCCCGGGACGAGTACCGGCTGCCCAATTGATTGATATTCTTCCGGCAGCTCGGGCGAACCAGGACCAAAAGCACGCGTAGCGCCTTTACGGTGGACGAGGACCTTCATGCGCTCTCCATCGATGATATGCATCTCGATCTTACCCATATTATGGCAGATATCATACACCTGGTGCAGGTGCCAATCTTTCACCTTGCCCGCCAGCACCTGCTCGAAGGCTTTGCGGGCATTATGCGCCAGGATCTGCCGGTTAGCAAAAGCATAGTTAGCAGCACAACGCATTGCTGCTAGGTAATCCTGACCTTCACGAGAATCGAGTGGAGCACATACCAATTCACGGTCCACCAGGTGGATCCCGAACCGCCGCGCTGCTCCCTGGAATTCTTCCACGTAATCGGTGCATATCTGGTGACCAAAACCACGTGATCCACAATGGATCTGTACTGCCAAATTACCCTGTTCTAATCCCATCACTGAGGCTGCCGTGGTATCGAAAACCTGCTCGACCAGGTCGACCTCGATGAAATGGTTCCCAGCGCCGAGTGAACCAAGCTGGGGTCGCCCACGTTCCCGCGCCCGTACGGATACTTTATCAGGATTAGCACCTTCAACGCAGCCTTCTTCCTCCGTACGGCGCAGGTCAGCTTCGCTGGCGAAACCCTGCTTGAGTGCCCAACGTGAGCCCTGTCGGCAAACGGCAATTAACTCAGCTTCCGAGGTTCTTACTGCGCCCTTCTGACCCACACCGCTTGGGCAGAAATGGTTGAGGGAAGTTGCCAGGGCGTCCAGATGTGGACGGGCTAAATCCAGGCTGATTTGCGATCCCAGCAACCGCACGCCGCAGTTTATATCATATCCAATACCACCAGGCGAGATAACCCCGTCTGGAAGGCGAGTGGCAGCCACTGCACCGATGGGGAAGCCATACCCCTGGTGCATATCGGGCATCACGATCACATGCCCAACCAACCCTGGCAGCGTGGTGGCATTGACTGCCTGCTCGAGGGATTTATCTTTCATCACATCTTCCAGCATAGCCCGTGTCGCAAACAGCCGCACCGGAACACGCATATCTTCACGGAAGCTTTTGGGAATTTCCCACTCATAATCACTAATACGTTTTAAATCTTGGAAGTTGACCATGACAGAACTCCTGATTCACACATCAAATACGATTATCACACGGAGTCCCTGCTCCGTGGTCTGAACTGCCAGGTTGTGATAAGTGACAGCCTTGATTTCCTTGTCCAGGTTTGAGATGGCAGAACCCCCCAGTTCAGCTTGTAGGTTATATTGCTGGTCTACAGTAATGCTAAAGCTATCAAAAGCTAGCCCTTCCCCCTGTTCGAGCCAGAGCAGCTCGGTAAGAAAGCCCACTAGCAGGCTTTCTGCATCATCTCCATGTAATTTAATTGTACGCCTCTGGCGTGATCCAACCTGCAGCCGCATTCCGGATAGTGTGTACATTCCGCGTGCAGATTGCTCCAGCAGGCTGGGGAAGTCGGCTGCCCAGGCTTCAAGCTCCCAGTCCGCTGTGTGTTGATTCTCTCGGAAACCAAATGCAGTCGACATACGTCTAAAGAGTATACCGTATTTTTATACTCTCTTTTACTGATGGAATCATGAGTAATTTTATTGAATTTCTAATCTTGTTTGCCATACCTGATCCTGGATTATGACCTCGAATGTGGTTAAATTATGGAAATGACACGAATTGAAACATCACTGACCCACCTGGAAGCCCGGTTGCGAAGCGCTTTTGAAGGGGATACTACCAGAGCTGGTATCCCACGAAAATTGCATAACCAGCTTTTGAATGCATTGTTGCGAGCCATGCAGGTAAACGCAAAAAAAGGCAACCCGGGATCTAATTTGAGTGGAAAACCATTTATTGCCCCTGATGTTTACACCATCGTTTTGCCAATAAATCAGGCAAACGTACTAATAAGTCATCCAGGCGCGCTGGATGGACTGGCGCAAAAAATGGAAAAATCAGCAGCCAAAGCTAACCTTCAAATGGCAGGTTCACCCATGCTGCGTGTAGTGCCGGATCCAAATTTGGAGCTGTTGCACATAATGGCTGATTACAGTCATCCTGGGATCGGTGATTCGTACACCACCGAGCTAGATGGGAAGCCATTCCCGTCGGGATTCCCAGCGGATGAGAAGATACCCAGCGCATTTTTAATTGTGAATGGATTGTCGACCTTTCAACTCACCCAGCCAGTGATCAATATTGGCTCTGGCCCTGCCAATCACCTGCTATTGGATGATCCGAATGTTTCTCTAACACATGCCCAGCTTCGTTGCATCTCAGGCCACTTCGTTATCTTTGACCTGGACTCCAGGCTGGGAACCTTTGTAAATGGGATGGCTGTCTCCAGTCATGTTCTTCATCCAGGGGATGTCATCCTTCTGGCTGGTGTGCCGTTAGTATATGGGCAGGAAATGTCTTTTGAAGTGGGATATACTCGTGAGATGCCAGCGGATCCACCTGCGCTGGAAGTTTTATAAGGGTAAAATATCCTTGTGAGTGCAATCATATTTCTGGTTTTACGAATACTTCTTGTTGCCGTGCTGTATGGGTTCCTTGGGCTGGCTTTTTTTACGCTGTGGACGGATATGAAACAGCAGGGTCAATTGTTGGCAGCCCGGCAGCCCACCCCACTTTCGATTACTAGCCTGGCAGCTAGCCTCTCTCCCTCCGAGCGATTCACCAAATCTGAGATCATCCTGGGACGTGAACCAGGCTGTGATTTTCTACTAGATGACCAGACAGTATCATCACGACATGCTCGGCTATCCTACCGCCAGAGCCAATGGTGGGTGGAAGATATGGCATCCACAAATGGCACCTACCTGAACGGTGAAATAGTGACTGCCCCAGTGGTCATCACGCAAGGGGATGAGCTACGCCTGGGGCAGGTAGGGGTAAGATTATCGATTGGGTAGAACGATTACTACGCTGATTTGTTGATTGAAAAACCCTCGGATTATTAAACTAACCTCTCTGAACAAATATGTTACGGTGATGGTGTGAACCTGGTCAATTCCAGGCTGTCAGAAAAACTGACGTTGGGGACATCGCTTATGCCCTGGCTTTTAATGATCCCAACATTCGGTGCCATCCAGGTGGTTATGTCATACGTGCCGTACTGGATCCTGAAATCGCTGATCTCAATCCGGATGGACGTGTTCACACGCAAGGCATCATATGTACCGGATGGGACGGTAACAGTCTCATATCCGGCTGCGCTGTAATCAATAACGAGCCTTCCATTGGTGGATAATCCCTGGGCCGAGCCTTCCCATTCAACGATCTGCTGCCAGCTATCACCTGGATTGACCTGGTTCGATAAACTAATACCAGAGTTGGAGACCAAATTGAGTTGGATCTGTCCATTTAAGCTGGTCAGGATTGCCCCTAAATATTGCTGGATGGGATTTACCGCCACCAAGCCTGCCTCTGTACAGGTGTATTCCACAGGGTAACTGACCCCCGATACGGTACTTTGCACACTGAATGAAGTATTACCAGAATTGGTGATCGTGTCGTTGCGGGTATAGCTACCCGTGGCAGACGTGTTCCCTGTGTACTCCCAGGTATCACCGGGAGTGTTGGGAAAATAAAGGTTGGTACACAGCGTTGGAACAGGTGTGGGGGTATTTTGGATGATATTGCTGGCTGATTCAGGCGCTTGAGTGTTGATTTCTTCCGGGTTGGGCAGGTTGCACGACGATAACACCAATACGGATATGAACGCAAAGGTAACGATAAACGGTTTTATTCTTAACATGATCATCTCCTGGACAATATCGGGTGGATTATACTATCTATCCATTTTGTAATATGAAATGCAGATGAATTTATGCCTTAAGTCTACATTAAGGTTGTTAATGGATCATAAGGCATGCATTCTACGGGCTTTTCGCTCTTCATAGACGCCATTCAGTCTTGTCGGGTTCCAATATTGATCATTATCTGCTTCAAATCACCGGCATAGATCCATTTGATTCAAAATAATATTATGGTATTATGAATATCCCCAGGCTGACCGGATGACCGCGGTGGTGTTATGCCATCGAGGAAAGTCCGCACTCCAATGGGCAAGGTGCCGGGTAATTCCCGGGACGGGGCAACCTGACGGATCGGGCCACAGAAACAGACCGCATCCCCCTTACGGGTGGGTGCAAGGGTGAAAAGGTGGTGTAAGAGACCACCGGCGCGGGCGGTAACGTCCGCGGCCAGGCAACCCCCACCTGGAGCAAGGTCAAGCAGAGGCAATCCCTGTTGGGAGGTGGCGGCTCGTCACCTGGATCGAGAGGTCCGCAGCCTCGGGTAGACTGCATGAGGTGTGAGGTAACTCACGCCCTAGAGAGATGGTCATCGGCGCGGGGCAACCTGCGTGCACAGAATGCGGCTTACAGGCTGGCCTGGGGACACATGTTTGTCGTTGAGAGTTATCGGAGTGCTGAAACTGCCGTAATAAATATACCTCTGGTGTTTGAACCCTTCATTTACCAGTAATATGGAGCACCCCATGCCTATTTTCAATCCTGAACACAAGACAGTTCTCGATGAAATGCTTCTGGGTCAACCAAACGTGCGACCCGGGAAAATGTTTGGCTTTCCCGCCTATTACGTGGGCAAGAAATTATGCATCTGCCTATATGAGCAGGGTGTGGGGGTCAAGCTTCCAGAAGTGTCTGCGAAAAAGTTGTTGGAAACGGACCCAAATGTGGTACCTTTCATGCCATTGGGAAAGCCAAAAATGCGTGAATGGGTACAGATCAACCTGCCTCGCTCAGAAGACTACCGGGGATACTTGTCTGTTTTTGAAGAATCCATCCAATATCTTATTGAACTGTCAGAGCAGGGAAAATCCTGAGATGCGCCATTTGGACAAAACGAAAGGATTTTCGATCTTAGGAAATTATAAAATAATATGAGGCAAGTCATCCGTCATTTCATTGACATCATTCTGCCATAATCCTTTGGTATACTGAAAAAATGAAAAGTGCAGCACCTCGAATTCTGGTTGTTGATGATGAGCAGGCAGTGCTGGATTTGCTTGTTTATAACCTGCGTAAAGCCCACTATGATGTCTTGACTGCTGTTGATGGTTCTCAGGCGTTGCAGCTGGCGCGTCAGGCTGAACCTGACCTGATCTTACTGGACCTGATGTTGCCCGAGGTGGACGGTCTGGATGTGTGCCGGGAGCTTCGCCATACTTCCAAGGTGCCGATCATTATGATCACCGCCCGTGGTGATGAAGTGGACCGGGTGGTCGGACTGGAATTGGGGGCTGACGATTATATCTGCAAGCCCTTCAGCGTGCGAGAATTGATGGCACGCCTCAAAGCCGTGCTACGCCGGGCTAAACCTGATGCGATGGAGATCGCCCCGGTATTAACTGGTCCGGGTGGGTTGCGGCTGGATGTGGAATGCCGCCAGGTAACCGTTGGGGAGATTCCCATCGACCTTACCCGCTTGGAATTTGACCTGCTCTACACACTCATGCTCAACGCAAACCGGGTTCTTACCCGCGAGCGGTTACTGGAAGGGGTTTGGGGATATGACTTTGCCGGTAATACACGCGCGGTGGACAGCGCTATTAAACGCCTGCGAGCCCGCTTACGCTCAATAGATGTACACGCTGATAACATCCAGGCTGTGCGTGGTTTGGGTTACAAGTTTATTGGGAGTAAATCTTGAAATTATCTTTGAGGGCACACTTAACCTTGAGCTACCTGGTAGTGATTCTGATCGGCATGGGCATTGTCATTCCGTTTGCCTGGCTTACCATTGAGCGCCAATACCTCAATACACAAAAGGAAAACTTATTGGCGCAGGCGCAGCTGGTGGCGGCCACTTTGGGCAGCGAGGTTCTTCAAGCCACCGCTGCTGACCAATATTCGCAGGTCGCCAATGTGCTTCCAGGCATCCACACCCGCGTGATCGATCCTCTCGGTGCAGTGGTGATTGACCTGACCACTGATGAGGGGTCTTTGGGCTCAGCCGATCTGACTTTACCTCGCTTAGCTCAAAATGCCTCGGGCATAGTGACACCCGAGGAGTTGGTTAATCGTCCTGAGATTGCCCAGGCACGCTTGGGTCAGCCGGCAACAGCTATGCGTCGCGTGGATTTGGCTGAAGGACGACGGGTGCTTTATGCCGCTGTGCCGGTGCTATCTGTTGATGGAAGTGTCCTGCAGATTGTGTATCTGGCCACGCCCCTCCCCGATACGCAGTGGAATGCCTTCCCGGTCACTGTGCGCTGGCAAATTGGGCTGGTGATCCTGATATCTATCTTGTTGGCGGCTTGTGCGGGGTGGTTGCTGGCAAAACGAATCTCCCGTCCGCTCGAACGGATGGCGGAAGCCACTCATGCCGTTGCTTCTGGAGATTTGGGCCAGACGGTGCCCGAAGACCTCAATATTACAGAGCTGGGTATGCTTGGACGGGCGTTTAATGTGATGACTGCTAGCCTGCGCCAGGCTGATCAGGCGAAAACTGCTTTTATCTCTGATATCAGCCATGAGCTGCGCACACCCCTTACCGTGATCAAAGGGACCATCGAAACACTCCAGGATGGTGCCTTGGACGATCATGCCGGGCGTGGTCCATTACTGAGCTCTATGGCTCGGGAAACCGAGCGGCTGATAAAATTGGTGAATGACCTGTTGGTTTTAACAAGAGCGGATGCTGGTGCTTTGAATTTGCAATTAGATATGGTGGATCTGGGGGAATTGGTGCGTTCGCGCTGCGAGCACTTTGAACGCGTTGCCAAACTGCGCCAGGTAGATCTACGCATTGTGGAAGATTCTCCCTCGGCTGAGCAGGACTCTATCTTGATATTTATAGACTCCGATCGTATCGCCCAGGTGTTGGATAACCTGCTGGACAATGCCATTCGCTATTCACCTCCGGGTGGTGAAGTGAGGGTGTCGCTTGACTGGGATGCAGACCAGGTAGCTTGCCGGGTCACCGATGGGGGTTCTGGGATTCCCTCCGAACACCTTCCCTTTATATTTGAGCGTTTTTACCGGGTAAACCAGGCACGCGGGCGTGGCGAAGGGGGGAGCGGTTTAGGATTGTCGATCGCACGCGGTCTGGTAGTTGCCCACGGCGGGCGCATTGCTGCGAGTAGTATTGAGGGACAGGGCACAACCATAACCTTTTGGCTCCCGATCCTGAAACCCGACACATAACTGGCACTCTATAACCTCCATTTTGACTTCATCCTGCCTTGGAAATTGGGTATCCTATTAAGGAAGTTGAGGGTGATTTACCCTCGGCAATTTGACCTTTAGGAGGATAATCCGATGAACCTTTCAAAGAATTATTGGAATCTTGTTATTGTGGCTGTTTTGATTGTCCTGGGGTTGGAAAACCTGCATCCCCAGGTGTCCGCATCTGCCTCGCCAGTTGTGACTACTGACGATACTTGCAATAGCAGTCGCTCAGTCAATGTCTCAGGCGCAGCGGTTGTCTATGTGACCCCCGATCGTGTGTTGCTCCAGCTTGGGGTCCAATCCAACGGTGCCACCCCGGATACTGTCCGGAAGGACAACTCTCAGGATATCCAAAATGTCATCCAGGCTGTTAGCGCCTTGGGAGTACAGGCCAAAGATATCGCCACGGATTACTATATCGTCTATCCCATCTATGAAGATTACTTCTCGCTGGTGATTAAGGGCTACCGGATCGACAACACCGTTTCCATCACCTTGCGGGATATCGACCTGGTGGATGAAGTCCTGATTGCGGCTTTGAAATCAGGTGCGAATGAAGTCCAGGATGTGCAGTTTTATTCCAGCGAGCTGCGTAAGTATCGTGACCAAGCCCGTGCGCTGGCGATGAATGCTGCTGGAGAGAAAGCCAAGGCCTTGGCTGAAGAAGCCGGTGCTCAGGCAGGCTGCATCATCAACATTAACGAGAATACCTGGTCCCAATATCATGGCTCCTGGCGCGGTGGGCGTGAGACCGCCCTGTGGGCTCAAAATGTCATTCAGAATTCCAGCTCCTCCCAGGGAGAGTCAACCCAGATGGATGATTCACCAATCAGCTTGGGCCAAATCGCCATCCGGGCGGAGATCAATGCCAGTTACAGCCTGACCGGAGGGTAAAACCACGAATAAACAGTATCTTCTCGGAAGTTACAACATACCTTTGTATGCACCCTTATAGATCTGCAACAAAGGTATGGTTTCTTTAGGACTTAACCAGTAAATTGTGATTGGGAATGATAAGTTAATTAGGATGCTTATTGCATGCCCCGGATCGTATTCTCAATTTCAATCAATGCTTTAAAGCTTCCCACCATGAAGGTATTGGAGCCAAAATTCATAACGATATGAGCCTCATTGGATGGGTCATAGAACAAATGCGTTGAGAGTATTCCGATATGTCCCTTGATCTTTGGCAGCCTCCCCAGTAAAAAGAAGAATTCTTTAAAACGGATTTCCATCATCCCCAGCCCATAATAGATGCCTGGCTGGAATTTATACGTGCACCCATCCATGGTTGCTAATCTACTACCCTGAATCAGCCGTCCCTCTCGCAAAGCCTGGTTAAATTTAAGCAGGTCCGCAGTGGTGGAAACGATTCCCCCTCCCGACCAATCACAGCTGAGGCTTTCATATCCACTCACCTCCACATTGTTGAACCATATTTTTTCGATATCCTTTTTTGGAATGTTCGATGGCTCGGAATAGAACATCAGGTAGGAGTCATTCATCTCCAGAGGCAGAAAGAATTCACTCACCAGGTTTTCTGCGAATGATTTCCCGGTGACATTTTCGATGAGCAACCCAAGCAGGATATATCCGGTATCTGAGTAGTTAAAAAATGTGCCAGGGATTCCAACTGCGGTTTGGTGCTCCCTGGTAAAGTCAAGTAATTTCTGAGGTGTCCAATGATATTGGGGATTGGCAAGGACTTCTTCCATGAATGATTTACCGTTGGTTGTACCTCCCTCAAAATAGTCGGCAACACCCGATGTGTGCCCTAACAATTGCTCGATGGTCACCTGCTCGGAGTAATCGATCCCCTGATAGAGGAATAACTTCTCCAGAGTCGTTGGAGGTAGATGGTGGGCGATAAGATCCTTCACCCCGAAGAGCCCTCTTTCAGCCAGCATCTGCACCAGTGTTGCAGTGAACATTTTCCCGATACTCGCCACATGATAGGGCTGGTTGGATGATTTTGCCGGGTAGCAGTAATCCAAGCCTAGTTTTTGAGAAAACACCCTGATTTGAATAGGCTTATTTTGGTTTTTTGCCTGTATCTTCAGGAAATATTTATCCAAATGACCGTTTGCCTGTTGTAAATTTGTCGCCATTAATAATTCAATATCCTTTCGTTTATGAATAGCTTTTTATCGTATTTAGAACCGTAATACTTTTCCCAGAAGAAAGGTCAGTAGCAATGTCATCAGATTGGTAATCAGCTGAGGTATTTCCACTTTGAATCGTTCGACCTTTGTGATATCCCTAAGCTATTTCTATGCTGATCAATATTATCAATGATAAATCTGTTGGTCAATGTGAGGATTGCATGAACAGGCAGAGCTGATTAGGGCGACCTGGCAAATTCGGCCGGTACCTTGGAAAGGGAGATGTTTGATTGTCACTTTTTAGGTTTTAATACATCTAAGTGTGTAAATAAATGGAGATCATGACGATGGCAATATTTGGAATGAGTAAAATAGTTAGTGGCACCCTCGAAGAAGTAAAACCCAGGGTCGTGGAAGCATTAAAAACACAGAGTTTTGGGGTCCTCACTGAGATCGATGTCCAGAAGATCCTCAAGCAAAAGATCGATGTGGATTTCAAGCCTTATCAGATATTAGGTGCATGCAATCCCCGCTTTGCTTATCGGGCATTATCAGCCGACGATTCGATCGGACTGCTGCTTCCATGCAATGTCGTGCTGATGCAGGAAAGCGATGGCGTGCTGGTCAGCATCCAAGATCCCGAAGTGATGTTCAGCGTGGTGGATGAAAAGACGAAAGCATCCATGCTGGGATTCCCTCAGGAAGTGAAACGCAGTCTACTCTCAGTCTTGGATGCTTTGTAATAATATATTGAGCTTGTGTATAAGACTATCGTGATTTGGTTTGACGTAATTATTTCCAAATCAGTCGTATAGATGAGCGTAATATTGTAGAAAACATGTAAAATTTGGAGAATGATGGATGACACGAACAATAACCATATCCGCGTTAGTCGTATTAATGTTGCTTTCCGCTTGCTCTAACACTGCAACACCCCAGCCAGCTGCAGATGCGGTTGGTAAGCAGGTGATGGTCGATGGAGGCTCTTACACCGATGTAAATGCCTCGGAATTGCAAACCATGCTGGCAGATAAAGATTTCACGTTCATCAATGTACATATTCCTTTTGAAGGTGATATCCCCGGAACGGACCTGTCCATCCCCTACGACCAAATTGCCCAAAACCTTGATAAGCTGCCGGATAAGAATGCCAAGATCGTCTTGTATTGCCGCAGCGACCGGATGAGTAATATCGCCGCAGAAGTCCTGGTGGGATTGGGATATACCAACATTTATAACCTGGATGGTGGCATGGTCGATTGGGAAACGGCGGGACTTACCATAGAGAGGTAGAACTATCTCGAAAGATAGCTGGTCTGAATATAACACTGAATATATTGGAGAAAACAGATATGGAAAAAGATCCAATATGTGGAATGGATGTCGAACCCAAAACAGTAGCCGGAAAGTCAGAATACCAAGGGACAATATAGTACTTCTGCTCGCCTGGTTGTAAAAAGGCATTCGATAAAGAACCGCATAAGTACGTTAATGCTCACAATCACGTATAAGCCGATGCATTATCAATAAATAAGTGGGATTGAATTCTTCGAAATATAGTGTAATACGTTAAATACAACACACATCCAGTGACCTGTGTTTTAAACCACATGGGTTATTTGCCATTAGGGGTATATTACCCGTAAAATAACAAGAACAGATGCCGTTTTATATTGAAGCATCTGGCCTTTGGAAAGTTTAGATATGTAAAAGGTGAAATTGTTAACGATATGGAAATTGCCAGTCTAATTCAACTTCATCTGTGGATGGCTAGAACTTAGTATCTCGTACCGCATTCTCCCCCCACAAAACTCACCCACCAAACCCATCACCTGACTGGCGATGGCATGCACCTCCTCCAGCTCAACCGGAGGCAGGCGGTCGATGTTGAACTCGATGACCCGCGTCTCCGGTAGGGTGAGGCTATGGTTTGCCTGCCGCCAGGTCCAGCGACGGGTGAGGACGGTGTTGCCTTCGGTAAAGATAACCTCTCCTGGTAAGGGATGTTCAAGCTCAGTTGAGCCAAATGGGATGAATTTTTCTTCACCTGTAGCGAAGCGCAGGGCAATATCTTGGGTCAATTCATCCAGGGAATGCCCGCCCACCGGCAGCAGGTGCTCAAGCGAGATGATGTTCCCGATATCCACTAGCATATTGATGCTGGGTAGTGGGTCGCCGCGCAGTGCCCGGCGTGCCATAGCTTCTACGGACGAACGGTATTCGCTGGGCTTGGCACCAAAGGCTTTATAAGCCTCCCTCCAGGACTTGATGCGCGGGTGCTCGGCGATGTTCTCGATCATGGTCTGCTGGCGAACCGAGGCTTCTGCCTCGCGCAGCCTCTCGATCAATCTTTCGGGCGATGGTCCATTGTGAACATCGAATGCCATGACTACACCCCGGCAATAGCCTGGGTATCTATCAAAAATCTCTTTAGAAATTGAATAAGTCAGGCCAGTCACGCCATCATCCCTTCTACAATCCAACCAGGCTGGCACCCACCGCGACGGGGATACCCTTCTGGCGCAGGAATTCTTCCATGGCATACAGGAAGTCCACCAGGTACTCACGCGAAGATGCTTTACCCAGGTGACCCACGCGGAAGATCTTGCCCGATAACTCCCCCAATCCACCACCCACTGCGATACCGCGTTGCTCCATCAGCCACTTGCTCATTTCTACCACCTCGAACTCTGAGCGCCGCCTCACTCCGGTGACGATTGGGGAGGCGTATGCGTCATCCACGAACATTTCATATCCCAGATTGCGCAATCCCTGCCGTACTGCCTGACTTGCCCACCTGTACTTTTCGAAATGCTCTTCCAAACCCATACCTATAATTTTCTGCAGACTGGTATGTACGGCCAGGATGATATTGGTGGGTAGGGTCACGGGGGTTGGGTGCCAGGTGCCCCATTCTGTGGCGTATTGGCGCCAGGTCTTTAAGTTTAAATACCAGCCATGATTGACCTGGGCGTGGGTATCCACCAGCTGCCAGGCGCGCGGGGATACACAGATAAAACCAATCCCGGGCAGGGCTTCCAGGCACTTGTTGGGGGTGGTCACGCAGATGTCGATCCCCCATTCATCCACGCGCACATCCGTCCCGCCCAGGGAGGAAACAGCATCCACCACCACAGCCTTCCCAGCCTCACTTGCTATCCTTGCCAGCTCCCGCAGCGGGTTCATGACAGTTGTGCCGGTCTCATGGTGAACCAATGCCACCACTTTGGCATCCGGATGCTGATTTAGAAGTGCACGCAAAGCATCCGGGTCAAGTGGTTTACCCAGGGGAGCATTTAAGATAATGGTTTGCAAACCATAGCCTCTGGCAATCAGTGCCAGGCGCTCACCGAAGAATCCATTCTCCCCCACGATGATCTTTTCTCCCGTGGCAAGCAAGCTGCCAATCGCCATATCCATCAAGGAGGAAGCTGCTCCTGGTACGAAGAAAAACTCGTTGTTTGTTTTGAATACTTGCTTGAGCATCCCCTGCGTCTCATTATATATTACCATCCACTCGGGTCCATAGTGGCGAATAACCGGGGTTGCTAGGCTTGCCAGCACATCCTCCTCCACATCTCCCGGTCCGGGGGTAAACAGCTTGAGGTGTTTTACCATTTATTCTTCTCCATTCACCTGCACAAGTTCGACTTTTGCCATGCGCAGGAACTCGAGCGTGTTCTCATCGATCCGGTATTCCTGGTCATAGACGATGCGTACGATGCCTGCATTGATCAGCATCTTGGCACATTGGATACACGGAAAGTGAGTAACATAGCAGGTGGATCCCTTGGTGCTCACTCCGTGTAAAGCCGCCTGGATGATGGCGTTGGCTTCGGCGTGGATGGTGCGAATGCAATGCCCATCCACCATCAGGTGACCGGTCTCATCGCAGTGTGGCAGTCCCGCAGGTGAGCCATTGAAGCCGGTGGTCAAGATGCGCTTTTCCAATACGATCACAGTACCTACAAATGCCCGATCACATGTGCTGCGTAGAGCAACAACATGCGCAATTTTCATAAAATAGATATCCCATTCCGGTCGCATACTCTTCCCTTTCAATCAATAAAACTGATGATTGCTGAGTTGTAATTGTAAAATGGCAGCGCTTGAATTGCAAGCCCGTAATGTTGCCATTATAATAATGTGGTCATATTCAGAATGCCGATCCCATTCCATCCTATCGCCCGTTTGCTCGTCCATACAATACGTCCCACACCACAAGTGAATTTCTCTGCGGTGTCGTCCTTACCCGCCATCCTGGACCGGGCGGCCTCCAGGCAGGGAGTGCTGGTCACAGTCAATCACTATTCCTCCCCCGACTTTCACTCCTGGTGGATTGCAACCCTCGTCAGTGCGTTTTTACCCCTAAAAATTCACTGGGTGATGACTGCTGGTTGGACAAATTCAGGCTGGCTCAGTGAGCCAACCCATTGGCTATTTCCGCGTGCTGCAAGGTTATTCGGATTCACTCCCATGCCCGCCATGCCACCTGATCCAGATGAAATTGAACAACGGGCAATCGCAGTCCGTGCGGTGCTCAAATACGCCAGGGGAGCCCCGCAACCTGTGATTGGTCTGGCTCCGGAAGGTGCAGATACCAATGGTGGAATTTTAGGCACCCTTCCACCGGGTGTGGGTAGATTTATCCATCTCCTGAGCCAATATTGCCCTCTAATCCTGCCCGTGGGCATTTGGACAGAGGTGGGTCGTGTCTACCTGAAATATGGATTGCCATATCACATGGAACTCCCGGATACCCATTCAGCCGATGAGCGTGACTTTTTTGCGGGGCAATTTATCATGCAGCATATCGCACAGCTGCTGCCGGACCACCTGGGCGGTAATTATAAAAAAAAACCTGAGGGCTGAATGAAAATCCCTCAAGTATAAAATGGAAATGTTAAGAATTAATGCCTTAAAAAATGCCCGAAAAATGTTCAGCGTAATGCTCATAGGTATTGCTGGCTATTACCTCCCATGGTTTCCAGTCACTGGGCATTTCCTGGAAAAACCGGGCATCTTCTAGCTCCTCGTCACGCAGGGTTTGTACTTGTGCAAGCAGCGCGGCGTATACTTCCTGCTCCAGTCTCCATGATTGAAGCAATGATGTATTCTCTCCTTCGATCTTAATATGTGCGTTTCGTTCATCGACGGGTAATGTCCACCATGGGGAACCAACCAGGGCACGCAGCTGGATCAACTCCACCATCTCGCGTTCATACCAGGCGACATGAAAGAGGATATCTCGCAGGCTCATATCTCCAGGTGTGCGGGGTCTCGATGTGCCAAATAGATCAATACCTTTCCATGTTTGCTGCCATTGGCGGCGTCCGTTTTGTAGGTTGAGTAGGAATTCTGTTTTGTTCATAATTAAGTATTCTACTACAAATTTTTTAAAGGGGGCAGTTTTTTTACCCGGATCATCTGTTCGATACTCGTTTATAATACTCGTATGAATGGTATCTTTTGTTACCATCCTGATATCCTTTCACAATTTCCATCCCTGCATGCCGGGGTCATCCTGGCAGAGGGATTGCATAATTTACCCACCCCACAGGCTCTACGAGATTCATTTATTCACGAGCAAAAAGCCGTACTTGAGCGAATCGGGCAGATACCCCTCAGCGAGATTGCCTCTCTGGCAGGCTGGCGTACAGCGTTCCGAAAATTTGGAGTTGACCCAACCCAATACCGCTCTTCAATTGAAGCATTGTTCCGCCGCCTCACCAAGAAAGGCGATATCCCGTGTATCAATACCCTGGTGGATGTTGCGAATAAGGTCTCCATCCAGTATGCCCTGCCGGTTGCGGCTTTTGACTTACGCTACCTGGAGCTACCTATCACGGTGCGTTTTGCAAGCGGTTCTGAACGCTACCTTCCGCTGGGTGAGTCAGTCGTGGAACACCCCAATCCTGGCGAGGTCATCTTCTCCGATGAGACAGGTCTGGTGATTGCCAGGCGCTGGTGCCATCGGCAGAGTGATGAGAGTGCTGCCAGGGAGGATACAACCCGGGCACTATTCACCATCGAAGCGCAGCATGAGGGCGGTGAAGCTGATGTCCACCAGGCCTTGGAAGAGTTATTGGATTTGATTAAAGTCTATTCGGGGGGAAAATTTCAAAGTGCCTGGCTGCCTTAATCAGCTTGTTCCCGCTGGATTTCTTTCAGGTACAGGTAACTGGTGATGATACCCCACAGGAAAAAAGCCAGGAACATGCCCAGGCAGCTCAGGGCATAGATATCCACGTTAGGCGGGGAGGTAAAGTAAAGGATGATCGACCCAACCGCTGTGCCCAGACCCACAACCAGGAATCGCCGCCCTGCATATGCATTTACCTTGTACCACAGCTTCGGGTTCTCAACTGTGGACGGAATGCGAAAACCATATAAGCCATTCGGTGGGATCTTATGCAGGATCAGTGGGACGGATAAGCCTGCCAGTAGTAATCCACTAAGAGCATATAATGCCAGTAATATTTCCATGAATCACCTTGCCTGCAGAAGGTAGCCTTCAGTATTTATGAGATAATTTTACCTGTTTTTTGTTAAGCGCTTATTATGACATCATTTTCTCCAACCCTTTAGTCGTATTGATGTGATGAAGATATAATCGATAGGATCCAAAATAATAAGAAATTGGAGAGTTTAATAATGACACCGGAATCCATCCCTGACCCTACCTCATTCATCGATGAATTGGCAGAATTTCGCCATCAATTTGTCATCCCAGATCCCCAACTGATCTATTTGGATGGAAACTCGCTTGGGCGCCTGCCCAAGGTGACGGCAGAACGGCTGCAGCAGCTGGTCCTTGATGATTGGGGTGATAAGCTCATCCGTGGATGGAATGCTGATTGGTTCGAAGCTCCCATACGCATCGGTGAGAGGATTGCCGTGTTGGTCGGTGCTGCAGCCGGGCAGGTCGTTATATCCGATACCACTTCGATTAATCTATTCAAGCTGGTGATGGCCGCCCTGGCGAAGAATCCAGGGCGGACGAGGATTGTCAGTGACGAGTTTAACTTCCCCTCCGACTTGTATATCCTGCAATCCTGCGTTGCATTACTGGGGAGGGGGCACACCCTGCATCTGGTACGCTCCCGCGATGGGATCAGCATCCATCCAGACGATCTAAAATCAGCTATCGATGATAACACAGCGCTTGTGAGCCTGTCGCATGTGGCATTTAAATCGGGTTTCATGTACGATGGACAAGAAGTCACCCGGCTTGCACATAATTCTGGCGCGCTGATGCTCTGGGATTTATGCCATGCGGTGGGGGCAGTGCCGGTTGAGTTGGATGCCTGGGGTGCAGACCTGGCAGTAGGCTGTACATATAAATACCTCAACGGTGGACCCGGTTCCCCGGCATTCCTTTATGTGCGCAGAGACCTTCAGGAGCAGCTCCATCAGCCCATCTGGGGTTGGTTTGCACAACGTTCGCCTTTTGCCTTCGATCTGGATTTTTCCCCTGCCCCAGGCATGGCACACTTTATGGTCAGCAGCCCGCCCATCCTATCTGCTCTGGCAATGGAATCTTCATTGGATGTGCTGCTGCAGGCAGGCATCCAGCGTATCCGGCGAAAATCGATCGCCCAGACCAATTACCTCATCAATCTGTTTGATTCAGAGCTTGCTCCTCTGGGTTTCACACTTGGTACGCCGCGTGACCCCAACATACGCGGCTCGCATGTCTCCATCCGTCACCCGCAAGGTTACCGCATCAACCGCGCCTTGATCGAGGAGATGGACTTGATCCCTGATTTTCGTGAACCCGATAACATCCGCCTGGGGATCGCGCCGTTGTATATTAGTTTTGAGGAAATCTATCAAGGGGTAAAACGCATCCACTGCGTGATGGAGGAGAAGCGCTACCTGCACTACCCAGAGGGTCGCCTGGCCGTAACGTAAGTCGCCTATTATTCCTTGCTTGCCACCACCATCTCCACCGGCAGACCCCACATGCTCCTAATCTGCTGCTTGTCAACCTTGAATCCTGCTGCCTGGATCATCGTGTCAGCATCGATGGGGCGGCAGTCCACGTAGGCAGGCAGCTTGTCGTGCAACCATTCGTATAGCCGTACAATCGTTCCTGGCGGCTCGGTTTTCAGCATGGCGACCACACCCAATCGTCCACCTGGCACTAGTACTCGCTGGCACTCCTCAAGGACGACAGGGATCTCTGGCGTATCGAACAACTCCAGGGTGAAGCTGATGAACACCGCATTGAAACTTTCACTCTGATAGGGGAGGTAGGTTCCATCTCCTTCCAATAAGCAAACCCCGTGTGCTACACCAGACTTCGACAATCTGTCGCTTGATTTTTGCAGCATGCCTTGGGAGAGGTCGAGACCATGCACCTTCCCCGCCTCTCCCACCAGGTGGTAAAGCTCCACCAGAGCTTTACCGGTACCACAGCCAATTTCTAACACGGATTCACCGGCTTCAATAGAAAGCATTTGCACGCCCAGACGCATAAAGCGTGTCTCGCTAGAGCCAGCCAACCCATCATAAATGGGGCTTAGGCGGTCGTATGCCATCCTGGCAGTGCTTTTTGAACGCTTCACTCGGCTGATCTGCATCGGTTGTCTTCTCTAGTGGAATTATACTGGAGCGCTCTAATTATTGAAGTTTTATTTACTGAGACTGTTAAAGCCGCCGTGTTCGCTAAGAACGCTGTGATGAATTAGATTTTCCGGTAACTCATAACTCACAGCTGATAGCTGACAGCTAATGGCTGCTCTTCTGGCTTCCAACCCGGTTCCTTCCCCCTCGTTTTGCCCGGTACATGGCTGCGTCCGCCCGTCCGATAAACCCTGCCACGTCATCCGGGTTGTGATACTCACTTGCTCCCACGCTGATGGTAAGATGGCGTTGCTGTGGGAAGGTATGATTCTCTACCAGACTGCGCAGTTTCTCCGCCATGTTCGCTGCTCCCTGTAGGCTGGTATCGGTGAGCAGCAGCACCAGCTCGTCTCCGCCCCACCTGCCCAGATAATCGGTGGATCGTTTACTTTCCTCCAACAGCTTTGCCAACCGTTTCAAAACCTCATCCCCGCTATTATGACCGTGGGTATCGTTGATCTGCTTGAATGAATCCACGTCAATCATCAGCAGAGAGAGTGGATTTTTTGAGCGTTTTGATCGGTTGATGGCATCGCCGATCAGCTGCTCCATGAAAGAATGGTTGAACAGCCCCGTCATGCCGTCGCGGATGACCATGCCCTGCAGTTTTTCGTGTGATTGGCGTACCTTTTGCTCATGCTTCATGGTAATACCCTGCACATAGAGCAGGCAGGCTGACAAGCCGGCGACCTGCAATGCCGATAATACTGAAAATAATCCCTGGCTAATCCCAGTTGCATCGCTGATGAGTGTCCCGCTCAGGCGTGCGCTGAGCACATCAAAGCCCAGGAAAAGGATCACACAAATACCTAAAACCATCCATCCACGAGAGCGCTCGTATCCATATATCAGTATTGGCAGCAGGAGAGCCAGGCATAAACCCTGGCGAGCTAATATATATGTCAGAGGATCGGATAGCCCTCCGGATGATAGCTCGATCAAAGAATATGCCAGGATGATAACTGCTGGTGAGAAGGCGAAGATCGCCTGGGTGTACTGTAACTGGTGAGAATAGTTGAGCGTAAGAATTATGCTACCGATCAGCAATCCACTTACCAGCAGGCTGAGGGTGTGTTCGAAACCTGCCAGCATCAGTAAAAATGCGCCAGGCAAAGCCAGCAGAAGGCTTATGAATGATACACGGTTGATCACTGCCAGGTTTCTGGCCTGGTAAAAAGGCATATCAGCTTGAATACCCAATGCGAATATCCAGTTTAATCCAGCAATTAGGACGATGCAGGCTGAAGCAACCTGGTTTGTGGCTTTCTCCAATACATTCCAACCAGGCATATCTTCAAAACGGGTGTGGGAGGTAAGACTATTTTTCCATTCCATTGATCGAGCTAATCCCTCACATGGATTCGACCACAGGATGCTCCCCTATCCCCTGGCATCAAGGAGCACTCCTGAGGTCCAGGCAAGAAGATGCAAGTTGTGTGCTAGAAAATCAGCTACCAGCCAACAGGGATCAGCTTAGAACATGAAATATCAGGACTTTGGTTGTGACAGCACGAAGGGGTTTTTGTATAGATTTCGCCAGATCTAAAAATGGCAGTAATGGAAAACCTATGACTTACCCTCGATCAGCGCTTGCCGATGCCTGCGGTATTCG
>Ga0209253_10001209_pt1 | contig 22551 bp, 18 predicted proteins | sample FrelakmetBRP12BR_FD_187145 | JGI IMG/M metagenome (GOLD analysis project Ga0209253, IMG submission 187145) | Freshwater lake sediment microbial communities from the University of Notre Dame, USA, for methane emissions studies - BRP12 BR (SPAdes)... | ecosystem: Environmental > Aquatic >...
AGACGTTCGAGGACAGCCGGGCGATCCTCCGGCGTAACCTGGCCCATTTCCTGACCCACGGCGAAGGCGCCTGGTGGGCCCTCTGGAAGGTCGATCCGGTCAAGGAGCCACGCTTCGAGGGCCTCCTCCGCGAGCTCCGGGGATGGGGAGACCTGTCGATGGACTGCGACCGGTCCTCGGCTTCGGAGATCGCCGTCCTGCTCGACGACGAGAGCTTCTTCTACGAGACGTGCCGGTACGACCTCGACATCCCGCTCATCTTTCAGCAGAGGCTTTGGGGCCTGCCGCGTTTGGGCGCACCGTTCGACGTCTTCCTCCTCGACGACTTTCTGTCCGGGGCGCTCCGGCCCTACAAGCTCTACGTGTTCCTCAACCCCTTCCGGCTCGACGCCCGGAGGCGGAGCGCCTTGGCGAAGGAGCTCAAGAGGGACGGCCGGACAGCGTTGTGGATCTACGCTCCGGGCTATATCAAGGACGTTCCGGCCCTGGAGAACATGGAGGAGACGTCGGGGTTCCGCTTCGGCCTCGGCGAACAGCCTTGGGGCCCGCTCGTCCATATCACGGATTTCGGCCACCCCGTCACCAAGGACCTGGCCAGGGACCTCTCCTGGGGGACGAACGCCAAGCTGGCCCCTCTTTTCTTCGTCGACGACCCGGGGGCCCGCGTGCTCGGCGAGGTCGTCTACTCCCAGGGAAACTGCCGCCCGGGCTTCGCTCTCAAGGAGTTCCCGGAGTGGAGGTCTATCTACAGCGCGGCGCCGAACCTCCCGGCGCCGGTCCTCCGGGCCGTCGCCCGCTTCGCCGGGGTCCATATCTACAGCGACGCCGGCGACGTCCTCTACGCCAACAAGAGCTTTCTCGGCATCCATACGCTCGCCGGCGGCGAAAGAACGATCCGGCTGCCGCGGCGCGTACCTGGTGTCGCCGACCTCCTCGCAGGAAAGGTCATCGCCCGCGGCACGGACGAGTTCCGGGCCGTCCTGGAGCCGCGCTCGACCGCGCTCTACAACATCGCCCATCGGCCCGGCGAGTAGCCCCGTAGATCGAGCAGGGGGCCTCGGAGCCGCGGGACGGGCCGGACGGATTCGGGTACAATAGGCCGCATGGAGATCGTTCTCGCCTCGGCCTCGCCCCGGCGGCGCGAGCTTATGGCACGGGTGGCGCCGGAGTTCCGCATTTTTCCGACCGACGTCGACGAATCCGCCATTGCCGAAAAAGACCCGCTCACGTTCGCCATCGCTGCGGCGGTCGAGAAGGCCAAACGGGCGGCCGAGCGATTCCCCGAAGCGGCCGTCATCGGCGCCGATACCGTCGTCGCCCTGGGGCTGCGGATCCTGGGCAAACCCGCGGACCGGGAGGACGCCCGGGCCATGCTGCGGGACCTGTCGGGGCGCCGGCATCGCGTCATCACCGGCCTCGCGTTCTATCGGCGGGCCGAGGACCGGCTCCTCGCCGGCTATGACCTGACCTATGTCACCTTCCGGGAGCTCACGGACGAGATGATCGAGGCCTACCTCGACCAGGGGACCTTCCTCGACAAGGCCGGCGCCTATGCCGTCCAGGAGATCGGCGACGCCTTCGTGGCCCGGATGAAAGGCGATTACGACAACGTCGTCGGCTTCCCGGTCGACAAGGTGAAGCGGATGCTGGCCCGGTTCCTGGAGCCGGCCGTCACCGTCACGGTCGAGGACATCGATTTCCCGGGAAGCGACGGGCGGGTCATGGTTGACGGCCGGAAGCTCCTCGTGCCGGGCGCCGTGACCGGCGAGACGGTCCGGGTCCAGGTCGTCGGCGAGCGCGGCGCCGCCCGCGTCGCCGAGGTCATCCGCCTCGAGTCCCCGTCGCCGCGGCGGACCGAGCCGCGTTGCCCCCATTTCGGGTCGTGCGGGGGCTGTCTCTTCCAGCATATCGAATACGGGACACAGCTCGAGATCAAGGAGCGCCACCTCCGCCGGACGCTCGAAGAGGCCGGGATCCCGGACGTCGTGGCCGCGATACGGCCCGTCACCGCCTCGCCGGATCTCTACGCCTACCGGAACAAGATGGAGTTCGCCTTCGGCGAGAAGCACGGGGCTCTCGCCCTGGGCCTAAGGGAGAAGGTCACGGCCAGCCGGCAGACCTACCGCCGGACCCTGCCGGTCCACGAGTGCCCGATCTTCGGCCCGATTGTCGGGCGCGTCTTTCCCGTCGTCGTCGAATTCGCCCGGGCGAACGGCCTCGAGGGCTTCGAGCCGGCGACCCGAAAAGGCCACCTCCGTCATCTCGTCCTCCGTGAGGGCAAGCGGACGGGCGAGCTCATGGTCCTTCTTGTCACGGCCGAGATGCCGGAGATCGACCTCGCCGCGCTGGCGGCGCTGCTCGCCGCCGCGGCCCCGGAGCTCCGGAGCTTCGCCCACGTCACCAACCGCCGCGGCTCCGACCTCATCGAGTTCGAGCGGACGGCCCTCGTCGCCGGCGCCCCGTTCATCGAAGAGAAACTGGCCGGCCTCGCGTTCCGGATCTATCCGCCGAGCTTCTTCCAGACGAACACGGCCGGGGCCGAGCTCCTCTATCGCAGTATCCGCGAGGAGGCTCCCCTCACGAGCGACAGCCGCGTCCTCGGTCTCTACTGCGGCAGCGGGGCGATCGAGCTCTCGCTCGCCGGGACCGTGGCCCAGGTGACGGGCGTCGACTCCTCGCCGCGGAACATCGCCAACGCCGTCGAGAACGCCCTGGTCAACCGGATCGAGAACGCCGCGTTCCTGCCGGGCACGGTCGAAGCCCTGCTCGCGGAACCGCTCCGCGAGCCGGCCGACGTCGTCGTCGTCGATCCGCCGCGCGTCGGCCTGACGTCGAAGGCGCTTCGCCGGACGATCGCCCTCGGCGCTCCGGCTGTCGTCTATGTCTCCTGCAATCCCGCCTCGCTCGCCCGCGACCTCCACGCGCTCATCGACGCGGGCTACAGAGTCGCGTCGCTCTCCCCCTTCGACTTCTTCCCGCACACGCCGCACCTCGAGACGCTGGCCGTTCTCATGAAGTAGGGTTGACCTGCTCTCTCTGGGATTCCCTCTCGAGGCGGCGAGGGAATTCGCCTCGGCCTTTACTTTCGGTCCGGCCCATAGTAAAACTCCGCCCGAGGAGGGAGTGACCATGAAACCACGCTGCTGCCCTTGCACCGAGAAGAACGGGCCGTCCGGGAACGGCTTCACGAGGCGGGATTTCCTCAAAGGCGCCGGCGTCACGGCGCTCGGGAGCGTCGCGGCGGGCGGTCTCGCCTGGCCCCTTCTCGCGGGCCGGGCCGAGACCGCCGACGAGCTCTTCCGCCCGATGCCGCTCAAGGTCAAGCCCATCCTCGTCCACGAAGTGCCGCAACGCCGTCACCAGACGAGCTGGCGGTCTTGGGGCGGGATCGAAACGGAGGCCCAGGCCCGCGAGGAGGTCACCCGGATCCAAGGAGAGCTTGCGGCCCTGGCCAAGAGGGCGGAATTCCCGCTCGACATCATGCCGGTCTCCGCGATCCGCCGGGCCGCCGACGTCGCGGCGGTGAAGGACCTCGGCGACGCCCACGTCCTCCTCGTCTACGCGGCCGGCGGCTGGATGGACGTCTTCGACGCCCTGGACAAGACCGGCAAAGACAGGATCTTCTTCTGCCGCCACAAGTCCGGGCCGGTCTACCTCTGGTACGAGATCATCAGCCCGCGCTATCTGAGACAGCATACCGACACCCTGGCCGTCAAGGGCGTCGACGAGGACGACGTCGTCATCGACAGCCAGGAGGAGATCCTCTGGCGGCTCCGGGCCCTGGCCGGGCTGCGGAATACCGTGGGCACGAAGATCCTGGCCGTCGGCGGGCCGGACGCCTGGGCCCAGCCGGCCGGCGTCGTGCCCAAGCTTGTCGTCGACAAGTGGAAGTTCGACATTGTCACCGTGTCCTATGACGACCTGGGGCGGCTCATCCGTGAGGCCCGCGCCGACGCGGCGACCGTTCGCCGTTCCCGAACGAGGGCAGACGCCTATCTCCGCCAGGCCGGGACGAGCCTGGAGACCGGGCGGCCGTTCGTCGAGAACGGGCTCCTCCTCGACGAGGTCTTCCGGGCCCTGCTGAAAAAGGCCGGCGCCCGGGCCTTGACGATCAATGGCTGTATGGGCACGATCATGCCCTTGGCCGAGACGTCGGCCTGCCTCACCCTGAGCACGCTCAACGACGACGGCTACCTGGCCTTCTGCGAGTCGGATTTCGTCGTCATCCCGTCGGGCGTCCTTCTCTCGAATATCGCCGGGCGCCCGGTCTTCCTCAACGACCCGACCTACCCTCACGACGGCATCATCACCCTGGCCCACTGCACGGCGCCGCGGAAGATGGACGGCCGGAAGTCGGAGCCGGCCCGCATCCTGACCCACTTCGAATCGGACTACGGCGCGGCCCCCAAGGTCGAGATGGCCAAGGGCACGCTCACGACCAACATCGCCCCGGACTTCGCCTCCAAGCGCTGGCTCGGCCTTCTCGGCGAGATCGTCGAGGCGCCCTTCCTGCCCATCTGCCGCTCCCAGATCGACATCCGCTACAAGTGCGAGGACCGGACGCTGGCCAAGCGCATGCCGGGCTTCCACTGGATGACCGCTTACGGGGACTTCACCCGGGAGCTCGGGTACGCCTTGAGGCGGGTCGGCATCGAATGGGACTTCCTGGGCTAGAAGATGGGGTCAAACCTACCTCTTACAGCAAAAGGTAGGTTTGACCCCATCTTGAGAAGGGAGGGCCGGATGGTTCGCTCCAACATTCTCATGACGGCGGCTGTCGGGATTCTGATCGCCTGCCTGGCCTCACCGGAGGCCGCCGCCGAAACGCCGACCGACCCCATAGTCCGATACACGCCGAGGCCGTCCGAAGTCGCCGGGATCGCGATCCCGGTTTTATCGCTCAACGGGACCTGGTCCTTCAATCCCGCTCCGCCAAAGGGTTTCGAGAAGCTGACCGAGCGCAGAGCCCAAGGCTGGTCGCGGATCGAGGTCCCCGGCGATTGGTCGATGCAGGGGTTTGCCGTCAGGCCTTGGACCCCGGTCGGCTACCTGAAGACCATCGTTATCCCAGCCGACTGGGAGGGCGCCCGGATCATCCTCCGCGCTGATGGAGCCCAGAGCCTGGCGACATTTTGGGTGAACGGGAAGCCCGCGGGGACGCATGAGGGCGGCTTCACGGCGTTCGAGATGGACGTCACGGAGCTTTGCCGACCGAGCGCGCTCAATACGATCGCCGCGGCCGTCCAGAACGAATCGACGGCCGATATCCTGGCCAGCGGCACGCAATACGCCTCCTACCAATTCGGCGGCCTCACCCGGAAAGTCTCTTTGATCGCCTTGCCGAAGCTCCACATCGCCGACATTGAGATCCTGACCGACGTCGGGGAGGACGGGAGGACGGCCGCTGTCGGGATCGAAGTCGATCTGGCCAACGCGGGGACGACATCCCAGCCCGACGTCTCGCTCGATCTCACGCTGAGCGACCCGGGCGGACAGGCCGTCCTTCGCCGGACCCTCCGGGCCGAGCCCCTCGGGCCCGGAGCGACGGCCCGGCTTCACGTCGAAGGAACGATCGAAGACGCGGCATTCTGGGACGCCGAGCACCCCCATCTCCACACGCTCGGCCTTGAGCTCCGCACGGGCGGGCGCACGCTCGAAAAGATCGTCCGGCGGGTCGGTTTCAGGGAGATCGAGGTCGCCGGGACGCGCCTCTTCGTCAACGGACGGCCTGTCAAGCTCCGCGGCATCAACCGTCACGAGGTCCATCCGCTCCGCGGTCGCAGCCTGACACCCGAACTCTGGCGCAAAGACGCCGAGCTCTTCCGGGCGGCCAACATGAATTACATCCGGACGTCCCACTACCCCCCGGCCGAGGAATTCCTCGACGCCTGCGACGAGCTGGGCCTCTTTGTCGAGTGCGAGGCGCCGCTCGTTTGGATCCAGCACGGGGCTAATGAGACCTGGAAGACGGAAGACCCCAACGATCCGAAATACCTTCCCTATATCAAGCGGGCCGTCGCCGAGACGGTCGCCTTCAACAAGCATCACCAAAGTATCATATTCTGGTCGCTGGCCAATGAATCGGGCTGGAGCCCTCATTTCGCCGAAGCCGCCGAGATGGTCCGGGTCATGGACCCGACGCGGCCGCGGACGTTCCACGACCAGGCTTACGGCGGATATAACAACAGGGGCTCGGACGCGATCCCGATCGCCAACTACCATTATCCGGGGCCTCAGGGACCGGACCTGGCCGTCTCGCTGCGCCTGCCGCGCCCCCTCCTTTACGGCGAGTATTGCCATCTCAACTGCTATAACCGCGCCGAGCTCGCCGCCGACCCGGGCCTGCGCGACGAGTACGGCCGCGGCTTCGCGCGGATGTGGGAGAAGGTCTTCGGCTCGGCCGAGGTCATCGGCGGGGCCATCTGGTCAGGGATCGACGACGTCTTTCTCCTGCCCTCGGGACGGGGGACGGGGTACGGGGAATGGGGCCCCATCGACGGCTGGCGGCGGGAGAAGCCGGAATACTGGCACATCAAGAAATCCTACTCGCCGGTCCGGATCGGCCCGGACCGCGTCGCCGCTCCCAAGCCGGGCGAGCCCATCGTCCTCCAGATCGAGAACCGGCACGATTTCACCGACCTCCGCGAATGCCGCATCGACTGGCGGATCGGAGACGAGACGGGCCGGGCGGCCATCGAGCTCCCGCCGCGCGCGAGCGGGATCTTAAGGATCCGGCCGAAGACGGCGGACCTTTCGGGAAAGGTCTTGCGGATCGACGTGACGAGCCCCCGTGGTTTTTTCATCGACAGCACCGAGATCGCGATCGGAGAGGTCCTGCCGGCCGCCCCGCCGTTCCGCCCGCTTGTCCCCGAAGCCGGACCGGTCGAGCTCGAGGAGAACGCGGCGAAGCTCACGGTCAGAGGCGGCGGCTTCCGCTGGGTATTCGACCGTAAGACCGGCGCCATCGTCGAGGGAGAGGCGGGCGGCGCTCCCATCGTCTCGGGGGGGCCGGCCTTGATGATACTGCCTCAGATCTCCGGCGCGTGCACCACGGATTACCGGACGGACGTCGAGCCCTTCAACGACACCTGCAAGAACTGGTCGGCCGAGAGCGTCTCCGCCGCCAGGGACGCCAACTCGGTCACCGTGACTGTCAAAGGGGCGTACGCCGAGGCCTCAGGATGGTACGCCGTCCGGATCGACGGCACGGGCCGGGCCGAGCTCAGCTACGAGTTCAAGGTCCGGGCGAAGACGAACCCGCGGCAATACGGCCTCGTCGTCTATCTCCCCCGTCCCTTCGACACGCTGACCTGGAGCCGCCGGGCGCAGTGGACGGCCTATCCCGAAAACCACATCGGGCGTCCCCTCGGGACCGCCAAGGCCATATCGCCGGACCGCGCACCCGTCTTCCGCCGGGAGCCCGGGTGGGACTGGAAGGACGACCAGAATGCGCTCGGCTCGAACGACTTCCGCTCGACCAAGGCGAACGTCCTCTGGGCGGTCCTCGCCCGGCCCGAAGGCGAAGGCCTGATGCTCTCGTCGGACGGACGCCACGCGGCCCGGGCCTTCCTCGACGGGGACCGGATCGGCTGGCTCATCGCGGACTTCTCGACCGGCGGCGGCGACATCTTCTTCGCTCCGCACCACAAGATGGATGACCGCCCCCTCGAAGCCGGGGATACGATCAAGGGATCGTTCATCCTCACGCCGGTCACGTCCGTCCGTTAGCCAAGAGGGGGTCAGATCTACCTTTTACCCAAAACTGGGTAAAAGGTAGATCTGACCCCTTCTTCATAGGACGGTGCGGGTGGCGACGACGTCGACGCCCGAGCCTAGGACGTTCGCGATGAGGACCTGGCCGCGGCGGACGGGCGCCTCAGGACGGAGCTTGGCGATCTCGGCCAGGATGGGGAAGAGCATTTCCCGCGGCACGGTCCCGCTCAGCCGGACCGAGACCATTCTCGCCGCCGTGCCTTTGATCGGGACGGACGTGGCCAGGTTCCGCCGGGGATGCAGGACCTCTTCTTCGGCGAAGGGGATGCCCTTTTCGCATTGATTTCCCTTGACGTCGAGCCCGCCGGCCGCGTCCCTCGCGACCTCGAGCTCGCAGCCGACCGGGCAGAGGACGCAGGTCAGGCGGTCGACCGGAGCGTTTTCACTCATGGCAGCTCACCTCGAGGTCCTCTTCGACCGCGGGCCGGACCTTGATCTTCTGGAGCTCGGACGGGAGAACGCGAGGGAACTTCTTCCTCGCATAGACCTTGCCCGTCGCCTTTCCCTTGACGACGACCTGGACGTTGCGGAGGGGGCACGTGACCCGGAAGCTCCACTCGACCCCCGCCGTTCCCCGGGTCAGGAGCTGGGGCAGAGCGTACTTGACGTGGGGCCCGGGCGAAACGCGGACCGTTTCCCTGGCCGGCATCTCCCCCGCCGCGAAGCGGGCGGCGCTCGCGCCTGCCGCGAAGCCTTCGAAGGAGGCCCAATCGGCGACGTCGTGAATGTGAAGGACGTTGCCGCAGGAGAAGACGCCCGCGGCCGAGGTCATGAGCGATTCGTCGACGACGGCGCCTCCCGTGAGCGGCGAAAGCTCGATCCCGGCCCGCTTCGCCAGCTCGTTCTCGGGGATGAGCCCGACCGAAAGGAGGAGTGTATCGCAGGGGACGACGCGCTCGGTCCCGGCGACCGGCGCGAGCGTATCGTCGACCTTGGCCACGACGACGCTCTCGACCCTGTCCCGGCCGCGGATCTCGACGACCGTCGCTCCGAGCTCGAGCGGGATCGCGAAGTCCATCAGGCATTGGCGGACGTTCCGTTCGAGCCCGCTCACCCAGGGCAGGATCTCGAAGACGCCCTTGACGGCGACGCCCTCGAAGACGAGCCGCCGGGCCATGATCAGGCCGATGTCGCCCGAGCCGAGGATGACGGCCTGGTTGCCGATGCGGAGGTTCTGGAGGTTAACCAGGTTCTGGGCCGAGCCGGCCGTGAAGACTCCGGCCGGGCGCGTCCCGGGGATCTCGATCATCTCGCGGGTCCGCTCGCGGCAGCCCATGGCCAGGACGACGGCCCGGGCCTCGACGAGCCTGTAGCCCGCCCGGGAATTGATCTTGAGGACGCGCGCCGGCGAAAGGTCGAGGACCATGGCCCCCGTCTCGATCTTGATCGGCTCCCGGGCGACGTCCTCGGCGAGGCGCTCGGCGTACTCGGGCCCGCTGATCGTCTCCTTGTAGAGGAAAAGCCCGAAGCCGTCGTGGACGCACTGGTTGAGGATGCCGCCGAGCGTCCGCTCCCGCTCGACGAGCAGGACCTTGCCCGCCCCCGCCCGCCGGGCGCCGAGGGCCGCGGCCAGGCCGGCCGGGCCGGCGCCGATGACCGCCACGTCACAGGTATCGATCTTCTGTCGCATCATCAGCCCTTCAGCCGGCCATAGAAGAGACGGGAGCCGCCGCCCCGCTTGGTGATCCTGTCGACCGGGACGCCCTCGTCCTGGAGGATCTCGACGATGCGCGGCGCGCAGAAGCCGCCCTGGCAGCGGCCCATGCCGCAGCGGGTCCGGCGCTTGACGGCGTCGAGCGTCCGGGCCCCGAACGGGTTCCGCAGCGCGGCGACGACCTCGGCGCGGGTGACGTGCTCACAGCGGCAGACCATCTCGCCCCAGCCGGGGTCGGCCGCCACGCGCCCCGCCCGCTCGTCGTCGTCCAGGGCGGCAAAACGCTTCCTGTGAGGCCTGACCGGAATGAAATCGCTTTTCAGCCTCAGGTCCATCCTCGCCCCGAGCATGGCGACGACCATCTCCGCCAGGGCCGGGGCCGCGGTGAGGCCGGGCGATTCGATGCCCGCGAGCGAGATCCAGCCGGGCTTCCGTTTGCTCTCCTCGACGATGAAATCGCCGAACCTGTCCCCGCCGGAGGGGTCGAAGAGCTTGGGCCGGATGCCGGTGTAGCTGTGGATGAACGGGACGCGGGCGATCTCGGGCATGAGCCGGGCCGCCTCGGCCTTGAGGCGGGCCGCGACCTCCCGGGTCGTGGCCAGGTCACGCTTGTCCCCGACCGGCTCGGCGCTCGGCCCGAGGAGGATGTTCCCCTCGAGCGTCGGCGTGATATGGATGCCGAGGCCCGGATCGTCCCGCGGCGGCACGGGATAGACCGGCATCGCCAGGCGGAGGCCGCAGTCCTTGTCCGTGATGAGGTATTCGCCCCGGTAAGGGAAGATCCGGAAGTCGTCGATCCCGGCCAGGCGAGCGACCTCGTCGGAGAAGAGGCCGGCGCAGTTGACGACCCTGCGGGCGGCGAACTCGCCCGTCGGCGTCGCCAGGCGGAACAGGCCGTTCCCGACGCGGACGGACTCGACGGGCGCTTCGAGCCGGACCTCGGCCCCGTTCTGCGCCGCGCACTCCGCCAGGGCGATCGTGAGCTCGTAGGGCGAGACGATGCCCGTATGAGGCGACCAGAGAGCCCAGCGGCCCCGCGCCAGCGGCTCGAGCCTCCGGATGGCCGCCTCGTCGACGATCTCCAGCCCGGGGACGCCGCTCCGGTCGCCCTGGGCCTTGAGCTCCTCGAGGCGGGGCTTGTCCTCGTCGGCCAGGGCGACGACGAGCTTCCCGGTCTTGCGGTGGGGGACGCCGAGCGTCGAGGCCAGCTCATAGACGAGCTTCAGGCCGGCGACGTTGGTCCTCGCTTTGAGGGACCTCGGCGGGACGTTGAAGCCGGCGTGGATGACGCCGCTGTTCCCTTTACTGATGCCCTCGGCCAGGTCCGACTCCCGCTCGAGGAGGAGGAGCCGGAGATCATAGCGCGAAAGCTCCCGGAGGACGGCGCAGCCGACGACCCCGCCGCCGATGATGACGACGTCGTAAGTCGGGCTCAACGGTCGTTCCATGGCTTTTGGCTTGACATCATATCAAATCAGGCCTCCGACATAAAAGGGCGATATCCTTCGTAAGGCCCCGATGAGGGACAGGAAAGGAGGATGTGGCTCAGCGGCCAAGGACAGCCGAAGCGGCCGGCGCTGTGAGGAGGCCGGGTAGGATCCCGAAAAGAAGAAGGGCCGCGGCCGAGAGGGCCAGGACGACCGTGACGGTGCGCGAGACGGATTCCGCGGCCGCCGGGCCGGCGCCGGGAATCGCGGGCGCCGCGTCTTCGAGGAACATGGCCTTGCCGATGCGGAAGTAGTAGAAGAGCGAGATGGCGGAGTTCAGCGCGCCCGCGGCGGCCAGGAGGACCAGGCCCTTGTCCACCGCGGCGGCGAACAGGAAGTACTTGCCCATGAAGCCGGCCGTCGGCGGGATGCCCGTGAGCGCGAGGAGGACGACGAGGACGCTCGCCGCCGCGACCGGCGCCCGGCGCACGAGCCCGCGCAGGCCGTCGACGCTCTCGTCGAACCGCCCTCCCCCGCCGACGAGAAGGATGAGGCCGAAGGCGGCGGCGTTCATGACGACGTAGACGGCGATATAGAAGAGGATGGCCATCCGGGCGGGCTCTCCCCAGGCCGCGAGACCGATGGCCAAGTAGCCCGCCTGGGCGATGGCCGAATAAGCCAGCATGCGCTTGAGGCTTGTCTGGGTCAAGGCGGCCAGGTTCCCCCAGAACATGGTCGCGAGCGCGACCGCCTGCAGGATGCCGCTCCATTCGAGGGCATAGCCGCCGAAGAGGGTGGTCATGGCCCGGACGAGGATGGCGACGACCGCGGCTTTGGGAGCGGTGGACAGGAAGACGACGAGCGGCGTCGGGGCCCCTTCGTACACGTCGGGCGCCCACATATGGAAAGGCACGAATGCCGCCTTGAAGAAGAGCCCGACGAAGAACAGGCTCATGGCCACCAGGGCGGCCAGGCCGCTCCCGCCGGCCAGGAGGGGCCCGGCTTCGGTATACCCCGTCAGGCCGGTCAACCCGTAAACCAAGGCCATGCCGAGGAGCATGACCGCTGAACTCAGGGTCCCGAGGAAAAAGTACTTGATCCCGGCCTCGGCCGAGCGCCGCTCCTTCTTGAAGATCCCGGCCAGGACGTAGGAGGGGATGGCGAAGAGCTCGAAGGTCACATAGGTCGTGACCATGTCCGTGGCCGAGACGGCGGCCGTCATGCCGATCATCGAGAGGAGGATCAGGTAGTAGGCCTCTCCCGGCTCGCTTCGCTCGACGTCGAAGAATCGGAAGGCCAGGACGATCGCCAGGACCCCCGCGGCCAGGATGACGGCCTTGAAGAACAGGGCGAACCCGTCGGCCGCGAGATGCCCGGCGAAGTAGGGCTCGGCGGAGGGCGGCGTCAGGGCGAGCGCGACGGCCGCGGCGGCGATCCCGGCCAGGGCGACATAGCCCGCGGCCCGGCGGCCCCCCCTCTTGACGAAGAGATGCACGAACATCGAGGCCACGGCCGCGGCCAGGAGGACGACCTCGGGGAGGAAATGCCCCAGGCCGGCGGACGCGGCGGCCGTCATCGCGGAGCCTCGAAATGAGCGGGATTGACGACGCGGATGATCTTTTCCACGGGCTTGTCGAGAACGGCCAGGAACGGCTTCGGGAAGATGCCGATCCAGAAGGCCAGGACGATGAGCGGCAGGAAGGTCGCGAGCTCCCGAAGGGTCAGGTCCTTGAGCGACTCGTTGGCCGGATTGGCCAGCCGGCCGAACATCACCCGCTGGTAGAGCCAGAGCATGTAGCCGGCGCCCAGGATGATGCCCGTCGCGGCCACCGCCGTCCACAGCCAGCTCACCGGGAAGGTCCCCATGAGGATCATGAACTCGCCGATGAAGCCGTTGAGGCCCGGGAGACCGATCGACGACATGGTCATGATCAGGAAGACCGCGGCGTAGACCGGCATCCGCGACGCCAGCCCGCCGAATTCGGCGATCAGGCGGGTGTGGCGGCGCTCGTAGATGATCCCGACGATCAAGAACAGGGCCCCCGTCGAAATACCGTGGTTGACCATCTGGAGGACCGCCCCCTTGGCCGCCAGGGGGGTCAGGACGAAGAGGCCGAGCATGACGAAGCCCATATGGGAGACCGAGGAGTAGGCGATGAGCTTCTTCATGTCCTTCTGCATGAGCGAGACGAGAGCCCCGTAGACGATGGCCACCAGGGCCAGGACGACGATCGCCGGGGCGTAGCGGCGCGCGGCGTCGGGCAAGAGGGGCATGGAGAAGCGGAGGAAGCCGTAGGTCCCCATCTTCAGCAGGACGCCGGCCAGGATGACCGAGCCCGCCGTGGGCGCTTCGACGTGGGCGTCCGGGAGCCAGGTGTGGAACGGGAACATCGGGACCTTGATGGCGAATCCTAGGAAAAAGGCCAGGAAAACCCAGCCCTGCAGGGAGACCGGCAGAACGGACCCGGCCCCGAGCATGGCCAGGACGTCGAAGGTTTGATGCTGGCTCCGCAGGACCAGGATGCCGACGAGCATGGCGACCGAGCCGAAGAGGGTATACAGGAAGAACTTGATGGCCGCGTAGAGCTTCCTCTCCCCGCCCCAGACGCCGATCAGGAAATACATCGGCACAAGGACGACCTCCCAGAAGACGTAGAAGAGGAGGAGGTCGAGGGCCAGAAAGACCCCGATCATGCCCGTCTCGAGGAGGAGCAGGAAGACGTAATATTCCTTCAGGCGCTTCTCCACCGCCTGCCAGGAGGACAGCGTGGCGATGAACGTCAGGAGCGACGTCAGGAGGACGAGCAGGAGCGAGATGCCGTCGACGCCGAGGAGGTACTGGGCCCCGATGGCCTTGATCCAGGGGGCGCGCTCGAGGAGCTGCATGTCGCCGGACGCGGCGTCGAACCGGGTCAGGAGGAGGAGCGTCGCGACGAATTCGAGGCCGGTGAAGATGTTGGCCGCGAGCTTGATGGCCCTCGTCCGGGAGCCGGGCAGGGCCAGCAGGACGACCATCCCGGCCACCGGGAAGAACGTGACGAACGTCAGGATCGGTATGCCCAGGATGTTCATGACGGCGGCTCCTCCATGTCCTTATAGCACCACGATGACGAGGGTGATGACCAGGGCGGCGCCCAGGACGACGGCCAGGGCGTAGTTGTAGACGAAGCCCGTCTGCAGCCGGCGCAGCAGCGACGAGGCGGCCAGATGGACCCGGCCGACGCCGTTGACGGCGCCGTCGACGACGCCCTCGTCGAACAAGATGGACAGGCGGGAAACGCCCCGCGCCAGCGCGGCCGCGCCGTCGACCAGGCCGTCGATGACGCGCCGGTCGATCCAGTCGGCGACCCGGGCCGCGACGAGGACTCCGCCGACGAAGATCCGGGCGTAGGCTTCATCGACGTAGTATTTCCGGGCGACCGTCCGGTGGAGCGCCCGGAATCTCTCCGCGAACCGGCGGGCGGGCTCCCCCTTCCGTCTGACGTAGATCGTCCAGGCGGCGAAGATCGCAACCGCGGCCGCGGCGACCGAGGCGGCCATGAGGAGGATCTCGGTCCCCGCCGCAAGATGCGATTCGTGCGCTCCCGTGCTCGTCTCGAGGAAACGGCCGAACCACGCGCCGCCGCCGAGGATGTGCGGCAGGCCGACGTACCCCCCGACGACCGCCAGCAGAGCCAATACCTGCAGCGGAACGAGCATCACCGGCGGGGATTCGTGGAGATGGCCCGCCGTCTCCCCGGAGAACCTCTCCTCTCCGAAGAAGGTCAGGAAGATCAGGCGGAACATGTAGAAGGCGGTCATGGCCGACCCGGCGAGGCCGAGGCCCCAGACGAGGGTGTTCCCCGAGGCGAAGGCCGAGGCGAGGATCTCGTCCTTGGAGAAGAATCCGGACAGGCCGGGAAGGCCGGAGATGGCCAGCGCCCCGACGAGGAAGACGAAGTAGGTCCGAGGGATGCGCCTCCTCAAACCGCCCATCCGTCTCATGTCCTGCTCGCCGGAGAGGGCGTGGATGACGCTCCCGGCGGCCAGGAAGAGAAGGCTCTTGAAGAACGCGTGGGTCACGAGGTGGAAGATCCCGGCGGCGTAGGCCCCGACCCCGAGGCCGATGAACATGTAGCCGATCTGCGAGATCGTCGAATAAGCCAGGACGCGCTTGATGTCGGTCTGGACGAAGCCCATGGTCGCGGCGTAGACCGCCGTGAACGCCCCCGTCAGGGCGACCACGGTCATGGCCGTCCCCGAGAGGGAGAAGAGGGCGTGAAGGCGGGCGACCATGTAGACGCCGGCCGTCACCATCGTCGCGGCGTGGATCAGGGCCGAGACGGGCGTCGGCCCCTCCATGGCGTCCGGAAGCCAAGTGTAAAGGGGGATCTGGGCCGATTTGCCCGTGGCCCCGAGGAAGAGCAGGAGGGCGGCGGCCGTGGCTGTCCCCTTGGCCAGCATCCCTCCCTCGGCGGCGGCCGTGATCCCGGCGATGTCGATCGTCCCCAGGGCGAATAGAAGAAGGCCGGTGCCGAGGAGGAAGCCGAAGTCGCCGACGCGGTTGGTGATGAAGGCCTTTTTGCCGGCGTCGGCGGCCGAATCCTTGGTGAACCAGAAGCCGATCAGAAGGTAGGAGCACAGGCCCACGCCCTCCCAGCCGATGAACATGACGGCGAGGTTGGCCCCCAGCACCAGGACGAGCATGGCGAACGTGAAGAGATTGAGGTAGGCGAAGAACCGGGCGTAGCCCCGGTCGTGGGACATGTAGCCGACCGAATAGATGTGGATGAGGAGCCCCACGCCGGTCACGACCAGGGTCATCACCGCGGCCAGGGAATCGTAGCGGAAAGCCAGGTCGAGCGCGAAGGGGACGGTCGTCCCTCCCGCCGTCCGTATCGGGCTGGCCGGGACCCAGGTGAAGAGCGTCTTGACGAGGACGGGCTCGGCCGAGCGGAGGAGGCCGGCGAAGGCCGCGACGGAGGCCGCGAAGCTCAATCCCGCCGCCCCGACCGCCGTCAGGCCGACCGCTCGCTTGGAGAACCAGCGGATGCCGACGAGGCCGTTGACGGCCGCGCCGAGGAGGGGGAAGAGCGGGATGAGCGCGAACATCGGCTATCCTTTGAGCTCGTTCAGAGAGTCGGTGTCGTAGCTTTTGCGATGCCGGAAGTAGGCCAGGACCAGGGCGAAGCCGACCGCCGCCTCCGAGACGGCGTTGATGATGACGAAGAGGGCGAAGATCGAGCCCCGGGGCGAGTTCAGGTGCCGCCCCAGCCCGGCCAGGATGATGTTCACGCCGTTGAGGAGGAGCTCGAGGGACATCAGCATGATGACCAGGTTCTTGCGGACGAGGACCCCGGCCAGCCCGATCGTGAAGACGATCAGGCCGAAACCGATGACGGCTTCAATCGGGATCATCGATGTGTCTCCTTCGGGCGACGACGATGGCCCCGATGAGGACGGCCAACAGGAGGATCGAGGCGGCCTCGAAAGGCAGCAGGTACGAGGCGAAGAGCATCTCGGCCATCTCCCGGAAGCCCGGGCCCTCCGGTCCGGACGGGGCGGACGGGAATCCGGTCCGCATGACCAGGGTGACCACCTCGGCGCACAAGAGGACGGGGACGCCGACGAGGAAGAGCTTGGGGACGAGGCCCCGCCGTTCGGGGACGATCTCCTTGAGGTTGACGATGATGATGACGAAGATGTAGAGGACGACGATCCCTCCCCCGTAGACGAGGATCTGGATGCCCCCCAGGTACTCGGCTTGGAGTGCGAAGAAGACGCCGGCCGTGGCCAGGACGGTGAAGGCCAGGTAAAGGACGCTGTGCATGGCGTTCTTCTGGATGACGACGAGGAGGGCGGCGACGACGGCCAGGACGGCGAAGAAGATGAAGACGGCCAGGGTGATCATCGCGGCCTCCGGCAGCCGGCGCAAAGATAGCTCTGGAGGTCCTCGCCGGCGATGTACATGTCGGGGAGGTGGAAGAGGAGCCCGTCCTTGTCGGTCCCGGTCAGGCGGAACTCCCGCGAGAAGCGGATGGCGCTCGTCGGGCAGACCTCGACGCAGAAGCCGCAGAAGGTGCACCGGTCGAGCTTCCAGTCGAACCTCGTCGGCCGCATGACCTTGGCCCCTTCCTCCTTCTTCCCCTCGATGTCGAAACAGCCCGTCCCGCAGGCCCTTTGGCAGGCCTTGCAGGCGATGCAGAGGGGCTCCCCTTGCTCGTTCCGGTGGAGCCGGACGATCCCGCGGAACCGGGGCGACGGCTCCTGGACCCGTTCGGGGTATTGGACGGTCACCTTCCGGCTGAAATAGAGCCGGAGGGTCACGGCCAGGCCGCGCAGCATATCGACGAGGAAGAAGGACTTGAGGAACCTCCCGATCCGGCTCATCGGAGGAACCTCACCAGGGCGACGACCAGGAAATTGGCCAGGGCCAGGGGGATCAGCCACTTCCAGACGAGCCGGATGAGCGAGTCGAACCGGTAGCGCGGGAGGGTCGCCCGGATCCAGACGTAGAGGTAGAGGAAGAACATGATCTTGACGAGATACCAGACGAAGCCGGGCACGGCATGGAGGAAGGCCAGGGCCTTGACGCTCGGGAACGGCGGCAGCCAGCCGCCGAAGAAGAGGATGACGACGAGCGACGACACGAGGACCATGTGGGCGTACTCGGCCATATAGAAGAAGGCGAACTTCATGCCCGAATACTCCGTGTGGTAGCCGGCGACGAGCTCCGACTCGGCCTCGGGCAGGTCGAAGGGCGCGCGGTTCGTCTCGGCGATGGCCGAGATCCAGAACACGATGAACGACACGGGCATGAGGAAGCCGTACCACGTCCCTGAGGCCTCCTGGCGGCGGACGATCTCGACGAGGTCCATGGACCGGGCGACGAAGGCGACCGTCAGGACGGTCAGGCCGGTGGGGATCTCGTAGCTCAGGACCTGGACGACCGAGCGGAGGGCCCCCATGAGGGGGTATTTGGAGTTGGAGGCCCAGCCGCCGAAGATGACGCCGAAGACCGAAATGGACGACAGGCCCAGGATGATCAGGAGCCCGACCGGGCTTTCGGCGATCCAGAGGGTCAGCGTGTAGGTCCCGATACGGATGGGCTCGCCGAGCGGGACGAAGCAGAAGGCCAGGAGCGAGGAGAACATGACCAGGACGGGCGAGATGTTGAAGAGGAACGCGTCCGCCTGCCGCTGCATGATGTCTTCCTTGAAGAAGAGCTTGACGGCGTCGGCGACGGGCTGGAGGACGCCCTGGAAGCCGACGCGGTTCGGCCCCAGTCGGCCCTGCATCAGGGCCACGACGCGGCGCTCGAGCCAGATCATGACCACGACCATGATCATGGGATAGAGGATGACGGCGACGATCTTGCCCACGGGGATGAGGACGTCGGCGACGAAGGGCGTCACTTGTCGATCTCCCCGAGGACGATATCGAGCGAGCCGAGGATGCCGACGACGTCCGAGAAGAGGTTGCCCTTGCACATGTGCTCGAGCGACTGGAGGTTGATGAACGACGGCGACTTCATCTTGACCCGCTCGGGCTTGTCCGTTCCGTTGGATTTGATATAGAAGCCGAGGACTCCCTTGGGGGCCTCGATCGTATGGAAGACCTCGGCCGGGGCGACCTTGAGGACCCGGGGCACCTTGGCCGACGTCTCGCCCTCCGGGAGCCCGTCCAGGGCCTGGCGGACGATACGGATGCTCTGGCAGATCTCCTCCAGCCGGACGAGGTAACGGTCGTAGACGTCGCCGTTGCGGCCGAGGGGGACGTCGAAGTCGAACTCGTCATAGGAAGAATAAGGGATGTCCTTGCGCATGTCCCAGGCCAGGCCGCAGGCCCGGAGGCCCGGGCCGGTCAGTCCATAAGCGATGGCGTCGCCGGCCGCGATCCGTCCGATGCCCACGGTCCGCTGCTTCCAGATCCGGTTGTCGTCGAGCAAGGCCCGGATGTCCGCGAGCCGCTTGGGGATCCCGTCGAGGACCTTGCGGATGCGGGCAGCCAGGGCCGCGTCCAGGTCGTGGGGCACGCCGCCGATCCGGATGCCGTGGATCGTCAGCCGGGCCCCGCAGTATTCCTCGAAGATGTCCAGGACCGTCTCCCGGGCCTCGAACCCGTACAGAAGGACCGACATGGCCCCGATGTCGTTGGCCTGGAATCCCAGCCAGGCCAGGTGGGAGGCCAGCCGCTGGAGCTCGGCCAGGACGACGCGGATGTATCGGGCCCGGCGCGGGACCTCGATCCCGGCCAGCTTCTCCACGGTGAGGACGTAGCCGAGGTTGTTGGAGAGGGAGGCCAGGTAATCGAGACGGTCGGTCAGGGGGACGACCTGGGTGTAGGTCAGGCTCTCCCAGAGCTTCTCCATACCCCGATGAAGATAGCCGATGACGGGCTCGACGCTGAGGACGACCTCATTGTCCACGGCCAGCTTGAGCCGGAGCACTCCGTGCGTGCTGGGGTGCTGCGGCCCCATATTGAGGTCGATCTCCTTAAACGCCACCGTCCCTCCCCTCGAGCGGGAAGTCCTTGCGCAAGGGATGGCCCTCGAAGTCTTCCGGCATGTAGATGCGGCGCAGACCGGGATGCCCCTCGAACCTGACGCCGAACATGTCGAATGCCTCGCGCTCCGCCCAGTCGGCGGAGCGGTAAACGGGAACGGCCGAATCCAGGCCCTCGTCCTCGCCGACATCCACGGCCAGCCGGACCCGGTCCGCGCCCGGGAACCGGCAGAGCTGATAGAGGACGGTAAAGCGCTTCCCTCCCTCCCCGGCGGTCCGGAGGTTATCGAGGACGATGACGTCCTCGAGGGCGTTGAAGCCGGCCTCCTCCTTCAGAGCGCGGAGGACGGGGATAAGCCCGGCCTTCCCGAGACGGACCGTGAGGTCCCCTTTATCGACATCGACCGATAGGACCTCGCCGGGGAAGCGGGCGGCCAGGGCGTCCAGGGCCGGCCGGAGCTCGGGGCGGTCAGCGGCTGCGTCGGGCATCGGGGTCGAGGAGCTCCTTGGTCGGGTGGCTGCGGCCGATCTTCTCCTGAAGGATCATCAGGCCGTGGATGAGGCCCTGCGGCGTCGGCGGACACCCGGCGACGTAGACGTCGACGGGGATGATCTTGTCCACGCCCTGAAGGACCGAATAGGTCGGGAACGGCCCGCCTCCTATGGCGCAATTGCCCATGGCCAGGGCCCACTTCGGATCGGGCATCTGGTCCCAGAGCCGGCGGATGACGGGCGCCATCTTGTTGGTCACGGTCCCGGCCACGATGAACAGGTCGGCCTGCCGCGGAGAGGCCCGGAAGAGCTCCATGCCGAAGCGGGCGATGTCGAAACGGGCGGCGGCCGTGGCGATCATCTCGATGGCGCAACAGGCCAGGCCGGAGCCGAAAGGCCAGAGCGAGTTCTTCTGGGCCCAGGTGATGAACGCGTCCGCGCGGGTGAGCAGGAAGGGCTGCTTCCCGGAGGCTTCAGTCATCGCCCCTCCGGAATTCCAAGGCGCCGGCCTTCCAGGCGTAGACATAGCCGAAGAGGAGGATGCCCAGAAAGATGACGATCTCGACGAACCCGAAGAGCCCGAGCTTGTCGTGGACGACGGCCCAGGGGAAGACGAAGAACGTCTCGACCTCGAAGACGATGAAGACGAGCGTCAGCAGGTAGAAGCGGATGGAGTAGGATTCCCGGGCCGTGGGAGTGGCCGGGTCCACGCCGCACTCGTAGGGCTCATACTTGTCGCCTCCGGGACGGCGGCGGTAGCGGATGAGGGCGATGAAGCCGAGGAGGCCGACCGAGAAGACGAGGGAGACGATGAAGAAGAGGAAGAAAAACCAGTAATTTCTCATATCCTCAGGTCCCCGCCCTCCCAGTTATGCCACATCTCGGCGAGGCGGAACAATATCTTAATCGAAGCTATCGGACTTTTCAATATAATTCCTATCATAAATATAGTGATTATCCGGGTTGACAGGGGCGCGCCGGCGGGGTAATAAGGGAGGCTCATGGCCGTCAAGATCCTCGTCATCGGCGCCTATGCCGTCTTCACCTTGGCCATCGGATATCTGGGGCTCCGGAAGGCCCGGACATTCTCCGATTATTTCCTCGGGGGCCGGTCGGTCGGACCGTGGATGTCGGCCTTCACCTACGCGGCGGCCTATTTCTCGGCCGTCCTCTTCATCGGATTCGCGGGCAAGGTCGGCTGGGGTTTCGGCCTTTCGGGTCTGTGGATCGCCCTGGCGAACGCGCTGGTCGGCGTCCTCGGCGTCTGGGGCCTCGTCGGGAACCGCATCCGGAGGATGTCCGTCGAGCTCCAGGTCTCGACCATGCCCGAGTTCCTGGAGAAGCGCTATGCCAGCCCCTTCCTGAAACTGATCGCTTCGCTGGCCGTCTTCCTCTTCCTGGTCCCTTATTCGGCGGCCGTCTTCATCGGCCTGTCCTATCTCTTCAAGGCCAACTTCGGCCTGCCCTTCGGCGCCGCCTTGGCCGTCATGGGCCTGTTCACGGCCTTCTATCTTGTCCTCGGCGGCTACAAGTCGATGACCATGATCGACGTCGTCTTCGGCATGATCATGTGCCTGGGCTCGGCGGTCCTCGTCGGGAGCACGCTCGCCAAAGCCGGCGGGCTCGGGAAGCTTGTCGCCGGCCTGGGCGCGGCCGACCCGCGGCTCACGGCCGCCGTCGGCCCCGGAGGGGCATGGCCGCTCTTCGCCCTCGTCTTCCTGACGAGCGTCGCGCCGTTCGCCATGCCCCAGCTCATTCAGAAGTTCTACGCCATCAAGGACGAGCGGGCGGTCCGGCGCGGCATGATCGCCTCGACGGCCTTCGCCCTCCTCATCGCCGGGGCGGCGTACTTCACGGGGGCCGCGGCCCGCTTGTTCCTCTCTCCCGAGAACGCGCCGGGAGCGTTCGCCGGCGGGAAGCCCGTTTTCGACGTGCTGATGCCGGAGTTCCTGGCCAAGGTCGTTCCACCGTCGCTCTCGGTCCTCATGATGCTCCTCATCCTCTCGGCGTCCATGTCGACGCTCGCCGCCCTGGTCCTCATCTCCAGCTCCTCGGTGGTCAAGGACCTCTACGCCGGATTCGTCAATCCCGCCGTCCCGGACCGGACGCTGACGCGGATGATGCGGATCCTCTCGGCCGTCTTCGTCCTGCTCTCGGTCGTCCTGGCCTATCTCCGTCCGGCGACGATCGTCGCCATCCTCTCGATCTCCTGGGGGGCCATCGGGTCCTTCTTCCTCGGACCGTTCGTCTGGGGCCTCATCAGCCGGAAGGTGACGAAGTTCGGGGCGATCGGCTCGGCGGTCCTGGGCCTCGGGACCTGTTTGGGGCTCTCGTTCTCGGGCATGGCCCCGGCCGAGGCGGGCACGATCGGGATGATCGTTTCGTTCGCAACCAATCCCCTTCTGAGCCTGGTCCGCTGATCAATACCGGAAGATGAGCTCGAGCTGGAGCCAGTTGTAGCTCGAGGCCCCGGCGAAATAGAAGCTCCCGGGGATGAAATGCTCCCAGATCACGCGGCCGGTGAAATATTGGCTGAGCTTATAGTTCAGCCTTCCCCTGAAAAGCGTGCCGCGGCCGTGACCCGTGCCCCCGGGGAAGCCCCCGGGCTCCAGCTGCGGGTGCCCGGCGCCCATGGGCATGACCATCAGGTGGCCGTCGACGCGCGGCCCGAGATCGAGCGCCAGGATCGCGTAGAGCGCCGAGAGGTTGCTCCAGTAGGACG
>Ga0209253_10001210_pt1 | contig 22551 bp, 22 predicted proteins | sample FrelakmetBRP12BR_FD_187145 | JGI IMG/M metagenome (GOLD analysis project Ga0209253, IMG submission 187145) | Freshwater lake sediment microbial communities from the University of Notre Dame, USA, for methane emissions studies - BRP12 BR (SPAdes)... | ecosystem: Environmental > Aquatic >...
CCGGGGGCGGCCGCGTGCCGGGCGGCTTCGTGGCGGTGAGGCGACCGATTCGCCTAGAATGAGCGGCCCGGCCCCGGTGGGGCGGCGGAGGTGACGAGCGGTGACTCTGCAGTGGACCCAGGCGCTCGCGGTCGGGATCCCCGAGATCGACGAGCAGCACCAGGAGCTCTTCCGGCGAATCGACCGGCTCCTCGACGCCTCCCTGGCCGGCGACCCTGCCGAGGTGACCCGCATGCTCGGCTTCCTGCGCGAGTACGTCGACTTCCACTTCTCCTGCGAGGAGCGCTTCATGCGGGACCAGCGCTACCCCGGCCTCGAGGCCCATCGCGCCGAGCACCTCTACCTCACCGACCAGGTGCATCTCCTCGACCAGGAGCACCGGGCAGCCGGGACCGACCCGTCCACCTCTGCGAGCATGCACCGGCTCCTCTCCGACTGGCTGCGCACGCACATCGGCCTCGCCGACGCGTCGATGGCGTCCTTCGTCCGGCGGGCACGCCGCGGCTGATGCGGCGGCCTTCCCGGCGCCCCACTCCCTCTGCTAGCCTTCCGGGGTCATGGGTGGATTCGTCGAGCGCGCCGTTCGGCGCATGCGGGAGGACCGCGGCTTCAGCCGGAACCGGCACTTCCTCGCCCTCTCGTCGCCCGAGGGGCGGCGGGCGGTCCGGATCCACCGCCACCTGAGGTCGCTGGAGCACGACCTCGGGAAGGGGCTCCCGGCCCGCGTGGAGCAGAGCGACGACCGGATCACCATCACCGTCCGCTTCCGCAGCGGCACCCGCGTCGCCCGGCTCACCGCCTCCGAGTTCCGCATCCTTTGCACGAGCCCCATCGTCCGCGCCGCGCTCGGGGAGGCTTGCCCGCTCGCCTAGCGTGATCGCCCCTCTTGCGCCCGGCCACGCCTCTCTCCACCCCTCCCGGGCTGCAACCCATCCCGTCCGGCGACCGGGCCTTGGAATCGTGCTCTGAATCTCTTGTATCCTTGGAACCGTTCTCCAGGCTCGAGCACCGGGGATGAACCCGGAAGGTTGAACGAGAAGATGAACGCCCCCACCGACTTCGTGCTCGTGGACTACCCCGAGCCCCACCGCGAGCGGACACGCCGTCTCCTCGCCACCCACCCCGACGCGAAGGGGCTCCAGGGGAGCACGCCTTCGACGGCGATATGGGTCGTGGCCATCGTGGCGGCGCAGATCGGCGCCGCCTGGCTCCTCCGCGACCAGCCGTGGTGGCTCGTCCTGGGCGCCGCATGGCTCGCCGGCGCGGTCGCGGACCACGCGCTGTGGACCCTCATCCACGAGTGTTCCCACAACCTGGTGTTCCGGACCTCGCCGCCCAACGCGCTGCTGGCCATCGTCGCGAACCTGCCCATCATCCTGCCGGGCGCCATCGCCTTCCGGAAGTACCATCTGCTCCATCACGCCTGGCAGGGGGTGGCGAACCTCGACGCCGATCTGGCGAGCCCAGGTGAGGCGCGGCTCGTCGGCAATGCCTGGTGGCGCAAGGCGCTCTGGCTCCTCTTCTTCCCGCTGGCCCAGGCGCTGCGGGTCCGGCACCTCAGGAACATCAGGCTCTTCGACGCCTGGTACGCGCTCAACTTCGCGGTGCAGGCAGCGTTCGTCGTCGCGGTGGTCTGGCTCGCCGGCGGCACCGCGCTCGCCTACCTCTTCCTCTCGAGCATCTTCGCCATCGGGCTCCACCCGCTCGGCGCCCGCTGGATCCAGGAGCACTACCTGACGTACCCCGGCAACCAGGAGACCTTCTCCTACTACGGACCGGCCAACACGCTCGCCTTCAACGTGGGCTTCCACAACGAGCACCACGACCTCATGCGGGTGCCCTGGTCGCGCCTGCCGAGGCTGCGCGCGCTGGCGCCGGAGATGTACGAGCCGCTCCACTCGCACCGGTCGTGGACCCGGCTCTGGCTGCGGTTCATCTTCGACCCGTCGCTGTCGCTCTACAGCCGGATCACCCGCCCGCCCGAGGCCGAGCACCGCGTCCGCGAGGCGGCGGCGACGGCCGTGCCGCGCTGAACGCCCCGGGAGCGGCGGCCACGGCCTGGAGGGTCTCCGCCGGCGACCATCGGGGCAGGATGCGGATGGCCGCCGGCTTGCCGGAGAGGAGGCGGCCGGTGAAGGCGTCGCCCTGGTGGAGCGACACGCGGACCGCCATCTCAGCCCCGCATCGAGTAGGACGGGCGCTTCACCCCGGCGCCGGCGAGCAGCGCTCGCAGCGCCTCCGCCGGGTCGCTCCCCTCGAAGGCCATTCCGGCCGGCGCCTCGCGCAGCACGCTCGGGAGGCTCTCCTCGCGCGGACCCGACACGACCACCGGAAGCCGCAGCCCGCGGGTGAGGTCGAGGAGCAGGGACTCGGTTCCCTCCGCCGGCAGGAGCACCAGCGCTCCCACCGCCCCGCCGGCGAACGGCCGCCACAGCGGCCGATGGGAACGGTCGGCGGGAAGCGTGAGGATGTCGATGCGGACCTCGCCGAGATCGAGCCGCCCGACCGTGCCGAAGCCGGTGGAGTCCTCCGGCGCCCCCTGCCATCCCGGGAGCGTCGCGAAGCGAGCCAGCGCCGCCTGGCGCGCCGCCAGGTCGCCGCCGGCGAGGATCACCTTGCCGACTGGCTTGGCGCCGCGGGCCCGGGCCCGGCCGATCCGGGCCCTGAGCGCGTGCACGACGTGGGGCGCGAACAGCCGGCTCTCCGCCGTCACCCCCGGCTCTCCCTCGCGCCTCGTCGCGTACCCGTGCTCGAGCAGCAACGACAGCGCGCGCGCCGCCTCGAGATCGCTCGCGCCGGCGCCGTCGAGCACCTCGGCGAGCGTGCGCGGCGACTCGAGCAGCCTCACCACCTCGGCGGTCACCGGGTGGAGGCCGGGCGGGATCTCGGAGGCCGCCACGAAGAGCTCGAGCCGATCGCCCTGGGCGGGGAGCGCCGGGAGCAGCCGCGCCAGCTCGTCCGCCTGGCGCAGTCCCTCGAGCAGCAGCTCGTCGAGGCGCCTGGCAATCCGACCTTCCGCCGGGACCGGCCCGGGGTGGAACGAGAACTGCCCCTCCCGGCGGGCGAGCATGCGGTAGAGCGCCTTCTCGCCGGCGACCGGCCCGGTCTGGGCGTCCACGACGTGTCCGCCGGACAGCGCCACCTCGCCGCGCTCCCCCTCGCGCTCCACCCGCAGCCGGCCGGTCTTCCGGTTCACCGACAGGATCTGGAGCAGGTCCACGAGCGGGATCTGGGCGAGGTTGCCTTCCAGCTCGCGCCCCTCGCCCGTGGCAGCCCGGGCCGCGTCGGCCCGCCGGAAGACCTGCTCGATCCGAGAGAGGACCTCGTCGGCGTCGTAGGGCTTCCGGAGCCAGGCGCCGACGCGGACCTTGGCCGGATCGGCCGATTCCCCGGTGAGGATCAGCGGGATCCGGTCGGTGCGGGGGTTCGCCCGGAGGATGCGGAGAAAGGTGCGAGCGTCGAGCAGCGGCGTGCGCTCGTCGAAGAGGATCAGGTCCGGGGCGCGCAGGATGGCGATCTGCAGCGCCCGGGACCCGTCGGGCGCGGCATGGACCTGGTAGCCCTTCTGCCGGAGGAGCGGAGCCAGCCGACGCAGGCTCATCGGGTCCGGGTCGGAGACGAGGATCTTCTTCGGCGGAGGCATGGCGGGCGGGTCGGTCGGCTAGGTCATCACGCGGTCACGGGGTGGCACGGTCACATGGGCTGCAGGTCGTAGGTGGCCTGGAGCTTCGAGACGAGCAGGTCCACCAGCGGCACGTCGGAGGTGTGGAAGAGCCTCCCGTCCGGGCGCTGCAGGAGCGCGTAGGCGGCGTTCTCGCCGAAGAAGAGCAGGAACTCGTGGCTCGCGAGCCGTCCGTCGCCCTCGAGGAACACCGGCGTGACGAGCGGGTGGTCCGAGGCGGCCGCTCCGCGCGGCCCGAGCAGGAAGACCCGCACCGGACGGTCGCCGTCGCGGGACGCCGTCTCGGCGCGAGGCAGGTCCTCGAGCAGCGGGGCCCGCCCGGTATCGGTACCCGGGCTCAGGTAGAGGACGCCGCGCGCCCGCGGGTCCCGCGCCACCTCCCGGGCCGCCTCGCGCTGCACGGTGGCGAAGAGGGCCGGGTCGGCGGGACGCCGGCTCGAGGGCGAGCTCTCCGGGAGCCGCGCCGTGTCGGAGAGAAGGATCTCGGCGAGCTCCCAGAAGGCTGTGGGCTCGAGATCCGAGAGGTGGAGCCGGCGCACCAGCGAGCCGCGCTGCTCCTCGGCGCGAGCCCGGCACCAGTGGAGCAGCTCGTCGAAGTCCTCGCCGTCCTTCGGATAGGTGGCCGCGCCGAGCGAGAGCAGCACCGGGACCCGCTGCTCGAGCGCCCGCACCGATTCCTCCCGGCGGATCTCGTCCACCGCCCGGCGCAGGAACATGAGCGCGCCGAAGTAGTCGGTCTCCGGGAGGAGAACGTAGTACTCGTTCTCGGCCACCTTGGCGAGGATGTCGGCGTCGCGCACCACCCGCCCCACCGCCGAGACGAGGTCGCGGGTGGCGCCCCGGAAGAGCTCGCGGCCGGCCTCGCGGCGCAGCTGGTCGAGGTTGTCGATGGAGAGGAGGACCAGCGAGAAGTTCCGGCCGTAGCGGCGGGCCTTGTAGAACTCCTTGCCAGCGTAGTCGACGAAGTACGCGAGGTTGTAGGCGGCGGTCTCGCGGTCGCGCAGGCCCACGCGCTCGAGCGCCTGGAAGCGCCGGGCGTTTCGCACCGCGATGGCGGCGAAGTCGGCCACCGCCAGCGCTGCGGCCTGCTCGTCCGAGCCGAAGCGGCCGCTGGTGCGGTCGGCGACGAGCACCAGCCCCACCGGATCCTCGTCCAGGGTCAGCGGGACGTAGAAGGCCTCGCCCGGCGGCGCTCCGGGCGCGGCAAAGGGCGCCCCGCCGCGGATCGAGGCCGCCAGCGGGCTCTCCGTCGGGTCGATCCGGGGCGGGAGCACCGAGCGCTCGATGATCCCCCGGTAGCCCCGCAGCGTCAGCTGCCCCTTCTCGTCGGCGAGCCAGAGCGCCGCGCCCTGGGCGTCGGTCACCTTCGCCAGCACCGAGAGCGTGAGGTCCTGCAGCCGCTCCAGGTCGAGGGTGGCGAGGATCCCCGTGCACTGCCGGAAGAGGGCCTGGGAGCGAGCGAACTGCTGGTTCTCGTGGAGGAGCGCCGTGTGCTCCCGCTCCAGCCGGGCGCGCCCGAGCGTGCGCTCCACCACCTCGACGAGCTCGGCTCGGTCCACCGGCTTGGCGAGGAAGTCGGCGCAGCCGGCCTTCATCGCCTGGACCGCGAGCTTGACGTCGTCGCGGCCGGTGACCGCCACCGCCTCCAGCTCCGGGTCGCGGGCGCGGGCCTCCCGCACCAGCGCGATGCCGTCGAGCCCGGGCATCACCAGATCGGTGAGGAGCAGGTCGAAGTGGTCGCTGGCGAGCATCCGCAGCGCCTCGTCGCCCGAGGCCGCCGACCGCACCTGGTGGCCGCGGGCGGTGAGCATCTCCTGGAAGAGGTCCCGGAAGAAGCGCTCGTCGTCGACGATGAGGACCCGGCTGGCCGCCATCTTCAGAGCCCCGTCTCGCCCTCGAAGACCTTTTCCGCCGGCCCCCGCATCCGCACCGCCAGGTCGGGGGCCACGACGATCGTCAGCGTGCCGCCGGGGAGCCTCACCTCCACCGGCCGGGCGCCGTCGAGCCGTCCGGTTCGGATGGCCGCCACCGCCGCAGCGCAGGCACCGGTGCCGCAGGCCTCGGTGAGGCCGGCGCCACGCTCCCAGACGGTGAGGTCGAGGCCGCCCTCGGCGGCTTGTGCGAAGCCGACGTTGACGCCGCCCGGGACCTTGGCCTCGATGGCCGGTCCCAGCGAGCCGGCGCGCCGAGCCAGGCCGGGCTGGAAGGTCACCGCGTGAGGGTTTCCCATCGAGACCCGCAGCGCCTTCACCTGCTCGCGCCCGAGGTCGAACTCCTGCTCCCCCTCGACCCGCGCCGTGCCCATGTCCACGGTGACCGATTCGACCGCGCCGCCGGGGCCGCGGTGGACCGTGCAGCGCTTCGCCCCCGAGTCGGTCTCGACCACGATCTCGCCTTCGAGCCCTCGCGTCTCGGCGAGGTGGCGGGCCACGCAGCGGATGCCGTTGCCGCACATCGCCGCCGCCGAGCCGTCCGAGTTGTAGATGTGCATGTAGGCGGCGCCACCGTCCTCCGGGGGGAGGATGGTCAAAACCCCGTCGGCCCCGATGCCCCGGCGCCGGTCGCAGATCGCAGCGGCGCGCTCCGCCCCCATGAGCGGGCCGCCCTCGACGACGACGAAGTCGTTCCCCAGGCCGTGGTACTTCCAGAAGTGAAGCGGCACGGGGCGCATCCTATTCCATCCTCCAGCGTCGGGCGAGGGCGCGCGTCACCCGCAGAAGCGCCGGATGGCCTGCCGGTGAATCTCCGCGGCCTTCTCCAGCTCGGCCACCTCGACGAACTCCCCGGTCCGGTGGGCGACGCGGATGTCGCCCGGCCCGAAGACGCAGGCCTCCGCGCCCATGTCGATGAGCTCGGGGAGCTCGGTGCCGAACGGGATGGTCTGGGCCGCGTTCCCGCTCTGCTCCTCGAGGAACCGGACCACCGCCGCACCGGGCGGCGTCACCCCGGCCTGGTCGACCCGCATGGGGGTGCGCTCCACCTTCAGCTTCCCCCCGCCGCGAGCGGCGAGGCGCGCCGCGGCCTCGTCGAAGAGCGTGAGCCCCCGCTCCGGCGCCTGCCCGGGCAGCGGGCGCCATTCCAGCGTGAAGAAGCAGTCCCCGGCCAGCACGTTGCGGGCCTTGCCGCCGCGGATCACTCCCACGTTGAAGGTGGTGTGGGGCGGCGAGAAGGACGGGTCGGAGTGCTCGGCGGCGAGCCCGGCCTGGATGCGCCGGATCTCCCCGAGCAGGTCGCCGGCGGCGTGCACGGCGGAGGCGCCCAGGTCCGGGAAGGCGCTGTGCCCCTCGACGCCGCGGACGGTGACGTCCACCGCGCAGTAGCCCTTGTGGGCGCGCACCGGGACGAGCTGCGTGGGTTCGCCGATGATGGCCGTGGCGGGGTGGAGGCGCCCCTCGCGGTGCAGCGCCTTCGCGCCCTGGCAGCCGACCTCCTCGTCGGCCGTGAATACGAGCCAGAGCGGCGCGGCGCACGGCCCCTCGCGGGCGGCGGCGGCGATCATCGAGGCCGCCGAGCCCTTGGTGTCGGCGGAGCCGCGGCCGAAGACTCGGCCGTCGTGGAGCGCCCCGGAGAGTGCCTCCTTCCACTCCGGATCGAAGGGGACGCAGTCGGTGTGCGCCACCAGCGCGAGCCCGCCGGGCGCCTCGGGCCCGCGCCGGCACACCAGGTTCCCCTTCTCCACCCCGGCGTCGTCCTTCCAGGTCATCCGCCTCACCTGGAAGCCCAGCGGCGCGACCTCGCGCTCGAGGAGGTCGAGGACCGGCAGGTTGGACCGCGACGAGGTGGAGTCGATGGAGACGAGGGCCTGGAGGAGCCGGACGAGGTCCATCCGGCAAGAGTAGGACGGATGCGCCCGCGGCGCATTGCTCTCGCGGGGGCCCCCCGCCACCGCAGGACCGCTTCCCCGCCGTGCCGTGCCGATCGAGCCTGCCGCCTCAGGCGCCCCAGAGCTTGCGCATCGTCGCCCGGAAGTCCTCGGCCACCTCGGCCGCGGCGGGCCGGCCGTCGGCGCTCGTGCCGCCGGTGACCACCGGGTCGCCGCCGACGAAGACCTCCCGGATGGCGCTGCGCGCACCCGAGAAGACGACCGTCGGGACGAGATCGGCCGCCGAGGCGCCGGCCAGCGACGGATCGGCGAGGTCCACGACCACGAAGTCGGCCAGGTCGCCGGGGGAGAGCGTCCCGCCCGGCAGCCCGAGCGACGCCATCCCGCCCGCCGACGCGAAGCCGTAGAGCCGGCGCGCCAGCGCGTCGAGCGGCGGATCCTCGCCCTCGACCGCCGGCGCCGCGAGGACCGCGCGGGCGAGCTTGGCGAGCCGCAGGTTCAGCTCCAGCTCCCGGGCATCCTCGAGCGGGTCGATGTGGACGTTGGAGTCGGTCCCGAGGGACAGGGCGCAGCCGGCGGCCAGGAGGTCGGCCGCCGGCACGACGCCGTCGCCGAGGTTCCGCTCGGTGGTGGGGCAGGCGCAGACGCCGGCCCGCGCCCGGCCGAGCAGCGCCACGTCCTCTGCCGTCAGATGGATGGCGTGGACCGCGGTGGTCCCGGGGTGAAGCGCGCCGAGCCGATCGAGGAGCGCCGCCGGCGTCACTCCGTGCTCGGCGCGGCACTGCTCGATCTCCGCGGGCTGCTCGGCAGCGTGGACGTGGAGCGGCCAGCCGCGGTATCGGGCCTCGGCGGAGAGCAGCTGGATCCACTCGGCCGGGCAGGCGCGGACGCTGTGCGGGGCGACACCGAGCCCGGCGCCCGGGTCGCCGGCGACGAACTCCTCCAGCCGTTCCAGGCTGGCCAGCACCTCCTCCACCGACCCATCCAGGAAGCGGCGCTGCACCGGCGTGGTCGGCGCGCCCGCGCCGCCCCGCGCGTAGGCGGCCCGGAGCAGCACGATGCGAAGCCCGACCTCGCGGGCGGCGCGCATCACCTGCTTGGCAAGCAGCTCCGTGTCGTCATAGGGTCGGCCGTTCGGGTCGTGCTGCAGGTAGTGGAACTCGCCCACCGCGGTGATGCCGGCCCGGGCCATCTCGTGGAAGGCCATCCGGGCGACCTTGTGGAGGTCGTCGGGGTCGAGCATCCCGGCGGCCCGGTACATCGCCTCGCGCCAGGACCAGAAGTCGCTCTTGCCGGGTGCACGCACCTCGGTGCGGCCGCGGATGGCCCGCTGGAAGGAGTGGCTGTGGGCCGAGACGAGGCCGGGGAGGATGGCCTTGCCCTTGAGGCGGACCCACTGGCAGCCGACCTCGGGCTCGCCCACGCCCGCCACCTCGCCGTCCAGGACCGAGAGCGCGGCCCCCTCCCGCACCTCGCCGCCGGCGAGGAGGAGGTCGGGGAGGTAGGCGCGGGGCGGCGTCGGCACCGCCCGAGTTCTAGCGGTTCCGCCGCCCCCTGTCGAAGCCAGTGGCCGGCTGGTCCTCGACGCGGCGCGCGCCCGGGTCTTCGGGGCGCCTGGCGGTCCCGGAGCGGTCGACTCGCCTCACCGCTCGCCCTCCGGCATCGTGTATCCGAGCAGCTCGGTGTTGTCGTAGTCGGCCCGGACCACCCGGCCCGGGTTGCCCGCCACCAGCGTGCGCGGCGGCACGTCCCGGGAAACGACCGCGCCCGCTGCGATGGTGGCCCCGTCACCGATGGTGATCGGACCCGTCAGGATGGCGCCTGGACCGATCCAGACGTTGTTGCCGATGACCGGCAGGCCGCGCCCCGCCACCCCGAGCCCCATCCCGACGGTCACGTTGTGCGCAACGTTGCAGTTGGAGCCGATCTCGGTGGGCCCGAGGATGATCATGTACGGGTGGCCGAGGTGGAAGGCCGGGCCGATGCGGCACTTGTGGTGGATCTCCAGGTGAAAGGTCAGGCGCAGCAGGGTGTGAGGTACCAGGTAGAGGAGAAACGGTATGGCGCCGAGGAGCTTGCTCTTCTCGAGCAGGGTCGCGGCCAGCTGTCCGAAGCGGTAGACGGCGATGCAGGGCAGCTCGAAGTTCCAGAGCCAGGCCTTGAGCTTCCCGGCCAGCGACGGCGTCTTCGTCCTCAGGATGATGAAGTAGTACTTCTCGCAGTCCCTCTGGAGCCGCCAGTGTCGCGGCGGCGCGCTCCCGGCGCCCGGCTTCGACCGGGAAGTGCCGGTTCCCGCCGGGGAGGTCCCGGCTCCCGAGCCGCCATCCATCACCTCACCGCTGCGGTCCCGACGCCGCCCTGGTTGGCGGGCAGAGAGGCCAGCAGGGCGACCAGGGCGCGCGCCACGCGCCGCTGGCCCTCGGCATTCAGGTGCCCGCCATCGTCGGTGTAGGCCGACACCAGGACCGGTACCGCCTGGCCCTTCCACTCGATGGTCTCGATGCGCCCGTCGGGTGCCGTGGACTCGATCCGGGCGAGGTCGAACAGCGGCTCGCGCCCCAGGTACGCTTTACGCACGAGCGCGTTGAACTGCTCGCGTCGAGCGTTCTGGACCTCGGAGGTCTCGCGCCCGAGGAGCCGCTTGAGGAGCGCCTTTGGCCCTCCCTGGACGGTCGTCAGCGGCGTGGTGACGTGCACGAAGGCGGTGCGCGGGTGCTTCTTCTGGAGGTCGCGAAGCGCGGCCTGGTACCGGGAGAAGAGGGCCGGCACGTCCGTGCCCTGATGGAAGTCGACGTAGCAGAACTTCATGAATGCGACGTCGACGCCGGCCGTGGCCTCGAGCGCCCGCTCGAAGCCCTGGATCTTCAGCAGAGGGCTTCCGTTCTCGCCGATGAGCCCGTGGACGCAGGTACCAGGAGGGATGCCCGCCGCGGCCTGGGTCTCGAGGAAGCGCAGGGGGACTCCTTCCTGCGCGGCGAGCTGTCTCATCCCGTCGATGATGTTGCCGCCAACGGACTGGTGGCCAAAGTAGATCGTCCGATGGGAGACGGCCTCGAGGTCGGCCCGGAGCTTCGCGTCGCCGGAGGCGCTGGCCGCCCTGGCGACGCCGATGGCAGCCAGGAGGACCAGGCCTCCGAGCAAGTGGGCGAGCGCATGGGTAGACGACATGGTCTCATCTCCTCCGGGGACGGGTTGCGCCCCCTCGACATGGCACGCGCGACCGCCCCCGTCAACGGACCGCCTCCCCCGACTGGGCAGCCGGTCCCGGGCACCGGCCTCGCCTAGGCCAGCCTGCCCTGCCGCGCGGCGAGCTCGGCGCGCAGCAGCTTTCCAGCCTCGTTCCGCGACAACGAGTCGACGAAGGTGAACCGGGCCGGCACCTTGTAGGCTGGCAGGTGCTCCCGGCAGAACTTGCGGAGCTCCGCCTCGCTTCGCTGGCTGCCCGGGCGCCCGACGACGAAGGCGGCGGGCACCTCGCCCATGAGGTCGTGCTTCACCCCGATGACGGCCACCTCCGCCACGTCGGGGTGGCGCGCGATCACGTGCTCGATCTCCACCGGACTGACCCGGTGACCGCCGATCTTGAGCATCTCCTTGGACCGTCCCCGGTGGAAGAAGAAGCCGTCCCCGTCCCGGAACGCGAGGTCGCCGGTCCACAGCCAGCCGTCGTGGAGGATGGCGGCGGTCTCCTCGGGCTCGTCCAGGTAGCCCAGCGTGACGTTTCCGCCGCGGGCGACCAGGTGGCCCGTCTCGCCCGCCGGAAGCACCCGCCCCTGATCGTCCACGACCTGGAGCTCGACGCCCGGAATGGGGATCCCGATGGAGCCCTTCTTGTCCTCGGCCCGTTCCGGCGGAAGGTAGCTGAGGCGCGCGGTGGCCTCGGTCTGCCCGTACATGACGAAGAGCTTGCTCGTCCGGAAGGCCTCGCGGACCCAGGAGATGGTCTCGGGCGCCATGGAGCCGCCAGCCTGGGTGAGGTAGCGGAGTCGGGGGAACGAGAACGAGGAGGGGTCCACCTGACGGCGGATGATCTCGAAGGTGAGGGGGACTCCGGCGAGCCCGGTGCACCCTTCCGCCGCCAGAGCCTCCAGGACCACCCGCGGGAACGTCATCCGATTGTCGAGGAAGACGGAGCCGCCTGCGAGGAGGTGAGTCTGCCACACGCTCCGCCCGTAGCAGTAGTAGAGCGGCAGGACGATGTGCGCGCGGTCGTCGGGGCCGAGGCCCAGGTACTGCACGATGGAGCGGCTGTTGGCCTCGAGGTTCCCGAAGGTCTGCACGACGCCGCGAGGCGTTCCCGTGCTCCCCGACGTGTAGAGGATGAGCGCCGGCCACTCCCGTCGGTAGTCGGGCCGCCGCGCCGCGGGCGCCGAGCCGAGCGCCGGGTCGAGGCGCCCGTCCTCCAGCAGGAGCGACGCGGTCGGCTCGCCGAGCGCATCGAGGAGCGCGGGGGGAAGCGGTCCGGGATGAACCACCCAGAGCCGCTCCAGGGGTTGCCGCGCCGACACGGTTCGCCACAGCCGGGCGTCGCGGCCCCATACGAAGGCCTGGCGCACGCCGCTGCGGGCCACGATGCCCGCCAGCGCATCCGCCCCCCACTCCCGGTTCACCTCGACGGCGGTTCCGCCAAGAGCCTGCACGGCGAGGCTCGCGACCAGCGTGGCGGGCGTGTTGGGGAGCGCGACCAGCACCCGGTCTCCGGGACCGATCCCCGAGGCGGCGATGTGGCCGGCGAGGGCACGAACCCGCTCGGCAAGCTCGCCGAAGGTGAGGCGGGCATCGGGCGTCGCAGCTGCGGGCGCATCCGGTCGGCGCGCGGCGTGGTCGAAGAGCCAGTCGGTGAGGAAAGGTGACTCCAAGCGGTCTCCGTGCCCGGCCTCGTGCCGCCCCCTTGAAGCGGCACGCCTTGACTCTAGGACAGTACCAGACCGGTCGCAGTCATCGAACCTGGGTACGCCGCCTCCTACCCCGGCGGCGGGCCGGGTCGGTCCTCCAGCGGCGGTTTCCGAGCCCGCCACCGGCGCTCCTGGCGTCGGCGGCGAAGCGCCGGGGGGTCACGGTACGACGATCGCGGCGGCGTCGAGCTCGAGCTTCACGCCGCCGAGCGCGTTCGCAACGAGCTCCCGGTGCATGAGCAGGGCCACCAGCGCCCGCTCGATCGCCTCGGGGGAGGCGGCGCCGGCCCGGGCCGAGGCGAGGAGCCGCTGCTCCTCCGTCTTCGCGTGGGTGTCGAGCCGCTTTCGCGCCCGGGCGACGCGGCTGGAGAGCTCGGCAGCGGCCTCGCGGGCGGCGGCGGCCGCGGCCGCCTCCAGCGCCCCGGGCGCCGGCGGGGCGGCGCGGTGGTCGCGCACCCGCTCGATGCCCTCCTCCAGCCGGGCGGCGCCAGTCTCCACCACCCGGTGGCCGGGCGCCAGGTCCACCAGCACGCCCAGAGGCGACTCGTCCAGGTAGCGCGAGGCCTGGCGCGACGGCACGCGTGCGCCGGGTGCCAGGTCGGCTGGCGCCGGCCAGCGCAGACGGTGGCGCAGGTAGAGGGCGCCGGTGCGAGGGGCGACCCTCGACTGCAGCACCGCTGTGCGCCCGGCGTCGCCGTCGCGGGCGAGCTCGAGCAGCGCCTCGACCAGCCGGTCGCCGGTGGCGAACCACTCCAGCTCCTCGCGCGCCACGGCGGTCTCCCGCCAGAAGCTGCCCAGGTGGGTGCGCTCGTCGGCGGGCATCTCCATCCCCGGCAGCGCCTCGATCTGCATCCCCGTGCCCAAGGTGAACGCGACCTCGAAGGGGTGGACGTTCTCGTCGGTGTCCACGTCCATGCCGACGCGGCGACCGGCCTCGACGACCAGCTCCTCGAGCTCCTCCTCGAGCCAGCGCGAGAGCGTGGAGAGGGCCGCCTCGATGCGGCGGCTGCGGGCGGTGGTGGCGTCGGCCGCCTCGTTCGCGCCCTCGCTCCCCACGTCCCCGTCGGCCCCGTCGTCGATCCCCTCGGGCGGGTCGTCGCCAAGCCGGTCGAAGGCCGCCCGCACCAGCGCCGTCAGCTCGGGAAGGGCGGCCGAGCGGATGTCGAGGAGCGGGTCGTACCCCTCGTGCTGGGTGCGCCGCCCCTCCGCCACCCGCGCGGCGAGCTCGAGCCGGAAGGCGTCACGCCGCCGGGCGGTGCGCTGGCGCCTCAGCGCCGCGAGCTCCTCGGGCACCGATGCCAGCACCGCGTCGAGGCCGCCCACCGGCTCGTCGAAGATGCCGATCTCCTTCTCGTAGAGATCGGCGAGGAAGGCCTCCTCCCCGGGCTCCGCCAGCACGTGGATCTCGACGGGGCGCGTCTGCCCGAGCCGGTCGAGCCGGCCGATGCGCTGCTCGAGGGTGAGCGGCGAGTCGGGAAGGTCGAGGCAGACGAGGTGCGAGGCGAACTGGAAGTTCCGCCCCTCGCCGCCCGACTCGCCCGACAGGAGCACCATGGGCCCCTCCGGGTCGCGGAAGCGGGCCACCAGCCGGTCGCGCGCCTCGAGCGTGGCGGCGTCGTCGTAGAGCAGTGCCTCGCGCTTCTCCTTCTCGGAGATGCGGCCCTGCAGCGCCCGGAGCGCATCGAGGTCGCTGCCGAAGACGAGCACCTTGTCCCCGCCCCGGGCGATACGGCTGCAGAGGGCCGCCACGGCGTCGAGCTTCCCGCCCTCCGGCACGTCCTCTCGCCGCAGGACGCGGCGGGTGAAGGCCCCGACCTTGACGCGCCGGTTGCGGACGAGGCGGGAGGAGAGGCTGTACCGGGCGGCGACGTGCTCGAGGAGCTTCGCCCGGGAGGCCCGCCGCTTCCTCGGTGGGGCCTTCTTCGAGCCCTCCACGCCCTGCCCCTCGGGCTCCGCCGCGCCCGCAGCGAAGGCCGGGTCGTCGGGCGCGAGCGCGTGCAGTCGGGCCAGCGCCTGCTCCATCTTGCCGCCGGCAAGCAGGTCGCGGGCCACGCCCGCGAAGGCCTCGTGGGCCTCCAGGCGCGCCAGGAAGCCCTCGAGCGTTGTGGTGGGCACCGGCTCGACCAGCGAGAGGAGGCGGTAATACTCGCGCGGGTCGAGCCGCACCGGGGTGGCGGTGAGGAGCAGCAGGCCGAAGGAGGCCCGGGCCGCCGGCGCCACGCGCTCGAAGAGGGCGTCGTCGGCCAGGTGGTGGGCCTCGTCCACGACCACCAGGTCGAGCTGCAGCGCCGCGGCCGCGGCGGCCAGCTCCGCGTCTTCGCGGAGCTGCTCGTGGGAGACGATGGCCAGGCGGCTCGCCGCCAGCGCCGGCGCCGGGCCGCCCAGCTCGGCGATGCGCTCCGGCGTGAGCAGCGTGAAGAGTGCGTTGAACTTGTGGAAGAGCTCCGCGAGCCACTGGAAGGCGAGGTGCTCGGGGGCGGCCACCAGGACCCGCTCGGCGAGCCCGAGCTGTCGCAGGCCCGCGAAGACCAGGCCGGCCTCGATGGTCTTCCCGAGCCCCACCTCGTCGGCGAGCACGAAACGGGGGCTGCGGTCGGCGAGGATGCGCCCGGCCGCGCCGACCTGGTGCGGCAGCACGTGGACGCGCGAGGAGAGGAGCGCGCCCAGGCTGTCGGCGCGGCGCAGCGCCTCCAGGCGGGCCACCCGCGTGCGGAGCGCGAAAGCGCTGGCCGGGCCGGCATCCCCGGACGCGAGGCGATCGACCAGGCCGCCGGTGGGGCGATCGAGCGGTGTGTCGTCCGGGACCGCCACCAGCGCCTTGTCGCGCCCGGAGACGACGGTGGTGCCCTCGCGGCCGGCGAAGCGCACCGCGACGCGGCGGCCGTCGTCGGCCACCTGCAGCACCACGCCGACACCCCATGCCGGCTGGGCGCGGTGGACGAGCTTCTGCCCCTTCTTCCAGGTCATGGTGTCTTCCGGGTGACGGCTGCTCGCCGCGGAGCGGCGGCCGCCTTGGACGCCCGTGTACCCGCTCCCGCGGCCGGGGGCCAGGGTTTAGTGGCGCGCTGCGTCCAGATCCAGGCGGTCGCCAGGGATGCCCCTGCTGGCGCCGGTTTGCAGCGTTGACAGGCGCTCCCGACCGGGCTAGAACCCCGTCGCTCGCCGCTCGAGGGCGGATAGCTCAGTGGTAGAGCGTCGCCCTTACAAGGCGAGGGTCGCAGGTTCGAAACCTGCTCCGCCCAAGTCAGTCATCTTGGGGTGTTAGTTAAGTCGGTTATAACGCCGGCCTGTCACGCCGGAGGCCACGGGTTCGAGTCCCGTACACCCCGCCAGCCTCAGGGGCCGCAAGCCAGCGAGCTTGCGGCCCGTTCCTTTTCGGCCTCATCGCCGGAGGCCTCCGTCCTGCGAGCGATGCCGGACGCCGCTGCGGCGTCGGTCGTCATGCTGGCCCTCTGGCTTCGGAAGAACGGCCGCCGGGGCTGGGTCCCCGCGCTCGTGCTGGCCTGCCTGTTCCGGGAGACGAGCGTCCTGGCGGCGGCCGCGGTCGCCCTCCCGGAGTTCCGGGAGAAAGGGCCGCGCAGCGCGGTCGCGGCGGTGGTGGCTCCGGTCCTCGCCCTCCTCGCGTGGCGGCTCTGGGTGGAGAGCCGGCCCCGGATCGAGTGGCTCGCGGGGACTCACAACCTGACGCTCCCGTTCGCCGGGTGGTGGACGAAGCTCGCGGCGCAGTGGCCCCTGCCGATCCACGAGCTCCTCCTCGTCGGCGCCGTGGCCGCGGGGTCGCCGCCCTCGCCGTCTCCCGGCCGCTCGCGTCCGCGGAGGGCGCCGCCTTCGGCGCCTTCGTGGTCGTGGGCGTCTGCCTCGGCTACAACGTGACGGTCGAGTTCTTGGCCTACGGCGCGCCCTCGCGCTGCTCCCGCTCCTCGGGACCGTCCTCGCGGCGCGGGCGAGCTTCTCCCGGGAGCGGATCGCGCTCCGGGTGATGGTCCTCGGGTTCTGCGCGGGCAGCCTCGCGTACCTCGTCGCGGGAGGGCGCTGGCGGGCCTTCATCCTGCGGTGACGTCCGTCGCCGACGATGGTCCGGGTTCCACAGCAGCGCGAGGGGAATGATGATCCGGGCGACGGTCCTGGGCCGCGCGAGCCCGGATGGAGTGCTGCCGGAGGGCAAGGAACGGCGAAGCAGGCCCCGGAGGGGCGTGACACGACCCCTTCGTCCAGCTCGGGCGCCGAGCGCGTAAGCTGAGGAGCGGCCCGGACGGTGTCGCGGTCGCCCTGGCCGCCAGAGGGAGGCCCATGGAAGCCACCGGACAGCGGAAGTGCGAGGAGTGCTCCCGGCCGACGGTCAACTGCTGGGAGTTCGTCCCGATCGTCATCGAGACCGCGGACCGTTCGACCGTCACGTGGACGAACAAGGTCACGACCTACCTGCCCCAGGGCAGGGAGCTCGCCAGCGTCTGCGATGCGTGCGGTGCGGAGCGCGGCGCCAGGACCCGCCGTGTGTGGCGCCGTGCTCTCCGCTGGTCCGTGGCGGTGCTCGTGGCCGTGACCGTGGCCAGGCTCGCCGTGCACCTGTCGGGCCTGGACGGCAAGAGCGAGTCCGCGGTGACGACCCTGTACTTCTTCATGGCCCTTGCAGGGCTGTCCGCGATCGTCTGGGGCAGCGCGCTGGCGGGGCGCAGGAAGATGTCCGGCCGGGCCTTCGCGGAGGAGATGGCGCGCCAGCGCGTCCACCAGCGGGCGCAGGCGAAGGAGGACCAGCGCATCGAGGAGCACACGAAGGCGCGGATCGCGGCGCGGAAGGAGGGGCGGCTCCCGCCGCCCACTCCGGACGAGATCCGCGTGGGACGCGACAGGGGCGTGGAGGTGATGTCCCCGGCCCAGTGGGAGGCGGTCCGGGCGTCTCTGAGGGTGCGGCAGTCTCCGTGAGATCCGGCGCCGGGAGGCGGCGCCGCGACGCGCCCGGCCCGCCATCGCCGGCCGCCGCTCGGGTCCCGTGGGCCGACCTCCTCAGGAAGGTCTTCGCAGTGGACGTCCTCGCCTGTCCCTTCGGCGGCCGGCTTCAGCTCATTGCGTTCATCGCCGAGGCGACCGTGGCGAAGCGCATCCTCGATCACCTCGGCCTCGACTACCGGGGACCACAGGTCGCCCGAGCCCAGGCGCCGCCCGACATGTTCGACCCCGGCCCGAGCTACGACGGCGCCGACTTCGCCTTCCCGGATTTGGACGGCCCTCGACGGCCAGGCCCAACCTCGCCTCAGCGGCGGCCGGCTGCCCCTTGATGGGGCGCACGCGGCGTGACAACGTCACCCTGAGACTGGGGCCAGTTGCCGGAAGACCCTGGTATCGGACTCGAAATCGGAGTTAGAACTCCCTATCCGTCAGGTGGACCCCCGCTGTCTCCTCGGATGATACCGACCGCGAGGAGCGGCGCCAGGATCAGTCGCACCGGTACTCTCGAGGGGCCACGCGGTGACAGAGGTCCGGCGCGCCATGCCGTTCCCAGTAGTCGGCGAGCCCGGCCTTCCGCGCGAACTCGCCGAACGCGGGTAGCGCGCGGGCCGCGCGCCCCTCCGGTCCCCACAGCAGGTTGAACACCATCGCATCGTTCTTCGTCGGCGCGGCCTGGAAGAGGGCGAGGCCACGCTCCAACTGGCCCAGGCGAAGGAGCGCGTACGGAGCGATCCCGGAGACGACCGCCGGCCTCGTCGTCAGGTAGGCGTCCACGACGGCGAGCGCCTTCGCGCGCGCCTCCGCATCGCCGTAGAAGCCTCGCACCAGGAGCTCGGCCGACCCGGGCGGGAAGTCGCGCGTGACGGCGCGGAGGGGAGGGAGCAGCGCCTCGGCGGCCTCCTGGTTGCGCCCCCGCGCGTCGGCCACCGCCGAGATCCCCAGCCCCGCGAAGGCCAGCCCGAGGTCGCTGGCGCGCAGCATGAGGTGGTCGGCACCATCCAGATCGCCGGCGTCGAGCTTCCCCATGGCGCGCCACATGAGGGCGTTAGGCAGGATCGGGTCGATCGCCAGCACGTGATCGAGGACCTGGGTGCCCTTGCGCCGGTACCCCTCGTCGAGGAGCGAGGTGGCGTACCAGAAGTTCGCCGTGACGTCGTCCGCGCGAGGGTCAGGGCGCGCTCGAAGGCCTCCCCCGCCTCCTCGTGGCGCCGCTGCTCGGAGAGCAGGAGCCCGAGGACGGCGTGGGGCTCCGCCAGCGAAGGGTCGAGCTCGATGGCGCGGCGCGCCTGTCGCTCGGCGGAGGCCATCGCCGTCGCGAAGTCGCGGATGGAGAAGGTGGGGGTGAGGCCGTAGAGGGCCGCGAGGCGAGAATGGGCCCGGGCGAAGGAGGGGTCGAGCCGGATGGCCTCCTCGAGCTGCCCGATGGCCTCGGCGTATCGCGCGCCGTCCCGCCGGTTGAAGACGGCGGTGGCCTGGAGGTACAGGGCATACGCCTCCGGGTCCTTCGTGGCGACCGGCACGAGCCGCTTCTGGTCGTCCCCCTGCAGGACCACCTTCAGCTCCGCGGTGATGGCCCGCGCGATGTGCTCCTGCAGCTCGAAGACGTCGGTGAGGTCTCCGTCGTAGTTCTTCGACCAGAGGTGGAATCCGTCCGCAACCTTCACGAGCTGGGCGGTGATGCGCACGCGGTTGCCCTGCTTCCGGACCGAGCCCTCCAGAACGTTCGCGACGCCGAGGGCCTCCCCGACGGCGCGCAGGTCGTCGTTCTTCCCCTTGAAGTGGAAGGAAGACGTCCGCCCCGCCCCCCCGCAGCCCCTTCACCCGGGCCAGCGCGTTCAGGATCTCCTCGGAGATGCCGTCCGAGAAGTACTCCTGGTCCTTCGTGGGGCTCAGGTCGGCGAAGGCCAGCACCGCGATGGAGGGCGCGCCCGGCGCGGCCGATCCCTCGCCCCCGCGCGCGTTGGCGCGGCGGCCCGGTGCGGGCCAGACGAAGAAGTAGACGAGGCCGGGCGCGGCCGCGACGAGACCGAGCGCCAGGAGCAGCACCGCGAAGCGGGGGCGCGAGGCGCCCGGCCCGGCGGCATTCGGCCCGGAGGGCGCCGGCGTCCGGACGATCCCCCGCGCGGTGAGGTCGAAGACCCAGGCGAGCATCACCGTGACGGGGAAGCCCACGGCGAGGATCGTGACGACGACGGTCAGCGACCACTCCGGCAGGTGGTAGGCGTGCAGGACCGGCTCGACGACCTGGAGGACCGCGAACGAGAAGATGCCCCAGCCCACCAGCGCGCGGAACACGCGGCGACGCTTCAGCTCCGCGATGAAGTCGCCGAACCCGGCCAGGCTCCCCCCTCGAGTGACGGGCGGATCACACCGACCCGGGGGGGCCGCGCCACCCATCGTCGCCGGAGGCGTCCCGAATCGAGCCGCCCGGGGACACCCCTGCACCGCGTGGCCGGGGCGCCGCGCTCCTCAGCCGATCGGGATGCGGTCCTTGTTGGCCGCCAGCCACTGGGCGAAGGTCTGGAGCTTCGGGTGGAGCGAGCGGCACAGGGCGAGGTCGCGGTGGCCGCAGTACAGGCTCTCGAAGTCCGCCTTGTACTGGAACATGTTCCCCAGGTCGTCGGCGCCGGGGAACCCGAACGAGCGGTAGACGGCGGGCGGCACCGCGCCGTGGACGACCTCCTGCCCGATGGCCTTCGACAGCGCCGCCGCCATCTGGGCGCCCGTCAGGTGTTCGCCGGCGACGCCGACGGTCTTGCCGACGAACTCGGAGCCGCGCTGGAAGATGCCGTAGGCGCACCCTCCGATGTCCGCCGCCGCGATGCCGGGGAGCTTCTTGTCGCCCATGGGCAGGACGAAGGCGAGCTTGCCGTCCGGTCCCTTCTTCGGCCCCATTCCGAAGTGGATGAGGTTGTCCCAGTAGAACGACGTCAGCAGGAACGTCGTCGGCAGGCCGAGCTCGGTGAAGTACACGTTCGCCTCGGCCTTGGCGTCGAAGTGCGGCACCTTGTACTTCCCCTGCAGGGTCGGCATGCGGTCGTCGCTCAGCGGCACCGAGAGCCGGGTGTCCTCGAAGGTGGACCAGATGACGTGCTTCACGCCCGCGTCCCGGGCGGCCACGGCCATGTGGCGGGCCTGGGCCTTCTCGCGATCGGGCGAGAAGTGGTCCCAGAAGAAGGTGACGCAGTACGCGGCGTGTGCGCCCCGGAAGGCCTTCTTCATGCTCTCGGCGTCGTCCACGTTCGCCGCGACGACCTCGGCGCCGAGCTTCGCGAGTTCCCGGGCCTTGTCGCTGTTGACGTCGCGCGTCAGCGCCCGGACGGCGAACCCTCCGCCGGGGTCGCCCAGGATCGCGCGGGTGAGCCCGCCGCCCTGCGCACCGGTCGCGCCCGCCACCGCGATGATCTTCCTGTCCATCTGGATCCTCCTGCCTGCGTGGGTGCTGCCCTCCGCGTGACTTCCTTCCCCTGAAGTCGGGGCCTGTTACCGAAGGACCCTGGTATCGGACTCGAAACCGGGGTTGTTCCTGCTAACCGCGACCCGTCGAGGCTGCACACGACCCCGAGAAACAGTAAGATGAACGGCACGATGAGGGCGCTCAAGGCACACGTTCGAGATGGCCGGCTTCTGCTGGACGAACCCACCGATCTGCCCAACGGCGAGGTCGTCGAGCTCGTCCCCCTCGACGAGGTGCTCGCCAGCGGCGGGGACTACCTCGACGCCGAGGAGCGCGAACGGCTGCACGCGTCCATCGACCGGGAGCTCGAAGACGTCCACGCAGGGCGCACGACCGATGCCCGCCAGGTGATGGCCACACTGCGGGCGAGAGCGTCCGGTCGGTGAAGGTCGAGCTCTCCGGCGAAGCGAGGGCCAAGGTTGAACGCGCCGATGCCTGGTGGCGAGAGAACCGCCCGGCAGCGCCCGACCTCTTCGCGAACGAGCTCGACCAGGCGCTGATCGCGCTGGAAGGCGCGCCTGGGCTGGGCCTGCTGGCGGCCTCCCAGATCACGACGATGCTGTAGAGAAGGGCGTCTCGCACGATCTCGTCGGCCACGAGCTGTTCGTCGCTGCGTCCCGAGGCGATCCGCTCGATCCGCTCGCACGCCTCGACGATGTCGGCCAACTACAGCCTCGGATCACGCGACACGGACGGCCTCGCGATCGACCTCCAGCTTGAGGCGCGGCTTCAGCATGGCCGGCGTGGCAAGGTCGACACGCGTGCCCAGGAGCTCCTCCAGCGCTTCCTTGACGCCGAAGTACCGGTCGAAAGTCGTGGGTCCGTCGAACTCGACGAGGACGTCCACGTCGCTGGTCGGGCCTGCCTCGTTACGGGCCACCGAGCCGAAGACGGCCAGCGCCCGGACGCCGAAGGCCCGGCGAAGTTCCTGCAGTCGGCTCCGGATCAGGGAGATGGCCTGGTCGCGATGCACAAGGGGAGCCTAGCAGCCGTTGGCCGAGCCCGCACCTCTGAGCCGCCGGAGCGGAGTTCGGCGCCCAGTGGCGCACCGTCGCGGGTTGCCTGGCCAAGCCGCACTCCATGGTCTTTCCGAATGTGCCCGACGTAGGGCCAGTGCCGCCCGCTAGCCTGGCAGGGTTCCGAGCGGCCCCGGGGTGATCCGGGCGTGCCCGGGCTGCAGCACCGTGAAGCTGCCGCGCAGCGCCTCTCCGTGCGTGGCGACCAGGTCCAGGACCGATGGTCCGAGCCCTTGCCGAGCCGTCCCGGGAAACCGGACCAGGATGACGCCCTGGCTGCCGGCCCCCGCGACGAAGGCGAGCCAGCCGAAGTCCTTGTCCTCGGTGAGGAGGATGCGCCCCTCTCGAGCTGCGAGGGCGACGACCTCCGCATCCACGGTCCGGCTCGTCTCCTCGGCGAGCGCACGAACGTCATGGCCGGCGGATCGCAGGCTGCGAACAACGGCAAAGTCGAGGTTCTCGTCGGCCAGGAACCGCACGGGGACGCGCTACCGCGCGTGCGGGAGCACGATCACCTCATGGGCGACCGCGTCGGCGGCGTAGCGCAGCACGGCCTGGATGTCATCGCGCGTGAGGCGGGGGTAAGCATCGAGGAGGTCGGCCTCCGTCGCGCCCTCGGACAGCTTGCGAAGGATGCCCTCGACCGGGATGCGCGTGCCACGCACCACGGGCTTGCCCTGGAGGACGGCGGGATTGAGCTCGATGCGGTCGGTCGTCATGGCGAGGACTCC
>Ga0209253_10001211_pt1 | contig 22541 bp, 17 predicted proteins | sample FrelakmetBRP12BR_FD_187145 | JGI IMG/M metagenome (GOLD analysis project Ga0209253, IMG submission 187145) | Freshwater lake sediment microbial communities from the University of Notre Dame, USA, for methane emissions studies - BRP12 BR (SPAdes)... | ecosystem: Environmental > Aquatic >...
CGGGGGCTCCGTTCGTGGCTCGCCGTGCGGTGAACCTGCACGGCTGCGCTTTACCTCACTGCGCCCCCCTCCTGCGGCGACTCCGCCGGACCCTCCCGTTGCGGGGGTGCCAGTGCTACCTCCGGGACCGGCCCCGGGAAGGGAGTTGGTCCCTGTGCCCGCTCTTCCGGCCGCCGGGCCCCGACGTCGGGCGCGCCTCGACCGAAGTGTGACGGGAGGTCCGCGCCGGGGGCGATGAGGCGGACGTTCGCCCCGAGGAGAGGAACGCGGCGTCCACAGGGATCATGAACGGCCGGGGTTTCGACGGCGTCCGGCCCGTGTCGAAGACCGTCGGGGGGGCCGGCTTCGCGGGGGAAGCGAAAGGGTGGTCCGCGACGACGGTCAGGTGCTTGCTCATCAGCCGTTCGATGTCGGCGAGGAGCGGGCGCTCCTCGAAGCCGCAGAACGAGATCGCGATCCCCGACGCTCCCGCCCGTCCCGTGCGTCCGATCCGGTGGACGTACGCCTCCGGCTCGTTCGGCAGGTCGTAGTTGACCACGTGGGAGAGGTCGACGATGTCCAGGCCGCGCGCGGCGATGTCGGTGGCCACCAGAACCCGGATCGTCCCTTTCTTGAACGCGGAAAGGGCCCTTTCCCTCGCCCCTTGGGATTTATCCCCGTGGATCGCCTCGACGCGCACTCCCGCGCGGCTGAGGATCCGTTCCACCCGGTCGGCACCGTGGCGCGTCCGGGTGAACACGAGGGCGTTCTTGATCTCGTCGTCGGCGAGGAGCGCCTTCAGGAGATCCGACTTGGACCCCTTTTCGACGTAGTACAACCGATGATCCACGTCGTCGGCGGGTGCGGAAGCGGCGGCGACCTGGACCCGCACCGGTTCATGGAGCAGGGTTCCCGAAAGGCGGACGATCTCCGGGGGCATCGTCGCGGAGAACATCAACGTCTGTCGTTGTGCCGGAAGTTTCTCGATGATGCGGCGGATGTCGACGATGAACCCCATGTCCAGCATCCGGTCCGCCTCGTCCAGGACGAAGATCTCGACGGTGGACAGGTTGATCAGCTTCTGCCCCATGAGATCGAGGAGGCGACCCGGGGTGGCGACGAGGGTGTCCACCCCTTTCTGGAGCGCCTGTTCCTGGCCCTTCTGGCTGACGCCGCCGTAGATGACGGCGTGCCGCATCCCGGTGAAGCGGCCGTAATCCCCGAAGCTTTCGGCAACCTGCATGGCGAGTTCCCGCGTCGGGGTGAGGACGAGGCACCGGACGGCCCGCCGACCCCGGACGATCTTGCTCCCCGCGGCGAGGCGATGGAGGATGGGCAACGCGAAGGCGGCCGTCTTTCCGGTCCCGGTCTGGGCCGAGCCCAGGAGGTCTTTCCCCTCGAGGATGCCGGGGATCGCCTTTTCCTGAATAGGGGTTGGAGTCGTGTAGTTCATCGCCTGAACGGCCCGGAGGATCTCCGGGGATAAACCGAATTGTCGAAACGGCATCGTTTTTCGTTTTCTCCTGACGGTTGGGTGAGCGCCGGTTGACGGACGAAGGGTCTACGGGTCGACGGGGCCTGCGGGTACCGGGAAACCTGGGAAGGATGGGAGATCGAGGCGGCGCAATTTATCGACACGATACCACATCGTATCGTCGAAGCGCAACCCCCGGATCCGGAAACGCGCGGCGGAATGTGGAATCATAGGGGTGCCATGACTTCCTCCGTGTCCGTATCCGTCCAGGGACTGATCATGCGTTACGGCAAACTGACGGCCGTGGACGGCCTCGACCTCGACGTCCGGGAGGGGGAGTGCTTCGGCCTCCTCGGACCGAACGGGGCGGGGAAGACCACGACGATCGAGGTCATCGTGGGACTCCTGCCGCCGTCGTCCGGCGAGGTCCGCGTGCTGGGCCGTCGATGGGGCGAGAGCGACGAGGCGCTGCGGTCCCGGATCGGCGTTGCGCTCCAGGAGACCCGCTTCGCCGACCGTCTCACCGTGCGCGAGGTGGTCGCGCTATTCCGGAGCTTCTATCCGAAGGGGAGAGACCCGATGGACGTGGTACGCGAGGTCGGGCTGGAGGAAAAGTGCGCCGCATGGACGGTGAAGCTCTCCGGCGGACAGCGGCAACGGCTCGCGCTTGCCTGCGCACTGGTGGGGGACCCCGAACTGCTGGTGCTGGACGAACCGACGACCGGGCTGGATCCACAGGCGCGCCTCCGGATGGGGGAGACGATCCGTTCCTACCGGGGCCGTGGACGGACCGTCCTGTTGACGACGCACTACATGGAGGAGGCGCAGCGTCAGTGCGACCGCGTGGCCGTGATCGACCACGGGAAGGTCATCGCTCTCGGGTCCCCGGCGGAACTCGTTCGATCCCTGGGCGGCGACCTGGTGGTGGAGTTCGCGCTGTCGGAAGGCGATCTGTCCGACCCGGAACTCCTCGGCGTGGCCGGCGTTCGGGGGGTCCGGCGCTCCAACGGCGCCTATCTCGTGACGGCGGCGGAGAGCAACGTCACCGTTCCTGCATTGCTCGACCGGATACGGGAGAGGGGAGCGGTGCCGTCGCAGATGACGATCCGGCACGCGACGCTCGAGGACGTCTACGTCTCCTTGACGGGGAGGCACCTGCGGGATGAGTAACGCGCTGGTGCAGCTCACCGTCACGAGGATCCGGGAGATCTTCCGCCAGCCCGAGGCGATCTTCTGGACCTTCCTCTTTCCCGTGCTGATGTCCGTGGTCCTTGGCGTCGCCTTCCGGAGCGAACGGCCCGACCCGTCGGCCGCCGTCGTCGTGGAGGCGCCGGGTGCCGATCGCCTGGAGACCGTCTTGCGGGGAGACCCCGCGGTCCGCGTGGAGAGGATGTCGCCGGAGGCGGCGGGCGCGCGCTTGCGCGCCGGGAGGGCCGCGATCGTGCTGGTCCCGGGAGATCCGGTGACGTTCCGTTTCGACCCGACCCGTCCGGAAAGCGAACTCGCCCGGACCCGGGTAAACGCGGCGCTACAGCGTGCGGCGGGGAGGATCGATGCGCTCGCGGTGCGGGAGGAGCAGGTGGACGAGCGCGGATCCCGCTACATCGATTTTCTCGTCCCCGGCCTTCTCGGGATGAACCTGATGGGGGGAGGACTCTGGGGGATCGGTTGGACGATCGTGGAGATGCGGATCCGCAAGCTTCTGAAGCTGCAGTTGACCACGCCGATGCGGCGCCGGGATTTCCTTCTCTCCCACGTGCTGGTGCGGCTCGTTTTCCTTCCGCTCGAGGTCGTTCCCCTGCTGCTGCTGTCGTATCTTCTGTTCGACGTGCGGGTGGCCGGCTCCCTCGGGGCGGTGGCGCTCGTCTCCTGCCTCGGGGCGGTCTCCTTCGCGGGGATCGGGACCCTGATCGCCAGCCGTGCGAAAACCACCGGGACGATCTCCGGGCTGATCAACCTCTGTTCCCTGCCGATGTTCGTCCTGTCGGGAGTCTTCTTTTCGACCGGCAGGTTCCCGGAGGCGCTGCAGCCCGCGATCCGGGCGTTGCCGCTGACGGCGCTGATCGACGCCTTGCGATCCGTCATGGGGGAGGGAGCGACGATCGCGGCCACCGGACCCCAGCTGATCCTGCTCGTCCTTTGGGGCGTTGGGAGTTTCGCCGTCGCCCTTCGGGTATTCCGCTGGTCCTGACGGTGTCCGGACCCTTCTCCTTACGGCACGAGCATCGCGGGATCCTCGATCCGTCGATCCCCGGAAAGGAGCCAGGCGAAACGTGCCCGGACCCGGTTGCCGGCGTCCGGGAGGTCGAGGGCGGCGATGGCGCCCTTGCGCATCGCGTATCCCCCGGGAAGGGAGAGCAGGAGGGCGAGCATGTCGCCCAGGTCCGGCGCGTGCCCGACGAATGCGATCTCCCTCTCGCCGCGACAACCGTCCAGCACCTCGTTCAAGCCGTCGACGTCGAACCCGGGGGAAAGCCGCGGCGCCACGACGACTTCGCCGTCGTACCGGAGCGCCTCCGACAGGATCTCCGCCGTTTGCACCGCACGGACGAAGGGGCTGGTGACAATCAGGGTGGGGAGGCCCCCGGCATCCCGGAACCGTCGCGCCATCTCGCGGAACGACACGCGTCCCCGGGCGCTCAGGTGCCGCGCGGAATCGGGCATGTTCCCGACGCGGTCGATCGAATCCGCATGACGGACGAGGTAGACTCTCATGGCGTTCCCTCCATCGCGGATTCTACCATCGGGAGGAACGGTTCTAACGGCCCTCCGCCTCGAGGAACCGTTCCGCCTCGATCGCGGCGCGGCATCCGGCCCCCGCCGCGGTGATCGCCTGCCGGTACACCTTGTCGTGCACGTCCCCGGCGGCGAAGACCCCATCGACGCTCGTTCTCGCGCCTCCGCGCAGGACGACGTACCCGTTGTCGAGGGCCAGTTGCCCCTCGAAGATCTTCGTGTTCGGATCGTGGCCGATGGCGACGAAGACCCCGTCCACCATCCGGACCGACTCCGACCCGTCGTTCGTGTTCTTCAGTCGAACCGAAGTGACCTCGTTTTTCCCCGGGTCGAGGATCTCCGCGACGACGGTGTTCAGCACGAACTCGATCTTCGGGTTCTTCCTGGCGCGGTCGACGAGGATCTTCGACGCGCGGAACTGCTCCCGCCGGTGGACGATGTGAACCTTCGACGCGAACCGGGTGAGGAAGACCGCCTCCTCCAACGCGGTGTCGCCGCCGCCGACCACGGCGACCTCCCGGTTCCGGAAGAACGCCCCGTCGCACGTGGCGCAGGTGGAAACTCCCCGTCCCATCAGCGTTCGTTCCGAATCGAGGCCGAGCATCCTGGCCGAGGCGCCGGTGGCGACGATGACGGTTCTCGCCAGGTAACCGTTCGCCTCGGTCATCACCGCGAAGGGACGTTTCGACAGGTCCACGGAGGTGACCGTCTCCGCGAGGTACTCGGCGCCGAACCGCTCCGCCTGTTTCCGCATGAGGTCGACGAGCTCCGGGCCCTGGACCCCTTCCGGGAAGCCGGGGAAGTTCTCGACTTCCGTGGTCAGGGTCAACTGCCCCCCCGGTTCCCGACCGTCGAACACCAGCGGGGAGAGGTTGGCGCGTCCGGCATAGATGGCGGCGGTCGAGCCGGCGCAACCGGAACCGAGGATGATCACGTCCCGAACCATTTTATGTTCCTCCCGTTGGGGGTTACTTCCCATCCCCGTTTGTGTAAGAATAACCCCCGTCAGGATGGAAATTCCACAACGAACCAGGGAGGAGCGACCGATGCCCAGCAAGAAACCGACCGCGGAGCTGCTCGACCTTCTGAACCAGGCGATCGCCCGGGAGATCCAGGTCTCCGTACAATACATGTGGCAGCATGTCCTCTGGAAAGGAGTCAAGGGGTACGCCGTGAAGGACGCCTTCAAGATGACTGCGATCGCGGAGATGAAACACGCGGAGGCGATCGCGGAGCGGTTGAACTACCTGGGGGGGATCCCGACCACGAAGCCGACGCCGATCTTCATCGGCACCACGCTGCAGCAGATGCTCGAAACGGACAAGAAGGACGAGGAGGCGGCGATCGCGATGTACAAGAAGATCGTCGAGGTCGCCCGGAAGCAGGGGGACGAGACCACGGAGTTCCTCTTCACCCGGATCCTCTCCGACGAGGAGGAGCACCACGACCTCTTCACCTCCCTCCTCGAGAAGGATTGAGGAGATTTCCTTCCCGACCGCCGCGAATCGCGCCGGACCGGCCGGTATCCCTCCCGGGAGCCGGCCTTTTTCTTTCCGCTGCCGGCGCGATCCGGCGTCGTCCCCCGCGAATCCGCGTTCCCGGTTCGGAATCCAACACGAGAAACGGGGAGCGGGCGGGTGACGGAGATGAAGAAGGTTCTTCTTGCGGCGGTTCTTGTCGCGGCGGCGTGCGGCTTCCTCCTCCGTCCTTCGATTCTTCGGGCGCAGGGGACAGGAGGAGGGTACCGGGATCTTTCCCCATCGGAGGCGCGGGAACTCATCGGGAAACGGTCCGGCGACCCCGGGTTCGTCCTGCTCGATGTCCGGACACGGAAGGAGTTCGAGGACGAGCGGATCGAAGGCGCCGTTCTGGTCGACTTTCTTTCACCGACGTTCCGGGACGAGATCGCGAAACTCGACCGGGGAAAGACGTACATCGTTTACTGCCGGACGGGGAGTCGCACCAAGGGGGCCCTCAAGGCGATGCTGGAGCTCGGGTTCAAGGACCTCTTCCACCTCGATGGCGGGATCACGAAGTGGAAAGAGGCGGGGTTCCCTGCCGCGCGGTAGCCCCCGCATGATCCGTTTCCCGTGACAGCAAATGCTGCGTGGATCTCCGCCGCCTTGCTCCGCTGGTTCCGGACGGCGGCCCGCCCGATGGCGTGGCGCGAGACCCGGGATCCGTATCGCATCTGGGTCTCGGAGATCATGCTCCAGCAGACCCGGGTCGAAACCGTCGCACCATATTACGACCGCTTCCTCCTGAAATTCCCCGACGTCCGATCCCTTGCACGGGCCCCGCTGGACGACGTCCTGAAGGCGTGGGAGGGGCTCGGGTACTACTCCCGCGCGCGAAACCTCCACCGGTCCGCCGGGATCATCGTCGACCGCCACGGCGGCGAAGTGCCTTGCACCGTGGAGGCGCTCGGGGCGCTCCCCGGGGTCGGACGATCGACCGCCGGGGCGATCGCCGCCATCGCCTTCGGGGCGGACGAACCGATCCTCGACGCCAATGCCCGGCGCGTCGTCGCCCGCCTTTTCGCCGTCGCAGGGGATCCCCGTTGCACCGCGGTGGTGAACGTCCTTTGGGAACGTTCCGCCCGCCTGGTGCGGAAGGGAAAGGGGAGGGAGACGGCCCTCGCGGTGATGGACCTTGGCGCCGTCGTCTGCCTTCCGAAGGGACCGCGCTGCGGGGAGTGCCCCTTGAGATCCCGCTGTTCCTCCTTTGACCGGGGTCTCCAGGGATCGATCCCTCCGAAGCGCGCGAAGAAAGCGGTCCCGCACCACGACGTCGTGGCCGCGGTGTTCCGACGCCGGGACGGCGCGTTCTTCCTGATGCGGCGGCCGTCCGACGGCCTTCTCGGGGGGTTGTGGGCCTTCCCATCGGGGAAGAGGAAAGACGGGGAGTCCCTCGAAGATGGCCTGCACCGTGTACTTCGGGAGAAACTTCGGGTGCGGGCGGTGATTCAAATGGAGGTGGGAATCGTCCGACATGCGTATTCCCACTACCGGATCACCCTTCACGCCTACCTGTGCCAGACGGCCGGGGGACGGTTGCCGGCCGGGGAGGGGACGGGGTGGCTCCCTGGGGACGGGGAAGGGTCGTTCGCCCTTCCCCGGGCGGACCGAAAGCTCTTGGAAATCATCCAGCGGGAGGTCGAACGATGAAGATCGGGGATGTTCTGAAGCCGGGGGGCCGCGGCGTGATCGCCACGGCGTCGAAGGCCGGGGTGGTCAACATGGCGGTGTACGCGGTCCCGCACGTCGTGGACGACGAAACGGTCGCGTGGGGGATGACGGACGGAAGGAGCTGGAACAACGTCCGGGAGAATCCGAATGCGTCCTTCACGTACTTCGCGCCCGGCGAGGGGTTCCGCGGCGTGCGCCTCACGCTCTCCCTGCTCCGGACGGAAGATTCGGGGGAGATGCTCGCGAAGATCCGGGAGCGGACCGGGGCCGTGAGCCCCGGGAACCCTCTGTCGGTAAAGCACGTGGCGTACTTCAAGGTGGTCGAAACCCGGCCCCTCGTGTAGAGAAACGGAGGAGAGACGGAGATGAAAACGTTTGCGGCGGTTCTCGCGTCGGTTTTCCTGGTCGGGGGGATTTCCCAGGCGCGCGCGGAAGTGAAGACCGAGGTCGTGGAATATCGGCACGGCGACGTCGTTCTGGAAGGGTACCTGGCGTACGACGACGCCCTCCAGGGGAAGAACCCCGGGGTACTGGTGGTCCACGAATGGATGGGACACAACCCGTACGTCCGGATGCGGGCGGAGCAGTTGGCCCGGCTGGGGTACGTCGCATTCGCGCTGGACATGTACGGCAAAGGAGTACGGGCGAAGGACGGGAAGGAGGCGGCCGCCCTCGCCGGAATCTACAAGGGAGACCGGAAGCTGATGCGGGCCCGAGCCGCCGCGGGGCTGGACGTTCTCCGGAAGCACGCCAGGGTCGATCCCGCGCGACTCGCGGCCATCGGCTACTGTTTCGGGGGGACGACGGTGCTTGAGCTGGCCCGGAGCGGGGCGGACCTGGTGTCGGTGGTCAGCTTCCATGGAGGGCTGGACACCCCGACGCCCGGGGACGCGCGCAACATCAAGGGGAAGGTGCTGGCGCTCCACGGAGGAGACGACCCGTTCGTCCCGACGAAACAGGTCGAGGCGTTCCAGGAGGAGATGCGCAAGGGGGGAGTGGACTGGCAGTTCGTCTCCTACGGCGGGGCCGTCCACAGCTTCACCAATCCCGAGGCGGGGAGCGACAACTCAAAGGGGGCGGCGTACAACGAGCGGGCGGACCTCCGCTCCTGGGCGGCGATGAAGACCTTCTTCGCGGACACCCTCAAGTGAAAGGGGAGATGCTCCCCGGAGAAGGTCTGGGGTAATATATCCTCCCGAGGGGGGGCGTTCCCCCATCTCCAAACCGCGGCATCCGGAAAGGAGGCACGATGAAACGCTGTTGGCTCCTCCTCGCCGTTCTTATCCCGGCCCTGGTGGCGGTCGTCCCCACCCATGCGAAAGAGATCAAGATAGGCCTGATCACGCCGCTTTCCGGCGACGTCAAGACGTTCGGCGAGTCGGTCAGGAACTCCTTCCTGATCGCCGTCGAGGAGGCGAACGCCAGGGGCGGCGTCGCCGGGATGAAGATCACGTACGTCATCCAGGACGACAAGAACGATGCCACGGAAGCGGCGAACGTGGCGAACCTCCTCGTGAACCAGCAGCGGGTGAAGGCGATCGTCGGGTCGGTCACCTCCAAGGCGACGATCCCGGTCTCCGACATCATCCAGGCCTCCAAGGTCCCGACGATCACCCCCACGGCGACCAACCCGAAGGTGACCGTGGCCGACGGGAAGCGGAAGGACTACATGTTCCGCGCCTGCTTCATCGACCCGTTCCAGGGGGCCGTGATGGCGAAGTTCTCCCGGGAGACGCTGAAAGGGAAGAGCGCCGCGGTCCTGTTCGACGCCTCGAACGACTACTCGAAGGGGATCGCCGAGGTCTTCCGCGACGAGTTCCGGAAGCAGGGCGGCAAGGTCGCGGCGTTCGAGTCGTACGGGAAGGACGACGTGGACTTTTCGGCCCTCCTGACGAAGGTGAAGGCCTCCGGCGCCGACGTTCTCTTCCTGCCGGATTACTACAACAAGGTCGGGCTGATCGCGAAACAGGTCCAGGAGAAGGGGCTCAAGGTCCGGCTGGTCGGGCCGGACGGGTGGGACTCCCCCGACCTGGTGAAGATCGCCGGGAGCGCGATCGAGGGCGGCTACTTCTCCAACCACTACTCCCCGGACGACCTGCGGCCGGAAGTGGTGGCGTGGGTGAAGAAGTACAAGGAGAAGCACGGGCAGGTCCCCGACGCCCTCGGCACGCTGGCGTACGACGCGACGAACCTTCTCCTCGAGGCGATCCGCAAGGCGGGGAGCGACGATCCGAAGAAGATCCGGGAAGCCCTCGCCTCGATCAAGGATTTCAAGGGAGTCTCCGGAAAGTCGACGCTGGACCGGAACGGGGACAGCATCAAGAGCGCCGCGATCCTCAAAATCGAGGGCGGCAAGCAGAAATTCGTGAAGATGGTGAACCCATAGGGGTGAAACCGTAGAGTATTTTCTCCAGCAGGCGCTGAACGGCCTACAACTGGGCTTCGTGTATGCCCTGATCGCCTTGGGATACACGATGGTCTACGGCATCGTGCGCCTCATCAACTTCGCCCACGGCGACGTCTTCATGGTCGGGGCGTTCCTGGCGTTCTACGCCGTCGAGAAGTTCCACCTGCCTCTGCCCGCCGTATTCGCACTCGCCGCCGGGGGGTCCGCCTTCCTCGCCGTAGTCATCGAGCGGCTGGCGTATCGTCCGCTGCGAAACGCCCCGAAGATTGCGGCGCTGATCACCGCCATCGGCATTTCCCTGTTCCTGGAATATTTCACCGCACTCCACCAGGTGTTCGGGCCGAACTATTACGCCTTCCCGCGTCCCTTCCACGTGGTGTCCCTCGAGATCGGCGGGATCACGTTCACCAACATCCAGGGGATCATCCTTCTCTCCACCCTCGCCTCCCTGGGGGCGCTGCAATATGTCGTCTACCGGACGAAGGTGGGACGGGGGATGCGCGCGGTCTCCCACGACATCGTCACCGCGGGGTTGATGGGGGTCAACGTCAACGCCGTGATCTCCTTCACCTTCGGCCTCGGGGCCGCGCTCGCGGGGGTGGGGGGAGCGCTGTACGGGATCGCCTACCCGCAGATCAACACCTTCATGGGGGTGATGCCCGGGCTGAAGGCGTTCACCGCCGCCGTCCTCGGCGGCATCGGGAGCATCCCGGGGGCGGTCCTCGGGGCCCTGATCATGGGGCAATCCGAGACGATGACCACGGCGTATCTCTCCTCCACCTACCGGGACGGGATCGCCTTCGTCCTCCTCATCGCCGTCCTCCTATGGAAGCCCACCGGGATCCTGGGGAAGGCACGGACGGAGAAGGTTTGACGGCGGAGCGATGAACATCCTTGCAAACATCGCCAAGGCGGTCCTGCCGTTCGCCGTCCTCTCGGGCCTGCTCCTGTTCCTCTCCGCCCACGAGATCCTCAACCCGTACTGGGTGCAGATCTTCCAGCTGTCGTGCATCGTGGCGGTGTCCGCGCTGGGCCTGAACCTCATCTACGGGTTCACGGGACTGTTCTCGCTGGGGCACGCCGCCTTCTACGGCGTGGGGGCGTACACGGCGGCGCTGCTGACGAAGCTCTACGTGGGAGCGTACGGGGACGAGGCGCTGCTCGCGACCGGGGCGGTATTCCTCGGATCCCTCGTGGCGGGAGGGTCCGCCGCGGCGCTCCTTGCGTGCCTCGTCGGCCTGCCCACGCTCCGGCTGACGTCGGACTACCTCGGTATCGCCACACTGGGGTTCGGGGTCATCATGAAGGTTTTCTTCGACAACGCGGACTCCCTCGTGCCGCAGCTGGGAGGCGCCCGCGGGATGACCGGAATCGCTCGAATGACAGGGATCCCGTGGGCCGTCGCCGCGCTCGTCGCCGCGATCCTGGTGACCCGCAATCTCGTCCACTCGACATACGGGCGGGCCCTCGTCGCCATCCGCGAGGACGAGGTCGCCGCCGCGGCGATGGGAGTCGACACCTTCCGGTACAAGGTGATCGGCTTCACCGCGGGGTGCGCCTTCGCCGGGGTGGCGGGAGGGCTGTACGCGCACCTCTATACGTTCCTCCACCCGAGCACCTTCGACTTCCTGAAATCGTTCGACATCCTGATGATCGTGGTGCTGGGAGGCCTGGGGAACATGAGCGGGACGCTGGTGGCCTCCTTCGCCTGGGTCTTCCTGCTGGAAGGGATGCGCGTCGCGCTCCCGCCGGAATACATCGAGTTCCGCTGGGTCCTCATCCCCTTGCTGCTGATCGTCACCATGCTGGTGCGGCCCCGGGGTCTGTTCGGCGTGCGGGAGTTCCCGTTCCTGCGGAGCAAGGTGTACCGGTGACCCTCGAGGTCCAGGGGCTCACCCGGCACTTCGGGGGGATCAAGGCCCTGGACGGGGTCGATTTCCGCCTCGGGCAGGGCGAGCTCGCGGGGATCATCGGCCCCAACGGTTCCGGGAAGACCACACTGTTCAACGTGATCACCGGAATCTACCGCCCGGACCGCGGCTCCGTCTCGATGGAGGAGGGGGACATCACGGGTCTCCCGCCGCACGAGATCAACCGACGGGGGATCGCGCGGACCTTCCAGAACATCCGGCTCTTCCGGGAGTTGACGGTGGTGGACAACGTGCGGATCGCGCACCACCCTCACGTCCGGTACGGACCCGTAGACGCCTTGCTCCGGACCGGCGCGTTCTACAGAGAGGAGCGGCGGACACGGGAACGGGTCGAGGCGTATCTCTCGATCTTCTCCCTCCAGGACCGCCGGAAGGAGCTCGCGAAGAACCTGCCGTACGGCGACCAGCGGAAGCTGGAGATCGCCCGCGCCCTCGCATCGCGCCCCAAGGTTCTCCTGCTGGACGAACCTGCCGCCGGGATGAACCCTTCCGAGGTGGGAGCGTTGATGAAGTTCATCCTGGGGATCCGTGAGCGGTTCTCCCTGACCGTGCTGCTGATCGAGCACCAGATGCGCCTGGTGATGGGGATCTGCGAACGGCTGATCGTGATGGACTTCGGGCAGGTGATCGCCCGGGGTCTCCCCGCGGAGATCCGGAGGGACCCGAAGGTGATCGAGGCGTACCTCGGAATGCCGGTCGGCGGCGCCCGGGGAGATGAATCCATCGAGCGGTGAGATATTGCTCTTAACCGTCGATCAACTGAACGTGAATTACGGCGCCGTACAGGCGCTCCGGGACGTTTCGTTCACCGTTACGGAAGGGGAGATCGTATCCCTCATCGGTGCGAACGGGGCGGGAAAAAGCACCACCCTGCGGGCCCTGTCCGGTGTGGTCCGCCCCTCCGCCGGGAGCATCGTCCATGCCGGAAAGCAGATCGCGGGGATGCCATCCCACCGGATCGCACGCCTGGGGATCGCACACGTCCCGGAGGGTCGCGGCGTCTTCGCCAACATGAGCGTCCGGGAGAACCTCGAGATGGGGGCGTACACCCGGACGTCCCGGAACGAGGTGGAGGAGAGCTTCGAACGGGTCTTCGGCCTCTTTCCGCGCCTGGCCGAACGCGCGGGCCAGCTGGCAGGGACCCTTTCCGGGGGGGAGCAGCAGATGCTGGCCATCGGGAGGGGCATCGTGCAGCGGCCCGACCTTCTCCTTCTCGACGAGCCGTCCATGGGGTTGTCCCCCCTGCTGGTGAGCGAGATCTTCCGGATGATCGTGGAGATCAACAAGGCGGGGACGACGATCCTCCTCGTCGAGCAGAACGCCCACATGGCCCTCGCCGTCGCCGACCGCGCCTACGTCCTCGAGACGGGGGAGATCGTCCTCGAAGGGGTGGCGTCCGATCTCCGGGAGGACCCGAAGGTCCGGGCCGCCTACCTGGGAGCGGATGCAGGAGTGGAACCGTGACGGAACGGATCAAGCTCCTCGTCAGCGCCTGCCTGCTGGGGGAGAAGGTGCGGTACGACGGCGGGCACAAGCGGGACCTTTTCCTGATCGAGACGCTGGGCCCCTTCGTGGAGTGGGTTCGGGTCTGCCCGGAGGTCGACTGCGGGCTTCCCGTCCCGCGCCAGGCGATGCGCCTCGTTGGGGATCCGGAGAATCCCCGCCTGGTCGCGGGCAAGACCGGGATCGACCACACGGACCGGATGGAGCGATGGGCGAGCGCCCGCCTCGACGAGTTGTCCGGCGCCGACCTGTGCGGCTACATCTGCAAGAAAGATTCACCGAGTTCGGGGATGGAGCGGGTCAAGGTGTACGGTTCCGGCGACGGGACACCGGCGCGGACCGGGGCCGGGCTCTTCACCCGGAGGTTCATGGACCGTTTCCCGCGGATCCCGGTGGAGGAGGAGGGTCGGCTCACCGACCCGGTGCTCCGGGAGATGTTCATCGAACGGGTCTTCTGCCTCCGGCGCTTCCGGGATCTGCTCGCCCGTCCCCTGTCGCGCGGGGCGCTGGTCGACTTCCACACGGACCACAAACTTCTGCTGCTCTCACACGATCGCGCTCATTACGAGGAGATGGGTCGCCTCGTCGCCGGGGAGAAGGCCGTTCCCGTCGAGAGCCAATACCGGAAATACGAGGAGATCTTCATGTCGGCGCTGGCGCACAGGTCGACGTCAAAAAAGTGCGCCGACGTGTTGCAGCACATGATGGGATACTTCAGAAAGATGCTCTCAACGGATGAAAAACAGGAGATGATCGGGGTGATCGACCAGTACCGGCGGCGGCGGATTCCCCTGGTCGTTCCCGTCACCCTGATCCGTCATTACGTCCGGAAGTACGACGTCGCCTACCTCGCCCGGCAGGTCTTCCTAAACCCGCACCCCGCGGAACTGATGCTCCGGAATCACGTGTGACTACGTACTCCGTTTCATAAAACCTGAAGGCGCCGCGCTCCGGGACTCCCCCTTCGGCTGCGCCGCCTCGGAGGGCGGGGCTCCGTTCGTGGCTCGCCGTGCGATGAACCTGCACGGCTGCGCTTTACCTCGCTGCGCCCCCCCTCCTGCGGCGACTCCGCCGGACCCTCCGTTTGCGTGCGCCTTCCGTGGTGACTTCCCGATACGTTGCCGTATTTGTGAAACGCAACACTAAGGCCGGGTGTAGCCCACCGGTACCGGCGCGACACGGGGGGGCAGCGTCCCGTCGAGGATCTCCGTCACCTCCCGCTCCGTTTCCCGCTCCGCACCGGGGCCGTGCGCGGCGAGGAGGGAGACGCGGACCGTTTTCGACGCGGGGAGGAAATGCTGCTCCGCGAGGAACGTCCGGACGATCTGACGCAGGGCGGCCAGCATCAGCTGACCTTCCCCGGTCGTTTCCGGCGGTCCGACGACCACGAGGTGACCGCCGTCCCGCACCGCGCGCGCGGATTCGGCGAACAGGGCGACCGCCTTCCGGACCAGGGGCGGGATCCGCTGGCGCTCTTCCGCGGAGAAATCGAGAACCCCTTTGTCCCCCGTCCCGGTGCCGACGATCAGGACCGCGAACGAGGGTGGCGGCGCGCCGACGAGCGAGTTGTCCAGCCACGGCTCGACGACGCGCGGATCGGAAAGGTCGAGGGTGCGCTGCTGCGTCTCCGGGGCACGCCCCCGGGGGCCCTTCGCGGATGGAGACCCGGTGGACCGGGTGATCCGAGCCTGGCCTTCCGGCAGCTCGGCGTCCGACAGCGACGTCACCGGGGCACCCTTTCGGGAGAATGCTTCGTGGAGTCGTCGATGAAGGGATCCGGCGTCTCCGGTCGACACGAGGGTTCCCGGTTCCCCGGAAGAGAGGATCGTCCTGGCCCCTTGCGAAGGCGGGAACGAGGAGAAGGGGGGGAGGGTGGTGATCGCAAGGAACGGGTTCTCGAGGAAACGCCCGTCCTTGGCGGCGAACAGCACCGCTTCCGCCACCTCTTCATTTCCGGGGGGGGCGGCGGGGACCGTCGAGCGGAACCACTCCCCGATCCGGTCGTACCAGCCCTCGATCCTCTCGCGGTCGCCTTTCGGCATCTTCTGCGCGTTCAGGGCGGCGAGGAACTTCCCGGAGGCCGCACACCGCTCTCCGGCGGACAGGGCGCCGTCGAAGGACCGGAGGAAGAGTTCCGTGAGCGCTTTGCGTCCCGCCGCGGAAAGCCCCGGGAAATCGTCGAAGCCGGCGGAGAATTTCGTGGCGTAGTTCCGCATCACCCACTCCATCCGGGGGCCTGCGATGAGCGTCGGCGCGACGTCGGCGATGGAGATCCCGTCCGCCGCGAGGTCAGCGCGGGCGGCCTTCGCCAGCGCCTTCAACAGAAACTTCGAGACCGTGTAGATCGTCCGGAAGAGGTACGGGTGATCGGCGTAATGGGTCGAGACGTTGACGACCGAACCCCCGCCCGGCTGGAGTCGCATCGTCTCCCGCGCGGCGACGATCGACTCCCAGGGCCCCAGAAAGTTCGCCGCGAGGACGGCGGCGAAATTCTCCCGGTGATCCCGCATCACGTCCCCGACCCGCGAGAAGTTCCCCCCGGCGCCGGCGTTGTTCACCAGCATGTCGACGCGGCCGAACCGGTTCCTCGCTTCCGAGAGGAGCGCGCGGACGCTCCCTGGATTCCCGACGTCCGTGTGGACCCAGAAGGCGCGCCCGCCGGAGCGGCGCATCCTCGTCAGGACGGCGTCCGCCGCCGCGAGCTCACCGCGCGCTTTCTCCGTCTCCCCGGGATCCTTCGACCCCGTCTGCGGGTAACGGCTTCCGATGACGACCGTACCCCTCTCCGCCGCCAGACGGAGGGAGATCTCCTTCCCGAGGTTGCGGATCCCCCCGGTGACGACGGCGACTTTCCCGGAGGCAGTGCCCGGGATTTCCGCGGGGTCCCGGGGCAAGGAGGCGATCGCGTTCTGCTCGTCGGGGAGGAGAACCGCCCCCGATACGCTCTTCCCCTCTTCCAGGAACCAGAGCACGGAGGCGGCGGTCGCCTCCGGCCCGGCCTGCCGGTTCCTGCCGTCGGTGCGTCCCGGGAGTACGAGCCCGATGTTCACGTTCGCGACGGGGCCGGGGGAGGTCCCCTCGCCCTTCGCCTTTCGCATCAGCGCGCGTTCCATCGCCTCCGTCGCCACCGCCGGGCGCAGCATCGCCTGGAAGACCTGCACGAGGTTCCGCTCCCGGATCGTGGGAGCGCCCGAGAGATCCGGCCCCACCAGCACGATCGTGCCGTCCGTCCCGTCCCGGTCCATGCGGCGCTCGGCTTGCCAGCAGAGGAACCGCGGGATCAGGCCGAAGCGGTCCACGCGCGCCGCCCATTCGTCGTGCGGCAGATTGGTCAGCGGCCGCTTCCAGTCCACGCTTCCGGTGAAGTACAAGAGGAGGTCGATCCGAGGAAGGCCGTCGTACAGTTCCTGCACCTGGGCGGGATGGGAGAGGTTGACGGGGGAGACGGTGGCGGTCCCCTCTCCTCCACGCGCGTTGATCTTCAGGGCGATCGGATCGAGGATTTCGGGGCGGCCGCCGCAGAGGATCACGGCGGCTCCGGACCGCGCAAGTCCTGCCGCGGACGACTCGATCAGGGGGACGTCGCCCGAAAGGGCTTCTCCGACGACGACCAGCGCGACCTTTCCGACCAGGTCGGGGTACCGCGAGAGGGCGGCGGGGGAGGGGAAGACGCCGGGCGGCTGTTCGTAGGTGACCCCGCCCATCGGGAGGCGGATCCCCCCCATCGTCCTCCGGAACGGACCTTCGACGACCTCGAGCGCCAGTGCGGCGAAATCCCGGGGATCGACGAAACTGTGCCCCACCGTCCGTTCGAGCGTGTCCCGCTCCAGCGCTTCCGGGGGAACGTTGCGCCCGATGCGGGCGCGCGCCTTCGACCCCTTGTCGAAGACGCCGCTCCCCCGCTGGATCCGCTCCGTGGAAACCGCCGACGGGTTGAGGGAAAGCACGGAGATCTTTTTCCCCGCGAGTGCCCACGCGAGATAATCCCCGAGGGCGAGTTTCGCGGACTGGGCGGAGGTGTAGGGGAGACGGCCGGGGTACGCGTGCAGGACGTGGTGATGGATGCTTTCGCTGTAGAAGGTTCCCACCATGACGATCGTCCCCCCGCCCGGCTGCCCCTCCATGATCCTTGCCGCCTCGAGCGACGCCATCCAGGAACCGGTGAGGTGGACGTTGACCGCCTCCCGGTACTCGTCGAAGTGCCCCTCCTCGTACACCGAGCCGAACACCACCGGGCCCGAGACGCCGGCGTTGTTGTACAGCACGTCGATGCGGCCGAACTCCTTCTCGATTTGCTCGAACATCTCCCCGACGTATTTCGGGTCGGACACGTCCCCCTGGACGCAGAAGGTCTGGTTCGTGAGCCCGAGATGGCGGATGAGGTCGTCCATGTCGGCCTTCGTTTCGAGGAGTGGGGCGGGCCGCCGGCCGGTGATCACCACGCTTCCCCCGCGCCGCGCCGCCTCGAGGGCGAGGCTGCGTCCCATCCCGGTGCCGCCGCCGGTGATCACGACCACTTTCCCCGCGAGGGCGGTGTCCGGGTACCGGACGTGGCGGTACGAGTGGGTTCGGGCCGTCGCGTTCCGGATCATGTGGCTGGCGCGCGCAGGGTTCCCCTCTTTCTCCAGCGACTCGAAAAGGCGGAAGAGCGGGTCGGCCGGAGGATGCCGCTCGTACGTTTCCGCCATCTGCTTCCGCGTCGCTTCCGGGAGCGACTGGAAGAAACGGTACGCCTCGAGGGTCCCCTTGACGGCGGCGGAGAATTGCCTCTCGATCGAGAGCCTCTCGTCGGGGAAGGAGGCGTCCCGGAGAAGGCGGCACGCCAGCAGGGCGGGGATCCCTTCGTCGAGCGTCTCCCCTTCCATCCCCGATAGAAGACGAAGGACGAACCCTTTCTCGAACACCCAGTGAAGGCCGTCGTTTCCGTCGATGAACTTCCCGGACGGTCGTTCGAGTTCCCCGACGACGTGGACGATGCGGGGAACGGGGCCTCCCGCGACCGATTCCCCGACCCCCGGACCGCTTCCGGAGGAGGTCCGTGCGAGCGACAAGGCGCGGGAGAGGAGTCTCGAGAGATCGCGGGCCCGCGGGCCCGCCCATCGCTCGACCGTCGTCTGGCCGTTGGCGACGGTCACTCCCTCGAAGGCGGGATCGGCGCCAAGGGCGTACGAACGGATGGCGACGGCGATCCGGTCCGCCGCCTCCTCCCGGTGCTGCGGCGGCGTTTCCGGGGAGAGGAGCAGATGGCGGAGGAGATGGAGCGCCCGCTCGGCGTCTCCCTCGTCGAGGGCCGCGCGACCGGCGGAGACCTGTTCCCCGGCGATCTCCCCGAGCACTTGCTCACGGATCTCCGCGATCCGTTCCCGGTATCCCGCACCCATTTCCCGCGCGCGCGACAGGACGGTCCCCACCTTCCCTTCGTCGCCTCCGAAGAAGTTCGAGAGTTCCTCTTTGCGGAAATCTTCCGGCTCGTAGGCGTCCACCAGGATCCGGTCGAAGTAAGCGAAGTCGCGGTCTTTTCCGGCCCCCTCGGCGATGTACCGGTTGAGGTCGCTCAACGTTCCGGCGCTCTCCGGCGGGGTGGCGTTGTACGTCGATTCGCAGAGTACGGCGATCATATGCGGGTAGGCGAACACCCACTCCAGGATCGGGTGGACGATCGCCTGATATACCACGTGGGGCCGGGAGGCGTTCTTCTCGAGGAACGTCTTGGGGAGAAAGACGCGCGGGAACGCCCCCGGTTCGGTCCGGAACCGGTTCTTCCCCTTCCAGAGGATCTCTCCGTCTTTCTCGACGAGGAGAACTTCGCAGGTCGGACGCGCGTTCTCACGGCGGAAGCCTTCGAGCGGGCCGAGATCGACCACCCGCACGGAGATCTTTCCGCTCGAGAGGAGCGAGGCGATCCGCGCGCCGACCTTCCCGGACCGTTCCGGGTCGATTTCCGCCAGGATGGCGGGGGACGGACGATCCTTGAGGAGTGCGATCAGTTCGTTCAGGAACTTTTTCGGCAAGGGAGTCACCCCGCCGGTCTTCATCTTTGCCATGAGTATCGAGGCGATCTCTCCGATCTCCACGAAGGAGATGGGGCGGTCGCCGGGTGCCTTCTTCGTGATCGGGGGGCGCCCGTCGTCCGCGCGTTCGGCCGGCGGGAGGAGGGTCAGGAACGACGATTGGGCGGCGTCCTTCGCGAGGAAACGGCCGACCCACTCCTGTCCGCCGGGCGAGGCGGCGACGGCGCCGAACAGCACGGCGTCGTTGCGCAACCCTTCCGCGAAACCGTTCCGGAAACCGTACTTCATCGCCAGCAAGGCGTCCCGTGCCGCGGCAAGCCTTGCGGCACGGACGTTTCCCGCCGTCTCCTTCCCCGGGGTCGGGGCTTCGAGGATCGCCTGCACTTCCGGGCGGGCGAAGAGGATCGAGAGTTCCTCCGCCCTCCCGGCGGCCAGAGCGTCCCAGTCCCTGCGGGGCAACGGGCGCTTCCCGGCGGCGAAGTCGCGTGCGGCGGCGATCGCCCGGGGAAGGGCGGAGGAGGAGGGGACGAATTCGTCGGCCCACCCGAGGGAGACCGCAGTGGTCCCGTCGACCGGCTCCCCGTTGACGCAGATCTCCGCAGCCACCTCCGGCCCGATCAGGCGGGGGAGTCGCTGCATTCCCCCGTAACCGGGGATGATGCCGAGCTTCACCTCGGGCTGTCCGAGGAGGGCATTCTCGGTCACGATCCGGTAATGCGCGCTCATCGCGAGTTCGTTGCCGCCCCCCAGCGCGAAGCCGTCTACCAGCGCCACGACGGGCAGGGGGAGATTTTCGAGCTCGGTGAAGACGGAGATGTTCCTCCACGCGAGGGCGTCCACGACGTCCGCGGTCTTCCCGTGGAACTCCTTGACGTCCGCGCCGGCCACGAAGGAACGCCCGGCGCCGGTGAGCACGATCGCCTTGACGTCCCGACCGCCGATCGTGCCGAGGGTTCCCGCCTCCCGGATGACGGCACCGAGTTGGGAGAGGAGCTCCTCGCTCAACGCGTTGAGCGCTTCGGGACGAGTGAGCGTGACCACCGCCACGTCGCCGGTCCTCCGGACATCGACGAATTTCCGGGATGCGGGATCGGCCGCCTGGACGATCTCGCCGCGGAATGTGTCTTCGTAGTCGGCCACCGTCCGCCCCTGCCGGTCCGCCTGCACGAGGGCGACCCCCTTCGGCTTCCGCATCGTCCCGTCCAGCATCTTCTGCTGCAGGCCGGGAAGGCCTGGAAGGTCCGTCACCTCGAGGTCCTCCTGGTCCATCGCGATCTTCCCCGCGGACAGGAGACGCACCACCTCGGCGGCCTGGAAAGCGTCGTACATGTGGGCTCCCCGGATGGACAGGTCGCTTTTGCCCCGAACGACGACCGCGCCGCATGGAACGACGTCGTTCTCGTCGAAATCCCGCGCCACGAAGGTGCTGAAGTGGAGCGTGGACTGGTCGGGACGGTCCACCACGACGTCGGGGGAGACCCGCGGGCCGAACACCTTCCAGAGCGCCTTCCCCAGCGACTGCGCAGGACGCGTGAAGCCGGTGGCGTATTCGGGATTGAGGCGGCCCTCCGGGGTCAGCGGATCCGGCATCTCATCGGGCAGGTCGAACCCGTCGCGGTCGAGGATGTGGGTGGACCGGATCCCCATCCGTGAAAGTTCGGCGATCCCGCGCTTTTCCCGGGACGCGGAGGCGATCACGACTACCTCCGCGGTGCGGGCGCGCGCCGCCGCCACGAATTCCCTCGCGGAGCGGTCCGCCCCCCAGACGAGGACCCGACGGCCCGGGGGGAGGCCGAGTTCGTCGAAGATCGCGGCCGGTTTCGCCTTGCGGAAAAGGACCTGCTTCTGCCGCATCCAGACCCAGCGGGCGTCCATCACGTAACGGCGGCCGTCGTGGAAGAACGTTTCCTTGTACTCCCCCTTGAGCCCCTTCCCGGTGGCGCCGAAGAAGGCGAGCGTTCCCCCCGGGGAGAGGACGGAGATCAGGAGCGGGAAATTCTCACCGCCGGTGTGCTCGAAAATCTTGTCGACCGGCCGACCGTCGTTCGCCTCGAAGACGGATCTCCGGAACGGTTCGGTCCGGCGTTCCCACTCCGCCTGGGGCATCCCGGCGGGGATCACGCCGAAGACTTCCCGCGGGATCGAGCGGCGGTCCACGAAGGCGTCGGCGATCCCCCTCGAAATCAGTTCCGCCGCCAGATCCGGGTTGGAGCCGACGAGGAGGACCCGCGCGCCGAGCGATTTCGCGATCTGAGCCCCCGGGAAACTCGTCCCTTTTCCGCCGCCCATCACGAGGACCGAATCTCCGGGCCTCACGCTCAGTCGCTCCGCGACGGCGCGGTACGCCGTTCCGTACGTCAGGAGCATCGCCGCCAGTCGCTCCGGGGTCATGTTCCGCAAGGCGCCCGTCACCGGTATCGCACGTTCCTCGTCAACGACGGCGAACTGGGCGTTGAACCCGTCGTGCGTCTCGTACCCCCGGATGCTCCGTCCGGTCCAGGAGTCGAGGATGACCGCCTGGCCGACCTTGACCGAGGAAACGCCGGGTCCGGCGTCCACGACGATCCCGAGGGCGTCGCTTCCGGGAATGTGCACCGCCGCCGTGTCCCCTTTCCCGAACACGGGAACCGGAAGCCCGAGAGCGGCGAAGTTCGTGTTGAAGTTGGGGCCGGTGGCCAGGATCGCCACGAGGACGCGTTTCGCCTCGTTCGGTTTGAGGCGCGGGGCGGGGACCTGCTCCAGGCGAACGGATCGGGATGGAGGGCCGTACTGGTCGCGGTGGATCGTCAGCGCCCGCATCCGGTGCGGAAGGGGATTCCCCAGAGAGGGGGTAAGACCGAGGGGCCAGGAATCTTCTTGCGGTCTGATCGGGTCGGACATGTCGGGCTCCTCCGGACGGGGGATGGAAGTTTCGGGACCGACGAACGCACACCACACTATCTGATTCGATGCGCATTCTCTCCAACGGTTTTCACGATCAAACAGTATTTTGCGCTTTTCGGAAGAATCCGGCGCGGGAGAGATTTTTTCGCCGGCCGTTTCGCATATTGACCGCGGTCGCGTTTCGCGTATACGATGAAGCCCGAGACGGTGAGACGTGCGCTGCGGTCACCCGCAAGATCGACCCACGCGAATTTCTTCACCAACGGATTCGGTATCCGGTACAGCGGGAGCGCACGTTGGGGCTCTACTGGCTGCGGAGCGGGGAGAGCCCCCGGCCGGCCGAACGCAGGGGGCGGCGTAACGCCCGAAGATTCACGGACGGCCCCGCGGGGCCAGCAGAGGAGTCGTAGGCATGGCATTCGGCACGGT
>Ga0209253_10001212_pt1 | contig 22537 bp, 15 predicted proteins | sample FrelakmetBRP12BR_FD_187145 | JGI IMG/M metagenome (GOLD analysis project Ga0209253, IMG submission 187145) | Freshwater lake sediment microbial communities from the University of Notre Dame, USA, for methane emissions studies - BRP12 BR (SPAdes)... | ecosystem: Environmental > Aquatic >...
GGGGCAACCTTACAGGAAAGCCGTATACGGGAAATCCGTCCGTACGGTTTGACGGGGGGACGGAGGCCCTGTAACATCAAGGGCCTCCTCCTACCCTATCTCGCACAGCGTCCTATCGTGCGAGACGCGCGTCGCATGTTCCTTCGTTCTCCAATACCAAAGCGTAAGTAATTCAGCGTAGGCCGGCAAAAACGCCTAGACCTCAGGGGAAATAATTCACGGCCGAGGGACGGCGATGCTTCATCCGAGATGTGAGAACTCATTCGATTGTCGTGAACCCGCCGGGAGCAGAGGCGGATATCGCATCGAAGAGTGTCAGCGTTCCTATCACCATTTCCGTCGGTGAGAAAAGGAGACTCCAATGAATATCCGGCATCGCCTGACTGCGTATGGCCATTTGGGCAGGATTGTCTTCATGGGCTTGCTCATCGTGGTTTTGGCCGTGGCCGTCCAACTGTTGACCATAGACCGGTTCCACCAACCACTGCCCTTGCCAGGTCTGCGAATTCCCAACGGCGACCCGGGCGAGAGGAGGATGCTCAAATCCTATGCAGAGCTCCCGCTCAGCTTTGAACCGAATCTGGGACAAGCTGACGATACCGTAAAATTTGTCTCCCGCGGCTTCGGATACAACCTTTACTTGAGCAATACTGAGGCGGTACTAGCCTTACGCGAGTCAGAACAAAACCAGCAGGAGACAGGTTCTCAAGGGTATTCTTCTTCAAGAATCGAGAGATCTCGGAGAATCGCATCGGGCCGGACCTCGATGGGAGGGGCTACGGAGGCAAAGTCGATTGTGGTGCATATGAGACTTGTCGGTTCGAATCCTTCGCCGGCCATCGTGGGACGGGGGATGCTGCCGGGAAAGAGCAACTATTTCAGCGGGAGTGATCCAAAGGGGTGGCTCACCGATCTTCCTACTTTCGGAAGAGTTGAATACGATGAGGTGTATCCCGGTATCGACCTCATGTACTACGGAAACCAACAGCAACTAGAATACGATTTCGTAGTGGCTCCCGGAATTGACCCCGGAATTATTGGTGTAGAGATCCAAGGCGTGGATGGAGTGGAAGTCGATGCGGACGGCAATCTTGTTTTTTCCGGAATTGTGGGACGACACTTAAAGATGCACAAGCCGCTGATCTACCAAGAGAAGGAAGGCCGAAGGCTGAAAATTGAGGGAAGGTATGTACTCGCGGAGGCAAATCTGATCCGTTTTCAGATTTCTGAGTACGATCGTTCCTCATCACTGGTCATCGACCCGCAGGTAGTATATGTTGCTCATTTCGGCACCAACATCGAGCCTAAGGCCATCGCCGTCGACAATCAGGGGAATGCGCACGTCGCAGGAATAGTGCAGGATATCTGGCTTCCGGTTGTCAATGCTGTCCAACCCACTTACGCGTCACCCCAATGGGTCACAGACCACTACGATGGGTTCGTCTGCAAGATCAATGCTGAAGGAACCCAGTTCATCTACTGCACATATTTGGGGGGGCGGGAGAACGACGAATGCAATGGCGTTGCCGTGAATGATCTTGGGGAGACCTACATCACCGGAACAACAGACGAGGTATATGGAGGAGACACACCGAAATTTCCGACCAAGAACGCGTTCCAGAGCAAGCATGGTGGTTGGAAGGATGCGTTCATTACCAAACTTTCATCAGCAGGAAACGAAATTATCTTCTCCACTTTCTTCGGCGGCACAGAGATGGAATCGGGAGTAGGTATTGCAGTGGACCGAAGCCAAAATGTGTACATCACTGGCAATACGGAAACCCTCGATTCCACGCAGAATGCCAGCTTTCCGATAAAGAATCCGTATCAGACGAGTCTGCAATTCGGTCCATTTCTGGCAAAGTTTTCTCCTCAGGGCTCGACACTCCTTTGTTCATTCGTGTTTGGCGGTGCTACTGGCGACGGTGTCTATGCTCCAATAAACAATTCCATGGGGATTGCCGTGGACAGTTCTGGCTGTCCTCTCATCGTCGGCAGTACGAGCACCATTGATTTTCCTGTTTTGAACGCGATCCAAGCGAGCTATGGTGGTGCCGCCTTTAAAGATGGGTTCGTTTCAAAATTTGATGCAAGCGGCTCTGCATTGGTTTTCTCTTCATATCTCGGGGGCAGTGGCACTGATGAGGCATATGGAGTTGCCGTCGATCCTTCGCGAAATGTCTATATCACCGGCTACACAGGATCGGCAAACTTCCCGACTTCGTCGGGTGCGTTCTCTCGAACCTTGAAGCCGACAACGACACCGGGATATCTGCCGTTTGATGCATTTGTCACAAAGCTTTCTCCTACCGGCCAACTGGTGTACTCAACCTACTTTGGGGGGAGTCATATTGACAGAGGAGAAACCATTGCTGTGGACGACAGTGGCCGGGTCTGGCTCGGGGGCACTTCATGGTCTGCAGATCTTCCAGTTCTCGACCCTTTGGCTCCAAAAGCAACTGACAGTTTTGAGGGCTTCATGAGCGCTCTCAACGCGCAAGGCTCCGGGTTGATCTTCTCAAGTTTCTTGACTTGGGCCTATGATCCCGCGGTCGCGGTAGATCACCAGGGGAGCGCTTATGTGACATGCCGCGGTGGATTTGGACCGCCTTTTGTCAGCAATTTCCCCTACAGCGGGAACTGCACTGTTGTCAAAATCGGGTTATCGACATCGGTTAGAGATACGATACAGGTCTGGCAAGAGCTCAGACTCTCCAGCGCCGGCTCCTTCAAGTCTCACCCGGATAGCAACATCGTCACGTTCGACAGTGTCAAGGCCGTGGTCACCAGAGTCAGTACGGACACGATTTCCGTCCTTGTTCCCCCTGAGCTTGTAAAGAACCGTACTCGCACCGATCTGCTTCCTGATACGACGGCGCGTGAGGTCACCGTGATCGTGCGGGGGATCCGAGGCCCCGGGGATACGGCGAAGGTACTCGAGAAGAAATGTCTCTTCATACCACCGCGATTGCTGATCCACGACGAGGTCACCCGTGCCGCACCGCCCGTTCGCCAGGGAGTGCTCCAAGGGAAAGGATGGAGATTTGTTCGGACCTACATTTTCCTTGGATACAGAACAGACGGCTACGCGGCAGCACGCCTGACAAATACATCAACGACATTCCCGCCCCCAATCTCTCTTCTGGCCAAGGTCATCTCACCTCCCCCGGTCACTCTGTACGACGGGAGCGCCTGGCCGTCGGTCGGCAACCTGCTCAACGTCGGCAATCAGAATGCGGCAATTCAGTTTCCGATCGACAAGGATGGATGGTATATCATCGTTGTCTTGGGCGGGCCGCTGCCGAACCCGCCCGTTTTTCCTGAGGTCCCCAATTCACCAGGGCCCTTTCCGGCGCAATTTCAGATTCATCTGGCGGGCAACGTAGGATTGCCCCGCAAGCTGATAAACGGCGCGCCTGAGTTTCCCCGCGGCATCCGGCTCGATACCTACTTCAATCATCCGGCGCCGAGGATTGAGACACTGGGGAACAATGGACTTGTCGCAGGAGAATGGGCGGAGACGGGTCTCTTCAAATTTGCCAACCCGGTGTCTGTGTCCCAATTTCCGATCGCCGTTCTCATTCCTCCCGCACTCGAAGGCTTCCCCATCGGCACGCCTCCGATACGTGCGGGTCCGCCCTTGCGTATGGGCCAACTCCCCAACCAGGCAATCGATATCACCGTTCCTATGGCGACGACGACCGGGGCAGCCAACCCTGTTCCGGGCACCGTGATGGATCTTGCGCAGATTCCTATCCCTGCCTCGGTGCTGGGCCCGGGTCCGCCGCCAGGAGTGGCGAAGATTCTTGGGGCCACCGATGGAACTGGTGTTACATTGCCGCCACCATCTAGCTTGATCGTGGATATGGGTTCAGGCAACGAGATTGTGAATGGAAGCGGGGCAGACTTCCGGGTCATTGCCCTCTCCGGCACCTATCAGGTGGCCGTCAGCAACACACCGTTTGCTGTCACCTTCATCCCTGTCGGCTCCGGTACGGGCCAGCAGGATTTTGATCTCGAGGGGACCGGCCTCACGTCGGCACGCTACGTACGGCTTGCAGTGAGTTCGGGAAGCGCCAGCTTCGATGCTGTCGAGGCATTAAACGTGTTCACCGATCAGATTCACCCGACAGCCGGTCCCCTCTCGGACGTCGGATGGGCGACCATCACGATGCGTCGGCGGAAAGCGCCCGCAAGTGCAATTGATCCGCTCCTGGAGCTGATCGGCCCCGATGGGTCGTTCCTCGGGAAAAACGAAAGCAGATTCGGGGACGACACCGATGCAGACCGGAGTGATGCCGCACTGATCAAGATCGCCCTTACGCAACAAGGATTCTACCGGTACCTGGGACGCGGCTATGACACGCAACCCGACGCCCAGGCCTTCGGCACGTACTTCACACGCCTGGAAACAGCAGGGGAGTACGATCCCGTCGAGCTCACGGTGAGCACAAAAGCAGAAGATCAGACTGCTGCGCAGAAGCAGGGGACGATCAGCCTGCCGCGGCAGCGAGACTCATATCTGTTTCAGGCATCGTCGGGGACGACGGTGAATATCGTTGTCAACGGCGTGGGCTCGCTGGCGTTAGTCGATCCCCTCGTCGAGCTGTACGATCCTGAGGACTTCCTCATCGCGGCAAATGACAACTACACGGGCAGAGGGAAGAACGCGGTCATCACGGTGACGCTCCCCACGACGGGCCGCACCTTCCCCGATCCAAGCACATACCGAATCGTGGTGATGGGCTCGGACAAAACGACCGGTGTGACAACATCTGTTTCGAACAGCCTGTTCCACGTCCGCCAGGCAAACGGCGGGAAGTACGAAGTCAAAGTGTTCACCGGCTCCCTCACCGGCAGTGGGCCGACAGCTCCCACAGTCGTCAGTATTTCACCAGACGCGGTCGTCCAGGGAGCGACGAACGTTGCCGTCTCGATCAGCGGAACGAACTTCACGGATGGAGCGACCGTGGCGTTCAGCGGGACCGGAGTGACAATCACATCCGTTGCGTTTGTGAGCACGAGCAAACTGAGCGTTACGTGTAATGTTGCCTCTGAAGCCGCCGTCGGTTTGCGCGACGTGACGGTGACCAACCCCGGCGGACTCGCAGGCTCAGCGGTGGGTGTGCTGCAGGTGAGGAAGACGCTTGGCAGTGTGGTGCTCAACTGGTCTGCGCCCCCTGGTGGCCAGACAATGACTGCGCCTGGAGGTCTGACGGCGCAGTTCAATCCGAGCACGGGAGAGTCGGCATCGGGGAAGAGCCTGGCAGGGGGGTCGGGACGAGTTGGAAGGAAAGGAGACTATGCCCCCAGGGCTCCACATGGAGCAGGACCTTCTCGCACGGTTGTTCAGGCAAGTGTCATCAAAGAAGTGGAGCCGAACAACAGTCCCGCCCAGGCCCAGGTCCTTATCGGAGACACGCTGATTGAAGTTGATGGCCGGGCAGAAGTGCGGGATGTTGGGACAGTGACGGACGTGGGGGACGACATTGAGGATCTGTTCAAAGTCAGTACGAAAAGCCCTGGTCTGACGATCCTCCTGTCCGGGTTCACCTCAGATTGTGATCTCTTTCTGATTGATCCTGCGGACACGACGATCCTCGATGCATCGCTAAATACAGCTTCGAGCGGGTTCGAAGCCATTGAGTGGCAGGATCTTCCGGCGGGAACATTCTTGATTGGTGTCTCGATTTATGACCCCGATCCAATTGGCCCGGATTCAACGGCGTACAAGCTGCAGGTGGCGGGGGACTTCGGAGGAACGACAGCGCTGACGCTGCAGTCGTACAATGTGTATCGATCCATAACAGCAAACGCCAGGGGGACCGGGATAAAGGCGGGGAGCGTTGGTGTGGGGACGACGTCGTTTTCGGATCCGGTTCCGTACACAGGGAACTTCTACTATCAAGTGACGGCGGTGTACAATCAGGGGGAAAGCGAACCTTCAAACGAGGTCTCCAAAGTTGTGACGGAGGTAGGGAGACAAGTGACATCCGATCTCATACCGGCGGGTTTTGCACTACACCAGAACTACCCCAATCCTTTCAATCCTGGAACGACCATCCGGTATGATCTGCCGAAAGCGAGCTATGTCCGCATCGAGGTCTATAGCATGCTGGGGCAGTGCATTCGGATCCTCGTGGACGGGCAGATGTCCGCAGGCCTGCACACCGTAGATTGGGACAGTCGAACCGGTGTGGGGACGCCGGCTCCGTCCGGTGTCTACATGTATCGTATGGTGGCGGGAGAATTCTCACAGACCAGGAAACTCCTCCTGTTGAGATGAGTGCTGCGGCTCACCGCTCCTCGTCTTCTGAGGTGAAGTGGTCAGGCCAAGTGGTCAGGCCAAATGGTCAGGCCAAGTGGTCAGGCCAAATGGTCAGGCCAAGTGGTCAGGCCACATGGTCAGGCCGATCCGTGCTTCCGCCACTCAATTGAGCAGATCAGGATATCTCCCTGTCGATAAGATAGCGTTCCATCTCCTCTCCACTCCCATCAAGTTCGCGCGTTACGTATCTTCGGTAGGCGTCTGCCCCACCTGCTATCTTAAGGATCGGCTCCGTAGTGAGGAATCCACAATCGACTCCTCCGTAGTAGTAGTAGGCCCGGCAGCTGCTGTATTCCCACTCTTCAGCAAGAGAGACGAGTCCGCCCCGCAGAGGATTGCGGTGGATGTAGCGCGAAACGAATACCAGGGCACTCATTCCGTCGATTGCGCGGATCTTGTACCTGGCCTCGAAAAGGTGGCCACTGCGTCCGTTCATCCTGTTTATCTCCTTAGCGTAAGATTCGCAGATCCGCTTGATGTACCCGCTCATTGCCCTGGGAACCAGCTGAAGCAGAATCATGTGATAGTGGTTTGGCATGAGGGAGAATGCATGTATGGAGAGCTGTTCATTGATGAGCGACTTCTTCATCAATTCCATGAACCGGTGGTAATCGTGCTCAGAGAAGAAGATCTGCCCTCTGTTCACGCCACGGTTATACACGTGGAAGTATTCCCCGGTACTCTTCAAAAGGAGTGAACGTTGTGACATTTGGCAGTACCTCACATTGTATCTCAAGTCTTCCTGATGGGTGTTCTCGTTCGGATCGATACAGGGAAGGGAACCTCGGTCAGGGAGATTGGCCTCCTCTCCAGACTACCCGCCAGTGCGGATTTTTACGAGGGACTACTGCAAAATAGGTCAGGCCACTTGGTCAGGCCACTTGGTCAGGCCACTTGGTCAGGCCATTTGGTCAGGCCACTTGGTCAGGCCATTTGGTCAGGCCACTTGGTCAGGCCATTTGGTCCGAGCCCTAGTCGGTGCCAGCCGCCGATACGCCGTCATAATATGCGTCGAGGGGAGGAGAAGGGCAAGTCCCTGCAACGGTCGTGGCATGGAAGCCATCGGCCAGATGCCGTCCGAATGGAGCAGTGCTGACATTGAAAAGAAGAAGCGTCAGGGCCAGTGAGGGGAGGAGCCCACCGTGGAAAGGAATCACAAGAACGATAGTGGAGGGGGGGAGAAGGATATGCCTCGCGTAGCCGGCCCTTTTCCATGGCGAGGTCGAGTGCGCCAATATGCTCCTTGTCGACAACTTCCTCCAGGAATAGATGGAGTTCGCTGCCACGCGGCATCCGGGAAGAAATGGGTCATTTCGAGTGGATTCCACACTGCCACGGAGAGCAGCATCGGTCAGATCGTGGTTTGCCACCGTGGTCTTCCGCGTTCGGCGGAATTCCTGATGGTTTGCCATTTGAAGGCGCGTGGTATATATTCACGTAGTAAACGAGGAGCCTCCCGCCAACGTGACCACCTCCGATAACCTTACCCTCCGCTATCTCTTGAACCGGAGTACTACGCTCTACCGGGAACGGGTGGCGCTGTCCATGGTCGACGGCCAGCCCATCACTTATGCAGCCCTGTCAGACCAGGTGCAGAGCCTTTCGGATTTTCTTCACGACCGCGGCATCATCATGGGCGACCGCGTGGCCATTCTCGGCGAAAACATGCCCAACTGGGGAATTGCGTACTTCGCCGTCACCACCATGGGAGCTGTTGCGGTACCGATCTTACCCGATTTCCACCCTAACGAAATCCAGCACATCATCCGGCATTCGGAGGCAAGCGCTCTCTTCGTCTCCAAGCGCCTTTTCAGCAAGCTTGAGGACGTTGAGTTCAGTTTGGTACGCGCAACAATTCTGCTGGATGATTTTACAATCATCCCCCCGAAAACGAAGCGGGACAGACTTACCGACTTGCTCGACCAGGGCAGCCGTGAATTCGCCAAGCTAAAGGAAGCCGCGCTCAAGCTGGCCGGACGTCTCCACGAGACTGTCACCGACAGCGATCTCGCAGCGATCGTCTATACTTCGGGGACGACGGGGCATTCCAAAGGGGTCATGCTCACCCATGGCAACATCGTCTCGGACGCCATGGCGGTCCCCCAGTTCGTCGCCCTGTCGAAGGAAGAACGCTTCCTCTCCATTCTTCCTCTCTCCCACACGTACGAATGCACGCTCGGTCTAGTCACTCCCATGCTGATCGGCGGCGCCGTCTACTACCTCGATCGCCTTCCCACCGCTGCGGTGCTCCTGCCCGCAATGGCCAAAGTGAAACCGACGATCATGCTTTCGGTACCGCTCGTTCTGGAGAAGATGTACAAGATTCGGATCCATCCCCAGCTCACATCAAGCGCAGTGCGCCGGCGCCTCTACGGGATTCCGATCGTCCGCAGGCAGATGCACCGGATCGCGGGGAAAAAACTGATGGAAACTTTCGGCGGTGCGCTGCGTATGTTCTGCATCGGCGGTGCGCCTCTGTCCCCCGACGTGGAACTCTTCCTCCGGGAAGCGAAATTCCCGTACGCCATCGGATACGGACTGACTGAGACCGCTCCCCTCGTCGCCGGCACGAACCCCGGCAAGACGCGCTACCGCTCCACCGGCCCGGTTATCCCCGGCGGAACACAAATCAGGATCGAGAACCCCGATCCCGTTACGGGCGAGGGCGAAATCGTGATTAAGGGCCCGACCGTCATGAAGGGCTATTACAAGGACGACGCTCGGACTGCGACGGCGTTCACTTCTGACCGGTGGTTCCGTAGCGGCGATCTTGGAGTTTTTGATCGCGACGGGTACCTCTACATCAAGGGACGACTGAAGAACATGATCCTCGGTCCGAGCGGGAAGAACATCTACCCTGAAGAAATCGAAGGGATCATTAACGAATCCGAAGTTGTCCTCGAATCCCTGGTCTTCCAGCATCAGGAACACCTCGTGGCACGCATTCATCTTAACTATGAAGAGCTAGACCGCACTGTCGAGGCATTACACCTGACTGAGTCGCAGGTCCGGGAGCATATCCGCACATTGCTGGACAATCTGAAGAAGGAAATCAACAGCCGGCTCTCCTCGTTCGCCCGGATCCACAAGCTCATCGAACAGACAGAGCCATTTGAGAAGACGCCGACCCAGAAGATCAAGCGGCACCTCTACGTGGCCTGAGGGAGCAATAACAAACCTCCGTGGCATGCGATGATCCTTGTTGAACATCTGACCAAGCAGTTCAGGCTTTCCCGGCAGCAGCGCCGCGAAATGGGGGAGCACTTCACCGGAAGCACAATCGATGCGGTGAAGGACGTCAGTTTCACTTGCACCCCGGGCCGCATTTTCACCCTGCTCGGCCCCAACGGCGCTGGCAAGACGACCACGCTCAGGATGATCGCAACAATGCTTAAACCCACATCGGGGAGCATTACCGTTGCCGGCTTTGACACCGCCAGAAATCCCGTCGATGTCCGCCAACACGTCGGGTTTCTCACCGGCAACACCGGGCTGTATGACCGCCTGACGCCGGACGAGCTGGTGAAGTACTACGCCGATCTGCACAGACTGGATCCGGGCACCTACAGGACCCGTCGCGACCGGCTGTTCACGCTTCTCGGCATCCACGAGTTTGCCTCCCGCCGCATCGGCAAACTTTCGAGCGGGATGAAACAGAAGGTCTCAATTGCCCGCACGATCATCCACGACCCCGACGTAGTCGTTTTCGACGAGGCTACCGCCGCTCTCGACGTCGTCACCTCCCGCAGCATCATCCAGCTCATCCGCAGCTGCCGCGAACAGGGCAAGACCGTGATTTTCTCCACCCACAGGATGGGAGAAGTCAGCCTGCTCAGCGATGATCTCGCCATTATCCACCGCGGCAGAATGATCTTCAGCGGGACCTACAGGGAATTCCAGAACCAGATGCAAACGTCGTCCGTGGAGGACGAGTTCGTGCGCCTGGTGGAGGTGGCCTGACGTGAAAACCTTCCTTACGATCTTCAAGAAGGAGTTCACCGACACGATCCGCGACCGCCGGACACTCTTTGTCATGGTGATTTTTCCTCTTCTCCTCTTCCCGATCCTCATTACCGTCGTCACGAAAATCCAGAGCTCCCAGATGAGGAAAGCTGAGGAGAAAGTGCTCCGCGTCGGCCTCATCACGCGGGGCAACGCGGCAGGCATCCGTGATATGATTTCCCGGTCAGGGCTTCGCCTGGTGGAGAATATCCCGCAGGACAGCGCCGAGGCCTTGCTTCGGCGCGACAGCCTCGACGCAATCATCGCCGTTGCCGCAGACTTCGACCGCGAGGTGGCGGCGCTGAAACCGGGAACGGTCCAGGTCTTCTTCAAGACCTCTGATGACTACGCCATCGCCAAACGCCGACTGACGGAGATCGTGAAGGCCTACGAAAAAAAACTCCTCGCTGACCGGCTGGCGCGGTTGAATCTGGATCAGAACTTCGTGGACGCAATCTGGATCGAGGAACACGACATCGCCTCCATGAAGGAAATGGTCGGGAAGACGGTCGGCGGGTTCATCCCCTATTTGTTTGTTATTTTCTGCTTCATGGGAAGCATGTACCCTGCGATCGACCTCGCTGCCGGCGAGAAGGAACGGGGCACCATCGAAACGCTCCTTACCGCACCCGTCAGCCGATTCCAGATCCTTCTCGGCAAATTCGGAGTTGTGGTGCTGACCGGACTCCTGAGCGCGGCCATCTCCATCGTCGGACTCTACCTGGCGGTTCGAACCTTGTCGGAACTTCCCCCTGACATGATGGAAGCGCTCCTGGGAATCCTCGATGCAAAGTCGATTATTCTCGTTCTTTCTCTGCTTCTGCCTCTTACCGTGTTCTTCGCGGCCTTTCTCCTTTCTCTGTCGTTCTATGCAAAGTCCTACAAGGAAGCCCAGAGCCTGATCAGTCCTCTTACCATCGTCGTGATCCTCCCCGTAGCCATAGGGATGATCCCCGGCTTCGAGCTGAACAGCATGACTGCCCTCATTCCCGTCCTCAACGTGTCCCTAGCTACGAAAGAGATCATCGCGGGGACGATACAGCCGGGACTTCTCGCGGAAGTGTACCTCTCCCTCATCACCCTGGCCGCAGTAAGCCTGTATGCCTGCACAAAATGGTTCGAGCGAGAGGAAACAATCTTCCGCGGGGCGTGAGCCCCGCCCGGCGATCCCACTAACACACGCTCCCTTAGTCACCACAATGGAGATTCAAACTATGAAGCCAACTCTGAGCGCCGGATTCCTCATAGGACTGCTGTGCGGTCTCTGGATGCTGGTTATGGGATTCACGGGGTGGTACAAGGACCCTGCTCTGCTCAATGCGTTCTACCTGGTTGCTCTGATTCAAATCGGCGTTCTCATCTGGGGTTTGCGGCAGACAGCAGTGGACGGGAAGACCTACTGGCAGCAGGTGGGGACAGGCACTCTCATGTCCGTTATCGGAGGCGTGATCTTGTTTTTCGTGTCACTTCTCTTCACGACCGTGATCTTCCCCCACTATTTCGAAGAGCTGCGCGCAATCCACGCGGAGATACTGAAGAGCACAGGAAAATCCGAAGCGGAGATCGCCGCAGAGCTCGAAGCGGGCGCAACGATGTCGACGCCTTTTGTGTCGGCGATTTCAGGTTTTATCGGAACGGTAGTAACCGGGTTCCTGGCGTCGCTGGTCATCGCAGCTTTTACACGGAGAAGAACCTCCCCGGCCACATGAGAAACCTCTTGATCACGAGACCCTTGATGCGGCTCCTTCTCTGCCAACGATTCTTTGTCCCGGCTCTCGGTTTTCTCTTGCTTCGACCACCGTGTGCGTGGACGGGGCCCATCGGTGATCCGGAGGTCTGGTCTAGCCTGCCATCTATCAACTTTGATGTGTCTTACACCGGGCGGGATTCCTCTCTCGTGACCGGGCTGGGATCTGCGGCCACAGCTGCACATCTGGCTGTCCGCTCGTTCTTTGGTCATCCCTTTACGTCGCGCTTCGACATTTTTCTTCTCCCCGACAGGCAGTCGACCGACCGTCAGTGGCAACGGGCCTGGGGCGACTCGACATTCCAGTCCGAGTGCTGGATGGTCGCCGGTGGAGTCGCGGACCGGCTCGACATCCTCTCACCGCGTGTCTGGAAAACGGAGGCTTGCGATCATGATCCCGCCGATTCCACCGGATTTCGGCGACTCCTCACCCATGAGATTGTTCATGTGTTCCACGGTCAGCACAATCCCAGGCCGACGTTCGACGGCCTCGATTCTCTGTCATGGTTTATTGAAGGAGTGGCCACCTATGCTTCCGGGCAGCTCGATGATCGCCGGCTTGCGGAAGCGCGGTCGCTGATTCGGGAAGGGAAAGATCCGCGGTCATTGGGGACTTTCTGGACGGGAAAGGCACGGTACGGAATGGCGGGGTCACTGGCACTGTTCATCGACAAGATATACGGCCGTCCCGTGCTCTTCGATCTTCTTGCTTTCAAGGAACAAGCCGCCATGCTCAAGCTCCTGGGTGTCTCGGAAGACTCTCTTGTTGCCTCCTGGAAAAAGTTCATGCTCGCTGATCGCCGCTGACACGATGACTCGAGCACGCCATCACTCACTGAGACACTCTTGCCTGACAGGAATCCCCATGTGGACGCATCGTCTTGCTATCATTTTCATAGCAGCGCTTGCCGGATGCCGGCCTGCACGCGAGATTCCAACACTCCAGCCGGAGCTGGAAGCCGGTCACCAGGCCGCAGGCACTCACGGGATGGTGGTAACCGACAACAGGCTTGCCACCCGCACAGGAGTGGAGATCCTGCAGGCCGGTGGCAACGCGGTTGACGCTGCGGTGGCAACAGCATTTGCGCTGGCCGTGGTCTATCCCGAAGCGGGAAACATCGGCGGCGGCGGGTTCATGGTGGCGCATTTTGCCGACGGCACGTCGGCAGCGCTGGACTTCCGGGAAACGGCTCCACTGGCCGCGACGCGCGACATGTACCTGGGAGTGGACGGAATGCCCGACAACCGCTCATTGGTTGGGCATCTTGCCTCCGGCGTGCCTGGGAGTGTGGCGGGACTGTGGGAGGCCCACCGCCGGTTCGGCAGTTTGCCTTGGACACAGCTTCTCGAACCTGCGATCCGCCTGGCTCGCGAGGGGTTCATTGTTGACGGCCGGTTCGCCAGGACGACCCGGGACGATTCATCGCGTCTCGCGCGGTTCCATGCCTCCGCTCTTCTCCTGCTTCCGGAAGGAAGGCCTCTCACCCCCGGATCTTTATGGAAGAATCCGGACTTGGCTGCAACGCTCCAGCGGGTCGCGGATCTCGGGCCTTCAGGATTCTACGAGGGAGAAACTGCAGACCTGATCGTTGCCGAGATGAGACGCGGCGGGGGTATTATCACGCACGCCGACCTCGAGCGTTACCGGGCAATCTGGAGGTCGCCTGTCAAGTTCACCTATCGCCGGCATAGGGTCATCTCCATGCCGCCCTCGTCGTCGGGAGGGGTCACCCTGGCTATCATCTCCGGCATTCTTGAGGGCTATGACCTCCACGCATTGGGATGGCATTCAACGGCTGAGATTCACCTGATCGCCGAAGCTATGCGCCGGGCTTTTGCGGACCGGAACGCCTACCTCGCTGATCCCGATCTCGTGAGTATTCCTCTCGACACGCTTCTTTCCCCCGATCACGCCGCACAATGGCGATCAACGATCAACCCGTTGGCAGCGACACCGTCAACAGCGATCCGAGCGGGACATGGCGCGCCACAGAACCAGGGGATGCACACCACGCACCTCTCTGTCGCCGACAACCGGGGCAACGCCGTTGCCCTGACAACCACCATCAATGGTCTCTTTGGATCAGCAGTGATGGTCTCGGGCACGGGGTTTCTCATGAACAATGAGATGGATGACTTTGCGGTGAAGCCGGGCACGCCCAACATGTTCGGTCTTGTCCAGGGAGAAGTTAATGCGATCGCCCCTGGCAAGCGGATACTCTCCTCGATGACGCCGACGATTGTCCTCGATGATGAGGGGAAAGCCCTTCTGGTCACCGGAGCACGGGGAGGACCATACATCATCACGTCGGTCTTCCACATCCTCTCAAACGTCGTCGACTTTTCCATGGAACTTCCCGAAGCGGTCGCAGCACCGCGTGTCCATCATCAGCATCTCCCTGATCAGCTCCTTTACGAAGAGGAAGGGGTGGCGTTAGGAGTTGTGGAAGGACTCAGGGCTCTCGGTCATACCGTGAAGGCAGGACAGAATCTCGGCGCCGGACCTTCGATCATGCGCCGGAATGGCGTCTGGCTGGGAGTTGCCGATGGGCGAAGCGGGGGATACGCCGAGGGCTTTTAGAACGGTCTGTCGTGGGGAGGGTAGCATTGTGTGCCAGAAATTTGCTGGCTAATGATACATCGTGCAATTTCGGGGGCTGTGCCCAACCAACCATCATTTCCTATTGACGACGGGGCGCAGTATCCGTCCGACCTCGGCGAGGCTGACGAAGTCGGCCGAGACGGGTCCGTCCCCGCACGCTCTCAACGTCTGATGAAGGTCCACGGCTCGACTACTCCGCGGTTATCGTGAACTCGTCGAGCGGGCGGGCTCCCTTTTGTTACTTTTCCCGCCCTCTGGGAACCCGCTCTATGGGCGGGATCCAAAGAGCGGGACTCTGGTCGCACAGAAAGCGACAACACATTCACGGTTTTGAATCGAACTCGTGCCCGCTTTCTCTTTGAAGAGAAAGCGGGCGGAAAGAGAACTTCCGAAATCGCAACGGCGCGCGCCGTGGTTGCGTCTGGCAACATGACGTGCGATTTCGCTTTCTGCGGTTGTGACAGCCTGGCAAAGTCTCCCGATTGTGCTTCGGGGCGGTCGAAGGCTAAGAGTCTTCTCCGCCCGCGAAATCGCAAAGCGGAGTATTGTACGCGCGACCGATAGTGCATCTTGCGATTTCGGGGGCTGCGTGAAAGGGATTGGGATGTGGCACGGGTACCGCTCCGGGGCAACACCATGGGAGGGTTATTTGTCACCTGCTATTTCGAAATCGCATCCAGAGGTACATCATGAGAACTAATCTCCGCTTTTCGATTCCGCGGTTTCCATGACGCCGAAGCGGATGCAAGCGGACTCGACCGTACCATTGCCTGCCGAAAGTGAGCCGACCAATTTGCGATTTCGAAAAACTCTCTTTGGTTCCTTTTCCCCTCTCTGGGATTCCGCTCTATGGCCGGGATCCAAAGAGCGGGACTCTGGTTACAGAGAAAGTAACAAGAAAAATTGAGGATGAATCCGTGACGAAAAGTGGGGCAGTACTCCGATGAACCGGATACCGAGTGTTCCGACTCAGCCGGATCTCCTTCAACGGCCGTGTTTAGCGTCATGCAAGCCCGGAAAGGCATTACACTCAGTCGAGGATTGCCCCGAGAAGAGCGGGATCGTCGGTAGGGTTCATGGGAAAGCAACGGTGGGCAACCGTTGAGGGTCGCCCACCGTTCTGGTACTTTCTAACGATGCTATGCCTGGGTCGGCGGCTGGACGGGAGGTTGCGGGATCACCGCACCCGGCTTGGACTTGAAGACAGCATACCCGATGAGCCCACCGAGCAGACCGAACAGGGGATCGATGATCAGGGAGATCACGACGGAGAACGCCGACAACGAGGTTTCCTGCAGTCCCTGTTCCATCTGTTCGACGGCTTCCGGGGGCATCTGACTCAGCGCGCCAGACGACTCAAGCATCGACTTCACCAACTGGCCACCAAGATTTCCCGTGACCGCCATGAGCGCGGCCGAGAGGATGGAGCCGATAATCGCGCCGAACACCCCGGCAAGCGCTCCGAGCTTGAGGCCGTCGCTGCTCTCCAAAGGCGTTTGTGCAGTCAGATCCTTTTTGTAGAAGAAGACCGCCATGAAACCGCCGAGCATGATCCCGGCACAGCAGAGGCAGTTCAGGAGATTCAATCCGGGAACGGCGGATATGACGGCCATGATGATGCCGCCGTAGAGCGCCGGCATAAGAATGCTTGGTTTGTTAGGCATCGGTGAGTCCTTTCTGATGTTGGATGCTGACCGTGGATGGTGTCGCGAACATTTGCTGGACCGCCTCTATCGCGGCCGGAAGGATAAAGAACGGAAGGCCGAACCCGAACAGGCCCCCTGTAATCATCCGCGTGAGGTGGGTGACTTCGTACAGCCCGATGGGAAAAGCATCAATGAGCATCGGTAATGCAAAGGCCAGAAGAAGAACACGGGAAGGCATCACGGGTCGTTCGATCTTCCGGAGAACCGGATACAGCAGCGCCCCCGCAAGAAAAGCGAAGTAGATCGTGGAACAACGCACACATGCCGCAAACGGCTGATCCAGCAGTGTGAACGAGCGCTCCTGGAGCTGGTGGCAAATCGGATGAAAGAGGCGGTAGATGAACTCCGCGGGGAGGGCGACCATGCCCCCCTGCGCGGCAAGGACCGGCGCCAGAACGATGGCCGAGCACCATGTGACCGTTCCAAGGAGAATGCCCAAATACGTTGTTCGAGAATAGCGCATGATTGAATACAGGCATGAGCAGACGAAGGTCGTGCCACGGAGATCGAAAAACCCGTGGAGCACTCCGTCCAACATAGCCCAAAATCCCCCGATAGTCAAGCTCTGCGCCTTGCTTCTCTGACGGTGTTCCGGTATATTTTTCCAGTTTTTCCATACGACACTTCCATCGCCCGTCCCGTGAAGAATCCCACCCCACAGCAGGTCCCGCAGCGGTTCACTGTCGGCCTCGTCCAGATGGCCATCGGCCCGGACCCGGAAGAGAACCTCCGCAAGGGGGCCGCAAAAATCGAAGAAGCAGCGGCAACGGGGGCGAACGTGGTTTGCCTCCCGGAGCTGTTCCGTTCGCGCTACTTTTGCCAGCAAGAAGATGTCGCGCTGTTCGACCTCGCAGAACCGGTGCCGGGACCGACGACCGACCTCCTTACGGCCGCGGCCAGTCGCCACGGTGTTGTTGTGATTGCACCGATCTTCGAGCGTCGTGCCGCCGGCGTGTACCACAACAGCGCGGCCATTATCGATGCAGACGGCCGGATCCTCGGGCTTTACCGGAAAATGCACATTCCGGACGATCCCTCCTACTATGAGAAGTTCTATTTCACACCCGGCGACCTGGGTTTTCGCTCTTTCGACACCCGGTCCGGAAAAATCGGGACGTTGATTTGTTGGGATCAGTGGTTCCCGGAAGGTGCACGTCTAACGGCGCTCCAGGGAGCCACCATTCTCTTCTACCCAACGGCTATCGGCTGGCATCCCCATGAGAAAGCGGAGTACGGCGCGGCACAACGCGATGCCTGGCGAACCGTGCAACGCGGACACGCAATCGCCAACGGCATCTACGTCGCCGCGGTCAACCGCGTCGGCCATGAAGTTCATCCGGGGGGAGGAGCCGGGATTGAATTCTGGGGATCCTCTTTCATTGCCGATCCACAAGGAGTCATTCTTGCCGAAGGCTCCGTCGATCGCGAAGAGATTGTCATTGCCGACGTTGATCTCGCCCGGCTGGAAGACGTCCGCCGCAACTGGCCCTTCCTGCGCGACCGGAGGATCGACGTATATGGTGAAATCACCAAACGATTCCTGGACAGCGAATCGTGAACAAGAAGTCGGTGAAAACCGAATCCACGCCGATTGAGGAGGGGTTCCGCCGCTGTGCGGAATGGGAATCTCATGACGCAACGTGGATCGGCTGGCCGCACAACCTCACCGACTGGCCCGGACGGTTCGCGCCAATCCCCTGGGTCTATGGCGAGATTGTCCGCAAGCTGACGCGGGGCGAAATCGTCCGCATCATTGTCACCTCGAGACAGCACCAGGCATCGGCGCAGCGAATCCTCAGTCGGGCCGGGGTCGACCTCACGCGGGTCGAATTCTTCAGGTTCCCGACCAACCGCGGGTGGACGCGTGACTTCGGGCCGATGTTCCTTCGGCGCACCGAACCCGCACCTGAAGTAGCCATCGCCGCATTCCGCTTCAATGCCTGGGCAAAGTATCCTGACTGGAAGAAAGACGCCGGCATCCATGAACGCGCCGCAAAGGCTCTGGGCCTTCGGCTGTTCCAGCCAATGCTGCGTGGAACACCCATCGTGCTTGAAGGAGGCGCTATCGATGCCAATGGCTCGGGCACCCTGCTGACGACTGAGGAATGCCTGCTCGACCGTACGACACAGGTGAGAAATCCCGGCGTGACGCGCGAGGAGATGGAGCTGGTGTTCCGCGACTATCTCGGGATCAAGAACGTCCTCTGGTTCGGGAAGGGGATCGCCGGAGATGACACGCACGGACACGTTGATGACCTTTGCCGGTTTGTCGGGCACCACACGGTAGTGCTCTGTCAGGAAAAAACCTCCAACGATGCCAACTATGCGGCTCTCCAGGAAAACTGGGAGCGCGCAGAAGACATGTGCGCCGAGGATGGAACACACCTTGAAGTGGTTGGCCTTCCCATGCCATCGCCCCTTGTGTTCAACGGCCAGCGTTTGCCGGCGAGTTACGCCAACTTCTACATCGGCAACGCGGCTGTGCTTGTTCCCACGTTCAACGACCCCAACGATAGGGTCGCACTGGGAATTCTCTCCGAGCTCTTCAACGACCGACCGGTGGTAGGCATCCACGCGGTGGATCTCGTGTGGGGACTGGGCACACTTCACTGCCTCACGCACGAGCAGCCTGCAGCATAACGGCCATGCCCCTTCCGGGACATGGCCGTTGTTGTTCCTCCTTTCTATGGAAGCGGTGATCTACTTCAGCAGCAACATACTCTTGACGGCCGAGAACGTGCCTGCCTCCAGGCGATAGAAGTACGCTCCGCTCGCCATGGTGTTCGCGTTCCAGCTTACGACGTGCGAACCGGCCGCGAGATTCCCATCCACCAGTTTCGCCACCTCCTGGCCCGCGGTATTGAACACCCTCAACTTCACCGGAGAATCCTTCGACAACTGGAATCGGATCGTCGTCTCCGGATTGAACGGGTTGGGGTAATTCTGGTCCAATCCAAACTGCATTGGCTTCGTGGAAGTGGTCTCCTCTTCCACACCCTTTTTGGGCAGCGATCCCGTCTCTGTCACGACGAACGGCCGCATCATCTCGTTCTCTTCATGCTCGAGTATGTGGCAGTGGTAGACGTACTCCGCAGGGAGTTGTGCTGCTGTTCCTGCAATACCAGGTATATCTGTTTGCTGTAGCTCGAACTTGGCAATTACCCGCAGAATCTGATCTGGGTAGGCTTTTGCAGTATCTTTCCAACCCATCTCGTCCGGCGGAGGCGCAACAGCTGCGCCGGCCAGATAGTTTGTAAGGACTGGTTTGAGCGCTGGATTGCGGTTTGAAGCAATATATTGATTCCAGGCGACAGTGTAGGCCTTCGCATTGAACGGCTGTCGGTTATAGACCTGGAACTTCACTAGGTGCATGTGCATGGGATGCGCATCAACGGTCAGGTTGATGAACTGCCAGATTTCAGTATCACCGACCTTCGGGGTTTCGTCAATTGGAGTATCGCCAAACATTTTTCCATTGAGCGTCATATCGATTGGCAGGCCGGTTAGCGGATCCACGTCTTCCTTCATGACGATCTCGCGGTTCGGCGCATCCGGCGTGGGAGCAAGGCGAGGAACGCTTATGAGAGTTGGTGTAACCGCCGGATTCATGGAGGTGTCGCCTCCCGCCGCGAGCGAGACATTAACGCGGAATTGCATAATATCAGGCATCGTGCCACCGCGACCTCCGGGGTACGGAGCTTTGGCATTGTTCTTCAAGGTATATGTAGCGCCCACCCGGCCCGTGAAGTCAACAATCACATCAGCCCTCTCTCCAGGGGCGAGAAGAAGGCTGCTCATTCGCACTGCTTTTGGCAAAAGACTCTGTTCCATGCCAATCAGCCACATGGGAAGATTGCCAGGACCGTTGAGAGAGAGATTGAAGAAACGAGCCTGTGCGCCATTAACTATGCGGAAGCGATAGCGACGCGGTTCAACATTCAGGAAGGGGTAGGCCACGGCGTTCACTACCGGCGTGTCGCCGAAGAATTCTGGAACCCAGGTTGGGTGAACCGCCGTGATACCAGTTGTTGGATAGAACAGTGTTCCATTAGCATTGAACTGCTTATCCTGGATCACAAGCGGAATCTCGTAGGGATCCGCGGGAAGGTGCAGGCCCGTTGACGTGTTACCCGTGTCATCCCCATCACGAACAAAATAGAGACCAGCCAGTCCGGCATAGACGTTCAAGCGCGTGATGCCCATAGCATGGTCGTGATACCAAATATTCGCAGCGGGTTGGCCATTGGGATAGACAAGGATTGCCTCGTTTGGTCCTGCTTCAGTTAGCGAGCCGTAGTGGCTACCTCGTTTCCCATCCGGTGTGAACCAAGCATGCGGATGGCCATCAAATTGTGGCGGGGTATATCCACCATGCAGGTGCGGAACGGCACGACCGCCGGGCGGAGGAAGGGGATCTCCGTTGGCAGCCCTTCCGAAATAGGCCAAATTCGGATCAGGAACTGTTGGATCAATAGAACTTGCCAGCGGGTGTTGTGCTTCAGTTGCCGGAAGATTGTTGATGAATTTGACCACCACGGGCGTATTCTTTTGAGCTTCGATGATGGGCCCTAGATAGGGCATTGGCTCGTAACGAAGAGTTGCAGCAGGTCCCGGCAATTGGCTGTGGAACTGGTGCGAGCCGAGCGACATCCTGATTTCATAATAGTCGGCTCCAGGATATGGCGAAGGTGTAATTTTTGTGGCCTTTGGGATCGAGGCAATCAGCGCATCCTTAAATGGCGCTATCTTGGGCGTTCCACCAGCAGGCGCCACAGCAAGTGCCTTTTGGGTTCCCCCTTTTGCTAGCAGTGCGCCTGCACCTGCGAGCGCCCCTGTCTTCAAGAAATCGCGTCGTGTTGCCATGAACTACCTCCTACTGTTGTGATAAGTTGTTAGTTCTGCGACTTGCTACTGCTGATCAAGCTTCATTGCGTCCTGAATTCCATTCTGGATGCCCCGGACCGCATTCTTGAATTCACGCATCCCTTTCCCGAGAGTTTTTCCCAGCTCGGAAAACTTCTTCGGCCCGAAGAACAGGAACACAACCAGACCGATGACGAGGAGCTCGCTTCCGCCGATGCTATCGAACATGGCTTACTCAACCGGCTTTCCTGGTTTCAGTTACACTATCCTCTACCTCCTTCGTCGCCTTCCGGAATTCCTTTATTCCTTTCCCGAGGCCCTGAGCAAGCTCCGGAATCTTCCTTGCCCCGAAAAAGACGACGACGATAAGTAGAATCAGAATGAGTTCGGTCGGACCAAGATTACCCATCACCATCTCTCCTTTAGAAAATCGAATGTGAATGACAATCCATGCTGGCGGCTCTCAAGGAACATTGCAGGAGATTAACAGATGACGAATATCAGGGGGGGGATGCAACCACGAGAATTTGTGTTGTTACGGAAACAAAGAACTGGATCCTACAAACCCTGAGGGATGTTAGAGAATGGCGGTGTATCGTTCAATCGCATGAAGATGCTATTCTGATTCCTGTGTCACGGATTACATTGATCGAAGTGAGATTGTGATCTGTCACAATCTCGTGGAGGAAGAACTGCTATGGTTGGAAGACCGAAGGCGAGGGAGCGATCTATTACGAGACGACAGGAATAAATTGCGAAGCGGGGTGTGAAACGATTCTCAGACGAGCTTGTTCTTTAGGGCAATGTTAATAGCCTGGACCTTCGAATTGACATGCAGCTTTTCGTAAATGTGTCGGACGTGAGAACGAACGGTGTCGATGCTTATGGCATTATGGTCTGCAATCATTTTGTAGCTGAGCCCTTTCACCAGCCCGGCGAGAATCTGCTGCTCACGGTCGGATAGCTGGCTCAAAGAGGATGTTGCAGGAGCAACGTCTTGAAAGAGCGCCAGCACCCTTCGCGCAATCTTGGCGCTCATCGGAGCACCGCCTTCGTGGATTTCCTGGATAGCCTCGAGAATTTTCGCGGGCGAAGTCTTCTTCAGCAAATAGCCGGATGCTCCCGCACAAAGGGAATCAAAGATCTTCTTGTCGTCCTCGAAGACGGTGAGCATGATGACCTCAACCTCCGGCATACTGGCTTTCAGCATCTGCACCCCTTCGATCCCCGATAGGCCCGGCAAGCCGATATCCATCAGAACGACACTGGGACGAGCCCTTTCCAGACCC